>Ga0209992_10003765_pt1 | contig 12434 bp, 8 predicted proteins | sample 2SBtaG_2_FD_182564 | JGI IMG/M metagenome (GOLD analysis project Ga0209992, IMG submission 182564) | Deep subsurface microbial communities from Kolumbo volcano to uncover new lineages of life (NeLLi) - 2SBTROV12_ACTIVE470 metaG (SPAdes)... | ecosystem: Environmental > Aquatic > Marine > Volcanic... | reverse complement strand
TCCGCGCGCTTACTAGCGAACTACTTATCAGAATCCGGTTTACAAGCCCAAGCGGTTGATGCCAGATCTTTATTTATTGTACATAACGGTCAGTTGGTGCATCAACAAAATAAGCAAGCGTGTTTGGCGACTTTAGATAATGCGCACATCTTTGTTGTAACAGGCTTTATTGCAGCTGATGACGAAGGTAATACCGTGACGCTAGGACGAAACGGTAGTGACTATAGTGCAACGTTGTTAGCGAACTATAGCGAAGCTGAAGCAGTCTCAATCTGGACCGATACACAGGGAGTGTTCAGTACTGACCCTCGGAAAGTTAGTAATGCGATTAAATATCCTAAAGTGTGTCGTGAACAGGCAAATCTCTTAGCGCGTTTAGGCAACCCTGTATTGCATGCTAAAACTTTATCGCCTTTGAAGAATACCAGCATCAAGTTGCAGGTTCGAAGTAGTTTTGATCCTGAAGCAGCTGGTACTGAAATAGTCAAAACGGGTTACAGTAAGGCGAAACGCTTTATTACTTCATTTGATAATTTAGATCTTGTACGTGTTGATCGTTTAGGTGCGAATGAAGTGCGTGAGGTAAGCCAGCTTATTCAGCACAGTATTCATCATTTTGTACAAAATGGTGAAGAGTTTTTACTGTTACCAGGTGCTTTCACACATCAAGTCAGCCAATATTTTGTTGGTCGTGTCACCCTAGTTGAAAGTCATTTGCAAGGTTTTGCTTTGGTAGCGCCAAAAGTGGATATCCCTGCACTAGAGCTTCAGGCTAAATCAATGTTAGCAGAGCAAGACGTGGTACTTAGATTTGCGCACAGTGATGAAGATTATGCACTGTTTCTAACTGACCAAGCGATTGACAGCGATGTTTTGGCCATTTTACATGACAAGCTAGTGAATAAAGGTCGAGAGCTCGCCGTGATTATAGCGGGTCTAGGTAATGTTGGAGAAGTTTTCCTCGAGCAATGTCAAACTCAGGTGACTCGTTTACAAGCGCAATTTGATTTAAAAGTAGTCGGTTTATTACGCTCGCAGCAAATGCTATTTGCTGCCAGTGGTTTGAATTTAGATAACTGGCAAACTCAATGGCAAAATGAAGCACAAGCTTACGAGCAAAATGAAGTGCTAGAGCGTATTGAAGAGTTAGATTATGAACATAAAGTGGTGATTGATATCACTGCCAGTGAGTCGTTTAGCTTGTTATATCCAGAGTTTGTTAAACGTGACTGCCACCTTATCAGTGCCAATAAATATGCCGGCACAGCGCAACAAGATTGGTATTTATCTTTGCGCCAGCAGCTGGAAGAGCGCAATTTACTATGGCGCTATAACACCAGTGTCGGTGCTGGTTTACCGGTTAATTTTGCGTTAGCTGACTTGCAAAATAGTGGTGATAAAGTCACCCAAGTTGAAGGTGTGTTTTCGGGCACTTTGTCTTGGCTGTGCAGTGAGTATGATGGCAGAAAAGCTTTCTCAGATTTAGTGCTAGAAGCGCAAGCTATGGGCTTCACCGAGCCAGATCCTCGCGAAGATTTATCAGGTCGAGACATGCAGCGCAAGTTGTTAATTCTTGCTCGAGAGCTTGGTCTTTCACTCAATGTGGAAGATATTGGTCTGGAGCCTCTGATGCCAGAGCATTTAGCAACAGGCAACTGGCAAGATTTTCTCGCAAAGAAAGACGAGTTAGATGCGTTTTATGAGACTAAGTTTGCACAGGCGAAAGAAACTCATTGTGAGCTACGTTACACCGGTTTATTAAGTATTGCTGAAGATGGCAAAGTGGATGCAAAAGTGGGGATTGCGTTTGCTGAGCAAGGCTCAGCGATTGCCAATTTAACACCGGGTGATAATATCTTTGTAGTTAAAACACTGTGGTATGACGCCAACCCATTGGTTATCCAAGGTCCGGGGGCTGGTAAAGAAGTGACCGCAGCGGGTATCCACTCAGATTTATTCTGGTTATGTCAGAATCTTAAATAGTCACAAGCCAAGATAGTCTATAACCAAAAAAGCGAAGTGTTCAGACACTTCGTTTTTTTGCTAGAGCTATTTTTTATATTAATTAAAACAGCTCATCTTGTTCAGGCAATGAGTCTGTTGAGAATGGGGTTTTTGACTTATCTTGCTGAACATATTTAGTCGGTACAGTGTCAGACTCAAAGTATTCGAAACGACTAGTGTGATCGTTTTTCGAACTTAATAAGCCTGTTTTTAAATCAACTCTCACAGAAGTTAAGCCGGGTGCCGGGTCTATTGGTGCGAGCGGTTCTGTTTGAAGTGCTGTTTTCATAAATCGTACCCAAGCCGGTTGAGCGGTAATCGCGCCTGCTTCAGCACCAACTGATTGGCCTTTACCTAAATTGCTGTTATAAGCTGCACGACCAAGAGATTTGCTTGCATCGTCAAAGCCCACCCACACTGTGGTTAATACATTGCGATTGTAGCCTGTGAACCAAGTATCAACTGAGTTATTAGTGGTACCTGTCTTACCTGATAAGTCTCTTCGCTTTAAGGCTTGCGCTCGCCAGCCTGTACCAACCCACCCAGTTTTGTGTTTCCAGCTTCCACCGCCCCAAATCGCGCTGTGTAATGCACTTGAGACGAGAAAGGCATTTTGTTCACTGATAATTTTTGGTGCACATTGCATGGTATTTTCGAGACGTAGTTCTTCATCACATGCGATTAATGGTTGAGCTTTACCCAGAGAATTACCATATGCGTCTGTTATCTCGCTGATAAAATAAGGTTCGATTAGATGACCGCCATTAGCAAAGGTACTCATGCCGCGTGCCATTTCCAAAGGTGTGATTGCGGCGCTACCTAATGCTAAGGATTCACTGCGGTTAATGTCTTCATCAGCAAAGCCAAATTTAAGTAAGTGATTTGCTGAGCGTTGCAAGCCAACGCCTCTTAGTAATCTAACTGAAACGACGTTTTTTGATTGCGCTAATGCACGACGGATTCTAATCGGGCCACTATAAACTTCAGGACTATTTTTAGGTCGCCATGCAACACCTAAGCTTTTATCCCAGTGGTTGATAGGTGCATCATTTATAACTGAAGCAAGCGTGTAACCGTCTTCTAATGCCGCTGAATAAATAAAAGGTTTAATGTTTGAACCAACTTGACGTTTCGCTTGCACTGCGCGGTTATATTGGCTTTGTGCGAAACTATAACCACCTACTAAGGCTTTGATCCGGCCATCTTTTGGATCTAAAGATACAATGGCACTCGATGGTTGTGGATACTGACTTAATTGCCAGCCATTATTTTCTCTTAACCAAATCTGCATACCAGGCGAAAGTACATCGGCCGCTTCTTTAGGTGCATTACCTTGTCGTTTTTCGTTAATGTATGTGCGTGCCCACTTCAAACCATCCCACTCAATGACCACAGATTGACCTGATTTTAAGAGCACCTCAGCACTTTGTTCGTAAACATGCGTTACAATACCGGCAACTAGCGGATCAATTTCATCAGCGCTATTGAGTGTTTTAAGTAGCTCTGCACGGGCAGGAATGGGATCTGTCTCGTGTTGCCATAACACAGCTTCAGGCCCTCGATAACCATGGCGCATGTCGTAATCATGCAGGTTGTTGATCAGTGCTTGCTGTGCGGCAAGTTGAATTTCAGATTCAACGCTTGTGTAGACTCTAAACCCAGTATTATAGGCTTTGTCAGCGCCATAGCGCTCTACCATATATGCACGAACCATTTCAGAAATATAAGGTGCATAAAGCTCAATTTCAGCGCCGTGGCGTTTAGCTGTGATAGGAGCTTGCGTTGCATCATTATATTCACTGCGATTGATGTACTTTTCGGTCAGCATTCGACCTAAAACGACATTCCTGCGCGATCTAGCGCGGGTCGGGTTACTGATAGGGTTTAGCGCTGAAGGAGCCTTTGGCAAGCCAGCGATCATGGCCATCTGTGCCAATGTGAGATCATGTAACTCTTTACCGTAATAAACTTGCGCTGCAGCACCAATGCCAAATGAACGATGGCCTAATTCAATCTTATTTAAATATAGTTCTAAGATTTCATCTTTTGAGAGTAACTGTTCGATGTGCAGCGCAATGAAAATTTCTTTTACCTTACGAATATAAGCCTTTTCGCGGGTTAAGAAGAAGTTTCTTGCCAACTGCATGGTGATGGTACTGGCGCCTTGTTTCTTTTGGCCAGTGCTGATCAATACAATCGCTGAGCGTACTATGCCTATTGGATCAATACCAAAATGGTCATAAAAACGATTATCTTCTGTTGCTAAAAATGCATTGAGCAAAGGTTTAGGGACGTCGTCAATCTTAACGGGAATACGGCGTTTTTCACCAAACTGGTTGATTAACTTTCCATCTTTGGTAAAAACTTGCATAGGTGTTTGAAGTTGAACTTTTTTAAGTACCTCAACACTAGGGATATCTGATTTTACGTAGTAATATAGTGCTAGTAACGTGAGTACGCCTAAAAGCCCGCAGATGGTAATGAACTGTAAGAATCTTTTTAATAAAGTCACGTAATATTCCCTAGTTAGACTCCCAATTGTGGGTAGAGGCTGCTAGTATAGCTTGAACAAAATTCGATTAGTATTTTTTGTTCATAAATAATAACCTGTTTAAATTGAAATAAAGGATAAAAACACAGGGTATGTTAAGTAAATTGTTCAAAGCAAACGCCCCCCTCATGGTTGGCATAGACATTGGCTCTCACTGTGTTAAAGCTGTTTTGCTTTCGCAAACTCACAGCGGTTATCGCGTTGAGGCTGTTGCTGTTGAACCTATTCCTAAAGGCGCAATTACTGAGCGAGCTGTACAAGACATTGAAGCTGTTGGTCGTGCAATCAGCAAACTAAAAAAACGCTTTCCAAAACATGCCCCTTTCGCAGCAGTTGCTGTATCAGGCCAAACGGTTATCACTAAAGTGATATTTATGGACGTTTCATTAACCGATGCTGAATTAGAATCTCAAATCGCCATCGAAGCCGACAGTTTAATTCCATATCCATTAGACGAAGTTAGTCTTGATTTTGAAAAGATCTCGGTAAATGAAGCTGACCCATCAAAAATGAATGTACTACTTTCTGCTGCAAGAACAGAGAGTGTGTTAGCAAGAGTAAGTGCATTAGAAGAGGCGGGCTATAAAGCTAAAGTAGTTGACGTTGAGAGTTACGCTTTGAGCCGTTCTCTTGATACCTTGTATGGTCAACTTCCCTCTGATGCATTTGATAAAATTGTTGCGATTGTTGACATCGGTGCGGTTATTTCACTGATGAGTGTAGTTCAATCAGGCAAGACGATTTATACCCGAGATCAAGTATTTGGTGGTGAGCAATATACTAATAGTATTGTGGCTTACTACAACAAGACGTTCGACGAAGCAGAGTTAGCAAAAACAACCGGTGATTTACCGCCAAATTACACCTTCGAAGTACTCGCGCCATTTCAAACAGCGTTGCTGCAACAGATCCGTCGAGCAGTACAAATGTTCATGACCACCAGTGGTAAAGACCATGTTGATTATTTAGTGATATCAGGGGGCACGGCTTTGGTTGAAGGCCTCGACAGATTATTGGTAGATGAATTAGGTATCCACACAATTACTGCTGATCCGTTTTCTGATATGGAAATTGCACCTAAAGTAGATAGAAATGTACTGTTAAGACATAAACCTCAGTTTACCCTTGCCACAGGTTTGGCGCTTAGGAGTTTTAACACATGCCACATATAAACTTACTACCTTGGCGCGAGCAGCAAAGGCAAGCATCACAGCAAAAATTCCTAATTTTGATTGGTAGTATTGTAGGCATTTCTTTATTCGTAATGTATTTAATCGGTGGCTTTTACGATAGCCTGCGCACAGGACAAGAAATAAAGAATAATTATTTGCAGTCCGAGATACGAAAGTTAGATACACGTATTCGGGAAATCAATGATCTAAATAAGCAAAAGGGTGATTTACAACGTCGCATTCGATTAATTGAAGAGTTACAAGGTAATCGTAACCTAGGCACACAAATTATAGATGAAGTGACACGTGTTGTCCCGTCAGGTGTTTACCTCACAAGTCTCCAGCGTGACGGTAACATGATCAAATTGGTGGGTCGTAGTGAATCAAATAACCGTCTGTCACAAATGCTCAGGCAGGTTGAATCTTCTTATTTATTAGAAAAGCCTACGATTCAAGGGATTATTGCTGGTGAACAAACTAATCGTTTGTTAAGTGATTTTACCATGCACTTTTACGTCAAGTCTTACCAAGATCTTGAAGATGCCAAAGAGAAAAAGTGAGGGGATGGTTAGATGAACTTTGATCTTAAAGCATTACAAGACATCGATTGGAATGAGATTGAACTAGATAATATTGGTGAATGGCCAAAACCTGTCAAAGCTATGTGTGTCATGCTGGTCACTGTAATCATGCTGTTTATTGGTTATTCAATTTTAGTATCTTCAGCAATTGATGAGTATGACTTTGCAGTTAACAAAGAGCAAGAGTTGCGAAATTCTTATCGCTTCAAGTATGCAAGGGCGAACAATTTAGATTTATACAAACAGCAAATGCAAGATATGGAAGCGCAGTTTTCTCAACTCTTGAAACGACTCCCTACATCTAACGAAACACCTGGTTTATTAGATGACTTGACTTATGTAGGCACTTCGAGTGGTCTTACTTTTTTGAAAATTGGCTGGATGCCAGAGATAAAGAAAGAGTTTTATACAGAGTTACCGATTAATCTTGAGGTAGTCGGCACTTACCATGAGTTTGGTGAGTTTGTTGGCAAGGTTGCACAATTGCCGCGAATTGTTAGTTTACATGATTTTCGAATAGAAAGTGCAAACGACCGTGACTTAGTATTTAGTGTTGTTGCAAGAACCTATCGCTATGAACAAGGAGCTAAATAAATGCACCTTAAAAGTATAGCCATTAGTTTAGGCCTAATTTTCTTGGCTGCTTGCAACGATGATACGGCGCAACAGAAAGAATTTATTGATCAAGTGCAAGCCAGTGCAACTCCGAAAGTTGAGCCGATCCCTAATATGAGAGAATTTGAATATTTTCCATATAGCGCTGGTTCACTACGTAGTCCATTTGATGCACCAGAACCTGAAGTAATTGAAAGTAGGTTAGTTCAAGTCAAAAACTGTTTACAGCCAGAGCAAAATCGTGATCGAGATCCCTTAGAAAAGTATCCTATTGATAATCTTGTGATGAAAGGCACAATAGCACTATCTGGTGTTACTTGGGCGTTGATCCGAGCTGCTGATCAGGGCCTTTTTAGAGTAAAACAAGGGGAATATATGGGTTTGTATCATGGAGAAGTGGTTGGTATATATGATGACCATGTAGAATTATTAGAGCTGATCCCCGATGGAACAGGCTGTTGGAAAGAACGATTAACTAAAGTTGAGATTATTGAATCGACTCAACTTTCAGTAAGCGAATAACAATAAAGGTACACTACTATGACTCGCATGGTTGCGAATTTGCTTAAAACTACCATTTTCTCAAGCCTACTACTTATGCTATCAAGCTCAGTTAATGCCTTACCCATGTTATATGATGTGCGCTATAACCCGATATCTAATTCAGAAACAGAGTTGCAGTTGGTGTTTGATGAGCAATTAAGTCTCGACCCCAAAGTCTCTGTGCTTAATGACCCCGCACGTTTGGAGTTATTTTTCACGGGGGCGGAGTTTGAAGAAAGTCTGCAACAACTGAAGGTTAATAAAGCTGGAATTAAGCAGATCCAAAGTACCATGGTCAAAGATGGTTTTATTGTTACCATAGAAATGGACCAACTGAAACTTTATAAAACTGAAGTTAAAAATAATTTGGTATATCTGCAAATATCTGATAATCCAATTTATGACGTTTCAGAGTCTGTAGAGCAAGATGCAGCTCAGCTTACTCATCATATAAATCGCATTCAATCAATAGACTTCCGCCGTGGTGAGAAAGGCGAAGCTAAAGTATTAGTATTTCTAGAAACCTCGCAAGCTGCAATTGATGTCCAGGAGCGTGGTGGAAAAATCATTGCAGACTTTCATCATATCGATATTTTAGAAAAATTACTTTATGAATTGGATGTGGTTGATTTCGGTACTGTTGTCAGCAAAATCGAGACATTTTCAGAGGGTAATAAAAGCCGTTTGGTAATTGAGCCAAACAGTGCGTTTTCCTTTAAATATGAGCAACTAGATAACATCTTTACGCTGACTATCGAAAAAGACAATAAGACTAAAAAGTTTGGTGAAGAAAAAGTATATCAAGGTGAGCCTATTACCTTAAATTTCCAAGATATTCCAATCCGCTCTGTATTACAGATCATTGCCGACACCAACAATTTCAATTTGGTGACCAGTGATTCAGTATCAGGCAATATCACTTTGCGTTTAGAGGGTACACCATGGGATCAAGCGCTTGATGTTGTACTGCGGGTCAAAGGCTTAGACAAGCGTACTGAAGGTTCAATTTTAATGGTTGCACCTGCAGAAGAGCTTGCAGCAAGGGAAGCAAAAGAATTGCAAGCCATGCGTCAAGTGGAAGAGTTAGAGCCATTATATAGTGAGTATATGCAATTAAACTACGCCAAAGCAGAAGAGTTTGCTGACTTGCTAAAAACTGAAATTAACAGCATTATCAGTAATCGCGGTAATGTGTCAGTGGATGTTAGAACCAACACCTTGATCATCAAAGACACTGCAAAAAGTATTGAGAACGTGCGTCGTATGGTCGAAACACTTGATGTACCAGTGAAGCAAGTTCGCATTGAATCGCGTATGGTGACAGTCAGTGATAATGTTTCGGATGATCTAGGTATTCGTTGGGGCTTTAGTGATCAACAAGGAACAGATGCAATTTCTGGTACATTGTCGAGTGCTGACCAATTATCAGGTGGCGTAATTCCTGCTTTTACTGACCGTTTAAATGTTAATTTACCGGTTACTAACCCAGCTGGCAGTATAGGGGTTCATCTTGCAAAATTAGCGGATGGTACACTGATTGACTTAGAGCTTTCTGCGTTAGAGCAAGAAAATAAAGGCGAAATCATCGCTACACCAAGTATTACGACGGCTAACCAGAAAAAAGCACGAATTGAGCAAGGTACTGAGATCCCTTACGTTGAGGCCTCATCGAGTGGTGCAACTTCGGTAAGCTTTAAAAAAGCGGTGTTAAGCTTGGAGGTAACGCCACAGATCACACCTGATAATAAAATCATTTTGGATTTAATTATTACCCAAGATACGCGTGGTGATAATGTACAAACACCTAATGGTCCTGCCGTGGCGATTAATACTCAGCAAATAGAAACGCAGGTATTGGTCGAAAATGGCCAAACTATCGTACTGGGTGGTATCTATCAGCAAGAAATCACCAGTGCTGTGACTAAAGTGCCGTTATTAGGTGATGTACCCTACCTAGGAGCTTTATTTAGAAATACACGTCACATTAATGAAAAAAGAGAATTGCTGATATTCGTGACCCCGAAAATCATGTTAGACGGCCAGTAACAGCGCATTAATGATTATATTCTGCGTGGTTTACGGTAAATTAAATGATTTGACTTGAAATTGCGCACGGATTACTGAGATAATCCCCTCCTTAATTTTTGGGGCCAGGTCGTGAGGCGGGGTTTATTTTCAAATTTTAGAGTTCGTTAGTACTAAATAGATATGGCTGAGAAACGTAATATATTTCTAGTAGGCCCAATGGGGGCTGGTAAAAGCACAATTGGTCGTCATTTGGCAGACCAATTACACCTTGAATTCTTCGACTCAGATCAAGAAATCGAACGTCGTACTGGCGCAGACATTGCGTGGGTGTTTGATCTTGAAGGTGAAGAAGGTTTCCGTCGTCGTGAAGAAGGCGTAATTTCTGACCTAACTGAGATGCAAGGTATTGTATTAGCTACTGGCGGTGGTTCAGTTATGAGCAAAGAAGTTCGTAACAAACTGTCAGCGCGTGGCATTGTTGTTTACCTAGAAACACCAATTGAAAAACAAGTTGCTCGCACTCAAAGAGATAAGCGTCGTCCACTTCTACAAACTGAAGAAGCACCGCGTGATGTACTAGAGCGCTTAGCTGAAGAGCGTGAGCCTTTATACCAAGAAGTTGCTGATTTTGTTGTTCGCACTGATGAGCAGAGCGCAAAAGTAGTAGCAAATCAAATTATTGAGAAGTTAGATTTCTAAATTATAAAAGGAGTAGCCGATGCTTGAACTTAATGTAGATTTAAACGAGCGTAGCTACCCCATTTATATTGGTGAAAACCTTCTTACCGACAGTGGGCGATTGTTATCACACATAGGTAAATGTCGCCCAGTGATCATCAGCAACGAAACGGTTGCCCCTCTGTACTTAGACTCACTGTTAACTCAACTCAACGAGTTAGAGCCTCTGCATTTTATTCTCCCTGATGGTGAGCAATTTAAAACCCTTGAGTGGTTTGAAAAAGTTTCAGCATTTTTACTTGAACATAATTGTGGTCGAGATACCTGTTTAATCGCGCTTGGCGGTGGGGTAATTGGGGACTTAACAGGCTTTGTGGCGGCGTGCTATCAACGCGGTGTACCATTCATTCAAATTCCAACGACTTTGCTATCACAAGTTGATTCTTCTGTAGGCGGTAAAACAGCAGTAAACCACCCGCTAGGTAAAAATATGATTGGGGCTTTTTATCAGCCTAAAGCTGTTTTTATCGACATCAACAGCTTGCAAACCCTACCAAGTAGGGAGTTTGCTGCAGGCATGGCTGAAGTTATCAAGTACGGTCTAATTTACGATCTAGCACTTCTGAGCTTTTTAGAAGAGCAACATGAAGCTCTCAGCAATCTACAAAACGATGTGTTACAAAAAGTTATTTTCCGTTGCTGTGAAATCAAAGCTGAAATTGTTTCTCAAGACGAGAAAGAAGCAGGTTTGAGGGCACTTCTTAATTTGGGTCACACATTTGGCCATGCCATTGAAGCACAAATGGGCTATGGTAACTGGTTACATGGTGAAGCGGTTGCTGCGGGTATGATGTTAGCAATGACGCTTGCGCACATGCGAGGCTCTGTTAGTGAGTCTGACGTTTCTCGAGTTGAAGCGCTGATTGCAAGTTACAACCTACCAGTAAGTGCTCCAGAAACCATGACTAGTGAGCAGTTTATTGGTCATATGCGTAAAGATAAAAAGAACCAACAAGGCAAGATCAGATTCATTGTCCCTACACAACTAGGGCAATGTGCACTCGTTGATGATGTGTCTGATGAAGCCGTGAGTCAGCTAATAGGGCGCTAATGCAATCGCAAATATTGCCGAGTCGAGCTGCCTTGGTTGATAGAATTGCGATGCAATTCGAATATGGGCAAAATCTTATTGCTTTGGTTGGTCCTTCTGGGTTAGGGAAAAGCTATTTAGCAGAGACCTTAATCACTGAGAAGTATCCTGAATTTAATAAAGCTTATATTCAAGTAACGGCACAGATGAAAGATACTGAGTTGATGACTCAGTTGCTACAAAATAGCTTTAGAGCGCCGTTGGTCGATCAAACACAAACGTTATCGGAAAACTTTTTTCAACTATATCATGCTCAACCTTGTAGCCCTTGTTTTTGGGTATTAGATGGTGCAAGGCATCTTTCAGATGAAATCATTGAACAGCTGAGAATATTGTCAGCCGAAAGCCCTGTTGAGTTGTTTATTTTGGTAACGGCACAAGCGCCTAGAATGCTGTCAAGTGCACTTGATATCCATTTAGAGCGCTTGTCAATGTCTGAGTCTAAACAACTGATGGCGATGTTCTTTAAGGACTTGCCAATGGAAGAAGACCCTATTTTTCAAGCATTTCTGCAAGAATCATATGGCAACCCCGCGTTATTGCTCGATTGGCAGGCATCGCAACAGAGCCAGTTGAGGGTACAACAGTCTAAAAAGAACCATCGTTGGCATTTAATTGCTTTGACCATGCTCTTAGCTTTGCTGCTTGTGGCATTTATGTATCAAAAGCAAATTCAGGTTTACTTTAGTGAACAAGTGAATGATGCTGAGCCTCTCACAACGGTTCTGCCTGCCGAGCAGGTGTTGAATCTAGATAGTACTGAAACACAAACGGATAAGGTGTTGTCGCAACAAAGCGAGACAACAGTTCAGCACTCGGTACAAGCTACCGAGGCAAAGGGTGAAGTATCAAAAGAAGCTTTTGTTCTAGCATCTAAAGACTCAACTTCAGATACAGTCTCTGCTGTTCTAACTGCACTGGAAACTCCAAGTAAAGACGCTGAGATTGCTGGTCAACAAAATAACTCACAATCCATTAAAGGCGAAGAAGTTGATAGTGTTGATGAAGCTTTAACTTCAACAAGTAACGGCGTTGAACAAAATTTAGCAGCCTCTGAAGCTACAAAGTTGCCACTTAAATCAGCATTTACAAAAGAGTTACGAGAAGCAAAA
>Ga0209992_10003761_pt1 | contig 12444 bp, 10 predicted proteins | sample 2SBtaG_2_FD_182564 | JGI IMG/M metagenome (GOLD analysis project Ga0209992, IMG submission 182564) | Deep subsurface microbial communities from Kolumbo volcano to uncover new lineages of life (NeLLi) - 2SBTROV12_ACTIVE470 metaG (SPAdes)... | ecosystem: Environmental > Aquatic > Marine >... | reverse complement strand
AACAAAGCATCGGTGGATAAAGGAGAAGCTTTCCCTGCCGATTTCATTGCAGAAGGGGTGGACCAGACACGCGGATGGTTTTATACCCTGCATGCCCTGGCCGTAATGTTGTTCGATAGTGTGGCATACAAGACTGTGGTGAGTAATGGATTGGTGTTGGATAAGAATGGCAACAAGATGAGCAAGCGCCTGGGTAATGTGGTGGATCCTTTCGATACCATCAAAAAATACGGGGCCGATGCCACACGCTGGTACCTCATCACCAATGCTTCTCCCTGGGATAACCTCAAATTCGATATTGCCGGTATACAGGAAGTGCAGCGCAAGTTCTTTGGCACTTTGTATAATACTTATCAATTCTTTGCGCTCTATGCCAATGTAGATGGTTTTGCATTTAAGGAAGCTTATATACCGTTGGCAGAAAGGCCGGAGATCGATCGCTGGATCTTATCGTCACTGAACAGTTTGGTTAAAAAAGCCACTGCCGCCATGGATGATTATGAACCCACGCTGGCAGGAAGGGCGATAGAAGAATTTGTAGACGAACATTTGAGCAACTGGTATGTACGCTTGTGCCGTCGCCGTTTCTGGAAGGGCGAATACGAGCAGGACAAAATCAGCGCTTACCAGACTTTGTATGAATGCCTGGAAACCATCATCCGATTAATGGCTCCCATTTCTCCATTCTTCAGTGATGCGGTGTTCCGCCATCTCAATGCGGTAAGCAAAAGAGTTAAGGTGGAATCTATTCACCACGCCGATTACCCGGTTGCCAACGAGCAGGCGATAGACAGTTTACTGGAAGAACGCATGCAACTGGCGCAGGATGTTTGTTCGCTGGTATTATCGCTTCGGAAAAAAGTCAACATCAAAGTACGCCAGCCTTTACATAAAGTATTGATTCCTGTATTGGATCCGGCGATGAAAGAGCAGTTGTTAAAGATCGAAGACCTGATAAAGGCAGAGGTGAATGTGAAGGAAATGGAATACATCACTGAAACAGAAGGTGTGATCAGGAAAAGGGTCAAACCCAATTTCAAAGCACTGGGCACCCGCATGGGCGCTAGAATGAAAGCGGTAGGAGCAGCCATCGGGGCGTTCAGCCAGCAGGACATTGCCGCCATCGAAAAAGAGGGAAAGTACGCCCTTACGATCGACGGCGAGGAGGTACTACTGGAACTGAGTGATGTGGATATTGCTGCGGAAGACATACCCGGATGGAGTGTTGCCAGCAAAGGCAGCCTCACGGTGGCACTGGATATTACTATTACGGAAGATCTGAAACAGGAAGGGGATGCCCGGGAATTCGTCAACCGCATACAAAATATTAGAAAAGAAAGCGGTTTTGAACTCACAGACCGTATATTCGTAGATGTGCTTGAGACAGCGAGTCTGAAGCCCTCTATTATTAAATATAACGATTATATTTGCCGCGAAATTTTGGCAGATGTCATTGAATGGAAGCCCGAAATTGAGGATGGCATCGAAATTGAAGTCAATGACGCACTGCTGAAAGTGGTAGTAAACAAAAAAGGATAAAAGCGTATGGCTACTAAGAAACCTGCTTCTAAGAAAGCGGCCCCAGCCAAGAAAGCTCCGGCAAAGCCTGCCCCCAAGAAGGCAGCATCAAAGCCAGCCCCTAAAAAGGCGACCCCTGCAAAAAAAGCGGCAGCCAAGCCTGCGCCTAAAAAAGCAACACCCAAGCCGGCTCCTAAAAAGGCGGCTCCTGCAAAAAAAGTGGCGGCCAAGCCGGCACCCAAAAAACCAGCAGCTAAACCTGCTCCTATTGCCAAGAAAGCGGCCCCGGCTAAAAAAGCCCCCGTTGTTAAGGCAGCCCCTGCCAAAGTTGCAGCCAGGCCTGTGGCGAAGCCGGCCGCCAAACCGGTACCAGCCCCGGTAGTTAAACCTGCGCCTAAGCCCTTTCAGCCACCCGTGCTGAAGAAGCCTGAAGTTAAAGCGCCTCCGGCTCCGCCAGTTAAACCGGTTCGCAAGCCTTTGGAACCCATCAAGGATATCAAAGTGCCCAAGACCAGTGTAAAAACAAGTGTTCCTTATCACCCAGGTTATACCCCTTTGGAAAAAAGGGCAGACACCGCAAAAAATACAGACCCACTCGTGAGATACAGTGATGCAGACCTCAATGAATTCAAAGAATTGATCAACAGGAAATTAGAGGCAGCGAAAAAAGAGTTGACCTATTTACAGGGATTGATCACCCGTAAAGATGAAATGGGCGGCGATAACGATGACGCCCGTTACATGACCATGGAAGATGGCAGTATGAGCATGGAAAGAGAGCAACTGAGCCAGATGGCCAGCCGGCAGATCACTTATATCGATCACCTGGAGAAAGCGCTCATGCGTATTGAAAATAAAACCTATGGTATCTGCCGCGTTACCGGTAGGCTGATAGACAAAGCCCGCTTGCGCGCAGTGCCGCATGCTACTTTGAGTCTTGAAGCAAAACTGGGACTGGTGAAGCCGACTGCGGAGTAATTATTTTACTTCCTGCATTTCTACCAACTTGCGGTAAATGCCTTGCTGCGCTAATAAAGCTTCATGCGTACCTCTTTCGGCGATCTCTCCTTTTTGTAATACAATGATCTCGTCGGCATGACGGATAGTAGACAGCCTGTGGGCGATGACGATAGAAGTTCTGTTTTGCATCATATTATTAATAGCATCCTGTACAAGCTTCTCACTTTCCGTATCCAGAGAAGAAGTGGCTTCATCCAGGATGAGTATGGGTGGGTTTTTTAACACGGCACGTGCAATGGTAAGGCGCTGTCTCTCCCCACCACTGAGCTTACTGCCGCGGTCGCCGATATTGGTATTGAAGCCTTCTTCTTTTTGCTTAATGAACTGTAATGCATTGGCTACCTGCGCTGCCTGTTCTATTTGTGCAGCATCGGCATACTCCATACCCAATGCAATATTACTGGCAATGGTATCATTGAAAAGAATCGGCTCCTGTGTTACAATGCTCATAAGACTGCGCACTGAATGCAACGAATATTCCTTGATGTTCACCCCATCGATCAGCAGTTCGCCCGCACTCACATCATGAAAACGGGGGATGAGATCGGCCAGTGTACTTTTACCGGCGCCGGACGATCCTACCAGGGCAATGGTTTTACCCTTTTCAATTGTCAGGTTGATGTTTTTCAGGATGGTCACATCATCATAAGCAAAACTAACATTGCGAAACTCGATATGACTGTTGAAACTGTGAATGGTTTGCGCATCGGGTTTATCGGTAACCGTAACCGGTGTTTTCAATATGTCTTCGATACGTTGTATGGCAGCGCTCCCTCTCTGCGCATTATAGAAAGAAGTGGACAAAGACTTGGCCGGGTTGATGATCTGGGTGAAGAAAACAATATAAGTAAGAAAGCCATCCACCGCCAATCCTGCCTGGTGATTCAGCACCAGCTTACCTCCGAACCAGAGAATGCACGATAATACCAGCACGCCCATGAATTCAGACATGGGCGAAGCCAGGTCGCGGCGGAAAGCCATCTTGTTACGGATATGGTTGAGGGTCTTGTTGGTGGTAATGAATTTATTACCGATGATCTTCTCTGCGTTGAATGCCTTGATCACCCGTAGCCCGGTAAGTGTTTCATCCAATATAGACATCAGGATGCCCAGTTGTTCCTGGGAAACGCCCGACTGTTTTTTCAGGGAACGGCTCACCCGTCCGATGATGAAGCCGGTGAGTGGTAACAATACCATCAGGAACAGCGACAAAACAGGACTGATGATGACAAGAAAAACAAGGATGATCAGGATGTTGAGTGGATCACGGATGAGTCCTTCCAGTGTTCCAATGATGCTCCATTCGATCTCGTTCATATCATTGCTCATCCTGCTGATAATATCTCCTTTGCGTTGCTCGGTAAAAAAACCGATGGGCAACTGCAATATTTTGGCATAGAGATCGGCGCGCAGCCTGGTCATGACATGGTTGCGTATAGGCGCCAGTACCCGGTAAGAAAAATAAGTGAACAGGTTCTTGAAAAAAATAGAGACGATGATGATTACACAAATGGCTCCAAGGGCATATTCCGGTCCGTTTAGCTTGATGAGCTGCCCCAGGAAGTATTTGAGACTGTTGGTGACTCCTTCGGTGCTGAAAGCAAAAGCCGGTTTGGCAATCAGCATTTTCTCTTTGCCAAAAAGCATTTGCAGGAAGGGTGCCAGCATAGCCAGTGAAACGAGCGAAAAAATAACCGATAACAGGTTGAATACAAGATATAGAACGATATTTTGCTTCTGGTTCCGCAGGTAAAAAAATATCCTCGAAAAACGCTTCATAGGCGATAAAATCTTTAAAACACAGCAAAGTAACTACTTTTACAGTCAATCAATTGTTAGAATATGGAGGAAGGAAAAAGACAAAGACAGGTGGCCGGTGCACTGCAGCAGGAGTTGAATGAGATATTCAGGCACCTCAACCTGTCAATGATCGATGGAGGGATGGTTTCCATCTCATCGGTGAAAGTGACGCCCGACCTGCTCGAAGCCCGTATTTACCTGAGTCTTTTCCAGGTGAAAGATGCAGCTGCCGCTATGAAGACCATTGAGTCGAAAGCCTGGGAAATCAAAAGGGAACTGGTGAACAGGGTCAAGCACCAGTTGCGAAGGATACCGGTATTGCAATTCTACCTCGATGATACGCTTGATTATGTTTTCAAGATGGAAGACATTTTCAAAAAGATCAATGACGAGAAAAAAGGGGACTCCTGATGAACCTGCTCTTTGCCTGGCGTTATTTCCGGTCTAAGAAATCAACCAATGCCATCAACATCATTGCATGGATCAGCATCGCGGCCATTGCAGTGGGCAGTGCTGCACTAATCATTATACTGAGTGTATTCAATGGTTTTGAAGGATTGGTGAAAAGTCTTTATGTAGATTTTTATGCCGATATGCGCATTGTTCCGGCGAAGGGTAAGACACTTTTGCTGAACAAAGGACAGGTAGCCGGTATCAGGGCCACTTCCGGAATAGCAACGCTGGGTTTTATTGCAGAAGAAAAAGCCTTGCTGGTAAACGGCGAGCTGCAAACCATCGTATACATCAAGGGCGTGGATGAGCAGTTCACGCAACTCAACAAGATCGCAGCGCATATCAAAAGAGGCCGCTTTGAAACCGGCACCACCGAAGCGCCCACACTGGTATTGGGTGTGGGTATTGAAAATGCAATAGCGGCAGACGTTACTAAAAAAAGATACCCGCTGACGCTTTATATGCCCAACAGGCAGGCGGCGAGGTTTGGATCGGCAGACGGACTCAATGCTTTTAATGCTTTGGCAGCCGGTACTTTCATGGTGCAGCAGGACTTCGACAACAAATATGCTTTCACCAACCTGGCATTCTTAAAATACATGCTGAATATGGGGCCTGATGAATACAGCGCCCTTGAACTGAAAATAAACGGCGATCCCGATCAGATCAAAGCTGCCTTGCAAAAGCAATTGGGGAATGATTATATTGTAGAAACACGTTACGAACAAAACCGCAGTTTGTATGCAGTGATGCAAATGGAAAAATGGGTGATCTATGCAATCCTGTCACTCATACTAATAGTGGCGGCATTTAATATGGTGGGTGCGCTTACCATGCTGGTACTCGAAAAACAAAAAGACATCGCGATCCTCAAAGCATTGGGCGCCAATGACCAGAACATTGAACGCATTTTCCTGTCGGAAGGATTTTTATTGGCAACAGTTGGAGGAGGTGCAGGCATCGTGCTGGCCACCATTATATGCTGGCTGCAAATGAAGTACAAACTGGTCAAACTGGGAGGTGATACTTTCATCATCGATTATTACCCGGTGCAAATGATGCCCACCGATTTCGCATTGGTAGCCTGTACCATACTGATCATCGCATTGCTGGCAGCGTGGATACCATCACGCAAAGCAGGAAGAGACCAATTGTCTTTGAAAAGCTGATTAATAATCTCCTAAAGTCTCAGGCAATTGCGCCAGCGCTTTGGCCAATTGTTCATCGTTGGGAGCGATGCCGTGCCATTCGTGGCTACCTTCCATAAAATCAACGCCTTTACCCATCACTGTTTTCATGAGAATGCAAATGGGTTTACCCTGACCGGTGAGCGATTTGGCTTTATCAAGTGTGGCGATCACATCATCCATATCATTGCCGTTCATCTCCAGCACCATCCAGTTGAAAGCTTCAAACTTTGCATGGAGATCATCGAGCGACAATACTTTTTTAGTAGGACCATCGATCTGCTGGCCATTCCAGTCAACCGTAGAGATCAGGTTGTCTACTTTATTGTGGGCAGCAAACATAACGGCTTCCCATATCTGGCCTTCCTGCAATTCGCCATCGCCATGCAATGAGAATACCAGTTGGGGATCTTTGTTCAGTTTTTTGCTGAGGGCAGCGCCTATGGCAACACTCATACCCTGACCCAGCGAACCACTCGCAATGCGAATACCGGGTAAATGCTCATGGGTAGTAGGGTGGCCCTGTAAACGGGAATTGATTCTGCGGAAACTAGCGAGTTCCTTTACATCGAAATAACCGCTACGGGCAAGTGCTGAATAATATACGGGTGAAATATGGCCGTTAGACAGGAAAAACAGGTCTTCACCTTTGCCATCCATGGCAAACTGCGTATTGTGTTTCAGCGTACGAAAGAAAAGCGCAGTAAAAAATTCGGTGCAGCCCAGTGATCCGCCGGGGTGGCCGCTTTGTACGGCATGAACCATTCTTACAATATCACGCCTGATCTGGCTGGCGGTGTCTTTCAATTCCTGTATGCTTGCCATAGAGATGATCGATTATGGCCGCGAAGATAAAAGCTAAATGGAGATGATTTAATATTATTTTTACCCGCTAAACACCAAACATGTCGATATTCAGTTATTTGAAAGCCTCTTTTGAAAGAAAAAAAGCGCGCCGTTATTTCCAGGATTTCGGTTACCGTGTCGACCGGTTCGACCTCGAGCGTGAAGGAGTGGTGGAGTACGCCAACTGGTTGAACCCGCTGGTGCCCCCAAAGAAGCTTACACAGCAGGAAGTGGATTTTTTCAGGACGGTAATTAAAGAAGGCGGACTGGCTATTGACATAGGCGCAAATACAGGTGATCTCACCGTTGCCATGGGCATTGCAGCAGGTGCAGCAGGACTGGTACTGGGCCTGGATCCCAATACACAGGTGTATGCCATCCTGGAAGCCAATGCCCGGTTGAATAAAGACAAATCGAAGATCGTACCCCTCCCTTTTGCTGCAACACCGGAAGACGGGGAATTTTATTTCGCTTCATCGGAAGCTTCATTCAGTAATGGAGGGTTGGTAGACAGTGAGGGTGATGCTACCCACGGAAAATTCAAATTAAAACAGAAAGTCAGGGGTGTTAACCTGGAAAAATACCTGCAACAGCACTACCCGGAATGGTTGCCCAAGCTGTCTTTCATTAAAGTAGATACAGAAGGGCATGACCTCTCGGTTTTAAAAACCATTGAGTCACTGATCGCTGCGTATAAACCTGCGATTGCAGCAGAAGTATTCCCCACGCTTACCAGGGAAGAACGCACCGCCATGTATGATTTCCTTTCTGGTTTCGGATACCGTGTGTACGATGTGCAACATTTCGATACGGCCAAACCATTGAATAAAATATTGCTGACAAGGCCGGAAGACATGGCCGCACCCGGTACAGCATCAAATGTTCTGGCAATTATTTAGATTTGCCCGGTCAAAAAAACAATTATATGTCAGAAGATTTGGATTTGATATTAGCCGATACCGAGGATACCATGCGCAAAGGGATCAACCACCTGGAGTCGGAGCTGGGTAAGATCAGGGCTGGTAAGGCTAATCCTGCTATGTTAGACGGCATTACCGTAGAATATTATGGCGCTCCCACCCCCATTGCGCAGGTAGCCAATGTGAGTGTATTGGATGCGAGAACCCTTAGCATTCAACCCTGGGAAAAAAACATGGTGCAGCCCATTGAAAGGGCCATCATGGCGGCCAATATAGGTGTTACACCACAGAACGATGGTGTGATCATCCGCATTTTCATGCCTCCGTTAACGGAAGAACGCCGCAAGGAGTTGTTTAAAAGAGCCAGTGCAGAAGGAGAACAGAGCAAAGTGGCTATCCGCAATGTTCGTCGCGATGCTATTGAACAGGTGAAGAAACTGCAAAAAGATGGTATGAGTGAAGATGCGGCGAAAGATGCCGAGAAAACCGTGCAGGACCTGACCGATAAATTCATTGCACTGGTTGATAAGCACCTGGCTGCTAAAGAAAAAGAAATGATGGCGGTATAGAGAGTTGACCACTGTCAACTCTTTTTATTCACCAGGTATACACCCGATAAAATAATTCCCAGGCAGAGCATCTGCCAGATGTTCACCGATTCTCCATCCCAAAGTCCCCATAACACTGCAATAAAGGGGATACCGTAAGTTACGAGTGAAGCAAATAAAGTTCCTGCTCTTTTTACCAGCATATAAAAGAGAATCGAAGCGAAAGCCGTTCCCATTGCGCCCAATATAAATGCGGCCAGGGTAGAACGTTGAACTGTCCAACTTCCCAACGGCAGTGAAAAATAATGGTTGAAATATAAAATAATAAGACAGGGAATGATGAGGAAAGTGAATGCCAGCGAGGCAATGTTCAAAGAACCTACGCCCTGCAAATGCCTGCCCACCATGTTTACGTTGATGCCGTACAGCAAGGTAGCCAGTAATACGAGTGCTGCATAAGAAAGAGATTGCAGGCTGATGGTGCCGGAGGCGCGCATGAGCAGACAAAGTCCGATGAAACCAATGATCACACCGACCACTTTGCTGGTGGTTACTTTTAATTGGAAGAAGCCTACACCAACGAGGATCGTAAAGAGAGGTGTCAATGCATTCAGGATGCCAACGAGTGAACTGTCCAGTTTGATCTCTGAAATGCAAAACAGGTAGGCCGGAAAAAAATTACCGATGAGTCCGGACAGGATGACCAACGGCATTTTATTCCTGGGAACCTGCAACAGGGCTTTGCGTGCAAAGGGCAGGAGTACCAGTCCGGCGCTGAGAATGCGAATGGAAGCCACCTGGTAGGGTGATAATGCCACCATACCGGCTTTCATCAATATAAAAGAGCTGCCCCATATAACGGAAAGAGCAATAAAAATGCCCCAGTTGATTAATTTGTCTCGCAAGGGTTTAGATTTCTTCAAAGATGCGCTGGATTTTTTATTTATCTATTCCACTCGTCAATTTATTCCGCGATTCGTCATCCTGAACGAGCGCAGCGAGTCGAAGTACGTCATCCTGAGCGAGCGAAGCGAGTCGAAGGAGCCGCTGAGGATTCAGGCAGATCCCTCGGCAGCGCCCGGGATGACGATCGAGGATCACTTGGGATAAAAACCTGGTTAAAGGCTTGGAGGTTTTTCGGAAATATGTTTATATTGTCATATTTAAATCTATACACTATGGGATTCGTAAAAGAATTTAAAGAGTTTGCCACCAAGGGCAACGTCATGGACCTGGCTGTCGGTGTGATCATCGGCGCCGCCTTCGGTAAGATCGTCGATTCGGTGGTGAACGACCTCATCATGCCGATTGTGGGCATTATTTTCAAAGCCGACTTCAGCAATCTCTATGTGGCATTATCAGACAAAATAACACCCGGACTTACCCTGGCCGAAGCCAAAAAACTGGGGCCTGTATTTGCCTGGGGTAATTTTGTAACGGTGGTATTGAACTTTATTATCCTGGCTTTTGTAATATTCATGCTGATTAAAGGCATGAATCGCCTTAAGCGCAAGGAGGAAGCCGCACCCGCTGCGCCACCTGCCCCCACTACTTCAGAGAAACTGCTCACAGAGATCAGGGATGCATTAAGAAAATAAGTTGCCCATCAGGGAATGGGGAGTTTGGGGTTAAAACCTCACTCCCCACTCTTTTTCTTATTTTCGCAGCAAATGAATACTACCACTTACCAGATCAAGTTAGACCAGTTTGAAGGCCCGTTCGATCTTCTCTTGTTTTTTATAGAACGAGATGAGCTGGATATTTACAATATTCCCATTACACGGATCATCAATGATTTCCTGGAATTTATTCACCAGGGAGAAAAACTGAACATTGAGCTGAGCAGTGAGTTCATTCTTTTCGTGTCTACGCTCATGCGCATCAAAGCCAGGCTGCTGCTGCCTCGTAAAGAAATAGATGCCCAGGGCAATGAAATAGATCCGCGCCAGGAACTGGTTGACAAAATACTCGAATACAAGCGCTTCAAAGAAGCGGCGGTGCAGATGGCCGAAATGGAAGCCATTCGCATGCTCATGGTGAAGCGCGGCAACCTGCAGAAAGAATTGTCGGAGATCGGCGAAGAATCTTCAGAGGGAACCGAAATACAGAACATTACCATGTTCAAGCTGATGAAAGCTTTTGAAAAGGTAATGCAAAGGGTGCACGACAGGCAGAATAAACCGGTGCATACTGTTGTTCGCTACAATTATACCATGGAAGGAAGCCGCGATTATATGCTCGGCTTCATTGAAAAAGAAAAGACAGTAGCCTTTGAAAAAGTATTTGAAGCTTGTGAAGACCGTATCCATGCCATCTTCCTCTTCCTTTCCATCCTTGAACTATCACAGCAACGTTACATGAAGCTGATGGTAGGAGAAGGGCGCAACAATTTCATCGTAGAATGGAATGATAACCGCGCAGAAGAAGTAGGCGAAGAAGAAGCCCAAAATTAAACACCGGCCGATACGCTGACTTTCACCGTCTCTTTCATCATATCCCTTACAGCATCAGCAATACCTTGCGCATCATACGCACATTCGCGATGCAATTCTTTGGGTGTGCCATGTTCTACCAGCCTGTCGGGTATGCCCAGTATCCGCAGTGATGCTTTGTATCCGTGCTCGTTCATGAATTCCAGTACCGCACTGCCGAATCCGCCTACCACTGTACCGTCTTCCACTGTTACTACTTTGCTGTACTGACTGAATACTTCATGCAGCAATGCTTCGTCGATAGGTTTTACAAAACGCATATCATAATGCGCGGGATCAATGCCCTGTGTGCGCAATTCACGAATAGCGGCAGTAGCAAAATTGCCCGGATGGCCGAAGCTGAGAATAGCTATTTCTTTACCGGTTTTCAACCTGCGTCCCTTACCAATGGTAACGGCTTCGAAGGGTGTTCTCCATTCGGGCATCACACCTTCTCCGCGCGGATAACGGATTATAAAGGGCGATTGATTGCTTTCGAGTTGTGCCGTGTACATGAGGTTACGCAGTTCCTGCTCATTCATGGGCGCACTGACAACCAGGTTGGGAATGCAACGCATGTAAGCGATATCGTAGCAGCCATGATGGGTAGGTCCGTCTTCGCCTACCAAGCCTGCGCGGTCGAGACAAAAGATCACGGGCAATTTCTGTATGGCTACATCATGCACTACCTGGTCGTAGGCGCGTTGCATGAAAGAAGAATAAATATTGCAGAATACCCGCATGCCCTGGGTAGCCAGACCGGCGCTGAGCGTTACGGCGTGCTGCTCACAAATGCCTACATCGAAAGCCCTGTGTGGCATTTTCTCCATCATGAATTTCAGTGAAGAGCCGCTGGGCATAGCCGGTGTAACGCCCATGATGCTGCTGTTTTGTTCTGCCAGTTCAATGATGCTGTGTCCGAATACGTCCTGGTATTTGGGAGGCTGGGGTGTTTCTATTTTTTTCTTGTAGATCTCGCCGGTTACTTTGTCAAACAAACCGGGTGCATGCCATTTGGTTTGGTCTTTTTCGGCCAATGCATAACCCTTTCCTTTCACCGTAACGATGTGCAGGAGTTTGGGACCGGGCATTTCACGGAGGTCTTTCAATGTATCTACCAGCTTGGTAATATTGTGACCATCGATAGGACCGAAATAACGCAACTTAAGCGATTCAAAAAGGTTACTGCTCTTGCTCACCATCCCCTTCATACCGGCCTCGAGTTTGCTGGCCATGTCCCTGCTGAAGTTCTTACCCACAGGCAGTTTACCCATCAGGTTCCATACCTCATCGCGCAAGCGGTTATAAGTGGGTGAGGTGGTAATATCGGTGAGGTATTCTTTCAGCGCCCCTACATTGGGGTCGATGCTCATGCAGTTATCGTTGAGGATGATCAGCAGGTCGCTGTCGGCCACGCCGGCATGGTTCATCGCTTCAAAAGCCATACCTGCGGTCATGGAGCCATCGCCGATAACTGCCACCGATTTGCGGTGCTCTCCCTTGTATTTGGCGGCCATGGCCATACCCAGGGCGGCCGAAATAGAAGTGGAAGAGTGGCCTACGCCGAATGTATCGAAAACGCTCTCGCTGCGTTTGGGGAAGCCGCTGAGCCCTTTGTATTTGCGGTTGGTGACAAAATTGTCGCGCCTGCCGGTAAGGATCTTGTGCCCATAAGCCTGGT
>Ga0209992_10003760_pt1 | contig 12449 bp, 11 predicted proteins | sample 2SBtaG_2_FD_182564 | JGI IMG/M metagenome (GOLD analysis project Ga0209992, IMG submission 182564) | Deep subsurface microbial communities from Kolumbo volcano to uncover new lineages of life (NeLLi) - 2SBTROV12_ACTIVE470 metaG (SPAdes)... | ecosystem: Environmental > Aquatic > Marine >... | reverse complement strand
GATGAAGGGGGTCAACAGCACGCCGGCGGCCAGAAACAGCCCCGCCAGCGCCAACCCGAGATTGACCAGCCCCGATTGCCGCAACGGCGCGATCAGCCGCTTGCCGCAGCGGTCACAGCGCAGACCAGCGCCGGGTTTGGCCGGCACGTCGTGCAGCTTGTCACAGCGCGGGCAGGCCAACAGCGCATCGAGCCCGGTCAACGGTTGGTGCGGATGCCGGCCGCGGCCTCGTCGGCTGCGCTGGTCACGCGCCGTTGCCGGGTGTCGGGGCGTTTGGCTGCTTGTATCCATGCCAGGGTTCCACGGCAGATTGACCGGGGAAAGCTCTCCCAATTCTCTGTGGCGCCGGGGCGTTCGGCCAGCGCCTTTCCTAGATCGGGCGGAACGACAAGGTTTTCAACATCGTCCAGCAGGCTCCAACTGCCGTTGGCCTTGGCGAGGGCAATGGCGCTGGCCCCGGCGACATGCATCTGCCCATCGGCTTCCAGCCGGGCCACCAGCCGCTTGTTGGCCGCCGACCAGCCGCTGCCGGGTTTGCGGGGCGAGATATAGTGCATGGTGCGCCGCGCGTCCAAGCCGCGGCTGCGGCTGTCGACCCAGCCGAAGGCAAGGCATTCGGCGACGATGTCGCCCATGGGCAGATAGTGGCCCGCGCCCTTCTTGTAGCTGACCAGCCAGATACCGCCGTCCAAGGCATGGTTGCGCGCCAGCCAGTCGCGCAGTTCGGCGCGGCTTTTCACCTCGACCGACGCCTCAGTGGGGCCGGGCGCGGCCATCAGCCCCGCTGGCCGGCGAAACGGTCCTGCCATTCGGCGCGTTCGTCATCGCTGATCTTGCGGAACAGGTTGTCGGGCACGTCAAAGGCGTGGCCGGGGTCCAGCACCGCCAGCGCGTCGGCCGCCGACCCGGGCCAGCCGGTGTCGGCGCTGTGCATTGCCGTCAACAGGGCGGCGCTGGCATCGGGGATGAAGGGGGCGGATACCTGCGCGTAAAAGCGGATCAGGTTCAGAGACAGGCGCACGACGGCGGCGGCACGATCGGGGTCTTGCTTGTAAGCGGCCCACGGCGCGGCGGTTTGCAGATATTCGTTGCCCAGCACCCACAGGGCGCGCAACTCGGCCGCCGCCTTGCGCACCTCGATCGCGCTCAGATGGCCGGTCACGCGGTCCAGCCCCTGTTGCAGACGCGCGGTCAGCTCGGCCTCGGCCGGGCCATATTCGCCGCCTTCCGGCACCTCGGTTCCGAATTTCGAGCGGCAGAATTTCGTGACCCGGCTGACAAAATTTCCCAGCACGTCGGCCAGATCCTTGTTCACGCCAGCCTGGAAGTTTTCCCAGGTAAACTCGCTGTCGCCGGATTCGGGCGCATGGCTGAGCAGCCACCAGCGCCAATAATCGGCCGGCAGGATTTCAAGCGCCTGATCCATGAACACGCCACGGCCCTGACTGGTGGAAAACTGGCCGCCGTCATAGTTCAGGTAGTTGAAGGACTTGATATAGTCGACCAGCTTCCAGTCTTCGCCCGAGCCCATGATCGTGGTCGGGAAGCCGAGCGTGTGGAAGGGCACGTTGTCTTTGCCCATGAATTGCACATATCGAACATCGTCGGCGCCCCGCTCGGTCCGCCACCAGCGTTCCCAGGCGCTATCGTCCAGCCCGTTTTCGTCGGCCCATTCCCGTGCGCAGGCGATATATTCGATGGGGGCGTCAAACCAGACGTAGAACACCTTTTCTTCCATGCCCGGCCACGGTTCGCTGCCCTTCTTCACGGGCACGCCCCAGTCGAGATCGCGGGTGATCCCCCGGTCCTGCAGGCCGTCGCCGTCGTTCAGCCACTTGCGGGCGATCGAGGTTGTCAGCACCGGCCAGTCGGTCTTGGCGTCAATCCAGTCATTGAGCTTTTCCCGCATTGCCGACTGGCACAGGAACAGGTGCTTTGTTTCGCGCACCTCAAGATTGGTGGCCCCCGAAATGGCCGAACGCGGCGCGATCAGATCGGTGGGGTCCAGCTGCTTGGTGCAGTTTTCGCACTGGTCGCCACGGGCGCGGTCATAGCCGCAATTGGGGCAGGTGCCCTCGACATAGCGGTCGGGCAGAAAGCGTCCGTCGGTGGGCGAATAGATCTGGCGCTCGCTGACCTCCCGGATCAGGCCGGCCGCCGCAAGCCGCCCGGCGAAATGCTGGGTCAGCGCATGGTTCTGCGGGCTGGACGAGCGGCCGAACTTGTCAAACGACAGCCGGAAGCCATTGGACAGGCGCTGCTGAACACCGTGCATCTCGGCGCAATAGTCGGCCACCGGCACGCCGGCCTTGGCCGCGGCCAGCTCGGCCGGGGTGCCATGTTCGTCGGTGGCGCACAGAAACAGCACCTCGTCGCCGCGCGCCCGGCAGAAACGCGCGTAAAGATCGGCCGGCAACTGGCTGCCCACCAGATTGCCCAGGTGCTTGATCCCGTTGATATACGGAATCGCCGACGTGATGAGGATGCGCGCCATGTCCGGCCCCCTTGATGGTCGCCGCACCCTTTAGCGCCTGCCGCCGGCAAGGGCCAGTGGCCAGGGCGCGCGCGCCGGCACGTTGCGCGGCGCACCATGGCCGGGCGGCGCCTTTGGCACGGCTCGTCCTAGCGCCCGCGCCGTGGCTGGTCGCGGCGGGTGCCCAGCAGCCGGCCGATCAGGAAGGTCGTGCGCGGCGCAAACACGAAACGCGTGCGGTCTTGGACCGTGTCGCGCCGCGACATGCGGATCAGGCCAAACACGATCAGCAAGCCATGCGCCAGCGACACGAAGCCGAACATCGCCGAGGCTCCGTAGACGTCGATCAGGCTCGACACCACCAGCGGCGAGGCAATGGCCCCGATCGCATAAAGGAACAACAGCGCCGCGCTCAGCTCGATGCGTTCCGAGGCGTCGGCAAAGTCATGGGCGTGGGCCACCGACACCGAATAGATCGGGAATGTGGTGAACCCGAACAGCACGGCGGCCAGCATCACCGCCCCGGTGCCCTGATCGCTAAGCGCCACGGTCACCAGACAGGCCAGCATGGCCGCCACCGAAAAGCCGATCAGCACCCAGCGGCGGTCGAATTTGTCGGCCACCCAGCCCGCCGGCCACTGTCCGATGGCCCCCCCAAGCACGAAGGCCGCCAGAAACAGCGCGATCTGGTCGGCGCTGAGGTTGACCTCAAGCCCGTACAGAGGCCCCACCATCCGGAACGCGGCCGAGCTTACCCCGGCCACCATCACGCCCATCACGGCCAGCGGCGAATTGGCCCAGGCCCTGCCCGGACGCAGGCGCGGCGCGGCCGGCGCCTGTGGCGGCGACGCCTTGGTCAGGGTCAAAGGCAGCAGGGCCGCGCAACACAGCAGCGCCAGGATGGTGTAGGACACATAGCTGGCCGGATCGAGCACGCCGATCAGCAACTGCGCCGCCAGCGACCCGCCCATGTCGACCATGCGATAGGCCCCCATCGAGCGCCCCCTGGTTGCGTTGGTCACCTTGGCCTGCAACCAGCTTTCCACCACCGTATAGCTGCCGGCGATGCACATGCCCGACATCACCCGAAAGCCGGCCCAGGCATAGGGGTCGGACACCAGCGTATGCGCCAGGATGCCGATGGTGCCCAGCGCGGTAAACGTCGCGAAGGTGCGCGAATGGCCGATGCTGCCCATCAGGCGTGGGGCCCACCAGCAGCCGGCAAAGAAGCCGACGAAATGCGCCGACCCCAACAGGCCCACCTCGGCGCGGCTGAATCCGGCGGCAATGCCCGAGATGGCGTCAAGCGGCGCGATGCCGCCCGATCCCAGCTGCAGAAGGATGACCGACAGGAACAGGGCCGCGAATGAAAAGACTAGCCGCATGGGACCGTTTTGGTTGCCCGACCGGCCTAGCGCGGGCGCAGGCGGCGCTGCCTGCCCGTTTTCGACCTTGCTGTCGCATTCGGGCGCTCAGGCGGCCGCAACCTCGGCCGGGGACGCGGCATAGCCCTTGTCGGCGCAGCGTATGCTCCAGGCCGCGCGGGGGGCGTTGCGGGCGCGCAGCCGTTCCAGATGCCAGCATTCGCCGGTGGCCGGGCTGTGCCGGGGCTGGAACTGCCAGCGGCTTTCGATCCCCTGCGCGCCGCCGGCGTCGGGGGTCAGGATGATGCCGGTGGTCGCCACGCCCTGGGCGCTGCCGGTTTCCGCCGCCAGATGCAGCCGCCGCACCTGTGTCAGCCCCGGGGGGGCGGGCAGGTCGGCCACCACCAGCGAAATCAGCCCGCTGCGCAGGACCTCTTCCATCACCCAATACAGGTCGTCGGCCCGGTCGGGGCCAAGAAACAGGAACCGCCCCGGGTCGGCGAAACGCTGCAGGCCGCAGGGGTTGGGCCCGCCCAGCGTCCAGGACGGCGCGACCCAGAACACCGCGCCCGCGCCTTGCCCCGCCGCCATGGCCGCCAGCGTTCGCCGGGCGCTGCCGCAAAACTCGTGCAGCCGCCCAGCCGCCAGCACCAGCGGCGGCAGCACGGTCAGCCCCGGTGCGTCGCTGTTGCGGTGGTGCGAAAGGGCCGAAGCGGTGAGCGCTGCGTTCATGGGGAAAAGATAGAATGTTCGCGAAATGTTCTCAAGCCCCTCTTGCCCGCGTTGACGCATCGTTTACCAAGACCGCGACAAGAACAGGGGGGGGCCGAGCCCATGAAACGTGTGAAACTGGGACGAACCGACATCGCGGTGTCCGAACTCTGCCTTGGGTCGATGACCTGGGGCACCCAGAATACCGAGGCCGAGGCCCACGCTCAAATCGACATGGCGCTCGATCGCGGCTGCAACTTCATCGACACGGCCGAGATGTATCCCGTCAACCCGGTGCGCGCCGAAACCGTTGGCCGCACCGAAGCCATCATCGGCAACTGGGTCGCCAACAGCGGCCGCCGCGACGCGGTGGTGATCGCCACCAAATGCTCGGGCGCAAACGGTGGCTTCGTGCGCGGCGGGCGCGGCATCTTCCGTGACACGCTGACCGCGGCGCTGGACGGCTCGCTGCGCCGTCTCAAGACCGACGTGATCGACCTCTACCAGACCCACTGGCCCAATCGCGGCTCGTTCCACTTCCGCCAGATCTGGGGCTATGACCCCGGCCAACAGCCGCTGCCCGAGGTCGAGGACAATATCGCCGAAGTGACCGAGACCCTGCGCGACTGCGTCAGGGCCGGCAAGATCCGCGCCTTCGGCCTGTCCAACGAATCCACCTGGGGCACGCTGCGCCATATCGCGGCGGCCGCGCGCATCGACGGGCCGCGTCCGGCGGCAATCCAGAACGAATATTCGCTCCTGTGCCGCCAGTTCGACAGCGACCTTGCCGAGATGAGCGCGCGCGAAGACGTCACGCTGCTGGCCTTTTCACCTCTGGCAGCCGGGCTTCTGACCGGGAAATACCAGAACGGCGCCGTGCCGGCCGGCAGCCGCATGTCGCTGTCTCCGGGCCTGGGCGGGCGCACAAATGACCGCGCCTTTGCCGCCGTCGCCGCCTATGTCGACATCGCCCGCCGCCACGGTCTGAACCTGACCCGGATGGCGCTGGCCTGGACGCGCACGCGCCCCTTCTCAACCATCCCGATCTTCGGCGCCACCACCATGGAACAACTGGACATCGCGCTCGGCGCTGCCGATCTGACCCTGTCACAAGACGTGCTGGCTGAAATCGACGCCGCCCACCGCCAACATCCCATGCCCTTCTGACGACAAAGGACCCGCCATGAAAACCGTCAAACTCGGACGCAGCGATCTCGACGTTTCCCGCCTCTGCCTCGGCTCGATGAGCTGGGGCTCGGGCAACAGCCCGGCCGAGGGCCACGCCCAGATCGACCGGGCACGCGAACGCGGCGTGAATTTCATCGACACGGCGGAAATTTACCCCACCTACCCGGTGCGCGCCGAAACCGTGGGTCGCACCGAGGAAATCATTGGCGACTGGGTCCGGAAATCCGGCCGGCGCGACAATGTGGTGCTGGCCACCAAGGTGGCGCCCGCCAACCCAAATGTCCGCGGCGGCGACGGCTTTCACGGCGGCAATATCGGCGCAACCGTCGATGCCTCGCTGCGGCGGCTGGCAACCGACATGATCGACCTCTACCAGCTGCACTATCCCGAACGCGGCGCCTATCACATGCGCGGCAACTGGACCTATGACCCCTCGGGCCAGGACCGGGCCGAAACCGCGGCGCACATGCTGGGCGTGCTTCAGGCCATGGATCGGGTCATCAGGGCCGGCAAGGTGCGCTTTTTCGGCCTCTCGAACGAAACCGTCTGGGGCATGTCCATGTGGATCCGCCTGGCCGAAGACAACGGCCTGCCGCGCCCGGTATCGATCCAGAACGAATATTCGCTGCTGTGCCGCACCGCCGACACCGACATGGCCGAGCTGTGCGTGAACGAGGATATCGCGCTTCTGCCCTACTCGCCGCTGGGCATGGGCCTAGTGTCCGGGAAATACGGGCCCGACAGCATGCCCGACGGCTCGCGCCGCACGCGCGAGGCCACGCTGAACGGCCGGGTCACCCCAAGGGTCTGGTCGGCGATCGACGCTTATGGCGACATCGCCCGCAAACACGGGCTCGACCACAACCAGATGGCTCTGGCCTTCACCCTGTCCCGGCCCTTCGTCGCTGCACCGATCTTTGGCGCCAGCAGCATGGAACAGCTCGAAACCGCGCTCGGCGCCGCCGACCTGACCCTGTCACAAGATCTGCTGGCTGAAATCGACGCCGCCCACCGCGACCACCCCATGCCCTTCTGACCGCGCCACCGCCTCTTCACTGTTCGCAAAATACTTTGGGGGGCGCGGGGGGCAATGCCCCCCGCCCTGCGCGGCGCCGGCAGGCGCCGCAACGGTGCCGCGCCGGCCCCTTGTCGCAAAATCGCGGTTTCGGTCGTCTCCGCTCTTGCCACCGGGGCACAATTGCCCTTCGCTGCCGCAAAAGCCGGAGGGTCACATGCCGCTCGAAATGTCACACGACGTCTTCATCACCTGCGCCGTCACCGGGTCCGGGGGCACCCAGGACCGCAGCCCACATGTCCCGCGTTCCCCGAAACAGATCGCCGACAGCGCCATCGCCGCCGCCCGCGCCGGGGCGGCAATCGTCCATTGCCATGTGCGCGACCCCGACAGCGGCAAACCGGCGCGCGACCTCGCCTACTACCGCGAGGTTACCGACCGCATCCGCGACAGCGAAACCGACGTCGTCCTCAACCTCACCGCCGGCATGGGCGGCGACATGGTGTTCGGCGGCAGCGACCGCCCGCTGCCCACCGTCGACGGCACCGACATGGTCGGCGCGGCCGAACGCGTCGCCCACGTGGCCGAATGCCTGCCCGAGATCTGCACCCTCGACTGCGGCACCATGAATTTTGCCGAGGCCGATTATGTCATGACCAACACCCCCGGCATGCTGCGCGACATGGGCCGGCGCATGACCGAACTGGGCGTCAAGCCCGAGATCGAGGCCTTCGACACCGGCCACCTGTGGTATGCCAAGCAACTGGTCGCCGACGGCATCCTGCAAGACCCGGCCCTGGTCCAGCTTTGCATGGGCGTGCCCTGGGGCGCGCCGGACGACCTGAACACCTTCATGGCCATGGTCAGCAACGTCCCCTCCGGCTGGACCTTTTCCGCCTTTTCGCTTGGCCGCAACCAGATGGCCTATGCCGCCGCCGCCGTGCTGGCCGGGGGCAACGTGCGCGTCGGGCTGGAAGACAACCTGTGGCTTGGCAAAGGTCAGCTGGCCACCAACGAACAACTGGTCGACCGGGCCGTGGGCATTGTCGAGCGTATGGGCGCGCGGGTGATCGGACCCGGCGACGTGCGCGCGAAACTGGGCCTGACCAAACGCGCACCACGGGGCTGAGCCCGTGGCGCGTATCCTCTGTTTTGGCGACAGCAACACCCACGGCACCCGCCCGATGCCCGACCGCGCCGCCGACCTGCAGCGCTATGACCCGGCCACGCGCTGGCCCGGCGTGATGCAATCGGCGCTGGGCCCGTCCTTCGCGGTCATCGAAGAAGGCCAGCCCGGCCGCACCACGGTGTTCGACGACCCGATCGAGGGCGAACATCGCAACGGCCTGCGGGTCCTGCCGGCGCTGCTGGAAAGCCACGCACCGCTTGGGCTGCTGATCGTGATGCTGGGCACCAACGACACCAAGCAACGCTTTGGCCTCACCACGCTCGACATCGCCCTGGGCCTTGGCCGCCTGATCCGGGCCGCGGGCTTTTTCCAGCCCGGCCTCGCCATCCTCGCGGTGGCACCGCCGCCCGTGGTCGAAACCGGCTGCCTGGGCGAAATTTTCGCCGGCGCCGCCGCGCGCTCGGCCGGGCTGAGCGCGGCCATGTCGACCGTGGCCGCAAGCGAAGGCGCCGGTTTCATGGATGCCGGCGCCCACATCGCTGTCGATCCGCTGGACGGCGTGCACTTCAGCGCCGACGCCCATGCGGCGCTGGGGCGCGCAATGGCGACACAGTCGCGCGAAATCCTGACAGAGCGCGCCGGCGCACCGGTGGAGACCCAAATATGACGGACACGGCAGCAATCGTCGGCGGCGGCGTGATCGGTGGCGGCTGGGCGGCGCGCTTTCTGCTGAACGGCTGGGACGTGCGCGTTTTCGACCCCGACGCGGAAGCCGCACGCAAGATCGGCGAGGTTCTGGACAACGCCCGCCGCGCCTTGCCCGGCCTCAGCGAACACGCCCTGCCCGCCGAAGGGCGGCTCAGCTTTCACGCCACCATGTCCGAGGCCGTCGACGGCGCCCGCTGGGTCCAGGAAAGCGTTCCGGAACGGCTGGAGCTCAAGCGCAAGGTGTTCCAGACCCTGCAGGCCCATTGTCCGCACGACGCGGTCATCGCCTCGTCCACCAGCGGCTTTCGCCCGTCCGAGCTGCAGGCCTGCGCCACCCGGCCCGGGCAAATCCTGGTCGCGCACCCGTTCAACCCGGTCTACCTGCTGCCGCTGGTCGAACTGGTCACCACCGACGCCAACCCGAATGGCATGGGCACCCGCGCCGCCGACATCCTGCGCGGGCTGGCCATGTATCCCCTGCACCTGACCCGCGAGATCGACGCCCATATCGCCGACCGCCTGCTCGAAGCCGTGTGGCGCGAGGCGCTGTGGCTGATCCGCGACGGCATCGCCACCACCGGGGAAATCGACGAGGCGATCCGCATGGGCTTTGGCCTGCGCTGGGCCCAGATGGGCCTGTTCGAAACCTACCGTGTCGCCGGGGGCGAGGCCGGCATGCGCCATTTCATGGCCCAGTTCGGCCCCTGCCTCAGCGAACCGTGGACCCGGCTGATGGACGTGCCCGAGTTTACCGACGCGCTGGTCGACCAGATCGCCGACCAGTCCGACGCGCAATCGGGCGCCCATACGATTCGCGAGCTCGAACGCATCCGCGACGCCAATCTCGTGGGGCTGATGCGGGCCCTGAAGGGCCAGAACTGGGGGGCGGGGGCCTTCCTGGTCGCGGCCGATGCCGCCCGTGCCCCGGCACCGCATTTCGCGGCCGAAGCGGTGGCACAGCGGCCCATCGACCAGCCGCTGGAAACCATCGCCCGCGCCATCCCGCTGGATTGGAGCGACTATAACGGCCACATGACCGAATCCCGCTATCTGCAGGTGTTCGGCGACGCCACCGACCGGTTCATGACCATCGTCGGCTGCGACGCCGACTACATCGCCGCCGGCACCAGCTTCTTCACCGCCGAATCCCACATCCGCCACCTGGCCGAGGCGCACCCCGGCGACAGCATCCGCGTGACCACCCGCTTTCTCGGCGGCGAGGGCGCCAAGATGCACCTGTTCCACGAGATGCGCCGCGGCGATACCCTGCTGGCCACGGGCGAACATTTCCTGCTGCATGTCTCGCTCGACACCCGCCGCCCCGTGGCGCCCGAAGGCGAGGTCGCCGCGCGCCTCGCCGCGGTGGCCCGGGCGCACGCCGCCCTGCCGCGTCCCGATGGCGCCGGGCGCCATGTGGGACAACGCACATGACCCGGGTTCTCGTCACCGCCGGCGCCTCGGGCATCGGCCGGGCCATGGCCGACGCCTTCGCCCGGTCCGGGGCCCGGGTCTGGGTCAGCGACATCGACCCCGGCGCACTGGCGCAACTGCCGCCCGACTGGCAGACCAGCCTGGCCGATGTCTCTGACGAAGCCGCGGTCGCGGCCATGTTCGCCGACATTCGCGACCGCTGGGGCAGGCTCGACACGGTCTGCGCCAACGCCGGCGTCGCCGGACCAACCGCGGCCGTCGAAGACGTCTGCATAGCCGACTGGCGCAGCTGCACCGCCATCACACTCGACGGCGCGTTTCTGACCGCCAAACATGCCATCCCGCTGATGAAACCGGCCGGGCAGGGGGCGATGATCCTGACATCGTCCACGGCGGGACTTTACGGCTATCCCTTCCGGTCCCCCTATGCCGCCGCCAAATGGGGCGTGATCGGCCTGATGAAGACACTGGCGATGGAGCTTGGGCCACATGGCATCCGCGTCAACGCCATCTGCCCCGGCGCCGTCGAAGGCCCACGGATGCAGGCTGTTCTGGCCCGCGAGGCCGCCGCCAAGGGGATGAGCCGCGACCAGGTCCAGGCCGGCTATGCCGCCGGAACCTCGATGCGCAGCTTCGTGGCCCCCGGCGACATCGCCGAACTTGCGGTCTGGCTCGGCTCCGACGCCGCGCGCTTCGTTTCCGGACAGGCGATCGCCGTCGACGGCCATACCGAAAACCCCGACCCCAAGCCCTGATCGGCACTTCTTTGGCTGGGAAAATACCTTGGGGGGTGAAGGCGCGGGCACCGCGGCGAGGGGGGCAAAGCCCCCTTCCTCCCCCGCGCCGTGCGCGGCGCAATAATCAAATCCCCCCGCGCCCTGCACGGCGCAATGATCAAATCCCGGCGCACCCTGCGCGGCGCAAGGGTCAAATCCCGGCGCGCAGCCCGCGCAAATGCTCGCCAAACGCCCGCTCGCCCACCGCCGCTTCGCGGATCAGCGCATCGAAATGTGCCGCCAGCAGGCTTACCTTGTCGCTGTCGCGAAACACCATGTAGGTCTGGCCAAGGTAGATCACGGCGATCAGCGGGCCGAACACGGTGATCGGCACCGAATAGACCCGGCGCGCGTCGAACAGGGTCATGCGCAGCCGGGGGAAAAGCTGCTCGGCCAGTTCCAGTATCCGGTCGACCTGCGCCAGCCGGATCTGGCGTGGCAGGCCGCGGTAATACCCCTCGCCCCGGGCCAGGCTGTCTATCTCGAACAGCGGCATCGCGATTTCATAGTCCGAGGCCGAATTGCGCATCCAATGCAGCCGGTCGCGGCTGGCGCCGATCGCCTGATCGGTGGTGCGGCCGAGGTGCGGCGCGTATTCCCAGCGCATCACGGCCTCGGTCTTCAGCAGGTCGGGAAAGCTGGTGGGAACGTGGCGGATCTTGTAGCCCGCCGCCTCCTGATACCAGCCAAAGATGTGCTCGTCGATCAGGGCACGCGGCGCTTCGGCCACGGTGACCGAGGCCGCCAGAACGTCGGCGGCGGTCTCGGGGCGGTCGCTCAGCGCCAGCAGCCAGTCGCTTGACACCCCCAGCGCGCCGGCCATCGCGGCCACCAGTTGGCCGCCGGGCAGCCGCGGCATGTCGCTGCCCAGCAACTGGGAAATGGTCGAGCGGTCGACGCCCGCGGCGCGGGCCAGCGCGCTCTGGCTGGTGGCGCGCAGGGCGATTGCCTCGCGCAGGCGCCCGCGAAACAGCGCCGCCCGGTCGCGTTTGTCGGAAACAGTGAACATTGGTGAGTGAATAGCACGTTTGTGGCGGTCTGTTAACAACTCTCGGACTGGCCGCCCCGGCCGGTCTGCTGCCATGGATGACCAGAGCCGAGGAGATCACCAGAATGCCCACCGCACCGGGCGCGCGACGCCGCACCGCCGTCGAATGGCCGACCGTGGCGCTGGCGGCGCTCTGCTATGGGCTGTGGGTCCTCGGGACGCTGCTGTTGCCGGGGCTGTCGCCGGGGCTTGCCTTTGCCGCCACGGCGTTGGCCATTGCCCTGCATTCGTCGTTGCAGCACGAGGCCACCCACGGCCACCCCTTCCGGTCCGGTCGGCTGAACCACCTGCTGGTCGCTCCGGCGCTGGGGCTGGTCGTTCCTTTCAGCCGTTTCCGCGACCAGCATCTGGCCCATCACCTGAACTGTGATCTGACCGACCCCTATGACGACCCGGAATCCAACTTTCTTGACCCGGCCCGCTGGGCGCGGCTGGCATGGCCGCTGCGGCGGGCCTTGCGCGCCAACAACACGCTGGCGGGCCGCATTCTGCTGGGTCCGGCAATTTCGCTGCCGCAATTCCTGTGGACCGATGCCCGTGCCATCCTGCGTGGCGACCGGGCTGCCCGCGCCGGCTGGCTGTGGCATCTGCCGGCGCTGGTGCTGG
>Ga0209992_10003758_pt1 | contig 12455 bp, 10 predicted proteins | sample 2SBtaG_2_FD_182564 | JGI IMG/M metagenome (GOLD analysis project Ga0209992, IMG submission 182564) | Deep subsurface microbial communities from Kolumbo volcano to uncover new lineages of life (NeLLi) - 2SBTROV12_ACTIVE470 metaG (SPAdes)... | ecosystem: Environmental > Aquatic > Marine >... | reverse complement strand
TCCGCTTGATAGTCCCTCGCATCCCACCTATATCCCCCTTCAACAGCGGCAAGGTTGGCTTCCACCCCCAAACTTCCACCGGATTTCGCAACGGGCCGCGCGCCCGTTTTTTTATGCCTGAAAGGCAGAGATGTCAGACCTGATCGCCAAAGCCGCCATTGACAAGCGTCTTGCCGAAATCGTCACGCCGATGATTTTGGGGTTGGGGTATGAGTTGGTGCGCCTGCGGCTGATGAAGGGCAAGCATACAACCGTGCAGATCATGGCGGAAAAGCCTGACGGCAGTATCGAGGTGGACGATTGTGCCAAAATTTCCACGGCAGTTTCGGCAGTTCTGGATGTGGAAGACCCGATCGAGGGGGAGTATACGCTTGAAGTCTCCTCTCCCGGCATCGACCGGCCGCTGACCCGCCTGAAGGATTTTGATGCTTGGGTGGATCACGAGGCCAAACTGGAAACATCCGAACTGATCGACGGACAACGACGGTTCAAGGGCCTGTTGCGCGGCACGGAAGGTGACGAAGTTCTGATTGAAATACCGCAAGGCACAATCGGCCTGAAATTTGACTGGCTGGAAGATGCCAAGCTGGTGCTGACCGACGAACTGATCGCAAAGATGTTGAAGGCCCGCAAAGACGCCGGTTTCAACGAAGCCGATTTTGACGAGATAGAAACAGAAGAAACCTCTGAGAAGGAAACATAATGGCCATAACCAGCGCAAACCGCCTTGAACTGCTGCAGATCGCCGATGCGGTTGCCCGTGAAAAACTGATCGACCCTGATCTGGTGATCGAGGCGATGGAGGAAAGCATGGCGAAAGCCGCCAACCAGCGCTACGGTGCCGAACTGGAAATCCACGCCCATATCGACCGCAAGTCGGGCGAGCTGACAATGACCCGCGTGCGGCATGTGGTTGAAGAGGTTGAAAACCATTCCACAGAAATGACGGCCGATGATGCCCGTGCCCATCTTGACGCACCGGCTGTTGGCGACAAGATCATCGACGATCTGCCGCCGATGGATTTTGGCCGCATCGCCGCGCAATCGGCCAAGCAGGTGATCCTGCAAAAGGTGCGAGAGGCCGAACGCGCCCGCCAATACGCCGAATACAAAGACCGCGTGGGCGAGATTATCAATGGTCTGGTCAAACGGGTTGAATACGGCAACGTCATCGTCGATGTGGGCCGGGGCGAGGCGATTATTCGCCGCGACCAGTTGATCAACCGCGAAGGTTTCCGGCCCGGCGACCGCGTGCGGGCGTATGTGCGTGAAGTCCGCGAAGAAACCCGTGGGCCGCAGATTTTCCTGTCCCGCACGGCCCCGGAATTCATGGCGGAACTGTTCAAAATGGAAGTGCCGGAAATTTACGATGGCATTATCGAAATCAAAGCGGTGGCGCGTGATCCCGGTTCCCGCGCCAAGATCGGCGTCATTTCCTATGACAACTCGATTGATCCCGTGGGTGCCTGCGTTGGTATGCGCGGCAGCCGCGTGCAGGCGGTGGTGAACGAATTGCAGGGTGAAAAGATCGACATCATCCCGTGGAACGAAGACGCGCCAACCTTCCTGGTGAACGCCTTGCAACCCGCCGAGGTCGCAAAGGTTGTGCTGGACGAAGACGCCGACCGGATCGAGGTTGTGGTGCCCGACGAACAGCTTTCGCTGGCAATTGGCCGCCGCGGTCAAAACGTGCGGCTGGCGTCCCAGCTGACCGGATTTGACATCGACATCATGACAGAAGCCGAGGAATCAGAGCGCCGTCAGGCCGAATTCACCGCCCGCACCAACCTGTTCATGGAAACCATGAACGTGGACGAGGTGGTGGCGCAATTGCTGGTGGCTGAAGGGTTCACCACGCTGGAAGAGGTCGCCTATGTAGAGCTGGATGAAATTCTGGTGATCGAGGGCTTTGACGAAGAAACCGCCGAAGACCTGCAGGGCCGTGCGCGGGAATGTATCGAGGAAATTCACGCCAAAGCGATTGAAAAGGCCCGCGAACTGGGTGTCGAGCAAAGCCTGTTTGATTTTGAGGGCCTGACGCCTGAAATGTTCGTGGCGCTGGGCGAGGATGGCGTCAAAACCCTGGAAGATTTCGCCACCTGTGCAGATTGGGAACTGGCCGGCGGTTATACGGTTGTGGACGGCGAGCGGGTAAAGGACGACGGCCTGCTGGAACCGTTTGATATGTCGCTGGAAGAGGCGCAGAACCTTGTTATGACCGCGCGTATTCAACTGGGCTGGGTCGATCCGGCCGATCTGGTGACTGAGGAAGAGGAAGAGGCGTCAGAGGGCGAAAGCGAAGAAGCAACCGCGGAGGCAGAGGTCTGATTTTTCAGACCTCGGATTTCGCCCGTGACACGCGGTGGACGCAAAAAATCAGATGAGCCCGCCGTCCGGCGTTGCATCAGTACGGGTGATACCATGCCCAAAGCGGAATTGATCCGTTTTGTGGTTGGGCCGGAAAACCGGATTGTACCTGATGTTGCCGGCAACCTGCCCGGACGGGGTATTTGGGTTTCGGCCGATCGCGCAGCGCTGACAAAAGCCGTTGCCAAAAAGCTTTTTGCCAGAGCCGCCAAAAAATCAGTGGAGCCGCCGCAGGAATTACTGCAAAGCGTCGAAGATCTGCTGGCAAAACGGGTGACCAGCCTGATGGCGCTGGCTCGGAAAAGTGGTGGACTGATTACAGGGTTTGAGAAAGTGAAAGCGGCAGCGGAAAAAGGCACCGTTGCCATTCTGATACAGGCGGCAGACGGCTCTGAGGGTCAAACTGCCAAAATCAGGCCACCAAGGGGCGAAAATACTTATATTTCATGCCTTACGGCGGTTGAATTGGGTGTGGCATTCGGGCGCAAAAATGTGATACATGCGGCGCTTGCCGCTGGTGGACTCAATCAGGCTATTGTAGAGGATGCCGCAAGACTGAAAAAAGTCCGCGGAAATTAGTCCTTTCTTTGGGCAAACAGTGTCCGGCAACGTGCCGGTGCAAAAGGATAGTAAAAGACGAATGAGCGATAACGACAGCAAAACCAGCAAACCTTTGGGTCTTCGCGGCAGTGGCCCGGGACATGTGCGCCAAAGTTTTTCCCACGGGCGAACAAAATCCGTTGTGGTTGAAACCAAGCGCAAGCGCGTTGTTGTGCCAAAACCCGGGTCAGCTGCCGCAAAGCCAACCGGCGGTGCTGGATCAAGAAAATCCTCGTCTCCGGCAAGCCGTCCGGCAGGAATTTCCGATGCGGAAATTGAACGTCGTTTGAAGGCGCTTAAGGCCGCGAAAGAGCGGGAAGCCGAAGATATTGCCAAGCGCGATGCTGAATCCAAGCGCCGCGAAGATGAACGCGCGTCCAAACGTGCGGAACTGGTGGCCAAAGAGCGCGAAGAGCAGGAAATCGAAGAGCGCGCAACAGCCAAGGCCGAAGAAGAAAAACGCGCCCTTGCCGCTGCCAAAGCCGCCAGCGAAATGGCCGAAGCCGCGCCGGTGGCTGAGCCCGTGGAAGACGCAAAAACAACCGCCAACCGCGCCGCACCGGTCAAACGGGTTGAGCGTGCGAAGGAAGAGCCCAAAAAGCCAACACGCAACAAAGGTGGTGATGACCGCCGCCGATCCGGCAAATTGACGATCAATCAGGCCCTGCGCGGCAACGAAGGTGGGCGCCAGCGTTCAATGGCCGCGATCAAACGTGCGCAGGAACGTGACCGGCGCAAGTCTCTGGGCGGACAGCCGATTGAACACGAGCGTATTATCCGGGACGTCCAGGTGCCCGAAGCGATCACTGTTCAGGAACTTGCCAACCGTATGGCCGAACGGGTGGCGGCGGTGGTCAAATCGCTGATGAACAACGGCATTATGGCGACGCAAAACCAGACCATCGATGCAGATACTGCGGAACTGATCGTCGAGGAATTTGGCCACAAGATTGTGCGGGTTTCCGACGCGGACGTTGAAGACGCGATAACCGCTGTAGAGGACGACGCCAAAGACCTGAAGCCGCGTGCGCCGGTGATCACCATCATGGGCCATGTTGACCACGGCAAAACCTCGCTGCTGGACGCCATCCGCAAAACCAATGTTGTCACCGGCGAAGCCGGCGGCATCACCCAGCATATTGGTGCCTATCAGGTAAATACCGAAGACGGCACAGTGCTGACATTCCTTGACACCCCCGGCCACGCGGCCTTTACCTCCATGCGCTCGCGTGGTGCGCAGGTGACAGACATCGTGGTGCTGGTTGTGGCGGCGGATGACAGCGTTATGCCGCAAACGATTGAGGCGATAAACCACGCCAAGGCCGCCAACGTGCCGATGATCGTGGCCATCAACAAGATCGACCGCCCGGGGGCCGATCCAAACAAAGTGCGCACGGAATTGCTGCAACACGAAGTGATTGTCGAGCAAATGTCCGGTGAAGTGCTGGATGTTGAAGTGTCTGCCATTACCGGCGACGGTCTGGACAAGCTGCTGGAAAATATCGTGTTGCAGGCGGAATTGCTGGAACTGACGGCCAATCCGGACCGGGCCGCCGAAGGTGCGGTGATCGAGGCCAAGCTTGATACCGGTCGCGGCCCTGTGGCCACAGTTCTGGTTCAGCGGGGCACCCTGAAGCGCGGGGACATCTTTGTGGTTGGCGAACAGTTCGGCAAAGTCCGCGCTTTGGTCAATGACGCAGGTGATCGCGTGGAACAGGCCGGACCATCCTCGCCGGTTGAAGTTTTGGGCCTGAACGGCACGCCAGAGGCTGGCGATGTTTTGAACGTGGTGGCATCCGAAGCCGAAGCCCGCGAAATCGCCGATTATCGCGCCCAGCTTGCCAAAGACAAAAAAGCCGCCGCCGGTGCCGGTGCCACACTTGATCAATTGCTGGCGCAGGCCAAGGAAAACGAAAATCTGTCAGAACTGCCGATTGTGGTGAAATCAGACGTGCAGGGCTCTGCCGAAGCCATCGTTCAGGCGATGGAAAAGGTCGGCAACGAGGAAGTGCGCGTTCGGGTTTTACACTCTGGCGTGGGCGCGATCACGGAAAGCGATGTGACACTGGCAGAAGCGTCCGGCGCACCGATTATTGGCTTTAACGTGCGTGCCAACGCCCCCGCGCGTGACGGCGCGCGGCAAAAAGGTGTGGAAATCCGCTATTATTCCATCATCTATGATCTGGTCGATGACATCAAAAAAGCCGCCAGCGGCCTGCTGTCTGCCGAAATCAAGGAAACCTTCATCGGTTACGCCACCATCAAAGAGGTATTCAAAATCACCGGCACCGGCAAGATCGCGGGTTGCATGGTGACAGAGGGCGTGGCCCGGCGGGATTCCGGCGTGCGCTTGCTGCGGGACAACGTGGTGATCCACGAAGGCAAGCTGAAAACCCTGAAACGCTTTAAAGACGAAGTGAAAGAGGTTCAGGTCAGTCAGGAGTGCGGCATGGCGTTTGAAAACTACGAAGACATCCGCGAGGGCGACGTGATCGAGATTTTCGAGACCGAAGAGATAGAGCGCAATCTGGAATGATTCGCCAAATTAGTTTGGTAGGTCAATATTTCAAATTCAGATTAGCATTTTTTAAGTTGACGAGATTCCATCATTTGATTCAATATGTAGTAGTTGACTGCTCCGCAATGGCAACAGATTGTGAGATTTGGGTATGAGAAATGCGCAGAGCGCACCTGACTTGTGGGTCGCCAAATACTTCCTATATCTTTCTTATATGCAGCGAAAACTCTACAACTTAAGATTACTGGCAGATAAACCGTTGAGAGATCAAAAGTTTGATATTTTCATCGATGGCTTTGCTGCTTCCATAGATATTGACCCGATTTGTATCCACCCGCAAAGAAATAAACCTATCAATGCGCTTTGGGAAGACTTCGTCCGGATTGCATCGGACGCAAATACCGGCCTTACAAAAAACCACAAATTGATTGAATGAGTGACGTCAAAGGCAGTGATAACGGAATTGGCCTTCAGTTGTCCGAAGACGACTTACAGCATATTCCTGAAGAAATCAGGGAGAGAATCTTAACTTATTCTCAGCGCTTTGAAATGATTCAAAGCCCCCTTCTACCCCCAAAATTGCTCCAGGAATATGACCAAGTCATTCCCGGTCTTTCCGAAAAACTTGTTGAGTGGACTGAAAATGAAACGCGCCACAGGCATGATCTTGACAATCAGAGCTTTAACGAAGTCCGTTCTCTTCGCTCGAGGGCTCAAATATTTGGATTTATTGTAGCGATCACCGGGTTACTGAGTGCCGGAGCCATTGGAATTGCTGCAGCTCTTTATAGTTCGTCATCTGCAGCAGTGCTTGGCGGCGTACTTGCAATTGTTTCAGTCGGCGGGCCGTTCGCAGCAAGAATACTAGCCGGTCGATTCAAAAGTTCGGATTAAGAATCGACGTACTGATATTTGTGACGATTGTTGTCTAAAGGCTTGATTTCTTAATCCGTTCAAGATGGTCAACAACCGCGTCACTGCCTGGTGCCTGGCTGTCTCCGGCCAGCACCAGCCGCCAGAACAGTTGCAGGTTTTCCTGATCTTTCATCATCTTTGTGAATTTGCTTTTGTGCCAAAGAACCGCCGTGTCGTGCAGCTGTTGCAGACCATCAATGCGCAGAAGTTCGGTCAGTTTCTCGCTGGTTTGTGACTGCATGGCCAGAATGGTTTTATCCGCAACGGTGTTGAAGTTCCGCTCTACCCAATAGGCCAGTCCGATAACGCGGCCTGTGTGGTTGGGCAGGCCGCGGCTGCGCTTTACCATAAAACTTTCGGTGCTGCGCAGCGAATAGTGGTTCAACTGCACCAGATCAGATCCACAGGCCACGCCAAACAGATTGATCCGGTGGTCGGCACTTGCAACATTTTCCGGCAGCTTCTTCCCGCTGCCATCCACCCAAACCGGAATCCGATCTTTCTTTCGCTTTGGCCGGTGCACGCCATACTGGCGAAACGCGCCGGGTCTGAACAGCGACTTAAAGAAATGCGCCAGCGGCAGATTTATGCTTTCAGGTGCCGCATGACAAAATTGCCCGATTGTTAAAGCGTCACGAAATTCCATCAAACGGGCGTTTCCAAACAGACGCCACGGCATTGCCACGGCGTCTGTATCGCCCGGCAATAATTCAATCATTTCCTGAAGGGTCAGAACCGGCGGGCGCAGATTGATAAATTCATCGCAATCCGAAACAAGAACCCAGTCCGCCCAATCCGCCTTTGGATGTGATCTGGCAGCATTCAGTGCCTGCCATTGCACCGGATGATCGCCGCCGCTTTCCTGCCGGATATGCGTAACAATCCCGGCCTGCTGCAGACAGTCAAGCAACAGGTCGGTCCCGTCATCGCAATCGTTTGTGTAGATCAGAAAATGCCCGATCCCCGCCGCCATGTGGTGGGCGATCCACTCCAGACAATGGGGGCCTTCGTTGCGCATGCATGTGATGGCAAGAATATTCAAAGCTCGATACCCGTGGCCAATTTGAATTTGATCCTTGCATGTGGTTTTACCTGATCCACAGCACTTGCCAACACTGCAATCCGAAAATGGGCCACTGACGCCACAAAAACCCGGTTATTGACCCACCATCGCTGGGATGGCACAATGTTTTAAAGAAAAATATGTAAATGGGCGTTGCGACGTCCTTATTACACGCGGGCAGTACATTGATGGGCATGGACAACACAGCATTCTGTGGTAACGGACCGGCGGGTTTTGACCTGTGCGGATAACGGCGGTTACATGCGTCAAGAACGAGGGGCCGTTCCTGCTGGAATGGATTGCCTTTCACCGGCTGATCGGTGTCACCGATTTTCTGTTTTACTCCAACGATTGCGACGACGGCACCGACGATCTGTTGGACGCTCTGGCAAAAAACGGCGTCGTGCAACATTTGCCAAACCCGGCACAGGGCCGCAACTATCAGATGGAGGCGCTGAAAGACTGCCGATCAAAAAAGGTGGTCAAAAATGCCGATTGGGTGTGGATTGCTGATGTGGACGAGTTTCTGAACATCCACGTCGGCAGTGGCACAATTTTGGAACTGATTGAGGCCTGCAAAAACCCCCAGGCCATTTCTGTCACGTTTCAATTTTTTGCCAACTGCGGCGTTGGCAAATATTCAGACACACCGGTGATCAGCCAGTTTTCGTCTTCCCACAACCCGGATTTGTGGACCACGGACCATGCCATAGAGGTTAAAACCCTGATCCGAAAAGACTTTCCCGTTCGCTACTTTGGTGCGCACAGGCCGTTTTTGCCAAGAAACATGGATCAGAAAAACCTGCCCTCCTGGACGAACGGCTCTGGTCTGGAGGTGCCCAAAACTTTTAAGAACGCAGAAAACAAGGACCGGATGCGGAAATTTCCGGCCAATGGCGTGCGCAGCCTGGCCACATTAAACCACTACGCGCTGCGCTCGCTTGACAGTTATCTGGTCAAGAACGACCGCGGCGATGTAAACCGCGAGCACCGCAATTTTGACGATCTTTATTGGCGCGAGCGTAATGACGACGCTTATCAGGACAAGTCCATCCAACGCCACCTGCCTGCGTTGAGCAAAGAAATAGATGCACTTAAGGCAGATAAAAGAATCGCGGAATTGCATGCCGCTTCGGTTCGCAAACACCGTGCAACCCTGAAACGGCTGATGGGAATGCCCGCCTTTGTGGACCTACGCAAATCCCTGGAATCATTGGATAAGATGATGCCTGCCGAACGTCGGCTGATCGAAGAGCTTGCATGAGCACACCGGTTGCAAATATCACTCCGCTTAAGGTGATAAACCTTGGCCTGCCAAAGTCCGGCACAACCACATTGGGCGAGGCGCTTGGCTGTGCCGGATTGCGGGTTGCCGACTGGCGGGTGCGGCCCGGGCAAACAAATAACCCGGCGATCCTCCGCGCGTTTGTTGGCAAACTGATGTATGACGGTTATTTTGAAAACGGCGATCCGCTGTCGCTTATGCCCGAATTTGACGCATTTTCAGAGATCGATATCGTTCGCAACGGCCTGTGCCTGTGGCCCCAGACGGACTGGGGATTAATTTCCGCGATCCGTGAAAACCATCCGGGCGCCAGATTTATCCTGACCCACCGCGATTCGGCGATGTTGTCAGACTCTATGCTGCGGTGGTCAAACCTTGGAAAACGCCGTTTGCCGGAAAACGCTGTGCCCGGCCTGCCGCAGGGGTTTGGCGGGTCAGACGCCCAGCGCATTCGCTGGATAACGGGGCATTACAAATTTGTCCGGCGGGTCTTCCAAGATGCCTCTGACTTTTTGGAATATGACGTAGCAGACGCAGATGCGCCGGAAAAGATTGGTGAATTCCTGGGCCTGAAACTGCCGTGGTGGGGCAAGGCCAACGCCAACCCAAATCAAAAGGCGGCGGCCATATAATGCGGATTTATCTTCATATCGGCCTGCAACACTGCGGTGCAGAGCGTATTCAGCGGGTGCTGAACAACAAACGTGACCGGCTTGCCAACAAATCTGTGCTGTTTGCAAAGTCACCGGGTAAAAAGAACCACACACGCCTTTATCTGGCCGTTACCGATCCGGGCAATCCGGGAATTCTGCACGAAGACCGGGGATTTGCCGATCCGGCAAAGCAGAGACTGTTGTTTGATCAGGTTACACAGGAACTGGTGGCAGAGGTTGCGGCGGTGCAGCCGGAGACCCTGATCATTTCTGCCCACCAGCTTTGCACGCTCTCGGCGGTGAGTGAACTAAAACGCCTGCACGGCCTGCTGGCCGGACTGTCTGATGATATAAAAATCATCGCTCACATCGACGAACAGGCGCGGGCGCTGACGTGGATTTATGCCGAACAGGTCAATTTTGGCCGCACTGCGTCCCTTGCCAGCGAACTGGCCCTGAAAAACAGCAAAAACTGGTGGTCGGATTGTCTGGCGCTTTGGCCTGCCGGTCATTTGGGTCCGGCAGGGGCTGGTGAGGTTCAGGCGCCACCGTTCTGGCTGGACTATAAGGCGCTGAAAAAACATTGGGAAAGCGAATTTGGCGCAGGATCATTCAGCTTTCGCAGCTATGACGCCGCGCGCTTTGCATCGGCTGATGTTCTGAAAGAAATCTGCGGCGCATTCGGTTTACCCGGCAATATTGGCCGGTCTGGAAACGAGGATGAACCTGTTCCGCGCAGCGCCGAAACATTAACACGCGGGCGACTGTTGAATGTGGACCTGATAAAACTGCTGGCAAAAGGCCGGAAAATCCCAAGACCACTGTGGTCAAGATTAATGCGTGACATTGCCCAACCCGGCGACGGAATAGACCCCGGCACATTGGCATTGGTGTCCAAACTATTTGAAGCGGACAACCGGGCACTGCTAAAGACGCACCCCGCCCTGACACAATCGACATTTCAAACCAACACAAAAAGGCCGGTCTGGAAGGAAAGCCCGCCGCAGCTGGGATTTCGAACCACGCAATATATCACCGCCCAGATGCCGGCTATGGAAAAAGCATCTGCCGCGCCAGCGGGGACCGCCGCTGCAATTCGGTCGCTGGAAAAGGCCAACGGCAAGCCCGCCAAAATCAATGGGCTGTCAGCAAGTGCCAGCAAATTGTTTTCCAAAATTGCGCATGAAAACTATCAGAATTTCTCCAATTCCAGGTTTGAACCGCATAACCGCCTGACAAAGCTGGACGAACAGGCGTTGGATAAACAGTTTACACCAATCAAAAGACCGAAGCTTTCAAAGAACAACTCCGGCAACGTGATCGTTGGCTGCATGAAAAACGAAGGGCCGTTTATTATAGAGTGGGTGGCCTATCACCGGGCGATGGGGGTTGACGACTTTATTATCTATACAAATGACTGCGACGACGGCACATCTGAAATCCTGCACCGGTTACAGCAGATGGGCGTGGTTAAACATCGAAACAACGATGTCTGGAAAGGAAACTCTCCGCAGCAGCACGCTTTGAACAGGTCTCTAAAGGAAGACGTGATCAAAAATGCCAGTTGGATCGCCCATATTGATGTTGACGAATTTATCAATGTGCGGGTTGGTAACGGCACCCTTCAGGATTTGTTTGATCACGTTCCGGACGCCACAAACATCGCCATGACCTGGCGACTTTTCGGTCATAACGGCATAGAAAAGCTGAAAGACAAACTGGTCATAGATCAGTTTGACGGTGCCGCCCCGCAGTTTTGTCCAAAGCCCCACACTGTTTGGGGCTTCAAGACGATGTTCAAGAATATCGGGGCCTATGAAAAAATCAGTTGTCACCGGCCGACAAAGCTAAAGAAAAACCGCCGTAGCAAGGTTTTGTGGGTGAATGGCTCTGGTGACAAAATGAGCAACGCCATGAAAGAAAACGGCTGGCGCTCGTCGGTTAAATCCATCGGTTATGATCTGGTTCAGCTTAATCACTATGCGCTGCGCTCTGCCGAAAGCTTTTTGATCAAGCGCCAGCGCGGGCGTGCCCTGCATGTGGATCGATCCATTGGCATCAATTATTGGGTGCGGATGGACTGGTCTGACAATGTTGACGTCACCATAAAGCGAAACACCGATCGCACGCGGGCAGAAATGGCGGTTCTCATGCAGGACAAAACTCTGAAATCACTACATGAAAATGCGATGGCCTGGCATCTGAGAAAGGTGGATAGCCTGCACAACATGGCGGAATTTGAAGACCTGTACGATCAGGCGCTGGCCATGAAGCTGACAGAAATGGAGCGGGTTGCCTACGCCTTGTCACTGGATGTGGAGAATTAGATATGACTGACGTTGCCCTGGCCTCACCACCGGATACGGATGCCACCGAGACCGGCAGGTTTATCTGGTCAAAAGGTTTGAAATTTCCGAATGACCCGAAAGTAATTGACAAAAAACGCCGCAGAATGCTGCGGCAGGGCACCTACGAACAAAAAGAGTTCGACACCGCGATGAAGCTGGTTCAGCCCGGCGATACGGTTGTCGAGGTTGGCGCGGGCATGGGTTATATGTCTGCCGCGATGGCCAAGAAGAAAATGGTAAAGCATGTTTACGCTTACGAGGCCAACCCTGAACTGGTGCCTTATATCCACAATGTTTACGCGGCAAACGAGGTAGAAAATGCCACAGTAACAAACGCCGTTCTGGGCCCGCGGGCCAGAAAGTCGGTAAATTTTTACGTGCGCAGGGATTTTGTTGAATCTTCCCTTTCACCACGGTTAACCGCGCAATCCGAAGGAGATGTGACGCATATCGAAAAAATACCGGTATTGAACATCAACACCCTGTTTAAAAAGATTAAACCAACAATATTGGTGTGCGATATCGAAGGGGCAGAGGTGGATTTGCTGCCGGTGACGGATATGTCAGAACTGAAAGCTGTTGTTGTGGAATTGCACCCGCAATTTGTTGGTCAGGCTGGCATTCAAAAAGTTTTTGACGCAATGGCCAAAGCGGGGCTTACATATTTTCCACGCGCGTCCAATGGCAAGGTCGTTCTTTTCAAACG
>Ga0209992_10003756_pt1 | contig 12463 bp, 14 predicted proteins | sample 2SBtaG_2_FD_182564 | JGI IMG/M metagenome (GOLD analysis project Ga0209992, IMG submission 182564) | Deep subsurface microbial communities from Kolumbo volcano to uncover new lineages of life (NeLLi) - 2SBTROV12_ACTIVE470 metaG (SPAdes)... | ecosystem: Environmental > Aquatic > Marine >... | reverse complement strand
TATGACAGATCATGTCACCCCTTTTATCGGTAAAGTTGATTTTGCATTGCATGCTGGATGGGGATATGGTGACCAAACTTTAAAAAGTGTAAATACTGATACTGCAACCAAGATTGTAAATGCGTTAATCCAAATGGATAAATAATATGAAGTACAGTGATCAAATAGCAGCCTGGTTAAAGGAATTAGGCTATACACACTATTTCTATGTAGGTGGTGGAAATATCATGCACCTCACTGAAAGCTTAAGTAACTATTTAGAGGGTATACCAGTAATACATGAGGTAGCAGCAGGAATCGCCGCAGAATATTTTAATGAAATCTCGACTAATGAAAAGGCATTGGCATTGGTTACTACTGGGCCTGGCATTACAAATATTGTAACAGCAATATCTGGCGCTTGGCTCGAAAGCAGGGAGCTTTTAGTGATAGGTGGGCAGGTTAAATCTTCAGATTTATCTAGAGGGAAGTTGAGAGCGAGAGGTATTCAGGAAGTTAATGGTGTTGAGCTTCTTTCATCAATAACAAAAAAATCAGTATTGATTGACTTACCGATAAATGCAGAGACATTTTGTTCGCATGTAAGACAATCTTGGGAGCCAAGAAAAGGCCCTGTATTTTTAGAAATTCCTTTAGATGTGCAAGCTGCTAATGTTGAAGCAGAGAATGTTGTGTTTCATACTGAACACAAACTTAAAAAGGTGTCTTTAGGAGAGATGCAAAAAATTATAGATCTATATAACATGTCAGAAAGGCCGGTGTTATTAATTGGCGGTGGCGTAGACTATGAATGCGCTGTAAGAAACGGTGATATGTTGAAGAAGCTCTCTATTCCAGTTATGTCAACTTATAACGGTGCCGATAGGTGTGATAGTAGTAATGATAACTATTTTGGACGACCTAATACCTGGGGCCGTAGAAGTAGCAATATAATAATCCAGAATTCAGATTTAATAATTGCAATTGGTACACGTTTAGGTCTTCAACAAACAGGTTTCAACTGGCAAGAGTTTGGTCGTGATGCCAAGATTATTCAGATAGATATAGATAAGTCAGAATTAGAAAAAGGCCACCCAAATATATATATGGGGCTAGATGTAGATGCAGATGACTTTATTGTAAAGTTACTAAGTAGGAATTTATTAGGGAGAAAGGATTGGCTTAAAAAATCTCAAAGGATAGAGGAGAAGATCCCACGAGTAGAAAGTGTTAATATTACAGGCGATGAGTATATTTCGCCATACGATTTTATTGTAGACTTAGAGACAATCACGAAGAATGATGATGTAATCATACCTTGCAGCAGTGGAAGTGCATTTACACTCACAATGTCGTTATACAAACCAAAATATGGCCAAAGAATGCTTACAAATAAGCAATTGGCTTCAATGGGGTATGGCCTATCGGGTGCAATTGGCGCGGCAATTGCTAAAAAAGATAAAAGAACTATTTTGATCGAAGGAGATGGTGGCTTTACTCAAAATCTACAAGAGATTGGCACCGCTAAAATTAATAAACTAAATTTGAAAATATTTATATTTGATGACCAAGGGCATGCCTCTATTAGAATGACTCAAAAAAATTATTTTGACGGAAAGTATTTAGGTTGTGACATTGATTCAGGTCTAGGATTGCCAAATTGGATGGAGCTTTTTAAAGCCTGGGATGTACCAGTTATGAAAGTTAATAAATACTACTCAAAAGATAAAGATTTTTTAAATGCTTTCAATTCAAAAGGTGTAAAAGCTTTTATTGTTAAAATTGATCCAGAGCAAACATACTTTCCTAAAATTTCTAGTCGAGTTACCAGCTCTGGCTCAATGGAGTCAAATCCAATAGATGTTATGTCGCCTGAAATTGACTTAGAGCAAGTGTTAAAATCAAGCACTAGCACTGACTGACCTATGGCTTCTTTATTAGTAATTGGCGGTAGTGGTTTTTTTGGAAAATCTTTTTTAGACTCTTTTCAAAGAGGGTTATTAAGGCCTTGGTCTATTGATAAAGTTTTAATTTTATCTCGACATGCAACAGCTCTATTAACATCCCATTCAGAACTCTTATCTGAAGCTATTGAATTAATTGACGCTGATATCACAACAGCAGATTCTTTACCGTTTGCAGATTATGTGGTTCATGCGGCTGCGTCAACCGATGCGTCTCGTTATCTGAGCCATAATGAAGAGGAAAAGAAAAATATTATTATGGGCATTCTTAATTATTGTCGACTTGCTACTGAATTCCATAAAGATAGTATGATTGTTTTTACTAGTTCTGGTGCAGTTTATGGTTATCAACCAGAGTATGTAAAGTATTTGACAGAAGATATGGCTTTTGGTGACATTGAGAGCCTTGATGAGGTAAAAAAATCTTATGCTTATGCCAAGAGAGATGCAGAATTTGCTGTACAAAAATTAGGTCAAGCAGGGCTAAATGTAAGTATAGCGAGATGTTTTGCGTTTGTTGGTAAGTACTTGCCTAAAGATCAACACTTTGCAATAGGAAATTTTATAGCTGATGGTTTGGCTGGCAGAGATATAAATGTAAAAGCAGACAGAAAGGTGTATAGGAGTTATATGTATGCTGATGACCTTGTCAAATGGCTAATGACTTTAGTTGAAAATGCTAATTCAAAGTGCCCTGTTTATAATGTCGCTTCAGATCAGGAAGTTGAGATTGGGGAGTTAGCTCATATTATTGCGGATATTTATAAGGTAGGCGTCACCATTGGTGAAAGAGATTTAAATTCTATTGACCGTTACATTCCATCCATCAATAAAGCAAAAGAAGTGTTAGGTTTGAAAACAATTTACAGTCTAAATAAGGCGATTTTATTAAGCTAATATAATAAATAAAATGATTAACTCGTACAATTTAAATAAGAAAACTTGCATATATGTTGACGATCATTCAAATGACTGTATAGCTGCTAACGCTGCGAATACTTCTTTTTTTGAAAGTAATTTACTTCTAACTATCGGACCTAAAAAATGAAAAATATCGGTATTTTTATTCCTACATATAATGAAGAGTCTAGAATATTAGATGTCATAGAATCAGCTAAGTTAATTTCTAATGATTTAATTATTAGAGAGAATGGTGAGTGTTTATTGGTGGCGTTAACATGATGTTCGGGTATGGAGTTTTTTCAATATTCGTATATTTAGACTTTTATTATAGTATAGCAATGTTGATTGCAACAGTTCTGTGTGTTGTATTTAATTTTTATTCATATGGGGTATTTTTTTTAAAAAATCATTCAAATAATTTGTTAGGCGAGCTATCTAAAAATATAGGTTCGGAACTATGAACTCTTTATCTGTAGTAATCCCAACCTTCAATAGAGCAAAGTTTCTAGATTTTTTACTGGAAAGACATATTGATACATTCAAAAAGCACTCTATTCAAGTATTCATATTTAACAATGCGTCAACAGATGAAACTGAAATGGTGATTGAAAAATGGAGAAAAAAATATAAACTCATTACATCTGAAACTAATTTAGGCAAGGTAGTAATTGCAGATAAAAGCCTAGAAAAAGCATTAAAAATGTCTAATACTAAGTATAGATGGCTATTGGGCGACACTTATTACTTAAGCCCAGAATTGGTGCAACATGTCAGCGAAATGATTTCTACAAACAATGAAGTTGATTTATATGTTTTAAATTTAAATGGGCTTATTGACGATATCCCTTCATCCTTGATTTATGATAGAAATGAAATGCTAGCCAACTTTGGTACGGTTATGGCATGTTTTGGCTGTCAAATTTATAATGAAAAGATAGTGAGCCAAGGTGATTTTAGTAAAAATTCTGCAACCAATTATGTTCAATTAGATATTATCATGGACTACATGTATTCTAATGAATTTTGCAGTGGTTGGATCCAAGAATTTTCGGTAACTTCATTAAATAAACCTGGACTTAAAAAAAGAAATTGGAGTCAAGGCCCATTAGTGTTGGAGATAGCAGCCAAAAACTGGATAAAGTTTATATTTTCATTGTCAGACGGTTATTCTATGAGAACAAAATTAATAGCTATAAAAAATTTTGGCAGACAGACTAATATATTTACAATTAAAGGTTTGTTATTAATGAGATTAAGGGGAAATTTAACTTATGTTAATTATAGGAAATACTATAAAGAAATTGGTCTAATGGTTAAATATCCATCTATGGTGTTAGTAATATCAATTATTCCAAAATATTTTTTGAAAATATTATGCTTAATTTACACAACATTCTTCAAAAGAGAAAAAATAAAACAATGGTGCTTTAATGAATAAAAAATCAATATATGACGATGGTACGTATTCCGATAATAATCCCGGTTTTAATGATAGAGAATCGATAAGAAAGTCAAATTCACTCCTTAATCTATTAAAGAATAGCCCTGTTAACTTGTCAAATATTAACAGTGTTCTTGATTATGGATGTGGGGGTGGCGGGTTGATTGCAAATTTGTGTAGCAACCTTTCTAATGTTAGTAAAGCCAAAGGTATAGATTTAAATAAAGATGCCATTGAGTTTGCGTTATCAGAAAACAGGGGTTCTTCAATTTTAGAATTTGAAACGGGGGAGTTAAAACAGATTAAAGATCATTATGACTTAATTACAGTTGTCCATGTTCTTGAGCATATTCAAAACTGGGATGAGTTTCTTTCGAGTATAAAAAATAAGGCCGAGTATATTTATATTGCCGTTCCAATTGAGGCGAGTGTTTGGATGACCTTTAGAAAAGGTGTATTATTAAACCAATATAAAAAATATGGACACATTCATTTTATAAATGAACCTTATTTAATTAATTATTTAGAAGAAGCTGGCTTAGATATTATATCTACTGGGTATTCTGATGAATTTTTGGCATTTGATGGATTGATGTCTAACATCATGAAGTTGCCAAGATTGGCTATTGGATTATTTTCAAAAAAAATAGCGTGCAATGTTGTGGGCGGGTATTGTTTTCAAGTGCTATGTAAGGCTCGATAGATTTTGACCTTTTTTGTGTTCACTTCAATATAATAAAATTTATGATATTGAATAAATTTTTATTCAATGCAAGGTATGCATTGCTCGCTATACGAGGGTTGACGCTTTTAGCTAGATTTGCATTTATAATCTTCATTGCTAACCAATTGTCAGTAATCGAAGTTGGATTTTATGGATTTATTACAGCTTCTATTTTTATAACAGTTTATATAGCTGGATATGAGCACGGTAATTACTCCGCCCGTCAAATCATTAAATGTAAAGCCTTGCCCTGCAGGGAAAAATCTGTTTCATCGTTAACAGTATTTGGACTCATTATGTTTGTCATAATTTCACCTATGGTTTATTATGCAACAGCATCCAATGAGATATATAAATATATTTCCATACTGTATTTTTTTATTATTGCTTATGGCGAGTCTTACATGGCAGAGCATAAAAAAGTACTTGTATCATTAGGGCATCCATTTTATACTGGAATTATAGATTTTGTAAAAACTGGAGTTTGGGTGTATTTACTTATACCCTTAGTATTGTTTGGATGGATGGATATTGATCTAAATATTATCCTGTTAATGTGGGCCATGTTTGTGGCCATAGGCGCTCTTATGGTTTTTTTAAAATTAAGAGATTTTTATAAAATAAAAAATCTTATTGCAAAACCAACATTTAATAAGTACAAAAATCAAATATACTCATCAACGCCTTTTTTCTTAAGTGGATTGTCTCTATTAGCAATTGAGATCTCAGGAAGAGTGTCGTTACAAATGGCAGGCCTTCAAATTGAAGCTGGTGTCTATACTTTCTATGCAGGATTTATATTTGCAATTCCTCTGTTTGTATGGAGTGCCTCAGTTGCTTTTGACCATGCTAAAATTTTAACAGCTTTTGAAAATCATGATATAAAAGAGTCAAACAAACTGATTTTAATTATGATTAAAAGATCTCTTAAGATATGTTTGTTATTGTCAGTATTTTTGTTTTTTGGATTTGAGATTTTGCTTGAAATGGTTGGTAAGGACGAATATGCAAATCATATGAATGGTTTTTTTCTTTTTCTTTTAGTGCCATTTATACATATATTGGATTCACATATTTATTACATGCTATATGTTAGAAGTATGGATAAAGAGATTGCGATCTCTTCAGTTGTTGGATTTATATGCTTGGTGATATTTCAGATTTTCACTTTGTTTGAGTTGGGTATTATTTCGGTTATTTTGTCGATAATAATCGCTTTAATTGTTTCGGTTTGTATAAAGTTATTTTTTATATTTAAAAACAAATCCACTGAATGTGAGCTAGCATAGCATGAAAAAATTAAATACCTTGTTTAGATTATATAGCTCTATGAATACAATGGCTTTGTTGCGATTGGCTTTAGATTTACTATATTCTAAAATATTTTTTCCAAAAGCTCGGATTATTCGCCGTCCTAATTATATTAGAAATGAAGGAAGGCTGGATATAGGTAAAGGTTTTTCATCCGCCCCCGGTCTTATTATTGATATTTTTGGGGAAAATGCCAAGGTGAAGATTGGTAAAGGTGTTATGGCTTATCATAATTTACATATTGGGGCGATAGAAAGTGTAGTGATTGGTGACAGGGTGTTAATAGCCAGTGGCGTGTATATCTCAGACCATAGCCATGGAAGTTATTCTGGAGATTCTCAATCAAGCCCACTTGAATCCCCTGCCAAAAGATCCTTGATTTCAAGTCCGGTAAGAATTGGAGATGATGTTTGGCTTGGTGAAAAGGTCTCAATACTTCCAGGAGTTTCGATAGGGAGTGGATCAATAATTGGGGCGGGCGCTGTCGTTACTAGTAATATTCCTAGCTATACTATTGCAACCGGAGTTCCAGCTAAGGTGATTAAAAAATTTGATTTTGATAAAAAAGTTTGGATTCCTGATTAATGAATAGCGCCTTAAATAGTGCAGTTGTTCGTAATCCTGCTTTTATTTTTATTTTGTCTATTGCTTTCTGTGTTGCTTTATTAATGGTAGAACGCATGGTTGGTATTGGCTGGGATTATCATCCTGATGCAAAATATTATCTTGGAACAGTAGAAACAGTAGAAACAGTAGAAACAGTAGAAACAGTAGAAACAGTAGAAACAGTAGAAACAGTAGAAACAGTAGAAACAGTAGAAACAGTAGATAATAAGCCCAATCCACTTTTTAGTTTATTTTTTAAAAGTTTTCTTTATCAAGAAATTATTGACGTATTGGGTAATGATCTTACTTATGCTATTATTTTTAATGTAATTCTCTATGCGCTCACTAATGTTGGGCTGGTTACTTTTTATTATAAAACTAGAGCGTCTAAAAACAACGATATCTTGTTATTATTATTCATATTAGTTATTCTTAATCCTTACAGAACGCATTTAGCAGTCCATGTACTTAAAGATACGTTAATTATTTTTTCTTTGGTTTTTGTAGCGCTCGGATCGAGGGTTGTCTCATTAACCTCTCTTGTTGTTTTATATTTTACTTCGGTGCGTTCTTTAGTTTATTTGGTTGCTTTTTTTAACGTCACTAAAAGAAACACATTGGCTCTGTCTATCTTTTCTATTGCTATCTTACTAACTATCCCAGAAATTTTTACAAAAGCATGGAGTTTGGGGCAGGTTAACATGAATTTTCGTGAGTATGATTTGATTCCGAATTTTATTGAATATGAAGCTCTTGGCCCATTTTTACGTTTTATCATGTGGCCGTTTTTTTCTTTAACAGGTCTGTTTGCAGTTTTCAATCCTTACAGTTTGTTTATGCCAGTTGCGTTTGGTTCATTTGCTTTACAATATTGGTGTTTTAAGCAATATGGGAGGTTTGCTTTCTATCTTCCAATTTATGTGTCAATGGGCTTAATGGCATTTATGGTGTCAGGCTTTACAAGTTACACGCGATATACCCTGCCTTTATTAACCATATTGCCTATATTGGTTATAAAAAAACAGTTGAAAAATGAATAAGAAAATATCTATTGTTGGAACAGTTGGCCTTCCTGCTCAATATGGAGGCTGGGAAACTCTTGTTAGTAATTTAACTATGCATTTGAATCAGGAATTTGATTTAACTGTTTTCTGTAGCGGCACCAAATATGATGATCGATTATCAGAATATAATGGCGCTCGCCTTGAGTATATAAATCTTAGTGCAAATGGAATTCAAAGTATTCCGTATGACATCATTTCTATCTATAAATCCTTAAAATTTTCCGACACAATTTTAATTTTAGGCGTATCAGGCTGTATCTTTCTGCCTTTTGTCAAACTGTTCGGAAAAAGCAAAATTGTTGTAAACATAGATGGTCTTGAATGGAAAAGGGGCAAATGGGGGAGGTTTGCTAAGTGGTTCTTGAGGTTGTCAGAAAATATTGCTGTGAAATTTGCAGATTTGGTTATCACGGACAATAAAGCTATTCAAGAATATGTGCTTAAGGAATATAAAGTTAATAGTGAGCTCATTGCTTATGGCGGGGATCATGCAAATAGAGAGTCCATAAAAGATGGCAATGAAGCCCACTATGAATTCTTTAGTGATAAGTATGCATTTAAAGTATGTAGGATCGAGCCTGAAAACAACTTGAATATAATTTTAGAAGCATTTAGTTTATACAGCTCTATACCTGTTGTAATAGTTGGTAACTGGTCCAATAGTGTTTATGGGATTAAACTTAAAAATCAATATCAAGTATTTTCGAATATATATTTATTAGATCCTATTTATAATCAAACCGATATAGACACTCTTAGAAGTAATTGCTTTGTTTACATACACGGCCATAGTGCTGGAGGAACCAACCCATCGTTAGTTGAGGCGATGTTTTTAGGGCTACCTATTATCGCATTTGACGTGAGTTATAATCGTGAAACAACGTCCAATCAATCAATGTATTTTAAAGATAAACAGCAATTAATTAATACATTGGAAAATCTTAACGAAGCCGGGCTAAAGGATATTTCTTGTCGTATGAAGTCTATAGCTGACAAAGAATATACTTGGCGTATTATTGCTGATAAGTATGCGAGTATATTTTAATGACAGACGACTCTGATAATGCATTAGTAGCGATCACAGGCTCCTCTGGATTTATAGGTAGTCAATTGATCAGAGGGTTGTCTAATAATAATCTTAGGCTACTGGTCAGGTCTGTTGATCATTCAATTGCTTGTGAGCAGGTTAAATGTGATTTAAATAGTCTGAGCATTCCTTCCAATTGTTTTTCAGGTGTTTCAACAGTTTTTCATCTTGCTGGAGCTGCCCATGATTTGCGTGATGCAAGTAGGAACAAACATTATTATCAGAGAGTAAATACAGATGCTACGGCTCAATTAGCCAAGCTTGCCGTTAAGGCAGGCGTTAAGCGGTTTGTATTTGTTAGTAGTGTTAAAGCGGGCGGCAGCCCGATTCGTGGAAAATGTGTAAAAGAGGTAGATCAAAGTGAGCCTGAAGGAGTTTATGGAATAACTAAACGAGAGGCGGAATTAGAGTTATTAAAAATGGGTGAAGCTTCTGGTATGCATGTATCTATCATTCGCCCTTCATTGGTTTATGGTCCAAATGTTAAGGGAAATTTACAATTAATGTTGTCAGGCATTAAGAAAGGCTGGTTTCCACCTTTACCTGAGACGAGCAATAAAAGATCAATGATTCATGTGGATGATTTGGTTCGGGCAATTTTGTTAGTCGCTAAGGATAGACGGGCTAATGGGGAGATATTTATTGCAACAGATGGCATTCCGCACTCTTCTCGGGAGATTTATGATTCTATGTGTAGTGTGGTTGGAAAGTCAATATCAAAATGGAGTGTACCAAAAATTCTGTTCGATATTGCCAGCCTAGCGAGTCCTCGTATTAAATATAAAATTAACAAATTATTAGGTGATGAGTGCTATTATTCTGAGAAGTTAGAAAAGTTAGGGTTTAAACCTCAAAAGACATTAAAGGATATGAATGAAACGGACTTTTAAAATGCTAAGTGTATGAGTACTCTTATTCTAAGTGCATTTGCATTGTTAATTTTTGTATTAAGCATACCTGGAACGATGGCTTTAAGGAGTGTGTTGGCAGTCTTTTTGCTGTTGTCTCTAATGTTGATTTGGTTTAAGTATAAAAAAGACACTATTCTTTTAATAAGAGGGAAAAGATTTAAGAATATTACACTCATTCTATTGGCTATTTCAACATATATCCTTGTGCATTCGATATTTCTTTCCCATGAATCAGATTGGTCTTTGGGTGAATTTAAGAGTCACTGGCTCTATCCGATGTTGTATTTTGTTATTGGTATTTTATTGGCTTTATTGTCTCAGAATAAAAAGTATTTCAGCAGAGAGACTTTAATTACAATTTTATTTTATGGTTTATTTTTACATATTTTGTATATAGATTTATCTGCTTTAGAAGATTTTCTTAAGCATGGTATCATTGTAAGAAGATATGGAGGTTTGTCTGGAGGTCCTGCTGCCGCTAGTTACCTGACAAATGTATTGTTTGCATTTATTACTACCGAAATCCTGTATAGATTTACAAGAAAGAAGCAAGTCATAAAGATATCCAACATTAGTTTGGCGGTTGTTTTTATTTTATGCCTTTTATCTGCAATTATTGAAAGTTCAAGATTCGGGATCATGCTGTCAATTTTGATATTACTTATGGCTGTTTTTTTATTTGTTAAAAAAAGCGAAATATTAGCTATTTATAAACTTGGTTACTCTATATTTTTCATATTATTAGTATCAATCCCTATGGTGTATAGTTTAAATACAGACCCTAGATGGGAGCTGGTGGGCGATACTGTTGAAATTACACTAAAGGATGATAATAGTAAGAGGTGGCTAGATAAAAAGGCGGAACCATTAAAAACTTTGAGTGGGGATGTGGTTAGTTCTGGGTATTTGAGAATGGCTTGGTTTATTACCGGCATTGAGTATATTTCAAAAAATCCAATTGGAATAGGTTACGGTCGAAACGCATTTGGCCATGCAATTGAAATTAATGAGGGGATAGGCGATTTTAGAGGGGGGCATTCTCATAGCTCCATTATTGATTTCGCAATAGGCGTTGGTATTATTGGTGTGGTTGCTTGGATGTTTTTTATATTTAAAGTTTTTCAATACGCATTTATTGAATATAGAATATCCGGTGGTTATTATTCGATTCTTACAATATTAGTTGTGTTCGATTTTTTTATTAGAAGCTTTGTTGATAGTAATATGAGGGATCATGTATTTCAAGAATTTATGGTAATACTGGGAATTATTTTAACTTTGTCCGAGTGTGAGAGACAGAGTAGACTGGATCCAGATTTAAAGAAATGAAGTATTTGTTTGATAAGATATGTGCAGTATTATTTTTGATGCTTTTATTTATTCCTATGGTGTTAATTGTTGTTTTGGTTCGGTTGACATCAAAAGGTACTATTCTTTATTGGTCTGATCGTGTTGGAAAAGATAATGAAATCTTTAAAATGCCAAAGTTCCGCTCTATGTTGGTAGGTACGCCTGATGTAGCAACCCACCTGTTAAATAATCCAGATACGTATTTATCGCCGATTGGTGGTTTTTTACGTCGCTCTAGTTTAGATGAACTTCCACAACTATTTTCAGTATTGAAAGGAGATATGAGTTTTGTAGGGCCGAGACCTGCGCTATTCAATCAAGAAGATTTAATTGCTTTGCGTAAAGAGAAGGGTGTGGAAAAATTATTACCAGGTATTACAGGCTGGGCGCAAGTTAATGGAAGAGATGAATTATCAATTCCCGATAAAGTTGCATTAGATGTAGAATATTTAAATCGTCAATCGTTTTGGTTTGATATAAAAATATTATGGATGACTTTTTTAAAAGTAGTTAAGCGAGATGGGGTTTCTCATTAGTTTAGCCAATGAGAACATTTAATTATAATTAAAAATGTTGCGTCACAAGTGTGTTTCTTTAAGGGTAAATTTTTAATGGAAAATTTTGGAAATTTCTTAAATGGATGATTGCCTCTTGTTTTTAAGCAGCCGAAAGTCTAAATCTTGGTGTGATTATCTTAAAATAGTCGCTATAAAGACTCTGTAGGTAAATAAATAGCTCTTTTTAGAGCTTTTTTTTGGTTTTCACCCTAAGAGTGTTTTCTGGCGGGAGAATTAAGGGCAAAATGGACGGGTATAGAAAAATTTCAGAAATTATGCAAATGAGTGAATTTTAGTAAGAAATATGATTAATAGAGTTGTTAATTTATCCAGAATCAACAAGCAGCTAATTATGCTGTTGGTTGATGCTGTGTTGCTAGTGTCAATATTATTGGCATCGTTCTCCATTCGACTTGGATATTGGTACTTTCCGCAGAGTGATTTGGTGTGGGTGATATTTGGTGCACCAGTGATTGCTAGCGTTATCTTTGTGCGCTTTGGCTTGTATCGTGCGGTGATTCGTTATATTGGTTTCAAAGCGCTTTGGGCAATTGTACAGGCAGTGT
>Ga0209992_10003755_pt1 | contig 12472 bp, 9 predicted proteins | sample 2SBtaG_2_FD_182564 | JGI IMG/M metagenome (GOLD analysis project Ga0209992, IMG submission 182564) | Deep subsurface microbial communities from Kolumbo volcano to uncover new lineages of life (NeLLi) - 2SBTROV12_ACTIVE470 metaG (SPAdes)... | ecosystem: Environmental > Aquatic > Marine > Volcanic... | reverse complement strand
ATGAAGGGCTAAAACAAAAACTTACTACAAATCAAGGTGAAAAAAACTTGGCATTCTCATGTCTTGTTAGACTTGCCAACAGATTAAACAAAGAAGGCAAATTCAGTCACACAATACATTGGAAAACCATTCAAAGAGAGTGGAATGAGAATGCTGATCCTCTGGATGGCTTTGCTACAAATTACATCATTGATAGTGAGAACAGTAAAACCAAAAGGGAGACATACCAATTTTACAAGGAAATCATGTTTGAAAAGGGGGAAACTCCATTGGGAATTGGTCAATTTAGTAGGGCTTTTGCAGAATATTATGAAGAAGATAGAGATAGCAATACTAGAGTATGGCTCAATATTGACTTTAAAAGACCAATTCAAACAACAATGAAAGAGATAGAACCTAATGAATGACACTTTAGGTTCACTTTCTTTTTTACTAGAGAATAATTATTACATTTAGAAAAATAAGTTTGAATAAAGTGTCACTGTCTTCTTTACATATATTACATTTACAACACTAATTTCAAAAACATATCAAAGAAATATAATCAATTTTAGGTACAAATTATTTAGAGATTTATATTTCAATTAAAGCTAAGAAAATTACAAATATGTTTTACTGCCTAGAATGGGATGCATACACACTAAATGAAATTTCCTTGAGAATTTAGAAGAGTTAGTCACAACAGTGGAATATATTTTTATTATAAATCTCTCAGCAGAATCCCACGCGGAGATAAATCTATTATATTTACTTCAGATTGACACACATAAAATTTGAATTTTTGAGTAGAGAAGATATGTATATCTTTAGAAAATTTTGAAAATTTCTGAGAAAAAAAGATATGTAAATGTTCAAAAGAGATTTTGAAATTAAGCTATTGGAGTTTAAAATCTAATTCTTAGATGTATCAATTAAAAACAAATTTTTCTCAAATCCTCCCCTTTCTTCTGATTTTTTAATTCTAATCTTCTCTAGTTCTTCTTTAGAAACTCCTTTGAGTTGTGCAATTCTGTAAATTACCTCTAAAATATCTGCTAATTCCTCAGGATTTTTGTCATTTTGATACTCTGCTACTTCTTCTGAAAGTTTCTTTTCAATTTCTATTAGAAATTCCTTATCAGATAGCGTCTTAATGTTGCAAGTATAGCCATCTTTCTCAATAATTTCAGGGATTTTGTCTCTTATTGCCTTGTTATACTCCATACCTATGCCTGATTTTCACCTGATTTCTTCTTTTTGTAGTATGAACTGGGATTGGCAGGGATGTTATCTGGTTTCTTGCCTGATTTTACAAATTCACTCCAATCTTTGGAATCTTTTAGATCATACTGTTTTGCCAATTCTCTAACTTTTTCTTTTGCATCTTTGAATGGAAGATATCCGGTTTTTGAAAATTCAGTATGTCTAGAAATGGATGAATCAATTTCATCGATAATTGTCTGTTTTTCTGATTCTGAAATATTTTTCAGTACTAATGAAAATATATCTCCATTTTTTGTTACAACTCCATTATCTACTAAAACTCTGTACACAGGTACTCTGAGATAAAAACTAGTATCTCTTTCTAAATTATTTTGTTTCCATAATTCCTCTGCAATTTGTCGTTTACTTTGGTTTCCATTTAATAGCAATAATTTTATCATTACTGGTTGATAATTTGCTACAAACTTTTTTGATCGAAGTTGAGTTTGAATGAACTTTATCATTTTTCCATATGTGTCAACAGGAGGTTTTGTCATGTTAATTCTATATTTCTAATTTTCTTGCTTCGATGAATGTAAATTTACCAATCTCATCATCTTTGTAAATTTCAAATCCTAATTCTTTAACTTCATCTCTAAGTGTTTCTAATCTTTTTGATAATGAATTTGTTGTTTCTGAAATGAATAATAATCCATTTTCATTAAGACATCGTGAAGCTTCTTTTAGATAGTCTTGCCAATTTTTCCCCATTAAAGATAATGAAAATAAAGCAACATCTAATCCCCCTTTCTTTACATGCTCAGACACATTACTCATATCACAAGAGATTACAGTTGAATCTATTGCAACATGATCAAAGTTGATCACTCTACTTCCTATCCCTTCTGCAATTTTTGCTTCACCACATCCAAAATCACCAATAATAAAACGATCTGATAGTTTTTTGATTCTCTTTATCCATTCATCAAACGGAATTACTCTCCAGTCTTTTCGTTCTTCTCGATAGTTTCTATGATATTCATGCCATTCTTCAGGATTCTTTAACATTCTTTGATGAGTGGTAGAAGATTTCTCAGTATTGATTTTTTGATTCTGTTTTGAAAAATCACCATATTTTGATTGTCTCTTTTTGATTTCAACTGGCAGAAGGATTCTATTGAGATCCCTTCTTGTAACACATGAAATTTCACCTCTTTCTAGGCGTGCAAGCCATCTTACTGCTTCTCTTGATGCCTGTGCAGCTGAAACTAAGTTCTTTTCAGGCAATAATCCATCGACTGCACAATCAGCCAATGTACGCTTGAATTTGAGTCTGTTTAGTTTCATTTCATCATATTCGTATCCTCCAATGCTTGCCTTGATATGATGAATTGTAACATCTTGATCTTTCTGCCCTGTTCTAACAACTCTCCCAACAATTTGCTGATACAATGCATGAGTCCATGGTAATGTATTGAAAATTAAATTGCTGCAAACTTTTTGGAGTCCATCAACTCCTGTAGAAATTGGTCTTGATGCAATTAATACTTGAATTTTTTTTTCCAAAAATAAATCTAAACCAGAGTGATCATCTCCAGTGTAAAATCCACAAGTGAATTTTTCTTTTACAGCATCACCTATTTTTTTTAGAATTGTGTCTTTTGCTGGATTTGATGTTCCTACATATTCAGTATAGACAATTGTCTGTCCATCAATTCTCTTAAGAATTTCAGGAATTCTTGCATCCGTTAGATATTGTTCAATTGCAAGTGGTCTTGAATTAAGTTCTGCTAAACTAGCACCTGTAGGTCTTTCTGCCTCGACTTCTACTTCTTCTTTTATTGGGGGTTTGTAATTTGGAATCTGTCTGATAGAATTTGTTGTGATCTTTTCATATAGTGTAACAGCATTTGGTACTGTCGGTTTTGTTGAAATATCATCATAGATTTTTCCACTCATCAATTCTAAAAGTGATTTTCCTTCGCGAATGTTATTCACTACAGGTGTTGCAGACAATCCTAGTACTTTAATTTCAGAATTTTTCTTTCTTGCCAGAGTTAAAAGAAATTCTAGTACTTGTCTTCGTTTTGATTTTGTTTCATCTTGAGTTACTTTGGAAAAATGTATCTCATCAAGGATTATGAAATCAATTTTTTGCTTGGCTAATTGTTCTATATTATCTCTTGATGATTCCTGATTGAGTTTATCATAATTTAGCACCCAATATTGGTGCGTAGATTCGTCTCTTTTTGCTGAAAATACATCTTTGTGTGTAGTGACATAGGAATCTGAGAATATTTCATTGGCATTTTTCTTCCAATGATAAACTACATCATTTGGACAAATAATTAGTGTGACTTTACTATCAATAATTCTGCTTGCAAGAAATGCGGAAAGTGTTTTTCCAGATCCTGTTCCAGAAAAGTTTCCAAAATATGGTAATTGTTTAATTTTATGTGCAACATATCTTTGCATCAAAAATGGTTCTACTGTCTTATCTCCATCTTTGAAAACATAGTTTTTAGGTAATTTGAGATTCTTTGATGCTCTATAGTCTTTAAGAAAAGTTCCTGCAACTAAATCTCTGTATTTGTTTCCAGTATTTCCTTGCTTTTCTAATTCTGTTATTATTTTCTGCTCGTCTAAAAATGCATCTTTCCATAATTGGTTTATACAGTAATTAAGATAGAATTGAATAGCTTCTTCATCAACTGAAATAGAGTCTAGAACTTCAGCAGTTGAGAGAATTTGTTCAACTGGAATAATTTCATCTGAATCTAATGTCTGTCCATCTTGAACTAGTCCTGCAAGTTCTTCAGAAGTTGCAGTTTTGATTTCAGTTTCTGTATCTGTTTGAATTTGTTCATCTGCATAATGTGAAATGTCAGGTGGGATTTGGGAATCGGAAGTTGCATAATTTTCTATTGCCTCAAGTCCTGCTTTTGTTTTACTTGCTTTTGCAAGATTCTTTAGAAAATCATCATGTCTGTTTCCTGTAAGATTGAGTATCCCTTTTCTTAGAAGAAATGAGTATAGTCCTGCCTCGTTGAATGTGTAGATTAGTTTACTTTCAATTAGTGATCGAAGTAGTTCTTTGACTTTACGTGGAGACCAGTTTGGGTCTTCTGTGCCTAACCAGTCATGAATATCTATCCAATGATCACTTTCTTCAGAATTTTTAGACAATATAAAAAAGGAATCAGGCTTGTATTAAACTCATAACTTTAATTTTCATTTCTTAAGTCTTTTTGCAAAAATCTTGTCAGGTCTTTGTGGGAGATGACTAGGAATTTTTCCCTCTTTGTGTGCTTTTATCCAATCGTCCCATGATTTCAAATTGTATTTTTTTGCTAGACTTTGTGCCTCTTTTCTGGCTTGTTCGAAATTGGGTCTATTTTTTGATTTTTCTACAGGATGAACATATCCTGTACCTAGAAAATCTCCCCAACTGACCCATTCTCTCGTTTTTTTGTAAATGTGATCTGGAGTATTAGGTATGTCTTTTGGAATTTTTCCCTCCTTTACTAAATCAGTAAAGTCTTTTCTTTGATTCAAATGTAATTTTTGGATATATGTTTTGGATTTTTCATATGTCCAAAAACGTTTGTTTTTATTAGCAATTCTACCTGTTCCTACCCAATCTCCCCAACCTTTCCATCCATCATTTTTGTAGATTCTCTCAGGTACACTGGGTATGTTATTTGGTTTTTTGCCTGATTTTAAAAAAGATGACCAATCATCATGTCCTTTAATTTTGAATCCATGAATGATTTTTCTTGCTTTATCAAATGGTAAATAATCTTCTTTAGTAATTGGTTTTTTAATTCCTAACCAATCCCAATAACCAATCCATTTTTTATTGTAAGTTCTTTCAGGAATGCTAGGAATATTTTCAGGTTTGTTACCTGAACGATAATATTCAATCCATTCTTGTTTATTTTTTAATTTTAAATTTTTTACAAAGTTTCTTGCTTTATCAAATGGTAAATATTCTCTATCTTTATTGGCGATTACACCCGAACCTACCCAATCTCCCCAACCTTTCCATCCATCATTTTTGTATACTGTATCAGGATAAATTGGAATATCTTTAGGCTTCTGATCTGATTTACAAAAATTTAGCCATTCTTTTCTATTATCAAGTTTTAATTTTTTACAAAATTTCCTTGCTTCTTCAAAACTTCTATATTTTTTTTTCATTTCTTCCTCTTTTTTGAATAAACTCTTCTAGGGTCTAAAGGTAAATTTTTTGGTATTTTTCCTTCATCAACAGCCTTTTTCCAATCATCCCATGTTTTGATATTGTATTTTTTAGCAAACAATCTTGCTTGAGTTCTAGCATCTTGAAATGTGAGATAATTTTTTGAAAGTGTTTGGTTTGCAATTGCTCCTGTTCCCAACCAATCACCCATACTTTTCCATCCTTTGTTTTTGTAGTATATTTCAGCAATAGCAGGGATTTGTTCGGGTTTTTTTGTAGATTTACAATAACGTCTCCAATCTTGGGTGTTTTTTAATCCAAGTTGATGAACATATTTTTTAGCCTTTTCAAATGACCAAAATTTCTTTTGTTGGTTTTGTACACTTCCAGTTCCTAGAAAATCTCCCCAACTGACCCATTCTTTTTTGTATGATTTTGTAGGATCTTTAGGAATATCCAATGGAAATTCATTTGATTTTACAAATTCTTTCCAATCTTCACGATTTTTTAGTTTTAATTTTTGTACAAACTTTCTAGCATCTTTGAAACTTCTAAACTGTCTATCACTAGGTGCAATATTCTTAGTTCCTAGAAAATCTCCCCAACTGACCCATTCTTTTTTGTAAATATGATGAGCATTGGCAGGAATATTATCTGGTTTGTTACCTGATTTACAATATTTGTTTACCCATTCTGTCTGACTAGAAATTTTTAATTTTCTAACAAACTTTCGTGCATCAGTAAATGAAACAAATTTTTTATTTTGATTACCAATATTTCCTGTTCCTAACCAATCTCCCCAAGAAATCCATTCTTTTTTGTAAACTATATTTGGGTTTGCAGGAATGTCATGTGGTTTGTTACCTGATTTACAATAGTTTTTCCAGTCTTTAAAATAATTTAATTTTAATTGATGGGAATGTTTTCTTGCATCTACAAAACCTTGATAAATTCTATTTTGATTTGCCACATATCCAGTTCCTAACCAATCACCCAAACTAACCCAATCTTTTTTAAAAGTTCTAGATGGAGTTGAAGGTATATCATCGGGTTTGTTACCTGATTTACAATAGTTTTTCCAATCTTTTTCGTTTTTTAATTTTAGAGAATACACAAATTTTCTTGCATCTGTAAAACTTCTAAATTTCTTTTTCATTTCTTCCTCTTTTTTGAATACACGGTATTTGGTGCCCAAGGAATATTATCTGGAATTTTCCCTTCTTTCTTGGCTTTTTTCCAATCATCCCAACTTTTGATATTGTATTTTTTTGCTAATATTCTAGCTTGTTTTCTTGCATCTTCAAATGAAAGAAATTGTTTTGAACGTTCTTGAGGTGATATGTTTCCTGTTCCAAAAAAATCTCCATAACTTTTCCATGTTCCTTGTTTTTTATAATAATAATACGGGTCTTTTGGATATCCTTTAGGGAACTTTGGTATTTTACGAAGATCTTTTAGTGATTTTATGCCAATGCTTTGTAACCATTGTTTGTATTCATCATATGTAGGAGGATTCACAATAAAATGGGATTCAGTTCCTGTTAGATTACTCCAATTTTGCCATGTTCCTTGTTTACCATAATGATTAGAAGGATCTTTTGGATATCCTTTAGGGAACTTTGATTTTGGTATTTTACGAAATCCTGATTGTGTTTTTATCCCAATACTTTGTAACCACTCTTTGTATTGCTTAATTGTTGGTGGATTCATTAGACGTTGGGAATCATTTCCGAATAAATCACTCCAGTCTTTCCAAGTTCCTTGTCTTTTGTAATAACCCTTAGGATCTTTTGGATAATTATTAGGGAATTCAGTTCTTTGTATTTTTTTTAATTGTTTTTCTGATTTTACACCTATTTTTTGTAACCACTTTTTGTATTGTTCAATTGTTGGTGGGTCTTTAAGATAAGGTGATTTCTTTCCAAAGAGGTCACTCCATCCTTTCCATGTGCCTTGTTTTTTATAACACTGTTCAGGATTTTTTGGATAATTCTTTGGTAACTTTGACTTGGGTAATTTACGCAACTCCTTTTCTGATTTTATGCCAATACTTTGTACCCACTTTTTGTATTGCTTAATTGTTGGTGGATTCTTTAGATAGCGAGATTCATTTCCAAAGAAGTCACTCCACCCTATCCATTCATTTTTGTAAACTGATGGAGGATCTCGAGGAATGTAATCTGGTAGTTTTCCAGATTTTGCGTAAGTTCTCCATTCATTTTGATTTCTAATTCTTAATGTCTGAGCAAACTTTCTTGCTTTTTTAAAACTTCTAAACTGTTTTTTCATATTTTCATATATAATTTAGAAGTAATAAAATGAACAGTAAATTTCCATGAGCAATTAAACTTGTAATAGATAAATCACAAAATTTTAAAATTTTTTGTAGAAAAAAATGAATAATAAATCTAAATTTTTTTATAAAATTAAGATAAGAGAAATTCCAATTTTGATATATCTAATGTTTTGTAATGATTAGCTGGTTTTACTTTAGGTATAATTTTACAAATGTCATCAATAAAATCACATAACGCATCAAAGAATTGTTGAAAATAGGTTTGAGGTCTTTCTTCATTCAATGCAATTTTTGTGCCTATTTTTTCAGGTTGGGGGGGATTATTCCTAGGTTGTGCAGGGGAATAGTGTTCTAAATCAATTAAGAATCTGAACAATGTTAGATCTACAGAACCTCTTATTGCTTTTCTATTGATAATGGGATTATGTGCCACAAAATTTCTTAATTCTCTTAAAACATACAAAGGTGAGTGAGTAAGATCAAATTGATTAGATGAAACTTCTTTGGGAGTAGAAAAATAATCATCAATAATTTGTTGAACAATTTTTTGTTCAGTAATTGAAGTATCTAGTTTTTTTCTTAATGAATAGATAGATAATCCATCATACCACCTTCCATCTCCAGAAACCATATTCACATTTTTGATCAATGATGAACTTCGTTCTAATTCATGAATAGAATATTTAGAACGAGGAATGATATCGGAAAAATGTATGTTTATGTTATAAACAAAATTTTCTATTGCTAAATTTGAATAAAATAAGAAAGATTCAACATTTGATTCCAATGCAAAATGTTTTTTATTATAATCTAATGGAACATCGATATCAATTTTAGAAAGAAAAAGTTTTGCTAAACATAATTTATAACTCACTCTATCAAGTAAAATATCTCTTCCAAGTTTATCGGCTTCTTCAGGAGTCATTAATTCACATTCAATATTCTCTTCTCAACTAAAAATTCAATTCCTTTGACAAATTCATCTTCTGAAATCAAACCTTCAGACCACCAGCTAGCAGTATTCTTTATCCAGCCGGGAATTGGCGTAGTTACTCCAACAGCTTCTTCTATAGTATAATCTGGATAATTTTCATCAAACCATTCTTTGTAATCAGGTTCATTGTTGTATCTATCCACATAGCTTTGAGGATCTTTAGTTTCATCTACAAAGTTCGGTCTTGCCTTTTCTGAAGCTTGTTCAGGTAAATCCGGAATATCTACAATTTTTTCTTTCATCAAATATTGTATTCCGCTAACAAATGTATCATCTTCAATATTTCCTTCAGCCCACCAAGATGCATTGTTTTTTACCCATGTTGGAACTTTTTCTTTAGGTGGTTCAGGTAATCCTACTGCTTCATGAATAGTATAATCTGGATAGTTTTCATCAAACCATGCCTTGTATTCTACTTCTTTGTTGTATCTATCTACATAGCTTTGAGGATCTTTGGTTTCATCAACAAAGATTGGTCTTGGTTTTGTTTCGGTTGTTGTAGGTACAGATGTTGTAGTGGAAGATGGTTCAGTTAGTTCATCTGTTGTAGTCTTTACGCTAACAATTAATTTTTCAGTTGTTATGATAGTTTTATCTGAAATATTATCCCAAATTTGTATATCAAATTCATAATTGTCAGATACAGTTGGATTCCAAGGAATTGCAACATCAGATGTTTTTCCAGCATTAATGCTTGATGATACCCATGTCCATTCAGACCAATCACCAACACTTGATGCTAAATATCGATAAGATGCAACAAAATCTTCAGTATTTGAGCCTAGATTTTCAATTTCTGTGTTAATGAATAGAGTATTTCCAACTTGAGGTGATGAAACATACTCATTGTTTGTGTTAACAAGTTTTGGAGTTGAACTGGTTAATGTCATTGAGGATGTTGTATCTGTTTGATCAGGTCTTGGTTTACAAGCTCCATCAACAAGATATGTTCCAGTTCCACATACAACAATTTCAGAATCGGTAGATGAAACATCATCAACTTGATTTATAGTTAAAGAGATTGTTGCTATGTCGCTATCTAGTAATCCATCATTTGCTTTGAATGTAAAAGAATCAGAACCAACGTAATTTTCATTTGGGATATAGGATACATTAGGAACTGTTCTTACAAGTTGTCCGTTTGTAGGTTCATCAACTACAGAAAACGTTAGTAAATTTCCATCTACATCATTTCCAGTTAACAAAATATCAAGAGAGCCATTTTCATTTAGTGAAAAAGATTGGGATGTAGCTGTTGGAGTATCATTTTCAGCAGTTACAATAATAGAAACTGTTCCGATAGTACTTTCTAATCTAGGGGGGTAACTCTCAATAGCTTTGAATGATAAACTATCTTGTCCATTAAATCCATTATCAGGAGTGTAAACAAGATTATTTCCAGACCAACGTACAGAACCATTTTCAGGTGGGGAAGTTAATTCAAAAATTAGTTCATCATCATCATTGTCTGAAGCTAGAAAAACAATTGTGGTTGGCGTATCTTCTTGTACAGTTATTGATAGGTTTTCTACTGTTGGAGCATCATCTATAGGATTAATGTCAATTAGGAAAGTTTGGGGTAGACTATTTGATGTTCCATCATTAGCAGAAAAAGTAAAACTATCTTGTCCATTGAAATTTGCATCAGGTGTGAATGTAAAATTAGGAGTTGTTCCTGTAAGTTGCCCATTTGTAGGCTGATCAATAATGGAAAATGTTAGTTGATCTCCATCTCGGTCATTTCCAACTAATGAAATTACGATAGATCTATCTTCATCTGTAAAATCATCTTGTGATTCAAGTGTTGGAATATGGTTTGTGCTTCCACTAAATGTTAGATCAGGTGAAAATTTAGAGATTGTAGTCATAATTTCACTTTCTAAAATTGGAAATATTTGATATGCTCCTGTTGTAGATGGATAATCATAGGATTGAGCTAATCCAGATGCTATGATATTTCCAGATGAATCTAATGCAATATCAGAAATTTCATCAGTTCTAGAACCTCCAATTAATGTTGATGAAATCAATGTTGTCAAGTCTGGTGAAAGTGTTGACACCATTCCATCCCATTGTCCTCCCATGAATGTTGATTGATATGCATCTGAAGTAGTTGGATAGTCTCCACCTTCAGTGCTTCCAGCAACATAGACATTATTTGCATCATCTAATGAAATAGAAGTCGCACCAGCATATTTTGTACCACCAATATATGTTGATGAAATTAAGGTGGAAAGATCAGGGGAAAATTTTGCGATATATCCTGACTGTGAAAATTGAGAAGTGGTTTGATATGCATTTTGGGTAGTTGGTAAATCCGATCGTACGCCTCTTCCAGAAATTATAATATTTCCAGAGTCATCAATTACAACAGCATCACCAAAATCATTACCTCCACCACCAAGATATGTTGATGAAATTAAGGTGGAAAGATCAGGGGAAAATATTGAAATAATAAAATCTCCATCACCGCCACTAAAAGATAAATCATATGCATTAGTTGTTGTTGGAAAATCTACAGAACGTGATTGCCCAACTAAAATTATGTTTCCTTCAGATGTTGTAACAACATCACCTACCCCTTCATAATCTGTACCTCCAAGGTATGTTGATGCTATTAGAGTAGAAAGATCAGGGGAAAATTTTGCGATTACAATTTCAGTAAGTCCTTCAAAAGTGGAATCATATGCATTAGTTGTTGTTGGAAAATTATCTGATTGTGAAGTTCCTACAACTATAATATTTCCTTGATGATCAGTTGTTATTCCTCTAGCTGCATCTGCAGAAGATCCTCCAATTACTGCAGCTCCTTTAAGAGTGGAAAGATCAGGGGAAAATTTTGCAATGAATAATTGTAATTGTGAATTATATCCTTTTTCTAAAGAAAGAGGGATATTTTGTGGATTTCCATTGAATAGAATTACAACATCTCCTGAATTATCAATTGTAATACCTTGTGGAAAATTATTGTAGTCATCATTGTCTGTAAGATATGTTGATGCTATTAGAGTAGAAAGATCAGGGGAAAATTTTGAAATAAGAAAATCAGTATTTCCAGTAATTGTAGGATTATAAGATCCAGAAGTAGCTAAGCCACTAGAATGAACTTTGCTTACAATGTATACATTTCCAGAAGAATCAACATCAACAAAATTAATTCCAGATGATTTACCACCAAAAAAAGTTGATGCCATTAATTCAGCATTTATAGGTAAAACGGTAACTAGACTGGAACTAAATACCAATACAAAAACTAGTAAAATGATGAATTTCACACTATGTGCTTTTGTGAGATGTATTTAATAAAATCGATCAAATCGTAAGTATGATTTTAGAATAACCAGTCATAATTAACAAATTAAGATATTACTTCATTTGCTCTAAAGTCTCGGGATTATATTGATTCTTTTGAATGATTTCAATCTGAACGCCATCAAGATTTTTTAATTTATTGAATAACCAGATAGAAAAAATTCCCATAGAAATCCATACTCCAAATGGTATAACTGCAATAAGACCCAAAATAATAACAAAAAACAATAATCTCACAAATAGAAAAATTGTAAAAATACTTTGAAAAGATTACTATGAAATTATCACAGGTTATTGTAATGTCAAATATCTTTAATTATCAATAATTCCTAAAATGTATTATGAGTGACGAATTTACTAGTCACTTTGCGGATACAAAATTAAACTTAAATGACCTCAGCCTAGAGATTTGTTCGTGGGCTCGTAGCTCAGCTTGGCTGGAGCGTTCGACTGATAATCGAAAGGTCATGTGTTCGAATCACATCGG
>Ga0209992_10003753_pt1 | contig 12475 bp, 36 predicted proteins | sample 2SBtaG_2_FD_182564 | JGI IMG/M metagenome (GOLD analysis project Ga0209992, IMG submission 182564) | Deep subsurface microbial communities from Kolumbo volcano to uncover new lineages of life (NeLLi) - 2SBTROV12_ACTIVE470 metaG (SPAdes)... | ecosystem: Environmental > Aquatic > Marine >... | reverse complement strand
CAAGGAATCGTAGGATATAGGAGAGGAAGCTTATGTTTGGAAAACTTAGACCACAAATATTTTTAGCAATTGTTGTATTAGGAATACTTTCATCTATTGGTGTTGTATACGAATATAACGAAATTGCTACAGGATGTGTTGGTGGGATCATTGCTCTTGGTATGAAAGTACTGGAGAGTGAGTAATGGTAATAGATAATTCATGCTGTGTAATAGACGATGTGTGTTCTTGTGAACCCTTCGCCTGTTTTTGTGAGTGTGGGTGTGAGGGATGTATAGAGGAAGTTGATATGTCAACAGGCTGCCCTTGTGGTGGTAACTGTGGGTGTTCTTAGGAGGTAACTATGAACCCAATGAAAATTATTAGTCTTGGAATGACTTTCTACAATCTAAATAAAGGTTTAGCTGATGATGGTAAAAAGATTGTGGATGAAGGAATGGATATTATACAAGCAATTAGTATTGCCCTGAAAGACGGGAAGGTAACTAATTCAGAGAAACATGCCATAACAAAAGAGATAAAAGAGTTCTCTAAAGTTTCTATTAAAGCCATAGAGAATATAACTATACCAGAATCAGACTAAAAGAATTATGACAAATTACTGGAGGTGGACAGCCCTTATTGTATATGTGGTGATCTGCCTCTTTGATTTTGTGATAGTTCCATCTTATATTGGTTTAACTAGACCAAACCCAGCCAGCTATTTAGAAAAGCTTTCAGAGCTAGACGACACAATGGTACGACTAGAGTATCTAAAAATAGCTTCTCAAGGTGTCAATCGACACGAACCATTTACTCTAACCAACGGAGGCATATTTCACATTAGCTTTGGAGCTTTGCTGACTGGTTCGGTGTTTGGAATGCGAACGGAGAATAAAAAATAATGAGTATAATAAAACAATGGTTCCCAATACCTTTAATATTGTTTGGAGGTATCATGGCAGACTTATCACGCCATGGCTTAGGGGAAGATATAATGACTGTCCAGATAGTATCTTGGACATCAGTAGTGATAGGTGTTATAGGATTGGCACGTATCGTTTGGTATAAGGTAAAAAAGTAGTGAAGGAAAACAATGAGTACAAGTTTATCAGATATTAAGTTACCAGTAGGAATTATTGGAATAATAATAGCACAGGCTTTTGGAATAATATGGTATGTCGCTCAACTAGATAGCACTGTAAAAGAGTCTGAAAAGAATATAGCAGAGCTTCATGCTCAACATATGGAAGCAACTAGACGGGTTGCAGAGCTAACTGAGAAGTTAGAAAAGAATGTAGCAGAGTTGGAGAAGAAAGACGCACTTATTGATAATGAGATGCGAACTATAATGTCCGACCATAGTGGGTTTAATGATGTTCTAAAGACCATTGGAATCAGTGGTTATGGTGACACTCGAACTTATGGCGGGTACGACAACTATAAATAGCCCTCGTACCCATGACTATTATAGTCAAAAGAGGAAAATATTACAAAGGTTTTAGAGGATATATAGTGAAGAAATTTGGATCAATTGCATTTATTATTAGTGCTTTACATTTTATAGAAGACGCTGTGTTAGTTGCATTAGGTAGATATACAGAGATTAATTACCTCATGTTACTTATAGGAACAGTCTTATTCGGAATCATCTTAGCTTGGATAGCTAGGATGTCTAAAGTAAAAAAGTGGCTCGGAACGGATTGATGGATAACTTAGATCTTGCAATAAATATATTTTCGGATATTATATTAAAAGCTTCAGCTAAAAGAAGAGATCCTAAAAAATGGTCAAGGATAAAAGCTTCTGTAAAGGCGGGAAGCAAGGGCGGAAGGGCAGGACAATGGTCTGCTCGAAAGGCTCAACTAGCTGTTCAGAGATATAAAAAAGCTGGGGGTGGATACAAAGGGAAGAAGTCAGGTAAGTCTTCTTTATCTAAATGGACTAAACAGAAATGGGGAACCAAGTCTGGGAAGCCAAGTAGTAAGACAGGGGAACGGTATCTACCTAAGAAAGCTAGACAAGCTTTGTCCCCACAAGAGTATGGAGCTACTACAAGAGCTAAGAGGAAGGCAACTAAACAAGGGAAGCAATTCTCAGCTCAACCAAAAAAGATAGCAAGGAAGACTGCAAAGTATAGGAAGAAATAATGAATGATGAAGAACAACGACTTATAGAAGTTGCTAAGAGGACCGGAATACAAGGGATATATGTAGGCTTGAAACAAATATACCCATTAGGTATCGAGCAAAAAGAAATCAAGGTAACTCCACCTAAAAAACTTCAGGGGAAGATGGGGGATTAATTAGTGACACAGAAGAGTTGGATGGGGGATATTCCAAACACACACATAAGAGATCACCAAAGGAAGCGTTTGTATGAAGCTGAGGACTCTTGTATGTTCTGGGGAGACGCTGAGATTCTTACTAGGGAGCTAGTGGAAGCGTTGATCCATAAAATCTCACAGTGGGCTGAAATCAAGCCACCAAAAATTTTAGAGGAAGGACATCACTTAGTATACGCTACTAAAGATACCATATCACTTCCTTACCCTATTTCTAAAACTCTTCCTTATATTGCTCACGAAATGTCGCACGTCATAAATTATAATGGAAGCAATGCAGATCATCATGGTAAAAACTTTGCAGGAACTTATCTAGAGGTAGTCAAAGAGTTTGTTGGAAGCACTGCACACAAACAACTCCAGAAGGCATTTATTAAATATAAAATTTCTTTTGTTTAAAACTCGTATTAAAAATGCTAGGAACGGAAGGAAGCAAATGTGCTAGAGTGGTTTTTGTGGGGGAGTGTTTTACCTCTCAGGCTCCTCCACCCTGATAACTAGGAGAACACTATCAGGACAAAACGATTTGGTGATTATATCAATCTATGGTATAATTAAGTATGATAAAGTGAAAGGGATCTAATGAAAACTAGTGATTTTTTAGAGTGGGTTGCGTTAGCTTTTTTTGTGGTAACGTTTATTCCATTCATACTAGGTGGGTTTATAATCTACAGGTTTTTAGTAAATGAGGGCTTCTTGTTAGAAGGGGATTAGAATGAACATAAATCAATATCTAATGTCGTTAGCAGATGAGATTAGAAGTTACTATTCTGATATGTCTGAGCGACTCGATGTTATGGATCGCAAGATTGATGATGAGTTCGGCACCCTCAAAGTATACATTCAAGAACTAGAAGCACGCTTAAATAAAAACAAAGAATGAGTATAATAAAGAAAGTACTTTGTAAAATAAGAGGTTGTCCTACTGATCCACCAATAGTGGAAGTATGGACAAATAGGCGGGGACAAGTCAAAACTCTGTTTAAGTGTAGAGAATGTCTGAAACCTGTTGGAGTGAAAAAACATGGATAACGAAACACCCGAAGAGGCTTTCTTTGAAGCGATGAATAAGATAAAAGTCTTGTCGCTAACAAGGTGGGAAGCGTTATACTTGAGCGATAGTATGACTCTTCTTCTAGAATTAGAAGCAGAAAAGGGGAAGGTTAGCCTACCTGCTAGGAATTTACAAGCATCTGCTGTTGTGTCTGTTCCTATTGAAATGATTGAAAGAATTGGATTCGCTGTTTTGTTAGCTACTGATCCGAAGAACGAAACAGGAATAACCGAAATGCCTGTTAAGATATCTGAGTTATACATGCTTAGAGAGTGTTGCCACTCAACTGTTAGAATGGGTAATGAGTTAGTAGGATATAATCTACTTAGAAAAATATATAAATTACTATTAGAAGAAGACTTGAAGCAAAAGGAATTGATTGATAGTCTTACTTCGGATATTGAATTAGACTTAGAAAAGAAGAAAGACGAGACATCTGATGCAGATACAAGAACCGATAACCCTAGAAGACGCAGTTAAGTTACTTCTACACTATGTAGGGATAACCAAGCTAACTAAGGATAACATTAAGAAGGTTTACCTAAGAAGCAAACAACTTCAAGTTCTTATGAATGGTGGAGGCTTTTGGGAAGGACGAATGCCATATCTAGAAGAACTTCAAGGATTTATTGACTTTGAATCAGAAGCACCACTTACTCACGATGATAAGAAGTGGGAACTTGTTTTAATTTCTGAGCTCACTAACATAGCAAGGCAGTGGCAGATTCAAGAGGAAGATCATCTAAAGAACGAACAGGAAGCACCACCGACTATTAATATGGAGAACGAGGAAGCTACCGAAAAGATTGAAGCACTCTTAGATGAAGATGCCGAGAAAGAGGAAGCTGATGTTTCAGAGGAAGAGACTAAGAAGTATCCTTATTAGTTATGTGGTTATTAATAATATCTATTAATTTGCTAGTAGTTTCTTTTATATTGACCTATATAAATTGGAAGATATATAAATTGACTATGATGCTCAGAGATATTAGTGCTATGGTTCTATCTGAGAACGTAGTGATCAAACAGGAAACTATTAAGGTTCGGGAAATTTCCCAGCATTTATTACAAGAGACTAAAGATTTAAAGGATTCATTGAAGATCGAGTAATCGATTTGACACGACTATAGGAATAGTCTATACTATTTATTGTCAGGTGTTGGTCATCGACCACCAATGCCTGACTTTTTTTATGAAAGGAATTATTATGAAATGTCCAAGATGTGCGAGCAACAGTTACGTACACTTATATTCTCAAACAGAATTAAAATGTTTAGCGTGTGGGTTTGAAAAACAAACTGTTCCCCTAGACATCTTAGATGAAGTGGCTGGAATGAAGCAGAACGATAAGTTAGGTGGGTATATAAAGAAAGGTTACTCACCCCATATAGCAACGCAGTCTAGATCATAAAACGATTTGGCGAAAAAATAATGCTATGTTATAATTTAATCAACCCATAAAAAATGGGCAACAAAATTGCGAGGAGATAGTATGGCTAAAAACTATACACGAACTACAAGGGGTAAGTTAACTAATAAGCAACTTACTTGGAAAGGCATTTGGTCTACAAGTCCAAAGTCTATGGGTAAGTTAACGAACCCTGACAAATTAGAAGAGAATAAAAAACTCTTAAATGTTCAATCTATGTTGAGTGGTAATAAACTTTTACAACACCCTGTAAAAGAAATTAGCTTAAAGAGTATTGAATGGAATCCATCATACAATAGAGGATTGAATAATCATCATCTATATCAGATAATGAGCAACTTTGATCTTAGAGCATTAGGACAAATCTTAGTTTGTGATGTATCAAAAGAATATGGTGGTAAAAAAGCATATGAGATTATAGATGGTAATCACAGAATGAACGCATGTAAGACTTTGTTTGGTTTGAATACAAGACTAAAAGTTATAGTACTCCCATATATGCCTATAGAGGAAAGAGCATTAGTATATGAGATGTACAACGACCAACGAAAATCAATGAGTCAAGCTGATCTTTTTAGAGCAAGAGAAATACAACAAGATGAAGATACTCTTAACATAAGAAGTATTTGTAAAAGCGTTGGAGTTAATATTGCTGGAGTGACTGAGAGTTCAACATACCCTGTGATTAAAGCATTTAACCAAATGTACAGAGGATATAGCTATGGAGTATTGGCAGTTGTTCTAAGAGTAATTAGAGACGCATATGCAGAAGCATCTACAGTAAATAGAGAAACTGCATTTGGACAACCAATGCTAAGGAGTCTAATCAATCTAATAAACATATATTGGGACGACTTAGACTTTGATCGACTTGCTTCAAAGCTAGGAGAGTTATCTTCACGAGAGTGGATTAACAGAGTAAACGCAGTGAAGCAGAGTGATATAAATGGAGTAATGCCTTTTGTGGAACATTACAATAAGAATATGAGAGCAGGCAAGTTAGACTTAGCTAAACAGTATATTCCTATAAAAGAAATTGATCCTGTAGGCAGAGTACAAAAGTTACGTGAGAAATAAAACGATTTGTATTATTTTAGGAATCGGTATAAAATATAAGTATGGGTGTCAAAAAGAATATTCTTGATTACTGCAGTAGATAGAATTATTCGTGAGGGCACAGGAGTTATAACTAATTACTGGGGTAACTTGGTAACCGAAATAACTGGCTTAAAAAGAGATGAAACAGTTGCATGCCTATCTCTTGCCCACTTATAAATTCAAAATTGATTAGGAGTAAAGTTATGATTTCAGCGTATAAAGTATGCTCGAACTGTAAACAGCTTTTTAAAGAAGATAAAATTATGCGTATTCGACTACCTTATAATGAGTGGGTTTTCAAATGCGTAAAGTGTAAAAACTATAAAGAAGAAGTACCAATGTAAGGAGTAAATAAATTGGGTAAAGATTATAAACATGAGAAAGAAATGAGAGAACATATGGCTAAGGTAACTATAGCCATAACTAAGATCAACGAAGAAGAGAGACTTGATGACACAGATATCAGAGAGATTTTGAGAAGTCTAATGAACGCTCAAATGATGGTGTCTGACACTAGCGATAAACTTGGAGAAAAGTTAGCTGATACAATAATTCAACTAGAAGCTAAGATCAAGAAGCTAGAAGATTATTTGTTTAGAGACTACTCTAAGGATAAGGAGTAAGAGATGAGAGTAAAAGAATTAATAGAAATACTAAAAACTAAACATGGCGATTCAAGAGTTGCTTATGAAGGCGATGACAACCTTATTACAGGAGTAGGTCACGCATACCTAGACTTCGATTATTTTGATGCTGTAGCTAGTGATTCAGTTCCTACTGTTCAGATTGATGGTGTGGATTTAGAAGAAGTGGTATTTTTGAATAGGAGATAGAGATGAGATATAAAGTTGAGTATATAGCAAAATGGGAAAGAGAGTTTGAGGTGGACTCAGAAGAAGAACTAGATGAAGCCATTGATGAAGATTACGAAAGTATGCTAATGGAGGAGTCTGATTTGAGTAACCTTTCCCCCGAAATAGAAGATAGTTATGAAATTGATGAGAATGGAGATAGGATATAAAGATGAGTAAAGAAGATAACACAATAAACTATTTCAACAAGGGTGGCAATCAAAGACTTAGAGATTGGTTGAATGAAGAGATAGAACATAACGAACCTGTGGTAAGTGGCGAAGAAGAGATGTCAGATGGTACTGAACAAATTTACGTAGGTCGTACAGAACTAGCAGAAACATTACTAAAGAAACTAGATGAATGGGAAAAGGAGTAAGAGATGAGAAAGCAAGAATTATTTGATGCTGGTCATATGACTGTGCAAGAACTAATAAACAAATTAGGGGAAGTTGAAGATAAGACTGTACCTATAACTTTGTTTATAAACGAGAAAGATGGTGGTGGCGAAACAGAACGTATACATGATGTATTATCTTATTGGTACGATATAGATGATAAACTAGAAGAAATACAAATCTCGGTTGGGTATGACGAAGATGCAATAGCCATAGTCTATAAGGAGGAGACAGATGATGGCAAGTAAAGAACACATAGAGACATTAAATAAACACATGGTAGGTCAAAAGATCACAGATGTTAGGTGGCTTACTAAAGAGCAGACTGAGGATATTGCAGACTATTGGTACAATCAACCAATACAAATTACCTTAGAGAATGGAGTTACTCTAGTACCAATGTCAGATGACGAAGGTAATGAAGCTGGTGCAATGGCAACTAACATACCAAGCATGGAAACCATTTGGGTAGAGAGAGATTGAAATGTTATTGGTAAAATTTAATATACGAACAGTTTGTACAAATGATGAGTGGGAAGCTGAAAGTGGCGAGGAGAGTAGAGCAGATGGGAATTTTTTTGCAGAGTCCTATTGTCTTGTTGATAAGTCTCTAAAAGATTATGAAGCAGATGAACAAATATTTGAGGAGATGGTACTAAAAGAAGCATACAATACTGACAACACTATGAAACCACATTACTTCGACCCCTTTGATTGCCCTGACCACTTTTCAGAACCTGATGATTGGGATTGGAAAAGTAAACCTGATGGCTTATTAACAGAAAGAGAGAATTGTATATACTGTAGTTATCCTGTACTGCTTAAACGTGGTGCAGAGTCCACACTAGAAATTGTTGTGGGGAGTGTAGAAAGTATTAGTTGGATAAGGAGATGTCTGCATCTTTTGGAAAGAGTGTTTTATCCTAATAAGAATTGGATACCTACACCTGATCTAACAGCTTATGACAATCTTGCTAAGTACGAGGTATATAAAAGATATTATAATGAAACGATTTGACGTTTCTTATGGATTGGTATAAAATTAAATCAAACGCTGAAAAAATTGTAAGGAGTTATTATGTCAGCAAATTTATTTGGAGAGAGGTTCGCTAGTAGACGTGAACCAGCATGGCACAGACTAGGAGAAGTATTTAAGGCAGACGAAAAGCTAACAGCTTCTCAAAGTATGGCTAAGGCAGATGTATTATTTGAGATACAGAAACACCCACAGGTTGTGAAGATGTCAGATGGTACAGAGTTAGACACTAACTCATACGCTGTAGTTAGAGAACCTACTACAGATGATCCCGAACACAGAGTATTAGCTACTGTGGGTAGAGAATGGGATATGATACAAGCTAAAGACTTAGGAAAGATGCTAGACCCTATATCTGAGAAGTTCCCTGTTGAAACAGTTGGTGCTATTGGACAAGGAGAAAAAATCTTTGTAAGTTTAGATGCTGGTGGTTCTAAGATCGCTGGAGAAGATCACGAGTTGTATTGGTTGATTACAGATCATAGAGACGGTACAGGTGCTATGACTATGGCTTTTACTCCTGTTAGAGTAGTGTGTCAGAACACTTTGATTACAGGACTAAGAAATAGCAAGGTGTCTGTGAACTTGAAACATAACAGGAACATCACTACAGATACATCATTCTATATGGATATCTTTAGTCAGATGGCTCAGACACAAGAGTCTGTGGTTACTGCTATGAATAGTATGACTAAGAACAAACTAACTGATAGGCAAGTTACTCAGATTATGACTTCAGCTTATCCAAAGGCATCAAGACCTGATAAGCTAAAATTATCTGATGGAGTTACTCCTGATGACGTACCAGCAAATGTATGGAAAAGAATACTGAGTGATAAAAAAGAGCAGAAGGAAATTTGGGATAAGCGTCAGAATAGAACTGATGTTATTGTAGATCACGCTAAGGAAAGATTAGACGTGTTCAACCAAGAGTTTCCTAAACTTGCTAATACATCTTGGGCAGTTTATAATGCTATTGTGGAAACAGAAGATTATAGACGTGGTCATGATAAAAGTGGTACTGCTCTATATGGTTCTAGGGCAGAAGCTAAAGCTAGAGCATTTAATTCTGCTTTGAATTATGTGAGAGTGTAATGAGACACGATTGCGAAATTTGTAATATTGGTGGGGTGGCACGAAGATCACCCCACTACACAGAAAGAAATGGCAAGTGTATCCTGTGTAATGGGTTAGGTTGGGTTGAAACTTATGCCACAGATTACTTGGTAGACAAATAGGAGATAGACTTGAGTACTAAAGAAGAACTTGAACGAGAACTGAGAACACTTAAAGAAGAAAAAGGTAAGCTGGAGAAGTCAAATAAGAACAGATTTGAAACTATTGCGAACCTAGAAAAGACAATTAAGATACAAAACTTTCAGTTATCGTTATTGTTTGAACACTTATCACATGATGTAAGGCATAAAGGATTTGCTAATGTAGTTAGAATGTTAGGTGGCATGAAAGGATTTTGGGATAATAAACCAATGAGTGCTATTGAGAAGCAGATCAAAGACCTTGATGAGACTACAGGTCTATTAGATTTTCTTAGAGATATAGATGATGATGATGACCCACCACCATTTTTCAGAAGAACTTATAGATGAGTAAGTTTCACATCTGCACTAAGCTGGAGATGAGACCACACGTCAGAGATGAGTGGGGTTCTAATGATACATTTGAGTATTGTAAGGAATGTAATCAGAGATGGTTTGTAAACAGAAAAAAACCTTACTATGAGAAAGTTGAAATAAGAAACGATTTTACCAATCGTTATAAATGAGGTATAATAATACCATAAACAAAATTGATTGAAAGGATTTAGATATGGGGATCATTGTAAGAAGCAATGAGATTGAAAGGTTTAGTAATTTCCTTGAGGACTTAGAGAAACTAATGACTAGGTACTACAGTCAGGATTGGTCGTATGAATGGGATTATGATAAACCAATAACAATACACGTACCAATAGAGGAGTAAGAGATGACAGTAGAAGAACTAATAAAAGAACTACAGGGAATTGATAAGTCTGTACCTGTAACGTTGGAACTGTATAGTGCAGTAGATGACTCCAGCATAATACAGGATATAGATAGTGTGGGTTATGAACTTGATAATGATGGACAACTAAAAGAACTACACATCTTATCAAGTGTACATGATCTAGTGCTAGACGTATAAACGATTTGTATCAATCGGTAAAAAATGATATACTAATATTATAAACCAAATGCGAAAGGCAAAAATGGGAAACCTAAAAGGAAATAATCAAACTGTAAATATAAAAGATTTAGACAAACAACTAAAAGAAGCAGTCATTAGACATCTTAAGTCAATGAAGCTGAAAGAAGTACAAAAGATATTCAATCAGAATTTAGATTATGATGTTGTGGCTAGTGAAGAAGCATATTGGTCAGGAACGGCTGACAAATATTTTGAAGAAAATAATTATGGAGACTTAGATAAAAACAAGGATTGGTTAATAGAACAACTTGTAGAAGCATCTATGAATGACCATGATGGTTGTGCCACTCTAGGAGAGTTAGCTTGTCAGCTAGAAGTAGACGCAAGTGATCTTTCTCCAATGGATAATTTTTATAATGAAAAAATCAACGAACTATTTGATGAACCTATGGATAGAGAGATAGCTAGAATACTAATCAAGGAAGATCAAGAGAACTTAGTATCACATTTAGATAGGGGTATTGAACGTGCCGAGTTGTACGAATGGCATGAACCTAAGCTGGATAAAGAGACTATAGAAGAATTAATAAAGACAGATAGGTTGTGGCTAGTTGAACAAGTTGTACTACATTGCTACGACTTAAGAGAAGCATATAGTATAGAACCTACTAGAAGATATCTTACTGTAGAGATTTGGGGTTATGACTTAGATCATACAGGAGTAGGAGTTCGTGCAAAGTATGATGACATGACTACTTTTATAGATGATACGATACCATCTGATATTGTTGGTATGGCAGATGAGAATGGTTACAAACTTTGGTAAGAAAACGATTTTACCAATCGTTGAAAAAATGATATAATAAGAGTATACAAACTTTGAAAGGTAAATTATGAGAACTGAATTTAAGCTAACAAATAATATAGCAAGACTAAAGCGTGGCTCGTATATAATTTCTGATCCATGCTATGTTATGTCTGACGCTGACTATGAAGATGTTATTGAAGTAGGCAATGAAACAGGTTATGATATCGTGAACTATCCATATGATGAGATTTTTATATGTGGTGTAGGAGATGATGGTATCTATATGGATAACAAGGGTAACAAGTATGGTGTAGATAGTGGTATGATTGGTGCAATTCCATTAGACCTATGTACAGATGAGACCAAACTTGCTTTAGATAACTATGTTCATGTGGAGTTTACAGAAGATACTGACGTAGGATATGAACAGTTAAGTCGGTTTTTAGGACAACTAACTATAGGAGACTTTACAATACTAACAGGTAGCGACAGGTTTGAAGATTATGATAACTGTGAAGCATTAGAGTTTGGAGACTGTGGAGATTGTGGGTGTGATATAGAATGATTTATTTGTATGACATTAGGTTTTATAAAGAAGATGAAGCTGGAAATGATCTTCTGAATAAGAATGGCACACTCAAACTATTTGGCTTGAAACAACACAGTAGGTTAAGTCAATCCATTGTTAGTGAGATAAATGAACTTGTAGAAGATACTGATGTAGAGGAAATAGAATGAGTAGAATTTCAGATGATCTATATTACTGCGAGTGGTGTGATGTAGTTACAGACAAAGTAGCAGATAAAAGAGTAGAGTATAATGGATTTGATTATAATGCTTGTAGTACCTGTAATGAGATACATGGATTTGATACACTAGAGTATTTAGAAGAAGTAGGTAGAGTATGAGTAAATATGTATGTAAAGATTGTGGCAACGAAAATATCTCATATCAAGTGTGGGTAGATGAAGATGTGAACATGAACCCCAACTACTATGTGAATACCAAAATTGATTGGCAAGTAGCATATGCAGAGAATGGTCAAGCATGGTGCGAGGGAGAAGCTGGTTGTGGAGAAATCTTTGGGGTAGTCGGTAAAGGAGTTAGAGTATGACAGAACAACATTTGATGTCGGATAAAGCTATAAAAGAATTGCAAGAATTTGCATTTGATCATTGGGAGAACTTCTTATGTTTCCCGTTAGAGTTTGAAGATAGTGAAGGTATGACTTACACCTATGGAGAGTTTGAAGAACATTTAGAATTTTTCAAGTGTGGTGGTTGTGGTACTAAGT
>Ga0209992_10003752_pt1 | contig 12477 bp, 6 predicted proteins | sample 2SBtaG_2_FD_182564 | JGI IMG/M metagenome (GOLD analysis project Ga0209992, IMG submission 182564) | Deep subsurface microbial communities from Kolumbo volcano to uncover new lineages of life (NeLLi) - 2SBTROV12_ACTIVE470 metaG (SPAdes)... | ecosystem: Environmental > Aquatic > Marine > Volcanic... | reverse complement strand
AGTCAGTTACTGAGATGTTGTCTGATAGTTGAAGAACGAATGCTTTTGTGATGTTATCAGTTACTGAGATAGTATCTGATAGTTGTAATGTGAATGACTTTGTGATGTTGTCAGTAACTGAGATAGTATCTGATAGTTGTAATGTGAATGACTTTGTGATGTTATCAGATACGGTAATGTTGTCTGATAGTTGAAGAACGAATGCTTTTGTGATGTTATCAGTTACTGAGATGTTGTCTGATAGTTGTAATGTGAATGACTTTGTGATGTTATCAGTAACTGAGATAATATCTGATAGTTGTAATGTGAATGACTTTGTGATGTTATCAGATACTGAGATGTTGTCTGATAGTTGTAAGATCAATGCTTTTGTGATGTTATCAGTTACGGTAATGTTGTCTGATAGTTGTAAGAGGGCAGACTTTGTTAGAGAGTCAGTAACTGTAATGTTGTCTGATAGTTGTAAGATCAATGCTTTTGTGATGTTATCAGTTACTGTAATGTTGTCTGATAGTTGTAGTGTGAATGACTTTGTGATGTTGTCAGTTACGGAGATAGTGTCTGATAGTTGTAATGTGAATGACTTTGAGATAGAGTCAGTTACTGAGATAGTATCTGATAGTTGTAAGATCAATGACTTTGTGATGTTATCATATACTGTAATGTTGTCTGATAGTTGAAGAACGAATGCTTTTGTGATGTTATCAGTTACTGAGATAGTATCTGATAGTTGTAATGTGAATGACTTTGAGATAGAGTCAGTTACTGAGATAGTATCTGATAGTTGTAATGTGAATGACTTTGAGATAGAGTCAGTTACTGAGATGTTGTCTGATAGTTGTAATGTGAATGACTTTGAGATAGAGTCAGTTACTGAGATGTTGTCTGATAGTTGTAATGTGAATGACTTTGAGATAGAGTCAGTTACTGAGATGTTATCATTTCGTTCAAGAGTAACAGACTTTGAGATGTTATCAGATATTGTAATGTTGTCTGATAGTTGAAGAACGAATGCTTTTGTGATGTTATCAGTTACTGAGATGTTGTCTGATAGTTGTAATGTGAATGATTTTGAGATAGAGTCAGTTACTGAGATGTTATCATTTCGTTCAAGAGTAACAGACTTTGAGATGTTATCAGATATTGTAATGTTGTCTGATAGTTGAAGAACGAATGCTTTTGTGATGTTATCAGTTACTGAGATGTTGTCTGATAGTTGTAATGTGAATGATTTTGAGATAGAGTCAGTTACTGAGATGTTATCATTTCGTTCAAGAGTGATAGACTTTGTGATGTTATCAGATATTGTAATATTATCTGATAGTTGTAAGAGGGCAGACTTTGTAATAGAGTCAGTTACTGAGATGTTGTCTGATAGTTGTAATGTGAATGACTTTGAGATAGAGTCAGTTACTGAGATGTTATCATTTCGTTCAAGAGTAACAGACTTTGAGATGTTATCAGATATTGTAATATTATCTGATAGTTGTAAGAGGGCAGACTTTGTAATAGAGTCAGTTACTGAGATGTTGTCTGATAGTTGTAATGTGAATGATTTTGAGATAGAGTCAGTTACTGAGATGTTATCATTTCGTTCAAGAGTGATAGACTTTGAGATGGAATCAGAAATTGAAACTAAATCAATTAATTTCTTTGTGATTGAAGTAGTAATGGAATCAGAAATTGACATTATATCATTTAGAGACAATGTAAAGATTTTTGAAATTTGATCACCTACAACAATTAGATCAGATTTTTCTATTGTTAGACTCTTAGAAATTGAATCTATTACAGAAATTGCTTCATTCAAATCTTTGATCAATTTTTTCTCTATTGAATCAACTGCGTTGATAGAATCAGATTTTTCTAAGGTGATTATCTTTACAATTGAATCTAATGGATTGACCAAATCAGATTTTTCTAAGGTGATTATCTTTACAATTGAATCTAATGTGCTGATAGAATCAGATGTTTCTTTGATAATTATTTTATCAATTGAATCTAATGCATCAATAGAATCAGATTTTTCTAAGGTGATTATCTTTACAATTGAATCTAATGCATCAATGGTATCTTGTTTATCTAATGTGACGTGTTTTTGTGGAATAAAGTCAGATAAATCAATGGAATCATTCTTTTGAATTGTTACTATTCTGTTATGTCTTGTAGTTGAAAGAGATACAGAATCAGTCAAAAACACTCTTTGGAAAGCCCAATTACCTACAAGATCCCATTGAACATTTTCAACTGCGGTTGCCCACAAAAAGTGCTCAGATTGCTGAGTAACTTGAACTCCAGTCCAATCTCTATTTGTGCCAGTGATAAATTGTGTTTCAGCATTAGAACTCCATGTTACACCTTGATCAGATGATTTCTTTACTACCATATCTAAAGATGTGAGGGATGTTCCTCCCAAGAAAACTGCGTAGATTTCTCCAGTATGAGTATCAATGCCTAGTGCAACATCTTTTTCATCTGTGGTTACACCAGAGGAAGTCTCGATGTCTGTTTGCTGACTCCATGTACCATCATAATGCCAAAAATCAATAGCATTACCACCATCAAAATCTACACATGCAACATAGATATCATTTGTAGCAGGATCATTAATTGCAGAATATTGTAAACGCCATGAGGTATTGTCATCACAATCAGAAGCTCCACTAGGTAATCGTGTAAATCCAGACCATGATCCTCCATCCCATGTATTGTAATCAACATCATGTTGTGATTGATCATATGCTACTAACATGACATCATCAGTAGTACCATCTAGAGGTAATAGCTGTGTACCATCATTTCCATCAGCATTAGATGGCCATGGAGTAGAGCTACTACCCATTGCTTCCCAATCAGCAATGTTATCACATGGAAGGTTTGCTGCTTGACATTGTCTAAAGTCAGTAACTCCAGTTTTTACAGCAGCACCATCAGTAGTTCCAACATAAACAGAACCATCACCAGCAACAGTAACTCCAACATCATTGTTATTACCTAATGTACCAATACAATCAGCAGAACAAGAACCATCAGTATTGTCAATAGTATCTACAAAAGTTACTGAACTTTGAGGTGGGGAAAGAGAATCAAATTGATAATAAAATACTGTGTCTTTTACGTTGTCGATAGCTGCCAAGTGAATTGAATCGCCAGTATTTCCTGGTGTCCATCTATCATACCAAACATCCAATTTGATATATGTTCCAGCATTCAACTCGACATAATGATCTGGGGTTCCACCATCTGTCCAAGTTTGTCCCCTATCGGTAGACAATCTATATGCAATATCACTTCCAGAATCAATAAAGAACTGATACACGTGAGTAGAGTTTAGAACGACAGAGCCTTGGCCTGCACCATTATGTCTACCTACATTAGTGTGAACAGTAGTGTCAATGTCAATTTCAGGATCTACTGCAATGAACCAGTTTCTGCCTTCAGTAAATAAAGGAACACCTTCTTGTTCAACTTCAATTTTTCCTATTGGGTATAATTGAGGAGTTATCAAAGGCACAGAATAGGAATAACTTACACCTGCAATGTTTTCTTCATTAGGTAACACAGTCCATGTAATTGCTTTTTTGTCCCCTACAATTGTAATTTCAGGTTCCCCATCAGGGATGATATCAAAGAATTCTGGAACATATTCCGTAATGGTGAGTAGATTTGTTCCAACAAATGATTCAACCTCAATATCTACATCAAATTGATTTGTATAGGTAAATGGATCAATCTTTGTATCAGTATATCTTACAATATCATAATCAATATTATCAGAAACAATAAAGTGAGTTACAAAGTCAACAATACCTGTATTTGTTTCAGCAGTTACGTCAACAGTATAATTTCCAATTACACTTGTTTCATACCATGAATGATACAACCCACATGATGAACGATTAATTTCATTATCAGTTGTTTGTGTTGTTATTACTAATTGTGGATCAGTAATTCTCATAGAAATATTTGAATCACAAACAGGGTTACCAGTACTATTCAAAACTGCAATTTCTAACTGTACGCTTTCTTCTAATGGATAGATTGAGCGCTCAGTATTTACAGTAACAAGACCCCATGTAAATTCATTTTCAGAAACAAATTCCTGTCCATTAACAATTAAGATTGTCTTCATTGTGTATAAACCTGGTTTCATCATATCATCAGATATCAGTTTTATATCATAGAGGCCTGCTCTGGATTTGGTAATTTCAGAATCTATTGATGTGATATTTCCTTTTGCATTGTAAAATTCAGTTTTGATTTCAGTTTGCAAACCTTTCCAAGTTTGTTTTTGTGTTGCATTAACTGCAAGGTCACTAACTGATTCTGCAATTGCTAATGAATCATCTAGTTTATCAGATTTGGATTTATTATCCATCTTTTTCATTTGTTTTGCAATCTTTTTGATTTCTTTGAGTTCTTTCTTTAGCTCTTTCTTTATTTCTTTGAGTTCTTTCTTTAGCTCTTTCTTTAGTTTCTTGTTTTCTTTGAGTTCCTTTTTGTTTTCTTTGTTATCTTCCTTGTCTAATTTTGAATTCTTTTTCAGATCAGCAATCTTTGATTTGATTTCAGCAATCTTTGATTTTGCAGTTTCAAGATCATAGTCTAATTTTTCATCTTTACTCATCTTTTTGGCATCTGCAAACTGAACCAGTTCCAAACCAAACAACATTCCAACAAAGTTAGAAATCGGATTAGTAGAGTTGGTCTCGACTGGAGCGATCTCGACTGATGAAATTGTGGTTTCTCCAGACAAAACTGAGGCTGTGTACTCTAATTCTGCTATTTCTACGAGTATTGCATCATTTTCATCATAGAATTCAAACTCAAAGATAGCATCTTGATTAATCATGAAATTTGTGCCTGAACCAGAAATATTTGGAGAAACAAGCAAATCTTCACCTAGGATACTAGGCATTAATGCTTCTTGGAAGATTGTTAAATCAATTTCATCAGAAATTGAGGCTAGACTGGAAATAGAGGTTGTATTACCAATTATTGTTACGCCTGTAGGCACAAAAATAGCATCTCCATTGAATCGGGATTTGTCACTATCAGAAATTGAGGTTGAATCAGTCAGAATTTGTTTGAAGCTAGTAGAATTGCTTTGTTCATCAATGATTTCCTGGAGAATTGCATCTAAATCAAGGTCATCACCAGGCACAGAATTGTAATGGTCATGCTTTTCTTGATACACTACAGAGATTTGTTCCTCAGTTAATTGCTCATCATATACTGAAATGTTGTCAATTTGGCCTGAAAACTCGTTTGAAACAGTTCCATTACCTGTTCTAGATGAGAAATAGCCTCCAATCAAGATATCAGATTCTGATGAAATAGAGTCAATTGTTGAGGTGGTTAATGAGCCATTTACAAGAGAAATTCTTTCAGGAAGGGTTTGTGAGGCTGAGAGAGTTCCATTGACAAATATCTGAATTTGGGTTCCATTGAAGGTTGCAGCCATGTGAGTCCATTGTTCTTCAATTTCTATTGATGATTCTACAGTATTCCAGGTAATGCCATCAAATACTGAGAATTTACCAACATGTTCAGGCGTGATAATATTATTGATTGATAATGCAAATTGATTCTCTTTGCTAATTACTGTAAATTCTTGTGATCCTTGTGAATAATCAGGCTTGATCCAACCTGAAATTGTTAGTTCAGAAACTGAATCAGTGACAGTAGAGTTTGAAATTACAATGAAATCATCTTCTCCATCAAGACTAACAGATGTTTGATTTGTGTTGTATACAGTTAGCAATGATAGATCTGCATCAGGAACAGAATTTGAAACTGAAATGTTGATGAAATCACTGATAGAGGCTGAATCACTGTGTACAGGCTCAACAACTTCCTCGGTTGCTTCAGGGATTATGTTTACGGGCGTAATTGCAGTTCCATTTGTGATTAAAACAATTGAATCACCTATGAAAAAGGAAGAGTCAGAGATGGATGGAATTCTTGATGCATTAGTGATGATGACAATTGAATCACCTAAACCAAATGAATCACTGTGTACAGGCTCATAATTTTGCAAGGAGAAAATAATGAATTCGATATTATCGCCAATTCCAAATGAATCATTTGGGTCTGAAGTGATGTTTAATGAAGAAATGGTTAGCTCAGTTGCATTAATTGGAATTGATTCATCAAAAATTAGTTGCGAAATTGTTTCGGTTTGATTTGAAATATTGTTTGATGTCAAATTCAAGATTTCAAATGATGTATCGTTAATTGGGGAAATTATTTCCGGAATTGTTTCGGTTTGATTCAAAAATGATGTTATTTCATTTTCTGTTGAATTTACAACATCAGCAAAAGCAAATTGTGAACCATAATAATTATCTGAAATAGAAATTGGAATGCTTACAGCGGAGAATAATATTAGAAAAGCTAATGTGGATGATTGAGCTTGTTTAGAAATTTTTAATTTAAAATTATTTTTTTCAGAGAAAATTAAAACAACTCCAGCAAGTGGAGCCATCAACAAAATTGTTGAAGGATTATTTGGATCAGATATTTCTGATACAATTTCTAAAATTGGAGCTGGTTCAACTATTTTAACAAAATTAAAGCTAGAAAATTCATTGATTGAGTTTTCAACATAGGTTTCAACATCAACATCAAAAAATTTATTTTCAAAACTTGGTAATTTATTATTAAATTTATCAATTGATAATACTTCAATCAAGTTTGATGAAACATAATCATTTTGATTAACAATAAAATTATCTATAAAGTTTAAAATTTTTGAATGTGTTTTGAATTTTTCGAAATTATAAATTCTCTCTTTTGTAGTTTGTTTATCAGATTCATGTTTAATTGTAATAATTGTAGAATAATTATTGTCATGTGTATTCAAAGAAATTTTTTCTGAAAGTTTTACAATACCAACTTTTTCTGATGGTATAGCTTTTTGATCATTATTATTTTGATTTTGTGAAACACTAATTGATTCTTTTAATTTTATGACATGTTGAATTTCTGCAATATTGTTTGTTTCAATATTATTTTCGATTGAAAAAATTTTTTCAGTGTTAGAAGATGCACCGTATGATGTAGGAAATGAAAATGTAATTCCAATAATTACAAAAAATAACAGAATATTACCAATTCTACTTTTTTGTTTCATGAAGAAAAATGATGTTTAAAACGATAATAGGATCAGGGAAATACGAATGAAAATAGGATTCCACGCTGGAAATTACTAAAGATCAGTGATCCAAAATGGAAATTGGAAAAAACGATTTTTTTAAGAAAAATGAAAAATTAATTCCAAGTTTTTTCTTTGAATGTTAGTTTTTTGTTTAAAACAAAATTTCCAAATGCAGCAGACAAAACACCAATCAATAATGCAACAGGGTAACCAACATCATATTGTTCTATCAAAGAAAATACAATTCCAATTTGTACAAGTGCACCAAGAGAACTAAACCCAATAAATTTTAAAAATTGCACAATTGTTTTTTTGGGTGAAAAATTTCTATCTTCAAATGTCCAATATTTATTTAAAAAGAAATTTGAAATCATTGAAGCTGCAATTCCGTAAACGTTTGCATGTACAAACCAAAGTTCTGGAATATTTCCTGCAAGTAACAATGATGTTAAGTAATTTATTAGAAATCCGGAAGCTCCAACTGTATAAAACCGTGCAGCCTTTGACATAAATCGAATTGATTTTCTAGGTTCATCATTTACAATTTGTTTTCCATAACGATATAATTTAAAAACAGATTTTAAATAATCGAAAATTGTATCAGCACCTAACTTACTAGAACCAAATTTTCGATTAGAAAATGTATATGGAACTTCAGAAATTTTTGCTCCTTTGGTTTTGACCAAAATTTCTAATAGTATTTTGTAACCAATTGCATCAAAATTCAAATCATGTAAGAGATTTTTTCTGAATAAAAAAAATCCAGACATTGGATCTTTAGCAGTTACTCCTAAACTAAATTTTGCAATTTTAGTTGCAATCTTACTCATCAACTTTCTTTTTAATGTCCAATGTTCTATTGAACCACCAGTAACATATCTTGATGCTATTACAATATCACTATGATATTTTTTTAATGACTCTAACATTTTAGGAATTATTTGTGGTGGATGTGAAAAATCACTATCCATTACAACAATAATATCACCTGTAGCATTTTGAATTCCTTTAAGAATTGCAGATGCTAATCCACTTTTTGTTGTTCTATGAATAACATCAATAGTATTATTTGCAATTTTTTTAAGATGTAGATAATCATCAACAATCTTTCCAGTCCCGTCAGGTGAATTATCATCAACAATAATTGTCTGTGCTAGTAAGTTTTTTGGTAAATTCTCTTCTATAGATTTTAAAATTTGAATGATGTTCTGCGATTCATTGTATGTAGGTAAGATAATTGAAACTGTACTTTTATTTTCTGATATATTTGCATACAATTTACTACACTAAAATTTATTGAGTATTAATTCTTAAGCGCCCATAATTGAGTTTTCTTGACACAATTATCATTGTTAATAACAACACAGCAAGAATAAACATTGGTAAAGGGAATTCAGGTAGTGATTTATCAAGAGAGATCATCTCACCCCATACTGAAGGAGACGGAATTCCATTAAGTGATTCTGTAGATATGTTTTGAGGCCAATCTAGAATTTTTCCAGAGTTTGCGTCAAATGTTTGTATATAGAATCCATATTCATTATTTCTATTAATTAAATCAGTAGGTATTTTGAATTCATAGCTCGGATGTGGAATTTTCAAATATCGATCATTTTGATCAGATGTAGTACCTATTGCAATAAAATTTTCGTGGTTAGGGATTTTCTTGAAATTATTTTTTGAACCAAAATCAGATCCACCTTGTAGTGTAAACCCTATTTCTCTATCCAAAGTTGCAATAAAACAAAAATCATTAGAGTCTGAAATAATTGATTTGTTATTTTTTGAGTCCAAACATACAACAGCTCTATCAGAACCTTTGTCAAGGGATTTGTCATTTAATACGTCTACAAAAACATAGATAAAATCATCGTAATGAGCAGTTCGTATTTTTAATAATTCACCAACTTCTGTAAGACTTGATTCTTTCCATTCTGAAAAAAATGACCATTTTCCATCAAAAAGTATTGATTCCATTTTTTCTGAATAAGTAATGAAAACAGGTTCTGAATCTGCATAAATAAGATCAAAATTTGAAACTAATACTGTTGATATAAGCAATGAAAAAATTAAACAAGGGTATTTCATTAATTAACAAGATATAGTTAATTCAGTATCCTTAAATTCTTTAATTTTTAATTAATTTATAGTGAATTCAAAAATTGTTATTGGAATAATAGTGGTGATTTTAGTTGTAGCAGGAATTAGTTATGCTGCAAGTAGTTCTGATTCAAATGAAGACTTTGATGTAATATCAAGTGATAATCCAACAATCAGTGATGATGAAGGCAAACAATTTAGCATGGAATTTTCAGATTCCGTGACTGCATCAGGGCCATAAATTTTAGATTAGGATCCATTTTGGAATCAAAAAAACTCTAACAATGCCACAATATTCATATAATTTCTTGATTAGTAGAATATAATGAAACTACAATACACAATTGTTATCGCAGCAATTCTTGTAGGTAGCATAGCTACTGTAAATATGGCTTTCACTACATCTGATAGTGATTTCTCTGCAAACTCTGTAAAGAGCAGTGCAGGAATGTTAGGTCATGTTACATTAACCGCTACTAATGAAGATGGATCAATTATAGCATACAGACAAACTGATAATGTTGTAATTAATGCTGGAGATAATTGCCTATTAGAGGACACATTCGGAGTTGCTACAACTTGTTTCAATACAACTAATCCATATGATGATATTCATATTGGAGAAGCAACCGCCGCATTTGGAGAAGCTAGTACCGGATTGGGAACATTCCATTCAACTACTGCTGGTACAGTTGGAACACCAACATTAGCATCTGGTTCTAACGGAGCTTCAGTAACAGTTACTGCAGATTTCGTTAATGTCAGTGCAGCCATTGCAGAAGCAGCTTTGAGAAATGGTCCAGAAACAACTACAGCAAGTGATGTTTTAGCATTACAAAGCTTTAGTGCAATTAATCTAGGACCAACAGATGATCTATCAATCGAATGGACTGTCACTATCGACGGAAACTAGATAGGACAAACATTTTCTTTTTATTAAATAAGATATTAATGTCAAAATTTGATATATAATGAGAAATATGTATTATGAAAAAATTTTTTCAAATCTAACATTTAGTACTTGTTTAATAATTTCCATAATTAGTTTTTCATCTTTAATTTTTCCTATTTTATTAGTTGAAATAACTAATAGTCAATACAATAAAGAAATCAATATTTTTGAGATGGGTGGTTGGGCAATACCAATAATTATTAGCAATATAATTTTTCTAGGAGTTTATTTTCTATATTCAAAAAAGAAATTACCAACTATAATTGAAAAATTAATTGATTATATTAGCAGAAATGATCTTTCCAGGAGAAATTCAGTAATAATATTAGCAATACTATTTTCAATATACATTATTTTTTCAATTGATGAATTCCAGTATGAAGAATTTGAATTAGGAGACTATGTTGCAGTTGAAAAAGCAATAAGAGAATATGATATTGATTCTACAAAAATTATTTCTAATCAGATTAGAAATTTTTTATTGTATTCATCACATGTTGTTTTTGATAATCTACGCATAATTCCATTTTTTGCTAGTATTTCATTATTATTTACTACCTATTTTCTGACTTTAGAAATAACAAAGAAAAGATTTGCAGGAATTATTTCATTTTCTGTTCTTCTACAAAGTAATTTGTTTTTGCTTTTTGATACAACATCCACATACGCAAATTTTTGGACATTATTTTATTTATTATCAATATATTTGATTTTTAAGAAACCTGTTGGTTCTCACGTGTTATTTATTTTTAGTTTAATGTCTAAAGCCATAATAATTACGTTACTACCAATAAATTTATTCACAATAAAAATAAGTAAAACTTCAAAAAGAAATAAAATATTTTTGTTGTTAGGATATATTGTTTTAATTTTGTTCCTGTTAATTGGATTAGTTACAAATAATATTCCTCATAGTGAAAAACTAGATTTTGATGCAGATAGATTAATCCCAAATATGAATGAGTTTGGGAATTCATTAAGATATGATGGATTAATACTTGTGTTGTTTTTCCCTATACTTTTAATTTTGAGAAATAGATCAAAATTCAATCGAGATAAAATTAATTTTATTTTTATTGCAATTTCTTTTGCAATAATTAGTCAACCCGTAATGAATATGATGATAGGTATGACTTTACAACCATACAGATTCATTCCTGTAATTGTATTTTTTGCGATAGCTGTTGGGATGATTTTTTCTAATTTTAATAAAGTGGATCAACAATAGTTAATGAATAATCAACTTGATCATTTAAAACTCCGATCAATCCATTTAATTCTAGTTCAACAACTTTTATTTCAAAATCATTGATTTTCATAGATATATCAATTCTGCCAATAAATTGAGTTTTATCAAGTTGTTCAGATGCTTCAAATTTGAGTACTTTGGTTAATTTGTCATTTATCAAAACATCAGTTATCTCTCCATGATTTTTCAAATAGATATATCCTAAAGGAGGTTGAATGTTTATTGAATTAATTTTAGAATATCCAACTAGATTATTATTTTGATCTCTTATAGCAATTGTTCCATAGCTTCTCTCTGATTCATCTATCCAATATAGCTGATTTACTAAATAACGTGTATTATTGATAGTGTTTTGATTTGAAGAATCTGTAAGCAGTGATTTATGAAAATATGTTAAAGATTGTGTGTAATTACCGTTTTTAGATAATGCTATTGCTTTATTATTTAGTGCTTCAGTATTTTTTTCATTAATTTTTAAAACATGGTCATAATGATCAATTGCGGCAGTAAAGTTTTCAAGTTCAATTAAAACTCCTCCTTTGTTGTTTAATGCATTTGTATTAGTTGGTTCGATAGCTAAAATTTGATCCAAATATTCCAATGCTCTTTCAAAATTTGACTCTTGAATCATTTTGATAGCATTTTCTTCTAATTTAATGATATTTTCATTTGTGTCTGCAAATGAAAATGTTGTATTAATTGAAAAGAATAGAAGAAGACTAAACGTAATAATGTAATATTTCATTTATGAGTTTTAGTGATTTATCATAAATAAGAATTTTAAATAAAACAAAAAGAAGAACTGTTCGTCCTAACCAGTCTACTCAAAGGTAGAAGTAGAGGATTGTGACGAAAGTCCGGTTGAAGATGGTACAGATGGGAATTTATCTCCTATCTGTTGCTCAGCTACTGCGGATGCTTCTTGAAGAATCTTTTCGGTTTCTTCACTTGAAACATCAGACTCCATACTAAATGAGTCTCCTGCAAGTGAATCCATCATCAGTCCATTAAGTGTCT
>Ga0209992_10003748_pt1 | contig 12490 bp, 18 predicted proteins | sample 2SBtaG_2_FD_182564 | JGI IMG/M metagenome (GOLD analysis project Ga0209992, IMG submission 182564) | Deep subsurface microbial communities from Kolumbo volcano to uncover new lineages of life (NeLLi) - 2SBTROV12_ACTIVE470 metaG (SPAdes)... | ecosystem: Environmental > Aquatic > Marine >... | reverse complement strand
GACTCCATCCCGCAAGACCTCCCTTTAGAACACGTGCGCTTAATCTATTTCTTGCAAGTGCAAAAGTTGCAACTGTTGCCATATTTCCACGAGGACAAATTGTAACAATGTCTTTGTCATTTGGAACAGTAGACAAAGTTTCAAGATTAAACAGTTCAGATAATGGAATGTTGACACTTCCAGGAATATGAAAATCAGAAAACTGATCAGAGTCCCTAACATCTATCATATACAAATTAGATTCATGCAATCTCTCTGAAAGCTCATCAGGAGTAATTGACATGGAATGGCTTTCAGTGATTAATTCGTGAGTCCAATTCTTCATTCCTTCTTTGAGGTAATGAGCATCTAATCCTAAAGAACTCATCATTTTTGCAGTCTCTGATGCGATGTTTCCATCATCGTCAAGCAGTACAATTTTTACGTCTTTAGGAATTTTTGGCATCAAAATCTCTTTAGCAGTGGTGTCACAAACGGCATGAATTGAACCAGAAATGTAACCTTGTTTGTAAGTATCAAACAGCCGTAAATCAAACAAAAGTAATGGTTCCTTGTCTTGTAAAGAGGAATACAATTCATCAGATGTAATTTCTAATTTGTTAGAAGACATGTCAGAGTTTCACCAACTTTACTGTTACATATTTTTTATATTTTTTTATATTCATTAGTTTCACCATAAAAAAGAAAAAAATTATTGAACAGGGATCTCCTGAACAACTAGGATGTATGGTTCACCCATTGGATATGTATCACCCACGTTCCAAAAGTAGACTACTTTACCATATGTCTCATCTAAAACTGGCTGGACTTTAGCCAATTCTTCATCAGTGAGTTCTGGGAAAGTTGCTAATGCTCTTGGAAACTCTGTTTTGTGATAGTGCCAATATGCTTTTTCTTCTTCAGGTAACTCTTGGTATTGATCAGTTGTTATGACATATTCAATTCCATATGGTTTGTCTTGATCAGTCATGCCTTTTGGGAAGAGTAAGCATGTTGCTGTGTTATCATCATAAACTTTACAATGATGATGAACTATTGTTTGCAACAGATGATCTGCTGTACCATGAGATTGATTTACATCAAGATGTCTTATTGCATGAATGTGAAGGTCACTGAATCCTAAAGTATTTGGATAGTCAATCTGTCTAGGATTTAGTACTTCATTGTAAAGTGGCTCTGATTGTGTTTCCATCATTTTATCATGATGTTTGCCATCTTTTTTCATCATGTTATCCATTGCAGACATGTGTTGTGACATGTCCATAGACTCCATCTTTGTGATTTTTTCATTCATTTTTGCAATCATTTCAGTTTGTTTCTCAAATGACATTGTTTGCCATTGTTGTATCATTTGATTTTGATGATCTTTTTGAACTGAATCCATTTTGTCTAGTAATGCATTCAATTCAGAGATAGGAACTGAAACTGGTGTTTGTTTCTCTGAAGTATTTGCACATAATTGGTCACCACAAACTTTGTTTTTTGTATCTGAACCATATTTTTGGTTATGTGTGCCTGAGGCTTTGGCTCCTTCAGCAACTTGAAAATCTGTAATTGATATTGTTACTACAGATAGAGTCACTGCTAGAAGAACCATTGCCATTAGCGAGCTTCTTTTCATTGAAAAATTGATAGTCAAATTAGTATATGAAACAAAAGATATTTTCCATTGACGGTTTTCAAGTGTGGTAATCGTAATCGGAAATTGTATCTGGATATTAATAATCAAAATACGATATCTTCAACATGTCAAACTACGACAGAATTAAAGAATGCCTTGAAAAAAATGGCGAAGTGATGATAAAGCTTGACGCTGGTGACAAAATTGAATTACATAAGCATAATGTCACATTCGAGGATTCTAGTCAGGAAATAGTTGTGGATTCAGGCGTCGAAACATATTGGATTGACGGTACCAAAATAGCATATTATTGGATCCACAAAGAAGGTTTTGAAAAATAAACCCGTTTTTTTCTTTTTAAAAAATGAATTTAAAAATATTAGTAAATAGATTAATTGTAGATAATCTCAACTTTGATTATTCCATCACTATATCTAACATAAATTGATTTTATTTTACTTTTGTAGAAAAATGATTTTTTACCTTCTGAAAAATAACCTGAAATTCTAAGTAGTTTACTATCTTCAAGAACTTGAATTTTTCGATATACAGTACTAATACAGATATCTGTATCTTTAGCAATTTTTGTAACTGATTTCTTTTTATTTTTTATACTATCTAAAATAATTCGACAGTTCTTATCAGCAATTATTCCCAACAATGAATCTTTTTTAGAATTATCTTCAATTTTATAGATATGTTGTAACATTGTCATGTAATCTGTACATTAATTTTTGATAAAAACAATAATGAGAGTTTCCTTCTCTGGTTTTCAGATATGGAAGCCACATTAGGAAATTGTCTGCTTTTGTAATATAGAATAATATTAAATGATCATTATGAAACAGCAGTTAGTAAATCAAAATGCTTCCAACAAATGTAAAATCCATGAAAGAAAAGTGAAAATTTGTCTTCAATGTGGAGGCGGGAATGTATGCAAGAATCAACACGGTATTTTATGCAAATCTTGTGGATTTTTGCTAGGATTTGAATAAAAATGGGCGTATCATGTAAGGGTATATGTGAGAGATACAAAAGTATGGGAGTTTCAATGCAGTTCAAATATCAAGAAGGACAAAAACGATGTACTTCTTGTGGAATTTTCATAGAATGTGACGGAGTAAGATGTCCATGCTGTCACATGAAATTAAGAACAAATGCAAGGAATAGGTTATCAAAAATTAAAAGACTAGAAATATCTACCAATAAGCACTAGTACCCATTCCTTCATTTTCTACAATTTGTACATCTAATTCCTCTAAACCAAATATTACATAAACTGATTTTAATCTATTTTGATATAGATAGTATTTTTTTCCATCATCAGTAACAATTGCACCTGTAACTTTGAGAATTTTATTTTCTTCTAGTTCATGAATACGTCTGTATGCTGTAGTCATTGGAATATCACATTCTTTTACAAGATCTACAACAGACTTTGGTTTTTCAATTGTAGCATTCATTATTGTTCTAGAATAATCATCAGATAGTGCTTTTAGGATTGTTTTTCTAAAGGCAGAATCCCGTCCTAGAATTTTAAAATCAGTCAATTATATCCAATCCTAATTAAATTTTGATTTACAATGACTGCAATAACCAGAAAATTCAAAACTGCCTTTTACAATCATGTATTTTGATTTTTTGGCAACTCTACTTTGAATCTCTCTTAGCGAATCCTCATCAACATCTTCAATTTTTCCACAATTCATGCAAATCAAATTAATATGTTCATCAGTATGTGCATCAAATCGTGCTTCTCCTTCAACTTCAATTTCACTAACTAGTTTTTTCCCTTTTAAAAGATCTAGAGTTTTGTAAACAGTAGATAGACTCATCATTGGATATCTTTTCTTAATTGTTTTGTGAATATGCTCAGCACTAGGATGTTCTTCTGTTTTTAGTAAATATTCTACAATTGCAATTCTTTGTGGTGTAATTCTAAATCCTTCTTCACGTAATGATGTCACTAATTCTTCTAACTGTTGCATATTTTTAGTTCTCTTACTTCCTATTTATAGTTATTATTAATTAATAATAATTCCTAATAAAGAATAAGAATTAAATAGGAATAATTCCTATTAGATTTATGCAGATACAGATTGATGAACCACAAGAATCAAACAAAAAAATAGTAAATCAGGCAATCAGAATTTGTGTGAATTGTGGTAATACCGCAGTTCAAATTGCAAATTATGGTATATTTTGTAAAGACTGTGGCTATGTTTTTGATGTGGAGAAAGAAAATTGATGAGTCAACATACTTGCAGAAATATCTGTAGAATTTATGATGCTGATGCTGATTTCCGAACCTTTGGAAATAAAACATTTAGAAAATTTTGTGCTATATGTAATTTAGAATTAATTTCAAGATATCATAATTGTCCATGTTGCCATAAATCGTTTGAGATAAAATCATAATGGGATATTCTTGTAAGGGTATATGTGAAAGTCTTAAAGGAAAAAGTGTTCCTAATGGTTCTAGATATGCATCTGGACAAAAAAGATGTTCTTTATGTTGTCTTTTTTTTAGTATTACTAGTAACAGATGTCCATGTTGTAGTGTTTTATTGAGAACTAAATCAAGGAATAAAAAATAATTTCTAAATAAACTAATTTATCATCAAATGTGATTTATAAAAAAAAGAATTAAGGAATTTACATCCCTGATTGTACTTGAGAGTTCCAAGAATTTATTCCTCCTTCTAGAACCTGAAAGTCAATACCTTCTTGAGCAAGAGCATAAGATGCAATTGTTGCCCTATTTCCAGAACCACATATAACCACAACTGGTTTATCAGTTGGAATACCATCCATGCCATTTGGTTGGAATATCTCTGCAAGAGGGACATTTATTGAACCATCAATTTTTGATTCCAATAATTCCTCAGGTTGGCGTACATCTAGCAAATACAAATCCTCATTTGCATCTAGTTTTCCCATTAATTCTTGTGAATCAATTACAGTTTGGGAACTTGAAACGAGATTTTCAGATACATTATTCATTCCACCTTCAAGATAGAATGTCTGGATACCCATCTCAGTCATAGTTTGAGCTGTTTGTTTTGCTTTTGTTCCATCTTTATCAATTAAGACAAGGTTGTGTGTAGATGCTACATCAGGTATTCTACTCTGAATAGTTTTCACTCTTTTTTCTAAAGTTGCAGAATCTAAAACATCATGAGATGCTCCCATTAGATGCCCTGTTTGATATTCTTCAGCAGTTCTAATATCTACAACTAAAACCCGTTCTGAATTTCCAAGTAACACATCAAGTGTTTCAGAATTTACAGCATATTTTTCAAGACTGTTGGGTGTTGAATTTTGTTCTAGAGTTATTGTACCAATTATAGTAACTCCAATTATTATGGATACAATAATTCCAATGTATTTTTGTTTCATAGAATTATTGTTTTAGAAATTACTATTATACTAAAACATATTTTTCACCAGTAGATATCATATGTGGAAATCGTATTTCTCTATATATTATTAAAATAAGAAATAAAAATAATGAATTTTACACATACAGTCAAAACCCAAAAAAGTATTGATAATACAATTATTGATCTCACTAAAAATCTCAAAGAGATTGGATTTGGAGTTTTAGAAACACTTGATTTTAAAAAAATACTAACAGAGAAAGGATTAGAGTTTACAGATAATTACAAACTAATGGAGGTATGCAATCCGCACCTAGCAAAGCAAGTATTAGAGGCTAATCCAGATCTTGGATTGTTATTGCCTTGTACTATTGCCGTTTATCAAAAAGATAATGAGAATTTCATTAGCTTGGCAAGACCCACATCTTTGCTTTCAATGGTATCAGATGAAAATCTCAAGATTTCTGGTGAAGATATTGAAAATAGTCTAATCAAAATCATAGAGAATACCAAATAACACGTAAGAATATCTTTTTTAAAATCAAAAAATAAAAAATTATGGGGAGAAACCTGTACCGCTAACGTTTCTATCCCATTGATCTACCATTGGATTTTGTCTTCTTTCAAGTTCATCCATGTATCCATTTAATTTCCATGAAGGAACATTAAATGTGGCAGATACTGTATCGCCGACTTGTGCACTGCATTCAGGCACAACCACACTGATTCCGTATTGTGATTCTCCAACACAACCATATTCCATATTGGCTATGACAGTTACATTTTCAGTAACTTGAGTTGGAATAAAATTCCACGGAGTCACTGTGAAAACTATAACAACTGCAATTCCTGTAATCACTGCAGATAATAGTACACGTCGCGATAGTTTTCCTTCTTTTTGTTTTTGTTTGTACATTTTTCCTTAATGATAATATGTAAAAATAAGATATAATATGGGAAAACAATTTCCGTAACTGACAACCAACTATGACAATGGTCTTTGGTGGTTTTATTATTTGATAACGTAATGACATCTGTGTGTTGATATGGTGTATCAAAATCTTTTTTCAAAGAAAATGATTTAGGGGAATTTCATAAAGCACGTTCTGATCGTGCAATTCTAAATGAATTAGGTAAAGTAGAAATTGATTCACTTCCAGCAGAATTAATAACTAATTTTGAAACAATTTTTGAAGCAATAAACAAAATGCTATAGTTGTGAGATTTTCTTTTGTTTGACATTTCTCAAATCTCCACCCATTCAAGTTTCTTAGCATTGTACAAACTATGACCGCATGTTGGACAATGATTTCTATTTTTAGCCGAAGCTGTATGAAATATGTTACCGCAATTCATACACCCAAACATTTGTACAACTCCCATTCTATACTCCAGATATCCCACCTAAACTTTTCATTGTAGGTTGTTCTATTGAAGAAGGATTGCATTTTTGAATTAAGGCATCCATTGACCACACTACGGGACCGCGCAGGAGATGTTCTAATCTTTTTGAACGGGTTTCGGTAATGGCTTTTCTTATTTGTAATTGCAGTTTAATATTATCTTGAATCTTTGGATCTTCAAGTAAATCATTTAGGTGCATTAGATCCTGTTGAAATCCTGCCAATGCTTCACGGTAAATATGTGCATAATCATTTAGTGCAAGGTTTTCTAACCATTGTTTGCTACTGTTACGTTGTTTTTTTATGGTTCTTGCAACCGTACTAATTGAAATGTTTAGTTTGTCTGATATTCTTTCTTGTGTATATCCAGATAATACTAATTCCTGTACTTGCAAATTACGTTTCTCTTTACCCTTCATTTCTCACACCTGATATTGATAGGTAATAATGCTTTTTTAGCATTTTTTTCAATGATTTGATTTCTTTTTGTTGAAATCTGTGTGTTATCAAACGTTGTAATTCCAAGAAACATCAAATGCTCAAAGATATCAGAATCTGTATTTTTAATGGTCTCTAATTTCCGTGGGAATTTCCCATCTTTTAATGCTATTTTTATTTCATATTGGATTTTTGATTTTGAATACTTTGGGGAATCAAGCCACTGATAGATAATATCAGTTGATTGTTCAACGGATAATCCCTTAATGTTTACCAAGTATCTGCATACATCAAAGAGAAGAAAGTTCCTATGATCATCTATTTTTATTTTTAGTAATTGTTCAACCCACTGGAATATTTTTGGATTAATAATTCCAGTATAGTTACTATGAACTTGCTTAGTGATACGTTCAATGTATTTTTTAAATGGAATATTTTTTACTGACACTCTTTGGTTATCCCATGATTCTATAACCTCTACCATTTTCCCATTCTTTGAGTTAATTGTATGTGGTACTCTTACCAAACAACTCTTCAAGCTTGGATTGTTCTTGGGATCTGCCTTATCATTTGTAAGATAATCCTTTGCAAACTTTAGGAATTTTTGTGATACTTCATAATCAGTTAGACTTGACATCTTTATCCCAATCATGGACTTTATCTGAATTGGTTGAATGATTGCATAACCTAGTCCAGTAGAAATGACTAGTGGAATACCTCCAATCAATTCATGTATTCTAATTTTTACAATTTCAAGTGCGCTTCTATCATCAAGATCAATGAATATGGCATTAGGTCTTATCTGCTCAATTTCATTTTGCCCAAATAATGATATCCTGCAATCAAGCCACTTTGATTCCTCAAAGTATGACATAATTTCATCAATAGAATTTATCACAACTTGGGCATTGCCTAGTTTCTTTGTTGATATGGTTCTTGGAAAGTATGGTTGCTCAAAGTGCTCAAATAACAAGTCCAAAGCCAGTTTGACCATATTTTTAGTCATTATCTGCCTCCGAATCGCCACTGATCGTTGTCTCGCCACTAGTGTTTTTGTGACTATTTTGAGGGGTATGAGTGGCGTTTTGAGTGTCTTTATCTAAGGAGAGGTTTTGAATTAGACTCTCCAGTGAGAGGTCTTGATCTTTATCATCAATTAGTCTTAATTTCCCTGACTCCAATCGTTGCTTGAGGTATTTGTTTACGAATGACTCTAGGCATGACCCATTAAGTGACGAAGTGTCGATTAGTGTAGTTTCAAGACCAACGTTTTGATTCTCATATTGCTTTGCAATCCAGTAGATGTATCTGGACTTATTTCTAGGATCTTGGGCATTCTCTAGCAATCCATAATCTACCCAAGTATCAATGTAGTTCTCAGTGAGTTTTTTTCTATCCAAACTTTCATGTTCTTTGAATTGTTTTCTTATTTCTTCAACCATATCATTTGCAGTTATAGCTTTAACTTTTTGATTGACCAATGTCATTTCAGTAGCAGTTTTCTCAAAGACTGGTTTGAATATATCATTGAAGAATTGTATTTTGTGAGAAGGTAGTGTGGAATTTTCCTTCATTAGCGAAACTGCCTTTTCTATATCTTGTAACTCTACTATTGGATATGTACTATTTCCAATTACAACTTTACATCTTTTGTTTGCATAACACAATGTAATTACTACAATCATTTGTACAAGTCTACTGTATTGTCTTGATCTAGAACCTGACTCATGTGGGAATAGTGTGGCAAGTTTATCGGCATATGGATTTAAAATTGGATTTTTAGTTGAGCCAAATCTTTTAACATTTTCAATTAAAATTAATGTTAGTTCCTTAGCATACTCTAAATCCTTCTTTGATACAACTTCTTCTTCAAATATTTCATTGGGTAGTCCATGTCTTTGAGATATTAGTTTAATACTTTTTTCATATTTTTTTGGATTACTTTTTAGATATGTTGTATCAAATCTTGTTTCCATTTCTGGTGCAATACTGTGATTTGATTCATCTTTGGCAGAACAATAAGTTACAGTTGGGCTACCTAAAAATATCATTCTTTCCTGTGTGTTTCGTCCGTTGATCTTGTTTGTCACTTGATGTTTTTGCTTTTCTGAATCATGAGATAGTAATGTCTTGAGTGATTCCCATAATGCCATGTTTTGTGAATCCAAAAAGATCAACCACTTGTTACGAAAATCAATTAGATACCAAGCCTCTTTGTGTAATTGTGCTATCTGCTTTTCAATGGTTTTTTTCTCTTTACTACTTGCAGTTTCTAATGCCTCCTCAAGTGGGGCTATTTTCCCTTCAATAGGCGTAAATTCACCATTTTCTTCTTCAATTACCTCTTTTCCATGTGCATACTTGAATGATTGTGCAGATGCAGAACTTAGTCTTATCAATGAATCTTCTGGAAAAGTTACACTAACCTTTTCTACCAAGTATGTCTTCCCTTCCCCACTTGGTGCAAATAATCTGTTATTGATTGGATTTGCAGTAAATGCTGATAACCCATAAAGAATTAGTTTGAGTATATTGCTATCTTCCTCTTTGATTTCCTTTTTGTAAAATTTTACTAGTTCTTCAAGAATATCTATTCCATTATTGATTGATACAAGTTCTGTTGAAGCGCATTGTTTTGAATGTAGTTTATCTGCGGTACTATTTTTTTGGAATATTTTAGAGCATTCTATACATTGAACTCTTTCCTCAGAATGATTTGGATTTCCCTTTGAATTAGGTTTATTCATTTTCTCTCCTCTTGTTTTTGGAATAGTAATTTTTCTTTCCAATCTCAACTGTATCATAGCATTCAAAACATGCTTTGACTATTCTGCCGTCAAACAACTCACTTAATTCATAATTGTGAATATCTTCTCCACAATAGTAACAAATCGATTTATCGAGGAATTTTTTCTTTAGCGTTTTACTCATTCCATACTCCTCCTTGCCTCCTTTTGTTATTGCGTCTCTTTGTTCTAAACATGGAGTGACAGCAAGTACATAATCTTTCTATTGTTGTAAGGTAGTATCTGCATGCAGTACAGTATCGCTGTCCCTTGTGAAATCCAATTGTTTTTTCACCTTTAATTTGAGAACAAATGCTATTACATACTGTCATTTGTTTACCTCCTTTGATTTCAAAGTCATGCAAACAGGACAAGGATCAAATGTGTCCGTTGTTCCCTCACTTACTCTTCTTTCATTGCATCTTATGCAGTGAGTAAATTCTGAAATTAACCCTAGTAGTTTTTCTCCACACCAGTGGCAGTATTTATTATCCAATTTTCGCTCCTAAATAACCACATTTTGTGCCTAGATTGTGGATTGTTTCATAAATTGGCTTGTTATTACAGCATCGTCCTATCTCATTTCCTATAGTTTTTAATGCTTGAATATCTCTAACTATAGTAGTCACCTCGATTCACGTCGGTGTGATGAAGGTATGCAAGAAACTTGGCGGTAGACTGCATACCTTCACTTTTGGATTTTACAAATGATATTGTTGTAAATTGTAAAATGTTATCTAGGGTATATGGAAATATTTTTTCATTTTCTATTTGTGAATTGTACATGTTAATCGCTACGACACTGGTTATGATCAATTTGGGTATAAATGATTCTGCAATTTTTTCTTAAAATTCAGTTCAAAAATAAAGACACCATTACTATGAAATTCAAATTTTTAACAAAGATAAAATTTCAAATGCTACATTTAGGGCATTGGCAACCACATCTAAAGCCGATCGTGGTCTGGCAGATCAATTAGCAGAAAATGTTGTTAACAATTAGTTGAACAAGGATTTACTAGTACTAGAACACCTACAGTTGAGGATATTCAAGATATTGTAGAGTCAACACTGATTGATAGTGGTAATAGTGACATTGCAAAAGCATACATAGTTTACAGACCTGAATACAACATTTGACTTGAATTGTCTTAGAGTATTGGCATCAAGATATTTTTTCAGAAATGGAAAAAATGAGATCATTGAATCTCCAACTCAAATGTTTGAGAGAGTTGTCATTCTGGTAGGAATTGGTGATATGTCATATGATTCACAAAGTAATTGAAATTGCAGTTGATGTTGGAACCAAAAAAGGTAAAGAATTATGTGATCTTATGGCTATTTGCATGCTTTGTACTTGGAATGAATGATGGCATGGGAGAAATCTTGAAATCCGTCTTAATGATCTGTATTAAATTCATAAAATAATAAAAAAGTGAAGAATTAGGCAGAAATACTGTCTAATTCGTACTTTAATTCATCAATGTCTGCCTGCGTGAATCCTTCTGGAATCTCATTTGGATTCTTTTTCAGTTGTCCTAGCAAGAGCAAGAATAGTCTGTTTTGCATACTATGAGCCTTTTTTTCCTGCTCTGAGATTATCTTTGTCCTTCCTTCCAGTTCTGTTTCTTTTACCTTGATTCTTACCATATCATCTATTGTCAGGTTTTGGATTGCCAATTTGTATTGGTCAAACAATTCTTCCAATATTGGTACATAGTAAGATGAATCTGTCATCACAGCACGATTTTCCTCATCTTTGTATGTTAGATGTCCTACCAATCTTTCAGCAGTTGCCATCTTGATGTTTGGTGTATTTTTGAGAATTGTCAAGAATCTCTTTCGAAATGCATGGCAAGTCATTTTCTCATGTCGTCGATAGGTGGTATTATTGGGATCTCTTTTTCCTGCCTGAATCAGAGTTCGTCTTATGGAAGTGTATACTGCAAATTCACTCATTGGTAGCAGTTCGTCTCCATTATGATTTTGTGCCAAAAACACTGGGGTCTCTGGTGTGAATATTTCACCATCTTGTTTTCTTTTTGCAAGATATTTCTCCAACACTTCAGAGCATTCTGGTGAACAAAAAGTCCAATATTCTTCTACATCTCCTTCATAGATGCAAAATGCCTTGCAACCTAGTGGCATGTCTTTGAGATGTTTCATTTTCAGTACTTTGATTGCACCTACTCTGACACCAGTTGATGACAAAAACAAAATCAATGCTTTTGTTCGTATGTTCTTTGCAACACTGAGCATCTCTTGAATGTCTCGTGTTGTGTATGCTAGTTTTCCAGTTCTTTTGACTTTCTTTGGCAAGAGTCTTAGAATTTTTTTCCACTTTAACTCAAATTCATTCATCTCAAAGAATACCTTTAACCCAAAGATTCGCACTGCTCCCGAATTTGGAGATTTTGTAGGATCTGAGGTTTCAGCCATGATATAGTCTTCAATCATTTTCTGAACTTCATCTTTGTCTACCCTTGCAAGTTCATCATATTCCCCTTTGGGATAGCCTGAGCATTTCATAAAGTGGTCAAGATGGTGCTTGTAGACCTTGTAGGTAGCATCAGATTTGATACTTTTTTTGAATAATAACAGACTTCGTTGCATTATTCTAGTTGTTTGGTTTTTAGGGTATTTTACCCCCAGTTTATTGTCTACTTCACGGAAACTATCGTTTAATTTTCTTTCCACTTGATTGAACAGCCAATTGATGGGTCAAAATCATTTTTAATTTTTTCACCAGCTATTAGTTTTTGCATATTGATGATCATGGTCTTTTCTGTTGCCTCATCATCAGGCTTCATGGCATTGTCAATTTTACCATGAAATACTAGCTGTTTTTGACTGTTAAACAAG
>Ga0209992_10003747_pt1 | contig 12493 bp, 21 predicted proteins | sample 2SBtaG_2_FD_182564 | JGI IMG/M metagenome (GOLD analysis project Ga0209992, IMG submission 182564) | Deep subsurface microbial communities from Kolumbo volcano to uncover new lineages of life (NeLLi) - 2SBTROV12_ACTIVE470 metaG (SPAdes)... | ecosystem: Environmental > Aquatic > Marine >... | reverse complement strand
TTTACTGCACCAAAGTCTAGTACACAAACAGATGCATTGGTAGTCAAACCAGATACAGTTGAACTATTATAAATTACAGCAGCTTGTGCTGAAATAGTTGCACTTGTAAATGAAATGTCACTAAAGTCACAAACAGCCGTATCTGTAGATAATGCTGGCGTAACAGATGTTAACGCACCACCACCTTCAGAATAAGTGCCTGAGTTTGCTACTTCATCAGTTTGTTGAAAAGCAGTTGTTGATTTGCTTAAAGTTGCTTCGTTATCGTATAATGCTAGTTTAAAAGCGTTCCCTGTCGTTGCCGTAAAATTGTGTAGGCCTTTCAGGATCTCCACTTTAAAACTGTTGCATACAGCTTGAGTAATTGCCATAATAATCTCCTATGGGTTCCTTGATTCGAGAGGGATACGAATAACGCCGTCCCGAAATTCGTCTCTACGATCACGCCCCATCTCATATGTGGCTAATGCTTGTACAGACTGATTATACATTTTATCGTAGTATTGTATCATATCTGCTGGACCTTTCAAGTATCCAAGTGCTTCAATAATACAACCATACAACAGCACGTTCGGAGCATTCTGACTTAACCAAGTTGATGTATTCGTACTTGTTAAACCAGGAGGCTTATACGTGTATGCGAGCTCTACAGTTAATGCAGCGTTCGGGGTTGGCGCAAGATAGTGTGTGTCTTGGTCCCAGTCAGCATAATATTTAGGCGTTCCAGCTCCAGTAGATGTACTATCAGGTGCGTATTCATTCATAAACGAAATATCTTTTTGTATCAAGAAAGTTCTGTTATTTGAACCATCTATTAATTGCAAATATCTCGTTGCTTCCCAATCAGCGGGAAGAGGTAAAAAAGCATTATTAATTGTTAACGTTGCTGTGTCATATTTTCTATAATAATTTAAATCTACTGTTCTTCTTATCTTATCCTCAATGGATTCAATAAAAGGTTGAATAACAGCATTTGAAAGCACATTAGTGCTTGTTTCTGTGTAATTTCTTACGTTATCTGTTAAATCGGAATAATCGGTCATGACGTGCTCACTGTAACATTACCTACGGCAGATATCAACCTTGTAGGTTTTTTTGGTTGTTGTAAACTCAAAGGCATCATGCTCTTTTGAGTAGAGGCATAGGATACTCCATTTGCGTAAAAATTAGTAACTGGCATATCTAAAGTTTCAAATTGATTTACTTGTAATCCAAAACCTGCACCATCATAAGCAGCATCCCCACTAGCTGGTTTTACAACAGTTCTACCTGCATTTATAGGACCTAATGCACCTCCAACAAAGACTCTGGAATTGGCTACTTGTGGTCTTGCATATTCCAAAGACTGTGGATCAGTGACCATTGGTAAAGGTTCGAGCTGTGGTTGTTTTGGTTCAAACTCACTGTAGTGAACCCATGAACCATTCCATTCTTGAACCATTTCATTGTAAGGAAATGCCATACCAGATCTATCTGATATGCGTTTAGCAAATTTACCAGATGCGTACTTTCCCATTAAGCACTCGGTAAATAAACTTTAGGTGTTAAAAATAAACTTGTTCTTTCACCATCTTGAGCTGCTGCTCGTTGAAATTCATCTTCATAAATTTGTTTTAATAATTGAATTCTATCTGGCGCTTTTTTCATTGCTATGTAATAAGCTAATCCAGCAGTTAAACATGGAAGAAATCGAAAAGGAATCTCATTATTATTTGTGTAAGCGCCCGAATCCTTCATCCGAAGAAGAGCGTAATATTTTAGAGTGTACGTTGTATCAGCTGCAGGATATAGATATAGTTTTGGGTTTATCGTACGTTCAAAGTAGTATTGAGATGGTCGTCCGCTGGTCGTTTTAACAGTATAGTTAAAATACGTTGATCTACTAATTGATGTTGCTGAATAATCATTGCTACTACTGTCTGTAATAACAACATCTGTAATATCAATTATTTGTTGAGCAGCATCGGCCCCCGAACCAAATAAGTTTGCACCACTTAAATCTGTTGTACCTTGAGCTAACGCTTTTTCTTGTAACTGTATAGTCCAAAGATTTAATCCTCTGTTAGCCCATTCAGCTAACATAAGATTAAGAGAACGTCGTGCGGTTTTTAAGTCGTATCCACTACGTACTTGTAAACCGCAACGTTCAAATGCTTCTTCTGCCACATCATCAATAGAAAGGTCGAAGTTAGCTGTAGAAGAATAGGTTGGCATCTATTTTTTCTTCATCATACCGCCGCCACGTTTCTTGACAGCTTTCTTTTTAGGACCCATCATTCCGCCGCCCATCATTTTTTGCATCATTCCGCCGCCACGTTTCTTAACAGCTTTCTTTTTGCCTTTTTTAACAGCGCCACCGCGTTTCATTGCTTGTTTCTTTTTAAACATCTTGACCTCCGAATATTCGTTTATAAGTTTTTTGTCTAGATACCACAACGTCTTGATAGTACCCTCTAGGCCACAATTTATAGTACCCAGATTTGTGTAGTTTATCAGAAGCTTCTTGTAATTGCGAGAACTTTTGTATGAGCATCATTGAATATTCTAGGTCACTATCTACAACAGGGGTGTCCCCATTTGGAGTAACCAAAAACTCTTGCTCATCTTCATTGGCTGGATTGAGGGGATGAAAACCCATAAAAAATATATCTTTTTTATTATACCAACCATTATAGTCATCAATAATATCTTGAAACTGATCTAATGAATAGTTAAAATAAGGATCACAGAATATCAATATTTCATGAACTTTAAAATCAAGTTGTTTTAAATGACCATTTAATTCTGCTTTGTATTGTTTAAATTTTCTTTTTGTTTCAATAACAACTTTGTGATCGTTCCATGTTTTTTTAGCAAAAGGACATGCTGGAAAACCACCTAAATGTTTATTAGGTATTTCTAAAAATTCCTCTGACCACTTACGTACGTCTTGTATTATTTCTTCTTTAGAATACACCTTTAAAATCAAAGCCTCTAACGGCTGCTCCTGCTCTTCTTTCTTTTGAGATAAGACCTCCTCTAGCTGCAAATGTTTTTACATTTGTAGGTTTACCGCCTGGATTGCCCGCAGCCCTCTTTCTGCTGACAGCACTCGCCTTTTGCGACTTTGTCATCCGTGTGGCTTTTGCAAGTGGTACGCACTTTGGATATTTTCTTTTGCTTCCCTTTGACCTGCCACAAGGTTGATATTTTCCGTCTTTCTTCGGGGCTCCAATATCCACCCATTTCTCTTTGACCCATGCTCTTAGCCCTTTCTTTGCCATTAACTGTATTTAGTTTTTTTACGTTTGTTTTCTGCAATCGCACCACATCCTCTCGCAATACCACCTTTATTAAGGTGAGAAACTGCTTTTCTCTTTTGTGAAAGTCTGTTCGATTCAATCATTCCTCCAGCAGCTTTTTTGTTTTTCTTTTTTCCACCTTCAACTGTTTTTCCAGAGCAAATTGAACTTGCATACATGTTAGCGTAAGCAGAAGGGTAAACTTTAAATTTTCTTTTCGCTGCTGCTTTACCTTTAGCACATAATTTGCCCATTAACCTTGTCCTCTGTATTTAACGTGTTGACGTCTTTTGTTTTTATTCTTCGGCCTACTGCGTGAAGAATTTCCTATGCTAGTTCTTTTTTTGACTGGTGTAAAGTACTGATTGTTAGGTAATTTTGCCGCCATTATTTACGCTCTATAATCTTTTTTATTTTAAGCACACCTTCTGAGTCAGGCTCTAGCTCTGCCACTACTTGGCCACATTCATAGCGAATAACATTTGTTCTGTTATCTGCCAAGTTGCGTTCACTTTCTCTTTTAACTTTAAGGCAATGTGATAAACCGTCTGTCTTCATAAACCCATCAGTAGATCCGTTTACTATCATTAACATTGCGAATACTGTCTCAACTACCGCCATTTTGTCTTACCTTATCTTTTAACTGTTCTACATCTGTTTGCATTTTTTCTAATTGAGTTTTTATAAAGTCTATATTTATATTATTACTTTCAATAGATTGCACTTCTTTTTCCATAACCTCATTTTGCCCAGCTAGAAACTCGATTAACATGTATAATTCCTGATTTACGGGGGTTTGCTCAGCTTTTTTTAACAAGTCCGCTTCCATTAATTGTCTTGCAGTCTCAAGTTGGGTCAGCCTTTGAGTCACATCACTGTAGGCAAATATACCTACCCCTATGGCTACAATTAGCCCAATTAGGTTTCTCATAGGCATACTAATTGCTGTGTTATCTGATATTTTCATTATTTATTCATTTGTGCCAGTGGGTTAGCAAGAGTTAGTTTGATTTGTTTATCAATACTCTCTTGTAATTCTTTCATCTTTTCTTCTAAGTCCGTTTTTAATTTTGTCATATCTTCTTCAACAGTATCTATGGCAATTTTTAAATCTTTTGAATTATCTCTAGCATCTTCTTTAACTTGTTGTTCTACATCATTAACAATTTTTTCAACTCTTCTTACATCTTGCCGAAGATCATTTTTCAATTCGTTTGCCACATCAGACACCAAGCGAATTTCAGACATCATCATTTCCATTTCACTCATAAGCATTTCTATTTCTGTTTGTAATAGATCTGTTTTGCTTTTCATTTCTTCTTTAGTCAAAGCAATAGTCTTATCAAACTCTGAGAGGTCTGGAGCAACATAAGACTCAATCTGCGCAGACATGTCTTGAAATTTCTTGTAAGCCTCAAAACCGCCATACAAAACACCAATACTACTTCCTAAAGCTAGTATTACTGCGAGCATTTTTCCGCCCTTGAAAGTTATGCCTCCTATATTTACTTCTGCCATTGTTGCATTATCATTTCATCCATAAGCACGTCACTTCCTCCAAATAGAAAATATTGTGCTATGTTATTAGTTGTTAGTTCAGCATCAGGTATTGCATTATCTGTAAAAAATCCTTCTATGTCATTTAAACTTTTTTGACCTTCAAAAAATGATTTAGAGTTACCCAATACTTGCATCACAATTAATGTTTTTAACTGATTTGCAGAGTCATATCTACCCTTATCACCCATCTTCTTTAATATTTTTTTAGCTGCAACTTCTTTTTTACTCTCTTCTTTTTTTACCTCGTCTTGATCCTTATCCTCTGTTTCTTCCATATCTTCTTCGCTATCTTCATCTTTAGCAACCTCTGATGGGCTTTCTTCCTGCTCAGGCTCCTCTTTCGCAGTAGGTTCAGCTTCTTCAGTATCTTCTTCAGTAGGTTCATCTTGTACCTCCTCTTGTTCTGGCTCAGAAACTTCTGGTTCTGGCTCAGGTTCTGGTTCATTTACTTCTGGCTCAGGTTCTGGCTCAGGTTGTGTTTCTACTTCAACCTCTGGTTCAGGCATTTCCATCTCCATTTCCATTTCTATTTCTGTCTCAACACTTGCCATCTCCATCTCAGGCATTTCCATCTCCATCTCTGGTATTTCTATTTCCATAACAGGCATTTCCATCTCCATTTCCATTTCAACTATTTCATAGGAAACTTCTGTATCTGGTTCTTGTATTGGCTCTATTTCTATCTCTCCACCAGGCTGTTCATTAAAATCATTGTGATCAATAATATTTTCTACAATATCTATTACTTCTGTCTCTGTACTACCACCATATGCAACCCACATTTCTACTGTTGTAATCTGTTGTTGCACTATTGTTGATATGACATTGTAAAGTACGTTTATAGTAATATCATCAAAGAGCGGGCCGATTGCCATATTGATATCACGCCCACCAATTTCGATTATCAACGTTGTTATAGTTCCTGCAAAATCAAAACCATTTTCATATTCTTGATAACCACTAGCTACACCAGATTCTGATAATATATCTGTGCCACTAAATACATTTGTATTTCCGTTCTTGCCTGTAATATGCATGTAGATACGATCTTGTGCATCTCGTTTATCAACTTTAATTGTGTAGTTAGTTCTTCCTCCATTTTCTATATCAAGTGAAGATATATCTACTGTGTTGACAAACGTGGTTCCCATTCCCTCCACGCCCATTGTGCTTGTGCTATTGCCTGAGCCTGTAATTTGTGCACACTTATCTGTACCTAAATTATAACAACCACTTCCTGAAGGCATGTTTGCAGGCCCTTGGCCTCCAAAATCCTGATCCATATCACCTTCAAATCTAGGCTGTACAAAACCATTATCACCATCTAACAAATCACCTGAATCTTGATTAGTTACAGTTGTTGTGGTTGTATTCGTTGTAGTTTCTGTGGTTACAGTATAACCATCCGCTTCATATTCTATTGTTTCTGTAATAGTTTGATCAATTATCTCTTCGATAGTAGGTGTACAAAGTCCAACTGTATCTGTTGAACAATCTACAGCTTTACTAGAAAAGGATAGGGAAACCGATATACAGAGCCATAGCCATAAATAAAAATTTCTGTAAATCGCCATCACTTACACCTTCTTCTACGTTAATCTTTAAAACATCTGTATCATCAAATACTGTGCTACCTTCTGGTATCATATTTGGATTTGATTTCCATTTCTCCAAAGCTTCACTTCCAATAGCACCCATATATGGAGGTGGAGTTCCTGCCATAACTAAACTATCAAAAACTCTTGGGTCAGTTGCTAATAATGAAATTGAGGCAACTTTAAGCCCTGATGCATACAACTGGCGAGAAAGCTTCAAAAGCTGACACAGCTCATCGTCCACAACTACGCCTGTAGCCAAACCAAGTATGTTGGTTTGAATTGCGCCTGACGTGGCTACTTTACAAATATCAGAATTGTTTACAACAACACTTGGAGCATTTGCGGTAGGTACCGATTTATCCGTCACTACCGTAGAACTGACCGTATTCGTATCTGCACCCAATGCTGAATTCATCATACTGTTTAAAAAAAATATTAATATTGTTGCAAGGACAATACCTATTATTGATGGTTTTAACATTTCCAGCGTTTCCTTGCTTGTCGTAATCTTGATTTAGGATTAGCTGCTGCTTTTGGAAATTTTTTCATTTGTCCTGCACTTCTTGCACAATAAGATTTTCTACGTTTTGCAGCTTTAGATCCTTTTTTAACTTTACCTGTTACAGCAGTTTTTAATTTAGAACCAGGATTCTCACGTCTGTAACGTGCAGTCCCAGCTTTAGTCATTCCCGCCCCAGACTTAGTGGGGCGGAAGTATTTTTTTGTTTTTGGTGGTTGCTTATCAGCCATTAGCTTAACGATTCATACCTCTTTATGCATTCAAGCATAATAAACGTAGAATCATTTGCAGTTTGAACAGGTACGGTGATTAAAATATCACCCGTTACACCAGTTGATTTAGGATTAGTAATACCTCCAAAAGAGCTAAAATCATAATCCGTATCACCATTTAAAAGTATCGCTGTATCATCAGTGCTTGCATCAAAAGCAATTAAAGCTGAATCATTTTTTGCAGTTGTTGAAATGTTACAGTGAATTTTTTCAATGTCTAAATAAGTGCACGCCTGACCTAATTTATTAGCAGATAAACTAGATGCATCAATAGTGGTTGTTCCACCATTACTGCCATCACTTATGTGATTGTAGCTAAATACAAATCTACGATCCGTATCAACCACAGTTCTAGTTACAGGTGCGTAAGCCATTGTTTACTCCTATCTTTCAACAATCATATTGACGTAATCAATAGTCATAGTGTTACCAGCAGCTTCACCATTCTGAATACCAAAAGATATTGTTAACTCTTCGTCATCAGGTAGTTTTGCATTTGATACTTTTACTGGAGTCGCATTATTAATTGAATAATAAACAGCACCTCTATCTGGATCTACAAACCACGTTACAGTAATGAAAGTATCATCTTCCATTGTAGCAACTGTAGTCGCATCTACAGAGTTATCTTTTTCAACATTTAAAAGTAAAGCAGCAGAACCATCTACACTTATGAAATACACACCATCTGATACATCTAATGGAGTTGTATCAGTAATTTGTAATCCAATAATAAAGTCATTTTGGTCTACATCATTTACTTTAAATCTAGCTGAAAAGTATGCTCTTTTGCTTGTGCTTAGTTTAAATGGTTCACCTTTTAATTGTAAAAAGTCTGAATCACTTGCAGCGTCATCATTTGAAATTAATAATTGACCGCCTGCACCTGAAGTAATTCCTTCACTTGCACTGCCGCCGCCAGCTTCTGTTGTAGTAATTGTCCAATCGCTTGCATTGTATTGAACAAAGTCATTAAAATATCCGTAGAAAGTTTGATCTGACGGATATGGCATGAACATTGGTTGATCCTTTTTTGCTTCGGTAGCCTCATTGTTACCTGCCCATAGGATCATGTTCTGAAAATGTGGGTTAGCCATATTGCCTCCTTGGTTGTATAGCCCTTGTCATGCAGTCTCTATACACGTCTGCCTAGCCAGTGTGCACGACTAAATTAATCTAGGATACTTACAAATAGTATAAAATAAAAAAGGCGCTCTTACAAGCGCCTTCTTTCCTGGGAGGATCCAGTAATTTTTATGAACCTTGAGATCCGTATACACATCTAGGATCTGAGAAACCAAAGCTGTATCTCTCTCTTGCTTTGTATCTCATGTTTCCTGTATCAAAATCGCCTTCCATACCAGTAGTAAGGGCAGCTCTTGTGAAGTGTTTAAATCCATTAGGAGCATCAGTTTTAATGAAGAATGCATCTGTATCAGACAGATAATGGTTAATTGTATAACCATCTGGTAGCATACCCATGTTTCTGAGTGCGTTGATATCATTGTCAGATGTACCGACTCTTTGAGTAGAATTTAAAATTCTATCAGCTACAAATTGAATGTTTACAGGAATAATTAATTTTCTTCCTTGCATTGCAACTTTTAGCCCTCTTTCGTCGATAAAGCCTGCAATATCAATCATTGCTTGCTCTAATGAGGTTTCGTTCAAGTCAGCATCAGTTGAACTTCTGTTTGAGAAAGTTCCACCTAAAGCAGTTGGGTGAGCTGTGTTTACTAAAGAAACACCATCTCCGCCAGCAGTTGCGAATGCATTATTTAAAATGTTCGCAGCTTTTACTTGCTTTGTGTATGCCATTGAACGTGCCAAAGATTTCGTGTAACGAGCCGATAAAGTATCGTACAAGTTGTCTTCGACTGCTTCCTCAGTTAGACTGAATGCTAATGCAACAGTTTCGTGAGAATATCTAGCAGTAAAAGATTCTTGAGCTGTATCAAATTGTACAGCAGAACCTTCCTGCTTGACCGCAGCTTCACCGAAGCCAACTAACATTACTTCTTCTTCAAAAGCTCTGTCACTTGATTCTTGGTCAAAAATTTCAGCATGCTCGTTTTCATAACGAGAATACTCCATACCGAACAAGGCATTAAGACCAGGTTCTAGCTCTTTCGCGAGTTGCGCTCTATTAATCGCCATAATCTACTCCTATATACCTTGAGTTCCAGTACCACCGTTCATATCAGAGTTGTTAAGTTTTATAACAAGAACAGAGTTATTCGCAGTTGCGTCATTACTCGGTGTGTCATAAAAATCAATCAACTTCACCTGAAGTGCTGCAGTAGTATTTTTAGAACTTGAATCAATTTCTACACCAGAAATACCATTAGTGGTAGAACCAGCGCCAAAAACTAGATCACAGTTTTGGTTTAAGTCGGCAGCAACTAGATTGCTTACCGCTGAATCTTGTTGAGCAATATATAATTGATCAGGATCATCAGCGATGAATGCGATTGCATCACTTGCAACAGTTCCGTTAGGGAACGTGTTATTGTATCTAGGTTTGCTTGTGGATGGATCTGTGTAGAAACATCCCATAAATACTCCTCTTATTGGGTCGCCAGCAGTTGCTACGACGATTGAACCGTCGGCAGCTGGTTTAACAGGATCGCCTGTAAATAAGCCACTTGCTCCACTTGAGATAGAGTATTTAGTAGTACCAGTTGTTCCACCAGGGGCAGAACCAACTTTAGCTATCGGTCTTAGACCGAATGCTTGATCTATGTTAGCCATAGTAGTCTCCTAAATATTTTTAGAGACATTATGATCTTACGTATTAAGATTTTTTGCCTCCAAAAGTTACTCTGCTTTGCCTTTCCTGATGGATTGGCATCGCTGGATGCTCTTCTTTATGTAGATCATTTTCAACAGATTTAGTGTTTTGATCAGTTAAAGATCGGAAATATTCATCTCTGTCTTCTTTAACCTCTTCAGGACACCTCATCAGTAATAATCCGCCTATGCCTATGACACCTTTGTATTTGCCGTCTGCGATAGAAGGTAAATCCATTCTATCGGGATACTCATCTGATTTTACAAATTCATACCCACTTCGTAGTCTACCAATGATATTTTTTTCATCAGCCATGCCACGATATTCAGCTCTTACCCACCGATGGTGAAAACCTTCTGGTGGTTCAGGTGCTTCTAAGTTGCTAGGAGGGACCCATCCCCTCTTACGAACATCCTTTTCACGGGTTTCTAATTTGCGTGAGGTTTTTTTTACCTTTTCAGTCATATTACGCCTCCTTCACGTGTTTTGCGTACTCTTCAAGTGGCACACCAAGTTTTTTTGCGATAGCTACCTGTGAGGGTGTGAGTTTCACAGTGCGGCGGCCTGTTGCCGTTGTTCGAGTAGCTGAAGCAACTTTTTGCTTCGGCTTACTTTGATCCTCAAATTTATGAGGAAACTCTTTTCGGATTCTCCGATCAATCTCAGTATAATACTCTTCTGAGCTTGCGTCAAACCCTTCGTTTAATAATTCGTCATGAAAAGACATTGCGGTGTACGTCATTGCCTTATCTGCTCCAAACCATTTGTTATCTTCAGCCCAATCTTGAGCTTTAGGGTCAGGTCTAGCCTGTGGTTGAGCTTGTTGTTGATTGTTCCAAGGTTCTTCAACAGGTTGTTCTTTTTGAATTTCTTGTTGCTCTACTTTTCTTTTACGTAAACTCAATCTTTCCTTTTCAATAGCTAGTTGAGCTATTCTTTGTTGAGCATCCATTTGCTTTTCAGCATCTCCTTCACTCACCGCTTGAGTGTACGCTGTTTTTAAAAGCTGTTCCGTTGATTGTAGGCTTTGTTCATCAGAGGCAACTCTTTCCTTAGAAGTTACTTGAGATATAACACTTAAATTTTTATTTTCTTGTTGAACTTTTTTTGCATATTCAATTGCTGCTAATTCACGTCTTTCAGCTTCACGCATTTTACGTGTAAGTTTATCAATACGTCTTTTTACAGATTGAGAATACTCTTCAAGCTCTTCTTCTTTTCCTTCTTGCTTAGGTGCTTCTTCAACTTGAATTTCAGGTTCTACAACCTTCTCTTCTTTTTGGCCTTCTTCGTTTAACTCCACTTCGACAGCTTCACCCGAGGTATCTATCGGGACCATTTTGTCATTTTGTGTTTGTTCTTGCATAGAGTTCTCCATGTTACATTATGTTAGCTGGCAATATATCTCTCGGATCATCAACGACTGCCAGTATCTCATCTTCGTTAACAATACGCAACTCACCACCATCAATCTTTACTCTTGATCCTGAATAACGAGTTATTATAACCCAATCACCTTCTTTACACCAAGGACCATCAGGATATCTCTCTTTATCTTTATAACATAAAGATCCAGTCTTTAAGACTTTACAAATATTTGTTGTTATTTGTGATTCTTCTACTGTTTCATCAGTAAGAATAACACCACCTTTTGTTTTACCTTTTAATTTTAAGGGAAATAAAACTATTCTCCAACCAACAGGTTGTGGAATCTTTTCTAATTCTTTTTTTTCTTTTTCAGCTTTTTTGCCATCCCAAACATGTTTAGGTACAATTAATTTAGGTTTAGTCGTCATCGTCTAGCTCCGTTTTCTTCAGCAGGTCCGTGAGTTCCTGTTCAGTTTCTTCAAGACCGCGAAGTTTACCAGTCAAATACCGATATTCGTCCCAATCTTTTACACCACTATATATAGCTTGTCTTATAGTCTCTTGTCTAGCTTTTAGTTGATTTTTAAAATAAGTAAAAAAGTTTTCTATTCGCATGATTTCATTTGGTCAGCTAATTTTTTGCAGCGATTTGGAGTTTGTTTATTCCATTTCGAGTCGAGCATCTCGTAACTCGCACCAATAAAATTGCTTTCCTGCAGGCATTTCCACATATTACGAAACTTGGACACGCCTGTAGGCCCAAGTTGAAACACCATCTCCGTAAGAGTGTGTTGAGCAGTTGTAGGCAAATCAGTTACACCATTTTTTATCATTAGTGTTCTAGCTTTACCTATTGCATTATTTAAATCTTTATCAAAAACTTCTTGTAGTTCTTCTTTGGTATATGTTTTGCCATCTTCAAAATTATCTTCGTGCACTACTTTATGACCCCAACCTATTGTGCGAAATCCTTCCGTGTCTATGTATACGTGATCTCTGAAGCCTTCGGATAATTTTACGGAACCAGCTAATTCGTCGTATGTCATTAACAAGTGCTATAATCTATGACTAATTTAAAAGTCCCTGTTTGACCATCATTACCT
>Ga0209992_10003745_pt1 | contig 12505 bp, 12 predicted proteins | sample 2SBtaG_2_FD_182564 | JGI IMG/M metagenome (GOLD analysis project Ga0209992, IMG submission 182564) | Deep subsurface microbial communities from Kolumbo volcano to uncover new lineages of life (NeLLi) - 2SBTROV12_ACTIVE470 metaG (SPAdes)... | ecosystem: Environmental > Aquatic > Marine >... | reverse complement strand
GATCTTCACCATGTCGTCAACGCCGAACCCGGCAATCTTGGCCCTGAGTAAGCAATCAAGAAACAGCTCGCCCAGTCGTTTGACGTTCGTAGTGTCCTGCTCGGCCGCATCTCTAGCCTGCCGTAGCTCCTTGCGAATTGAACGCTCCTGAACTTCGATCAACTCGGCACGCTTCTGAAGAGAATCGACTTTCGCTGGCAGTGACCGCGATCTTTCTAGGTACTTGATCTCCTGGGTCACATCGGCCCGCTCTCGCTCAATGGAGAGCGCCTCGGCTAGGTACGCAGAATCGTACTCCTCAAGCGCTTCGACCAACTCTCGGTCGACTTGGGCCTTCTTGTCTAGGAGAGCGCGCTTTCGGCGTGCCAAGTTCTTCCGCTGGAGACCCTCGACGCGGATCATCTCGTCGAGTTCGTTCTGCCTTGCTCTTACGTCTTCACGGGTTGTAGCGATCTCGTCCTGCGCTGCTTCATAGTCTGGCTCACCCAATCCGCAAACTAGGCAACTATTGGCCGCATGCGCAGGTAGCGTCTGCTGACATCGCGGGCAGTGCTCAAACTGCACGTTGTTGAGGACAGCGCGGGCTGCGCTTACGCGCTGAATCTTCGTCGATAGGCCGAGCATCTCATTCCTATGCCGGGTGTGCTCGGCAATCGTCTCCTCTATCTGGCCGAGGGCATCCTCGAGCGCCTCGATCTCTCCCGACAGGTCACGTGCTTTGGTGCGCAGTTGATCGGAGACATGACCGCGCATGGAACCGAGTCGACCTCGGGTTTCTTTGACCGACCCACGTACAGCTTTCCCCTTGCGCTTGAGCTCCTGAATCGCCGCTTCGATTTCCTCTCCCGACGACAGCCCTACTTCTTGGAGAGTCTCAGCGAGAACCTTTGCTGCTTCCTCCCTGCGGAGCCTCTCCCTGCGTGCCTCCTCCAACTCACTCTCAAGCTCCGCGACACGTTCCTGATGGACGCCCAGGATGTAACGGAGGACATTGCGGCTCTTCAGCCGTTTGAACGTATCAGCGTTTCGGTCGAGGTTGTAGAAGGTGCTGTCGATCGTGTCCTGATCGAGGTAGCAATACCACAGTAGGTCACGGAGACTGAGCCTCTCTAGCCCGGAGCTCTCCTTGGCTTGGCTCTTCCGGACTTTGGGTGGATCGAAGCCCGCGACGTGGTAGAAAAGGTCTGACACAACCTCAACCTTCGTCCCAGGGATCACGACTCCACGTGCATCACGAGCGGGAACAACAACGTGTTCCTCCTCGCCGGCTTCCCCCCAGGTCGCCTCGATCTGATTCGAGTTCCTATCGCGGGAGAGGGCAACTGGCGTGCCATTGACAGCAAGATTGAGTGTGCACGAGACGAACTCGTTCTGAAGAGCCGGCGTCTCGACCAGCTTTCCTCCAAGACAGTAGTCGATGAGCCTCGCAACTGTGGACTTGCCTGAACCGACTTCGCCGTAGAAGTAGCTAAACTGCGGGAATTCGATGGAGTCCGTGTCTTTCTTCCAGACGAGGTCCAGCCTTATGATGTGTATCTTCACACGGAGATCTCCTGCCCCCATGCAAGAGCTTGCAACTCGGGCACAGCCTCGTACACAAGGTCCTTGAGCTTCGTACCGGAGAACTTCGCGGTTGCTCTGTCAACCTGCCGGCTCCTTGCGTCTAAAGTCGAGAATTCCTCGCGTGCCGCCAGAACCGCGGCCACATCCTTCCCCTTGTCAGTAATCGCAACGTGGACAGTGCGCCCCTTGAGGTAGGTTGTAGCTAGCCCCTTGCCGACAAGAATACCTATCCAACCTCGGTACCGTGGGTCCCACGGACCGTAGCGAAACCTGATCATCTTGCTCTCCACTGTGTCGAACTCGTGCGGCTCAGCCGCCAGCTTCGGAGGATTGCTTCGGGTGTTTGCCAGGAGGCGTGCGAAGTACTTGGGGTAGCGAAGCAGGAAGTCTTGCTTCGCGAGTTTCGTGATCCCAGCGATGCTCGGTTCAGTTCTACTCGACGCGTGCCGAAGCAACAGGAGCAGCCGGGCTTCGTGAAGAGCGCTCTCTCGTTCTGCCGCAACGGCTGTTCGAATGATGCGAAGGCTCATGACGCCTCCGCAATGTCGAAATGCTCGCTCCACCAGACCTTGCATTCGTTAGTCAAGAGGCCAGCGACGCCCATCAGGCACTCGTACGGGCTGTGATGCACCAACTGGGGGTTGTCGCGCGCCGTCGTCCTCAATCGCTGCGTCACAAGCAGGAGCATTGTCGGGCCAAACGTCCTATCACCTGCAGAGGCTTCCAGCCTCGCATCATCGCAGACTCCCTGAACGATACTCTCGAGTTGGGAGATGACGGCATCGACGTCTTCGGGCTTGGCATGCCCAAGAGCAAGTAGGTGACTCTCTGCTGCCACCGTACGTCGCCTCATGGTCTCCAAGCTACTTCCCAAACCCGCGCGGTTCAGCTTCAATTCGAAACGCGACAGGTCCTGTTCAGCATCTCGCGGACGGATGCGATCTGAGAGTGGAGCAAACCGAAAGACGGTGCCGCTGCCACTGGCAACGGTCTGCCTGACATCTTCAAGCGTGACTCGCTTCGACAGTATGTAGGGGTCATCTGCGTCATCACTCCTTGGAGTCCAGTGCCGTCTTGGATCTGAGACGGCCAAGGAAGATGCCTGGCGGACCTGCTGAATGAGTTCATCACGAATACCATTGAGCTCGGATGCACCAGCTGTCGAGAGCTCGGGCAAGCGCGACAGATGATCGTGGGAGAGGACGGACTCGAATTCCTCTAGACTCGGGCCATCGATGAACTCCGTATGCGCCAACACGTTGAAGAGTTCGTCGGGATCTACCTCCGTCTTGTCGGCGGAGAGCTTCTGAGCCAGCGCGCGAATCGCCGGCGCGAAGGGCTCTTCGAGATCCTCCAGTGAATCGGCCGCCCTTGCAGCATGCGCTACGCGCACGGGGCTCTTCTCAGGTGCGCGGTCGCTATCCAGGAACTTGGCATTCGACACGAACTTGAATGCCCCGAGGTGATTGGGAAAGCGCGACCTCAGGTCAACAAAGCGAGCCAGTGACTTCCGCAGTTTCTCATCACCGAGTTTCCAGGGGCCTCTCTCTGGATTCCTGGTCTTTATCTGATAGGCATCAAAACGGTCGCCTGGGAGCGCTGCCAGCAAATCCTCATGGTGCTCGCAAAAGATGTGCGTGTACTCAAGGTCTCCTGCGACGGAACCGACGAGGAGGATCACCCCGTAGGCATCCTGGTACCGAAACCTTCGGGCGACGTCGTCGCCGGGATCCTCTTTGTCCTGGACCTCGGCAGGTGAGGTTGCTTCAGAGCGATCCGCGGCGGTTCGGTCGCCCGTTCCCTGCGATTGCGTAGATTCCTCGTCTGTCATCAGGACACTGTACCCCTAGCTCCAGTCAACCGAGAGCTTCCGGATCGAACTCCGCGGAGAGCCGCGCTGCACCACAACCTGGGTACTCTCAATGCCCCCATCCGGAGTATCATGCAAAGACACACAACTGCAGGCGCATCAGCCCCCCGCCTCTATCGAGTGTGACATTCTATTGAGCAGTAGTAGCACCCATCGACATTGGTGTAGTGCTTTCTTGCCTCAGCGACGGCCGGATGGCACGTGGCAAAGTCCCCAAGGTCGAGGCGATTCTCCACCAAGGGAAGATAGCTACAACCCTCCCTGTGCACCTCGTGTTCACCGCCTTCCTGGGCCTTCTTGTTGACGTAGTACCTCATCGCGGCTTCCTTCCTGGGAGTTGTATTCTCAGTCGTCCTGCAGTCGAGCGCGAGAGCAGTTCATGCGAGCTACCAAGATCCTGTCCGCCATGTGACTCTGGACTGCCGAAGCTCGCCCCACGGGTACAGAACTGAGTAGGTTACGCATGGCTCTGCCCCTTGGATGGCCTGAGCGAGAGAAACCGGACGCAGAAAACCAAGAAAAGGGTGAAAGGCCGGGGCGGGATCAGACCGCGCCGGTGAACTCAAGGTCCTGACGGCCTGACGGAACAGGCCCAGCCCGCGCTTCCGGACTGGCTTTCCCCCACTCATCAAGGACCTGGGCCAAGCTCAACTCTGGTTGCTCAAGGGCTACAGCCAGCATCTTCCGAATCACTGGCTCAGCCTGCAGATCAACTCCCCGTCTCCCGGCAACGACCCGCTTGCAACGCCTGCATATCCTGTCAGCAAACCCTACCTGCGCTCCACAGACGCAAGCGCGAGCTTCCATCTTGATCTCCGCCTTTTCTAGGTCCACGAGGCCTCGCTTCGCAAGTGCTCCAGAGAAGGAGTCCTCCGGCGTGGAGAGGTCGTAGGTTTGGAGCTGCTTCGTTGAGGTCCACCCAGCACGGTGTTGTATCTCAGCATCGGTGTCCCCACGAAGACGGCTCAGGGTCACTCCATTGCGCTTTAGAGAGTAGGCCGTGACGCTCTTCTCGATTCCCAGGTGTTTGCAGGCAGCCCTAAGGTGCTTGTTGATGGCATTGGGCCTCATGGGCAATCGACGCTCATCACCCGCGTAGAAGAGAAGTGCCTCCTTGTCTCCCTGGAATGGGTGTTGCTCCATCCACTTCAAGAGGTAGGGGTAGGCATCGATGCACTGCAGGAACTTGACTCCCTCCTTGCCATGCGAACTCACCCATACTCTGGCATATCCATCGTGGAGTTCCACATCTCCAATCCGGGTGTAACAGATTTCCTGAGGCCTACCGAGCGACTCTAGGGCCAGGGTGACATATGCCTGCATCCGAGCGTCATTGCTGAAGTAGGCCACGAGCCGGGTTACGTCCTGGAAGGTGAGCCTGTCGTTCCTCAGTTTCTCACCACTCCTCTCAACTCGCCCGGTCAGATGCCGAACCGGGTATGGCACCAGGGTATCGTCGATACGTCCTTCCTCATCCATGACAGGGAACAGAACTCTCCAGATCCATTTGACGTTCTTCAAGAAATCCGACTTTGACGCTGGGGTCAGGTGAGTCTTGTGGCCCGCGGAGACCAGCTCGTCAACATCCTCGCGTCCGCACTTGGCCAGGTCCTTCTCAGTGGTGCTAGTCAGGAACAAGAGGAACTGCTGAACTCGGCGGCGCCGGACATAACTAGTGTCCCGGCTTTCGAAGTGCTTGTGCAGCCGCTTGAAGTAGATGAGGTTGGCCTTGTTCTTGCAGTAGTACTTTCGCTTTCCTCTTCTGCTCGGACCATCCGGCTTCTCTAGGAGCGCTTCCCAGTCTGCGCCAAGCCTCTCGTAGGCCTTCTTGTTCCCGTAGATATCTTCATTCGCCATCGTCCATCATGCACGGTCGGAGCATTGATATATCTTCACCTGCTCCGCTCCGATTTGGCCGGGGCATTGAACTGACGAACTCATGCTCCCGCCGTGCAATGGAGTTAGAGTTCGCGTCAGCGTCGGTATTGTGGGAGCTGTTCAGTTCAACCGGCCTGTCGTGTCAAGATCAGAAGTGCTGCAGGTATATATAGTTTTCGGTCAATGGCACATGGCAAGAGCGCCATGCCCTGAACCGCGAGCACTCGGGCACTCGGCGATGCTCACCGCACCTGAGCAGCAAACAGGCCCAGCAGCACACTCAGAGACGATTTACCGCGCACAGAAGCGCACTCAACGCCCGGTTTCCTTGTACCAACGGGAAACTGATGAGTTCTGAGAGGTCCGACCTAGACAGTTGTGGGACTAGTGACAATTGGTGTGGCAAGGTGAGGGCGGTACTGCAGCCCTGGATCTCGTCCTTGGGAGTGCATCAGCCGCGCAAGGGGCTACCAGTCGGAGTAGTTGCCAGCGTCGCTCAGCCCCATCGAAGCCCACGTCGCCGAGTCGGCGACAACCACATGCGAATCAACGTCGCCGTCTCGGTTGCTGTCGATCAGGACCACGCTATCGGGAGAGCCGTACTCGTTTAGGACGTAGACATAGCCAAGGGCGATGTTGTCTCCCCCCCACACCTCGTCGTATGTTCCAGCCAACTCGGGGACATACGGCACGCCCGTCACGGGTGTCGCTGAAGCCTGTAGGGTCAGCACCTCAGTAGCGAGGTTGAGACGGTAGACGTCTCCCGAATCATGGAAGTGGATCAACATGTTGGACGTGTCGTACTTCATGTTCCGCAGCCAAACAACCATATCGCGCCCAATGGTGCTCTCGAGGTAGACGTACGCGCGGTCCCCCACTGCGGAAGGGATCAGCGTCGGGTCACCAGTTGCGATATCGAAGACCAACGTCGGGGTGCTGATCTCGACAGTCTCGATCACCGTGGCCCCTCTGCTCATCTTCCCTCCAACGGCAATCTCGACGTCGGAGAGGCCTATTGCGTCTGTTGGCCAGTACGGCAGCGTGATGATCTGCCGTGCCGCGGCCGGTTTAAAGGTGATGGGGTCGGTAAAGCTCCAGAGGATTTCGATTGCCTTGTAGTCGGTGTGGACGTTGAGTTTCGCCTTCACCGTATGCCCCGAAGCCGTGGTCGTGGACCACCTCGGGCTTGGGCCGCCTCCAATGAGCTCATTTGGGGGGAACCCAAGGTGGACCCCGCTCGTGGGAGGGGCGGCTTGGGCTTGCTCCCCCACCTCTTCAGGCAGGAATGTCAGCAGGCAGGCTGCGATGACTAGCCCAAGGGGGACGATGCTCCAGCGTGCACGTTTCTTCGTGATCATGGCTTCGTCCTCCTAGAGCACCGATGTGCCAGGGGTACAGCAACACTCCGTGGAGATGTCGCCGTAGGGAGGGGTTCCGTCAAATGGCGAGCCATAGTCAGGAAGAAGCGTCGGATTCGTCATCGACTGGGGGAGAGGGATACCTCCCTTGCGGCGCTTTGCTCGGGCGGTCGAGTAACCCTCCTTGATGTCATCGCATCCCACTGTTGCGCAGCAACCGAGGGGGACCATACAGTCGTCGAGGCAGGAAAGCTCACAGAGGAAATCAGCATCGGTCTTGTGAATCTCGCCATGATTGACTTCATCGATTGAGCTGTGATCAAAGGGCAGATCGTCCGCGTCACCTTTGTTATCGCCGTCCCCGTCGGTATCCCCACCGTAGGAGTTCTGCAGGTGGTTTTCTTCGTGTCGCAGCACCTTCGCAGTATGAATCGTACCTGAGTCGAGAACGTCCTCACTAACGCCCACCTGCCCGTCATGGTGTTTTCCCTGTGAAACACCTGCCCGATCCTCGTCGGCGGGCGGGGTTAGAGCCCGAATATCCGCGAAGTCGTAAGGGTCTTGAAGATCGTCACTTCCGTAGTCCGACCCCGTCGCATCTTCGACGCACTTGATGAGGTCGATAGCCGCTTGAACCCTATCTTCTTCGGCAGACGTCAGGGGCCGGTGCGGAGGGCTACCTATCGCATCGTCTAACCCCCCTTGAGCAGTGACAGGCCCGGATAGGACCACGACGAGTGCGAGCGGCAGTGTAATGAATCTCATTGTCGGAGGTTCCTCGGTGGGGATGGGGCTCCTGCCGCGGTCGCGAAGAAGTGAGCAGAAGCCAGTGCGAGCAAGCAATAGCGGGGACCATATTACCACGTGCGCGCAGATTCAAGCGCCCCCTGTCCAGGTTTTGGCCATGCTTGAATTCCAGGGGAGATCGCGAGTTCATTCTCATGCGTTCTGTGCCCCTACGGGCATGAACAGAAACGTCATGCGTCTGGTCATTAGTGTTGCGACTTGCGGGACGCCCCCCCCTACTTGCTCAACGAGTTTTCCAGGTTTCTGCGTCCGATTCTTCCCTCTCGCTCCACCTGTTTGGGCGGTGGTGTTGAGGGTATCCCCCCAACCGAACATGTCGGATTCCAGCCGACGAACGACGTGATGTCGGACACCACAGCGTTCACATCCGCTGAACTTTATCGTCACCCCTTCTTCCCTGAGGTTGCTTTTTCTTAGCCGGGGCAAGGCCCGTGACCGACACGACTCTTCACCTTAGATTCAGTACCTACCAAATGCAGAGGCACCCATCGCCATCCGCATCACAGGAAGCCCAGGCCAAGACTACCGGGGGCGTAGGTATTCCACACTCGCCCCCCTTGGATATGCAAGCTTGGTTCCTCGTACCCAAGTGTGAACAGCTACCGGAGACTTTGGTGCAGTCCTCTGTGCATGTCGGTGGGTTTTGCCACATCGAGTGACTACAAATAACAGGCTGAGCGGCGGACGGCCTAAGGCCAGACAAGGTCACTGCAATCAGGCATGCGATGGTGAGATAGGTTTTCATAAAAGATCACTTAGTCGGTCGGGTTCAGAATGATGCGTAGGACATGGTCGCTTCCGGGCACGGTTAGAGATTCCTGACCCAAATACGGAACGCCATGGAAACGGACGGTCCATGCCACAGCACTCGGGGATACCGGCACCGTCTAGTTCTCCTCATTGCTGAGGATGACTGTGTTCTCTTCAGTGTACTCAAGCCTGCGGCGCGTTAGAGCGTCTCCAGCCAGAGAGAACTCTACATCTAGGGCCTGGAGGTCCCCACAGAACAGCTCGAATGAGCCATCCTCCCCTGTGGTGCATTGCCCCCAGCTTGACGCGACATCCAGTGACCACGCAGGGTGCAATGCCCTCACCAACACACCGGCAAGTGGCCGCCCGTTGTGTGCAAGCAACAAACCTCGGACTACAACAGCGGGTGCAAGAGTTATGCTGCTGTGTACGACCTCTCCCGGTGCGAGCTCAAAACTATCTGCACCGTAGAGCTTCCCCCCTTCCGAACGGGCCAGCAGGTTGTATGACCCTGGGGGAATCCGGAACACAGTCGGGAGCAGGTTTGTATGAATCACCTGGGCCAGCTGCCTGTTTCTGTCAACTAGGTACCACTCTGTCTGAAGGTCATGAGTGGGAAGGCCAGCGTCGTCGGATCGTAACGACAGTACCAGCTCTGCACTTGCGTCAAAATAAATTACGACGTGGGCGTTGGGGCTAGCCACAATGCGGCTCTGAGGGGTCAGTCCCAGGTCCTTTCGAAACGCGCTCAATACCACGGGCTGGCCCTCGGGCGCAGCAAGGACGAATGCCCCATCCTCACCAGATGTGCAACGGGTGTAGGAACTCGCTGGCAGAAAGCTATCTTCTCGTGACATCGCGGCGCACACGACGAGAGCATCCATAACGGGCTCTCCGTCATGAGTTCTAACCTCTCCAGAGATCACATCTTCCGGCCCTAGCAGGTGCAGATCAACGGCCTTACGAGCAGCTGTATTCTCCTGCACCTCGTGTGTTCCCAACTGCCTACCGTACCCCACTTTCGCAACACAGTATTCGACTAGGCCGGGCTCAAGCAGGTAAGAGGCTGCGCCTCTCTCGTTAGTAGTCAAACGCACTTGCGAGGGATGAGCCGTCGCAGGGATCGTGCGAACAACGACATCTGCTCCGGAGAGCGGCCCGCTCTCGCTTCTGACCAGGAAGTCCAGCAGCTGCAAAGGTAGGTAGTGTGTGGCGCCATCCTCACTCCGAAGAATTCCTAGCTCGGTATCCAAAGAGACATTCACACTCGCATCCAGCACTTCCCCCCGGACAATTACTGTGGCGGAGTCCGGTAGGTTGCGCAGGACGCCATGGATTTCGTACGAGCCGTCCGAGGTTGCATTCGTCGTCCCAAAATGCCGGGCAGGTTGATTGCGATCATCTGTGTGGACCACGATTGTCACTTGCAGCCCCGAGTAGTCGAACTCACTTCCTGCACCTACACCTGGAGCAAGACGGATGGTGCCCCTCAGTGAGTCTATGGACGCGGTCAAGAGCGTAGCGCCATCTCTGAAGGGAACTACCCCGTGAAACACTTGAATGTCACCCGGAGAAACTACCGATGCGGTGTACATTTCCCCTTCCTGCCATAGGTCAGGATCATATGCAATTATGCATCCTCCATCAGCTGCAGTAGCACCACTTACCCTGTCTATCCGGGCCTCACGTGGAAACTGCGTGAACGAGACCTCAGCACCGGTGACGGCGTTTCCCGTTTCGTCCTCATACACATACACCTGGATATTAGCGGTATCAGCGCCAACGCCCTCAGCAGAGGGCTCTTCCTCATCCGCGATTTCTGTGGCGGCTGGGAAATCCTGGTTGGGCTCAGCCGGCGCCCGCTCACCAGATGATCTCGGAGCACCTATTCGAGCGGGGCCGAGAGGTACTTCGCGATCTTCGAGGAGATCCTCTGTCCTTAGCTCCAGGACAGATGCACGGCGATTAAGGACAAGAGTCCAGAAACCCAGTGCACAAACGCCAACGGCAACAAGCAAGATCTGCGTTCGGCTTAGAGTCATGATGTCTCCCTTCAGGTCCATGCGGTAGCGCGCCGGGACTAGGACTCCCGGCGCACCACGTTACCTACCAAATGCAATAACACCCATCCCCGTCGGCGTCACACGAAGCGGGAATGTATGCCCCGAGGACAGAAGGCTGCGGATCAGGCAATCCACACTCTCCAGCTTGAGTAACACACTTCTGGTTCTTGTCGCCGTGGCTACAACTACCGTTAACCTTCGTGCAATCCTCAAGGCATGAGGGAGGATTCTGCCACATTTGACAACCGACCAGTTCCGGCTTTGGCTCAGAGCTCGCCCGCATTGAGCTACCCACGACCAGTAGCACTGCGATTCCTACTTTGCTGATGTATTTCACTCTCTTGGATCTCCTTTGCAAGTGAATCTCGCTGTGACGACTATCGCCCTAGCTGCTCACTGCTAGACTCCAAACTAGCGACCGCCATGAAGTCTGGCAACTCTCTTCCGACGGCTCATGCGCTTTGCAACCCCACCAGTTATTGGGTTTAGATCTAAAGGCCCAGACGAAGATTGAGTGAGGCCCTATTGGGGTACTTCCTGGAGTGTGGGCGACGATGGTACCGGTTCATGTCGCAGGGTCTTGGGCGACGCTGAATATCCACGTCGTACGCCACCTGTTCTATGGAAGGCTCCTCAAAGATCTGGTTACCATCATGGAGCGGGCAGACCCCTGGGGGCCCTAGTCCGCTATCCCCGTGACTTTGTCGAGTGGCTTCCCAATGCAATGCGCATCAGGGCGCATGCTTCCCCCCGGTTCGCCACACCTAGCTTCTGCAAGATATTGTGGACGTGGTTCTTAACTGTGGAGAGTTTGATGCCTAGATCTAGCGCGATGGCCACATTAGTCCTCCCTAAATCAAGGAGCTGGACGATTTGACGTTCCCGCTCTGTCAGCAGTGAGATTCCCGCACTAGAGGGAGCTATCGTAGCTGACGCCGCAGATGGGATGGGCAAGAGCCAGTTCCCAGTCGCGCGTGCCCGGGAGACCCTACGCCGCACCGATTTGTGGATCAACTCGCACGTGTGTTGTAGTGAAGCCTCCCTAGAGACACAGGCGGTGGCGCACAGTCGCTCACATCCACTTCGATACTGCTCGGGCGGAGCAATAGCGATGACACACCAGTTCTCGCGGGTAAGTGCATGCACAGCCTCAAGCGCGTCGCATGACACCATTTCGATCAAAGCGGCATCAGCCGCGAAGTCGCGCATCAGCACGAGTGCTTGCACTCCTGAGTCGGCTCTGCCCACAACTTCTATCCGTCTCTTTGCCAGGGCCTCTATCATTGCCTCGACGTAGAGCTGCGCTGTGCTGAGGATGACGACGCGTACTGGGTGATGACTGTCATCCCCAGGTATCGAGTGCTGAGACGGTGGCTTGGTCATTCTCTCTGCGCTTGGTCTTGCGGGTCCGCCTTGCTCCTATGAGCTCCTGAGCGACCGTGAATCCCATGGGTTGGGAAATCGCCCCTGTACTTGGATCCCCGACATCGGTAGAGCGCGGGGAGACCTGATAGGTACTTGCTCATGGGGTCGGGGCCTCACTTCGGGACCCGTGCCCCGACTACGTACCGCTAGTTCGGAAACGGACTCTGGCGAGAACCCGATCACTTGCCACCGCATCGAGAGGGATCGGGTTCGGCACATCTCGTCATCTGTGGGGATCTGAACGAGGGCCCAATGCCCCTGGAGCAAGCCGCCGGACGGTCAATTCCAAGAAAACTCACCAGATTCTCACGAGGGGCACGGGTCCAAGGCGGAAGCCACCATCGCTGCCTCCAGAAGCAGTCCCCCTGGCCTCGGGGACGTGTCCGAGATCTCATTCCCACTTGGGAATCAGGGACCATTAGGGGGGGGGGCAATTCGGTCGTCGCAGATCGATCCTCATCCCTCAATCGGGGTCAGTCGAGGATACAGCGAAACGGAGGTCATCAGGACGAGGAAGGGCTAGTGTGGTGCAAGGGCCTATCCGTCCTGACGGATCAAGGATATTGGGTGGTCGTGAGGGTGTCCCATCACAGATTTCTGAGGAGCGCGCGAGAGGTCCTGAGCGCCGCGTCATGCGGCTCCTAGCCGCCGGACATACGTCACAGTGCTCAGTTTTCTCAGTTCTTGCCGTCCGGCTTCTGACGCCCGCCGCATACCGCCTCTTGAGGGTGCACCAGACGCAGCCTTGCTAAGAACAAACACAAGCCAGACCGAAAGAAGGAACCGTCAAT
>Ga0209992_10003742_pt1 | contig 12507 bp, 10 predicted proteins | sample 2SBtaG_2_FD_182564 | JGI IMG/M metagenome (GOLD analysis project Ga0209992, IMG submission 182564) | Deep subsurface microbial communities from Kolumbo volcano to uncover new lineages of life (NeLLi) - 2SBTROV12_ACTIVE470 metaG (SPAdes)... | ecosystem: Environmental > Aquatic > Marine >... | reverse complement strand
GCCGATCCGAGCGCCTATGCGCCCTTCAAGGACCTGTACCGGCCCAGTCACGCCGACTTCACCTATGACGCCCGGTACGGGCTGCGGAACTGGCAGGGGGGCGGCCGCTCCTCGGCCCGGGAGACCGTGGCCCGGGTCGCGGCCGGGGCCGTGGCCAAGCAGGTCCTGGGAGTCGGGCTAGGGGTCGAGATCCAGGGCTGGGTGGACCGGGTGGGCGACGTGCTGGCGGGCTGCGACCCGGCGACTGTGACCTTCGAGGCGGTCGAGGCCAACCCGGTGCGCTGCCCCGATGCGGCCTGCGCCGCCGAGATGGAGACGCTGATCAAGGCCGTGCGCGCCGACGGCGACACGGTCGGTGGCGTCGTGCGCTGCTTGGCACGCGGGGTGCCGGCGGGCCTGGGGGACCCGGTGTTCGACAAGCTCGAGGCGGACCTGGCCAAGGCCATGCTCTCGCTGCCTGCGGCCAAGGGCTTCGAGTCCGGGACCGGGTTCGGTGCCGTGTCCATGCGCGGCTCCACACACAACGACCCCTTCGTGCCGGGGCCTGATGGAACGGTGCGCACGCGCACAAACCACTCCGGCGGAATCCAGGGCGGCATCAGCAACGGCATGCCCGTGGTGGTGAGCGTGGCCTTCAAGCCGGTCGCCACCATCTTCCAGGAGCAGGACACCGTGGACGCGTCGGGCCGCGCCGCCCGCATCAAGCCGCGGGGGCGCCACGATCCCTGCGTCGTGCCCCGGGCCGTGCCGATGGTCGAGGCCGGCATGGCCCTGGTGCTGTGCGACCACTGGCTGCGTCACCGCGCCCAGAACGCGCCCCTGGGGTGAGCGCTGCTACCCTCCGGGGGCCGGTTCTCTGGGGGGACCGGCGGGTCCTCCATGCTGCTTCTCTTCTCGCTGTTGACGACGAGTTCGCCTGTCCTGGCCCAGGCCACCACGGCTCGCACCGACCAGCACCAGGCCTTCACCTTTCAGACGGGCTGGTTCTGGACGGACGAGCGAGAGCACGTGGACTCCACCTGGACCTTCAACGGCCGGGCGGCCTGGGGACCGGTGCCCCACCTGGGCTTCGAGCTGACCCTCGGGTACCTGCAGGGTCGTCAGAAGCACACCCAGCTGGTCTACAGCGGGTTCACGCCCCGCCTGTCCGCCCTGCTCATCGTGCTGCCCCGAGCCCCGGTGCAGCCCTTTGTCGCGGTCGACGTCGGCATGTTCTACCAGAGCGTCTGGGGCAACCTGGCGAACCCGGACATGGACTTCATGGCGGGCGGCGGCGTGGGGGCCTTTGCCCCGGTCTTCGGTCCTCTGGCCTTTCGGGCCGACCTGCGTGGCCTGGTCAACTCCGGCAAGGAGCTCGACGGCACCCGGCAGCCCCCCTACGTCAACCTGGAATTCACGATCGGCCTGGCCCTGCGCCTGACGAGCGAGACCCGGGATCGGGACAGCGACGGCATCTACAACCGCGTGGACATCTGCCCGGACGACCCCGAGGACCGGGACTACTTCGAGGACCACGACGGCTGCCCGGACTGGGACAACGACAAGGACCGGCTCCCCGACCCCATCGACAAGTGCCCCAACGACCCCGAGGACCGCGACGGCTTCCGCGACGACGACGGCTGCCCCGACCCGGACGACGACAACGACGGCATCGAAGACGCGGCCGACAGCTGTCCCCGCGACGCCGAGGACCAGGACGGCTTCGAGGACAGCGACGGCTGCCCCGACCACGACAACGACGACGACCGGGTCCCCGACCTGCGCGACGCCTGCCCGGGCGTTCCGGAGGACTTCGACGAGTGGCAGGACCAGGACGGCTGCCCGGAAGACGACAACGATGGCGACGGCCTGCCCGACGCACGGGACGAGTGCCCCAACGCCGCCGAGGACCAGGACGGCTTCGGCGACATCGACGGCTGTCCCGAGGACGACAACGACGCCGACGGCATCGGGGATCTGGAGGACAATTGCCCCGGCCAGCCCGAGGACCACGACGGCTACCGCGACGGCGACGGCTGCCCCGACGAGGACAACGACAACGACGGCGCCCTGGACGTGGTCGATCGCTGTCCGGACGAAGCCGAGGACCGAGACGGGTTCATGGACGAAGACGGGTGTCCCGAGCTGGACAACGACCACGACGGCATCCCCGACCTCCAGGACCGCTGTCCCCTCGATCCAGAGGACGTCGACGGCTACCAGGACGAGGACGGCTGCATCGACGCGGACAACGACGGGGACGGCATCCCGGACGTGATCGAGGACTGCCCCGACGTGCCGGAGACCTACAACGGGTTCGAGGACCGGGATGGTTGTCCAGACGAGCTGCCGCCCGAGGTCAAGCAGTTCACCGGGGTCATCCAGGGCATCTACTTCGAGGTCGGCAGCGATCGGATCAAGGCCGAGAGCTACAGCATCCTGGACCGAGCGGCGTCGGTGCTCAAGGACTACCCGGGCATCCGCATGAAGGTCGAGGGCCACACGGACTCAGACGGCGGGGACGACTACAACCTGGACCTGTCCGAGCGTCGGGCGATGGCGGTGGGGCAGTACCTGATCAACGCCGGCGTGGACCCCAGCCGGGTCGAGTGGGAGGGCTTCGGCGAGGCCCGCCCGATCGCGTCGAACCAGACGGCGGACGGCAAGGCGCAGAACCGGCGGGTGGAGTTCCATGTGATCAACCCGGACGCGCCGGTGGTGCCGCAGTAGGGCATGGTAGTCCCTGCAGGGTCCCCAGAGGCCACCCGACATGCTCCCCTTCGCCGCCGCCGCCTTGTTCCTGTCCGCCTGTGACGACAGCGTCCCCATCGCCTGCACGGAGATCGGCTGCAGCAGCAGCACGGTGGTGTTCCTCACCGCCGCGTCCGGCGTACTCCCGGTCGGGGAATACGAGGTCCTGGTCACCAGCGAAGGCGGCGGGGTGGCCGACTGCACCTTCCAGATCCTCGGGGACTGCAACGGGTCAGACGTCTGCTTCGAGGACCTGGGCACCTGCAGCGTCTTCGGGTCAGTGGGCGGCGGCGAACCCGACAGCGTGACCCTCTCCCACGGCCTGATCGATGGCGTGTTGGACCTGCAGGTGCTGATCGACGGCGTCGAGGTCTACCGAGCCGATCAGGACCCAGCTTCGGAGACCCACCAGCCCAACGGCGAGGACTGCCCGCCGACCTGCACGTCTCGCGAGGCCAGCATCGAGCTCGCGACGGGCTGAACCGGCCTCAAGTCCGGCTGAACTTCCGCACCTCTCGGTCAAGTCCGATCGAACTTCCGGTCCGAGGGGCCACCCCGCTCTCAGAACGCAATTTTCGGCCGAAATGGACCCTCTGGAGCCCCCTGGAGGGACCAAACCGGAAGTACGAAGGGACTTGACCTGATCCGCTCCCCAGGTGCTCACCCCTGGCACTGCTCCGCCGCCAGCTGCCCCAACAACCCCACCGCCTCGGCTACCCGGTCGTCCCACGGCAGCGAGCAATTCAGCCGAAGGTGCCGCTCGAAGCCCCCGGACGCCGAGAACATCGGTCCCGGCGCCACGCTGACGCCCGCGTCCCAGGCGGCCTCGAAGACCGCCATCGCGTCACAACCCTGCGGCAGCTCCACCCACAGGAATTGCCCACCCCGCGGCCGGGACAGCCGCGTGCCTGTCGGGAAGGCCTGGGTGACCGCTGTGGACATGCGGGCCATGTGGCCCTTGTAGGCCCGCCGCAGCTTGCGCAGGTGCCGGTCGTAGCCGCCGATCTGCAGGAACTCGGCCGCCGCCAGCTGGGGCACCGACGCGCAGGCCAGGCTGTGGACCATCTTGGCCCGGGTCACGGCCCGGGCATGCCGCCCCGCCGCCACCCAGCCGACCCGCAGGCCCGGCGACAGGGTCTTGCTCAGGGTCCCGCAGTGCAGCACCCCGCCGTCCCGGTCCCAGGCCTTGAGCGCCCTGGGCCGAGCACCCTCAAAGGACACCTCGCCATAGGCATCGTCTTCGATCAGGGCCACACCCAGCTCTGCACACAGAGCGACCAGCTGTGCCTTGGCCTCGTCGGGCATGAGCGAGCCCAGTGGGTTGGCGAAGTTCGGCATCACGACCAGCGCCGCCGGGCTCTCCCAACCGATGGCCCGCTCCACCGCGACCACGTCGAGGCCCGTGCCCGGGTGGGTGCGCACCTCGACCGCCTTGAGCCCCTGGCTCGACAGGATCTCCAGCAGACCGAAGTAGGTCGGAGACTCCACCAGCACGGTGTCCCCGGGCTTGGTGACCGCGCGCAGACTCAGGTTCAGGGCCTCCTGCCCCCCGGTCGTGACCACGATGTCGTCGGGCCGCACCGAGCCGCCGGCGTCGATCAGCCGACCCGCAAGCACCCGACGCAACCGCTCGTGGCCAGGGGCCATCACGTAGGCGTGGCTGTCGGGACGCTCGCGGGCGACCCGGCCGATGACCCGGTTCAAGGCCTCCCGCGGGACCAGGCCCGGGTGGGGCAGGCCGCAGCCCAGGCGCACCAGCCCCATGGGCCCCGCCACCACGGAGACCCGCATCATCAAGTCGGCCCGGTCCACGTCGCGAGCGACCTCGCGCGGGGGGATGGTCCGAGGCTCGGGCAGGCGCCGGACCGACGTGCGCACGTAGTGCCCCGACTGCGGTCTGGCCTCGATGACGCCGCGGTCCTCCAACAGCCGGTAGGCCTGGAGCACCGTGGACAGGCTCACCCCCCACTGCCGGTGCAGCCGGCGGACCGACGGAAGCCGGTCGCCAGGCCGCAGCGTGCCGTTGTCCACCAGCCCCTGCACGCGCTCGGCCACCTGTTCGTAGAGCAGGGTTCCGGCTGGGCGGATCCGTAGCGCTTCCATGGGGCCTCCGAGGGGGGTCGCGTCCAACGGTAGAGCCTCCTGGTCCCGGTCGACAGATACAGTCCGGGGCATTCTGTACCGGTACAGTTCAGGAAGTCATCTGTAACCATCACACTTCGTCGAAAGTGCGTCTGTACCGGTCTCTCCGGCGGCTCCACGCTGACCGCCGGAGGTGCTGGATGAGCACGAACAAGTGGCTGATCGCCGGCGGCATGGCCGTCATCTGTGGCGTGTGGGGCTCGACCTACCTGGCGATCCGGGTGGTGGTGGAACAACTGCCGCCGTTCACCATGGCCGGGGCGCGTTTCCTGACAGCCGGAGTGCTGCTGTACGGCTTCCTGCGGCTCCGGGGCGTGCCCGCCCCGGACCGTGCCGCGTGGCTTGGCGGCGCCCGAGCCGGCGCCCTGATGCTCGTCGGGGGCAACGGCGTGGTCTGCTTCGCCGAGCAGTGGGTGCCCTCGGGCATCGCCGCCCTGGTGATGGCCGGGAGCAGCGTGTGGCTGGTGCTGTGGCACTGGGCCTTCGGCGGTCCACGTCCCACCCCCCGCAAGGCCCTGGGCACGGCCATCGGCTTGAGCGGCGTCTTGGTGCTGGTGGGCCCCGGGGGAACCGAGGGACCCTGGTGGGGCGTGCCCGCGCTGCTCTTCGCGAGCAACTGCTGGTGCCTGGGCTCGCTGTCCCTGCGCTCGGCCCGTATGCCCGCCAACCCGGCCATGACCTGCGCCCTGTACTCCTTGACCGGGGGGTCACTGCTGCTGGCTCTGGGCTGGACCCTTGGGGAGTGGCCGAGGGTGGACCTGGCCGCGGTGCCCGACGCCGGCTGGCTGGGCCTGGCCTGGCTGATCGTGATGGGCTCTCTGGTCGCCGGCAGTGTCTTCACCTGGCTCCTGCGCAACGCCCCCATCCACGTGGTCTCCAGCTATGCCTTCGTGAACCCGGTCATCGCAGTGGTCCTGGGCGCCACCTTCCTGGCCGAGCCCTTCGGGACCACCGAGGCCCTGGCCTTGGGCCTGGCCCTGGCCGGCCTGGCCCTGGCCCGGGGTGGCCCCAAGGTCCCCGCCACGAAGTCACTCGGAGGCCAAACCAGAGTCTTGCCCCAGCCACAGAAGGCCGTGTCATAGCAATTCAAGACCGAAACCTTAATGCTTAACAAAAGGTTCCTGACCCCTGTTCTTCCCTGTTCTTCCCAATCTCCACCGGCTAGAAAGGCGTGATCTCCGAGAGCGGGCGCGTCTCCAGCGTGAACCCCGAGAGCACGCCCACCTGAAGCTCGTCGGTCCGCTCGATCTTCTTGAGCTCGCCGACCGTGAGGTTCAGGGTGCCGTCCTCGTCGGTCAGGTAGGTGAAGGCCGGACCGACGTCGTGGGCCGTCCACGCGCCGCTTGTGGGGTCGTAGAGCCCCAACATCTGAGTGAAGGCGTGGTCCTCGTACTCCTTTTCATAGGTCCAGCCCTCGCTGCCGACGTAGGCCTGGATCTCCTCGTCGATCTCGGGGGTCAGGTCCTTCCAGCCGATCGCCAGGAACAGCCCGTCGAGCACGGCGGTGGGGGCCGTGGAGCCCCACTCCTCGGGATCCAGGTCTGTGCAGTCGGTCTCGGTCATGGACAGGCTCACCGCGAATCCGGCCCACTGCGCCTCGTCCAGAGTGGCGAGGCCCTCGATCTCCATCGCCCCGATCCAGGTGCACATCAGCCCGGGGCCCAGCAGGTAGATGGCCATGTAGGCCGGCACCGCGCCGGAGCTGTTGGCGTAGTACTTGAACTCCCCCAGGGTGTCGCCGTCGTAGTAGCCCCAGGCCTCGAACGCGTACTCGGTCGGGTGGAAGTAGTCGTCGGTCGGCTCGGGCTGACCGGTGTCGCTCCACCACCCGCCACCGGATCCCGGACAGGCCACCAAGAGCGACAACCACAACGCCATCCCCAAGGTCATACCTCGGCTCCCGGAGCCGTCGCTACACTGGCGCCGTGGATCACCCCTACGGTGACATCGCCCGACAGTTCCTGAGGGCCCTGCGCGGCCCCCGGTCCCAGGTCGCCTGGTCCCGGCGCCTCGGGTACCGCAGCAACGTGGCCTACACCTGGGAGTCCGGTCGGCGCTGGCCCACCGCGGCCGAGGCCCTGCGAGCCGCCGGGCGCACTGGGATCGACGTGCGCGCGGCGCTGATCCGCTTCTACGGCACCGAGCCCCGCTGGCTCCCGGACCAGCCCGCGTCGCCCGAGGCCCTGGCCGCACTGATGGACGACCTGCGCGGCAGCCATCCGGTCAGCGCCCTGGCCAGGGAGTCGGGGCTGAGCCGCTATGCCCTGACCCGCTGGCTATCGGGCCAGACCCAGCCCCGCCTCCCAGACTTCTTCCACTACGTCGAGGCAGCCAGTCTGAGGCTCGTGGACTTCGTGACCTCGTTCGTCGAGCCCGACCAGGTCCCGGCCATCGCACCCACCTGGAATCGCCTGGAGGCACGGCGCAGGGGGGCCTTCGAGCTGCCGTGGACCCAGGCGGTGATCCGGGCCTTCGAGCTGGACGACTACCGGGCGCTGCCGGCCCACGAGTCGAGCTGGGTCGCCGCGCGACTGGGCATCAGCGACGAGGAAGCCACCCGCTGCATCGACCACCTGGTCGAGACCGGCCAGCTGCGCTGGGAGGGCGCCCACCTGGCCCTGGACGCCCTGGCCGTGGACACCCGCCGGCGCCCCGACGTGGGCCGGCGCCTGAAGCAGCACTGGACCCAGGTGGCGGAGGAGCGCATCCTCGGCGGGGCGCCGGGCCAGTTCTCCTACAACGTCTTCACCGTCTCCCGCGCCGACTTCGAGCGGATCCGCGAGCTGCACCTGCAGTACTACCAGGAGCTGCGCAACGTGGTGGCTGCCAGCGAGCCCGGAGAGTGCGTGGCGGTGGCCAACGTGCAGCTGTTCGCCCTGGACGGCGAGCCGGAGCCGTCCCAGGAGTAGGATCGACCTCGGCACCCCCGCCCTGGGAAGATCCCTTGAGCGAGCTCCTCCTCGAAGGCCTGTCTGACGGCGCCCGCCTGCTCCTCTTGGTGGCCGCCCACCAAGAGATGGTGCCGGTGCAGCTGCTCAGCCGCACGCCGGTGCCCGACGATCCCGAGGAGACCGTCGGAACGCTGATCGGACGAGGTCTCCTGGCGCACACGGAGGTCGAGGGACTCCTGGCGCTGAGCCCCCTGGGCTACGCCCTGCGCGACCCGATCGAGCGCCACTGGCCCACCCTGCACGAGGCCTTGCGGCCCCGCATGGTCAACCGCCTGTGCGAGGTCTTCGAGCTCGACGCCGGCAGCCCCCTTCGCGCCGCCCTCCACGCGGTGGATCGCGCGGACTTCGTGCCCGACGACGTGCAGTACCTGGCCGACCTGGACCTGCCCGTCCCCCTGGGCGTCGACGAGCTGACCACCAGCGCGCCCCACGCGGTGACGGCGATCCTCCAGGCCGTCGACCCCCAGCCCGGCGAGCGGGTGCTCATCTGTGGGGCCCAGGGCGGACTGTCCCTGGCCCTGGCCGCCCACTGTGTCGGGCGCCGCGGCTCAGCGCTGGCCCTGGACCCTCTGCCCCCGATGGTCGACCAGATCAAGGAACGCTTGCGGGGCTACCCGGGGCTCCGCGCCGAAGCCTGGTTCCGGCGCGACGTGACCGTGGGCCTGGAGGACTCGGACCCCTGGCAGGTCATCGTGCTCCACGGCTCGGTGCCCAAGCTCCCCTGGCCGCTGGTGCACCAGCTCGACGAGCAGGGCGGCCGGCTCCTGTTCTTCCTGCACGAGCCCACCGAAGACGGCCAGGCCTGCTACGTGCTGCGCCGCCAGGGCGCCGAGGTCTCCGTCGAGTCCGGGGGCCGCTTCCAGTTCGCGCCGGTCTACGGCCGCTATGGCTGGGACCGGATCGAGGATCTGGTGACCGGGCTTCCTTGATCAACCCATCTTGAAGAACGTCGGCAGCTTCTTGAGCAGGTCGACGTCGCTGGTCTTGATCTTGCCGCGGGCGATGTCCAGCGGACCGGGGTTCTTGCCCTTCAGGACCATCTTCTCGAACAGGCCGGGGTCGCACTTGAGCACGCAGTCGGCGTTGTCGACCAGCTTGCCGGGCTGCACGTCGCACCCGTCGGGCCGCAGAGTGGCGGTCCACTTCTCGGCGCCGACCGAGAAGTAGTAGGTCGTGGTCTTGGTGACGCGGCCGGGCTGATAGCGCGACGACATTCCTTGAAAGATCTGGCGGACGTCGGACATGGGAACTCCTGGTCTACGATTCCACGTGCCCCCAGCCGACCTCGACTGCCTGTTCGTGCACGCGCCCAAGGCAGACAACCACTACCTGCCACTGGGGGACTTCTTCAACATCACCTACCTGCCGATGGGGCTCCCCGCACTCGCGAACCTGCTGCGGGCCGACGGTTGGCGGACCGAGATTGTGCACCTGGGCCTGCAGTGGCTCGTCGATCCCGAGACGACCATTGTGGACCTGGTCGACGGACAGCGGATCCGGGCGATCGGGCTCAGCCTGTACTGGCACTACCAGTCCTACGACGCCATCGAGGCCGCCCGGGCGCTCAAGGCCGCCCACCCGGAGGCCTTCGTGTTCCTGGGCGGGGTGACCGCCAGCTACTTCGCCCGGGAGCTGGTCGAGCGCTTCGAGTTCGTGGACGCGGTGGTGACCGGCCACGGCGAGGGGCCGATCCGGGCATTGATCGCTGCTCTGGCCACCGATGGGGATCTCGGCGCCGTGCCGGGCCTGGTCCTGCGATCCGGCGACGGGGTGGTCGAGACCCGCGGTGCTGCGTCGACTGCGCCGGCGCCACCCCTGGACCAGCTGGCCTATGGCGATCTCTCGGCCCTGAGAGACGCCGAGACCTATGCCCGGACCTTTGGCTTCCCCCTGGCCTATGGCCGGGAATTCGACGCCCACGAGAACCGCACGATGCTCTCGATGGGCCGGGCGTTCTTTCCGCTGATGACCGGGCGCGGCTGCCCGTACAAGTGCACCTTCTGCGGTGGAAACCGCAAGACCCTGGCCCGGATCAACGGCACGGCCAAGGTCACCTGGCGCAGCCCGGAGCGGGTCCTGGACGACGTGAGAGCCGCACTGGACCACGGCTACCAGACCATGTCCCTGTGCTTCGACCCGGTGCCCCAGAAAGACGCCTACTACCGGGAGCTGTTTCGACAGATCCGCGAGAGCCGGCTCGACGTGGACTTCTACTTCGAGTGCTGGGGCCTGCCGACCCGGGACTTCGTCCGGGACTTTCGGCGCACCTTTCCCAACCCCGAGAGCTACCTGGCCATCAGCCCCGACGCGGGAGACGAGGCGGTCCGGCGGGCCAACAAGCAGCCCTTCTACACCGACGCCCAGATGTTCCAGGCCTTGGACTGGCTCAAGGAGGACCGGGTCTCGGCCGACGTGTTCTTCACCCTGGCCCTGCCCGGCGAGGACTTGGCATCCGCCCGCAAGACCAGTGCGCTGAAGGCCCGCATCGCCCACGACTACCCGAACGCTCGCCGGATCATGACCTGGACCGTCCAGCTGGAGCCCGGCAGCCCTCAGTTCGAGCAGCCCGGGGACTACGGAATGCTCACCGACCGCAGCAGCTTCCTGGACTTCTACAACGCCCACGGCGGCGACCGGGCCGACACCTACAGCAGCCTGGGCTTCAAGATCCAGGGCTACTTCGGCGACGAGCGGGACCAAGGCGACATCGCGGACTTCGAGCGACACCTGCAGCACCTCAAGTGCATGGAATTCTGCTTCCTGGCCAAGGACCCGCGGCGCTTCAACGACCCGGCGAGCGGCCGGGACCACTGCTTCGAGCGCCGCAAGAGCCTGGCCGAGCGGCGGGGCACCCCGGCGCCGCAGCTGGCGATCGGACCCGACGTGACCTACTTCGACGCCCTCGCAGAAGAGCGCCGCCTGCGCCCTTCGCGGCCGCGCCACAGCTGGGTCTGATGGACCGCCTGCACCTGGTCGACTGCACCCTGCGCGAAGGCGACCAGGCCCCCGGGGTCGCGTTCACCCCGGCCGAGAAGCTGGCGATCGCCCAGCAGCTGGACCGCGCCGGGGTGGCCCTGGCCGACGCGGGCATGCCCGCCCTGGGCCCCCAGGAACAGGGCTTCCTGCGGGCCGCGGTCGATGCCTGCGAGCACATGGTGGTGGGCGCGTCGGTGCGGTGCCTGCCCGAGATGGTGGACCTGGCCCTGGGGTGTGGCGTGGGCGCGGTGTTCGTGATCTGCCCCATCAGCCGGCTGCACCTGGAGAAGCGCCTGGGCGTGACGGTCGACGGCCTGATCGCGAACCTGGGCCGCTGCGCCGAGCGCGTTGCGGCGGCCGGCGCGAGCCTGGAGCTGGTCGCCGAGGACGCCACCCGAGCCGACCCCGAGGACTTGGCGGCCCTGGTGCGCGCCGGGGTCCGCCACGGTGCGGCGCGGGTCTACGTGGCAGACACCGTCGGGGCCTTGACCCCGGCCGGGTACGCGGCCCGGGTCGCCCAGGTCGTGTCGTGGGCCGACGGCGAGCTGGCGGTGGGTCTGCACTGTCACAACGACTTCGGCATGGCCACCGCCAACACGGTGGCCGGGGTCGAGGCCGGTGCTCGCTGGCCCACGGCGTGTGTGAACGGGCTGGGGGAGCGGGCGGGCAACGCGGACCTGGGTGCGGTCGCCCTGGCGTGCTCCGAGCTGTTGGGGCTCGACACCGGCTTCCGACCCCGTGCGCTCTCGGCGCTGGCCCGGGCCGTCGAGCTCGCGAGCGGCCAGCTCATCCCGGCCCAGGCACCGCTGGTCGGACAGAACGCCTTTCGCCATGAGTCCGGCATCCACGTGGACGGCCTGCTCAAGGACCCCCGGACCTATGAGGTGCTCGATCCCGCGCTGGTCGGCGCCCAGCGCAGCCTGGTGCTGGGCCGGCACACCGGGCGGGCCCACCTGCGGGCCCTGGCCTCCGAAGCGGGCCTCACCCTCGACGACCAGGCCCTGGATGCTCTGCGGGACCAGCTCCAGCAGCAGAGCCACGGCGTGCCGCGCGAGGCGACCCAGGCACTGCGGGACGCGCTGGCCCGTCACGTGGCCAGCGGCACGCCCCTGGGGGTAGACCAGCTGCTCGCCTGGGCACGCCTGATGGGCGACCCCGCGTGAATGACCCGTCACACCGGGCCGCCTGCGTGCGAACCTGAAGGAGTGACGTCCACCCTGCTCGCCCTGATCCTGGCCGGCTGTACCGGCACGGAGCCCACGCCGGAGCCTCGCCAGCCCGGCAGTGGCACCGGTAGCGCGACCTGGGATCCCTGGGTTGCGACCGAGCTCGACGTGTCCACCCAGGACGCCCTGGACCAGCTGGGACCCGCCGACCCCGCGCCCTGGGACCGGGACCTGCTGGTGGATGCCGGCTTCGAGAGCGTCTACGGCCCGACCTGGCAGATCACCGCTGGCACCTGTGCCAAGGCCGACGGCACCGACACCTACACCCCCTACTCGGGCAGGCTGGCCTGGTGGGGCGGAGACGACCACTGCGAGACGTCTCAGCGGCTGGACCTGGTGGCTCGCGGCTTCTCCGAAGACGACCTGGACCGGGGCGACGTGGGCTTCGAGCTGTCCGGCTGGCTCAAGAACGGCAGTCCACCCGGCGACTTCGAGTCCCGGGACTTCGACGACCAGGTCGTGCTGCGCCTGGACGCTGTCGA
>Ga0209992_10003739_pt1 | contig 12520 bp, 6 predicted proteins | sample 2SBtaG_2_FD_182564 | JGI IMG/M metagenome (GOLD analysis project Ga0209992, IMG submission 182564) | Deep subsurface microbial communities from Kolumbo volcano to uncover new lineages of life (NeLLi) - 2SBTROV12_ACTIVE470 metaG (SPAdes)... | ecosystem: Environmental > Aquatic > Marine > Volcanic... | reverse complement strand
CATAACAACTTTGGATTTCATAACGTTTCGATAATTTACTCATATATTTCTTGATCTTCTTAGGATCATTGGACAATTCGATTCGATCTACGGGTTGAGTCTCGCCTTCGGGTAATACCACTATTGCCAAAAGGTCTTGATGGTAATCAATGCCTACATACGCTATCTTATTCATGGACGATCTCCTTCTTTATTGTGTTAGCTATAAGAAATTGAGCCTTTTTATTACTAACACGTTTAGAGGTTGATCGTCTGTTTCATATTATCTGAGCGAAAGGGTTTGCTTTAGTTTTGATAATAGGTGGTCGTGCTTCGAGAACCTCAAGGTGACAGTTTATTTAATTCGAGGCGAGATCCTTCACCGATACTCCGTATCGCTTCTGAATGACATGCAATGGGGTTTGAGCAAATCTAGTTTATTTTCAATTTAACGTAATACGAATCATCCTCTTAGTCGCTTTATTCCGATGACCACTCCTGTCAGGCTGAAGACAAAACCGAACGCTAATAAAAACAAAATAACCGCATCCCAAAGCGGACGGCGGTTTGCCAGTCCGGGGAAATCTAAACTGTGCAATCCGTTGAACAACCAACGATATACGCGGCGGCTTTGGTCCATCACCGAAACGATCCTCCCCGTTTCCATGTCGACATGTACCCAAACCTCTGACTCCCAATCTAAAACAACGCGTAATGTGTTTGGCGGCATCGATCCTTCGCGCAATTGATTGTAAACGTCGTCGGCCTCCACCTGATACGACGTTTTAACGTTTGCTTCGGACCACGCTCTATTAACGGCTGCGACAACCCCAGCTTTGGTGAGTTTAATTTCTGTTAATTTCTCAGATTTCTCTTGCGTCAATAATCGCGTTTCGGTTTGTGTTCGCGTCAATAGAATCGCCTGACCGTTAACCACTTTAAACTCGACTTCGCGAAATGGTTTAATCTGTTTTATCGCTTCGGCAGAAATATTTTCTATGGCTTTATATAAAGGCAATCCTTGAAAATTAGCGATGCGGTCCGCTTGCGGTTTGGGACTGGAAAATAATCTCTGGTGATCCATGGACAACCAACCGCTGAATATCCATGTCAGTACAAAGCCGCCAACACCTAATCCCAAAATATGATGCCAACGCATCCAGCCTATAAAAGGACTTGCCATACCAACCTGCCCATTCCCCTTCGCTTCGCGATAACGGATAACTCCCAACCATATTCCAAAAATGGCGGCGACGATTCCAAACAACGACAACCACCAAACGGTTTGATCCCACAAAGCCCAATGTTTACGCAATACCGTTGGATAAATCCAATGTACGACAGCTCCTACATAATTCCAACCGCGTTGGAAGGCCGTCGTCTTTTGCAATATCTCCCCCGTTCGTTCCGATATATAGAGCGCTGTCGACTCGGGATCGTCTAACTCTACTCGATAGAAAGGTCGATAGGGATCGAAGCTTTCATAAACCACCCATTGGTCATACTCTATGGACGGCTCGATATTTCGTATTGATTTTCCGGTAAAGCGTTGCGCGATCTGGGCGGCTGTGTCTTGCTTTAGCGACTCAACGAGCTTGCCATCGTTCGCTCCAACAACCATCACTTCATTATCGGAACTACGCACTACATAGACGGGTCTGCCATCCAGGTTTAGCAGGCGTAATCGTTTTAATTGTCGAACGTCTGCGGCTTGCTGCGCTTCTTGGGGAGAGATCTGAATAAGAGTGGGATTTACGTCGGTTTGAAAAGCGGACAGCCGTTCCCCCGAGGACAAGGACGGGAATGGAACATAAATCAGAACGGCGCCGCTAAAAAACCAGGCCGCGAAAAACAAACATAATAGGATTCCCAACCAGCGATGCGCCAGGATTAGGTATCTCATGTCGTTATTTTTAAGTGTTTACTCATTAAAGCAAACCCTTTCCACCGCAGAGAACGCAGAGGACGCAAAGAAAGCAATTATGGATGAGTAATGGTTGCACTTCGATCCTTCTAGTCTCTCAGGACAGGCTGAACTCTGTGTGATATTTTATTTATTTCGAAGCGAGATCCTTCGGCTTCGCTCAGGATGACGGATATGACCGTTATTGGATTAAATAAATCGACTGAAAATTTCATCTTTAATAAATGAGATTCTTTTTTTTCGGCTTTCTTTGCGTCCTCTGCGTTCTCTGCGGTTCAAGAACTTTTTGTAATTGAATTAACTGTTTCACTAAAACTTCACATAAAGGCTGAGTGAGTAGGTTCGTGGCGAACCTAAGAAAATTTGATCTGGATAGAACACGTCGGCCCAGGGAGAGTAATTTTCATCCAACACGTTTTGTACTCTGGCAGTCAAACGCGCATTCTCCATTGTGTAGGCGGTATAGATGTCCACCGTCGCATAACTCTTTAGAGTAATAGTATTGGCGTTGGTAGAAAAACGATCGCTCACATAGCGTGTACTGGCGCCAACTTCTACAGGTAGATTTAGCAAGTTTCTATAACTGGTCGCGGCGTTGACCGTCCAATCTGCCACGTTGGGCGGTGTATTTCCTGAATTGTCGCCAAACTCTTCGAACTTGGCGTGTGTATACGCGGCGTTTATATTGAAATTCCAATTACCGGTTAACTGGAGCGCCCCTTCAATTTCGACTCCATTGGAAGTTTGTTTGCCAACGTTTTCAACTACCCCGCCGGGAGCCACTTGCACAAGAAGGTTTTCTCGTTCAATATCGTAATAAGCCAGCGTGAACTGAGCGCGTCCGTTCCAAAGCGACGCTTTGACGCCAACTTCCCATTGTTTAGATTCTGCAAGATCAAAATCTTGATTGGCGTTGACCAGGAATATATTCGAGTCTACTGGATCGGCTCCGGTACTGTATTGGGCGTATCCCATCCAGGATGGCATGAACTCGTAAACCGTTCCGACTCTCCAACTGACTGGGTTGAACGTTCTTTCAAAAGCGTTGCCGGTGTTGGTACTGCCGTCCAAGTTTTTGCTATCGCGTTCTAAATCGATATGATCGTATCTCAAACCACCCACTAAACGAAGGTTTGGCGCGATCTTTAACGTATCTTCAAAAAATACCGCCGCCGTTTCTATAATCGTTGGGTTAGCGAAGCTTTGCTCTGGAAATGCAAAACTACCGGCAATGGGGTTGAACGGATCGACGCTATCCACACCGCCAAAAAACCGGCTGTTCCGTTTAAAATCGAAATAACGGTAGTCGACGCCTACCAGGGATCGGTTTGGCAGTCCCGCTATTGGATGATCAAACGTAAGGTCGGCGCGATTGCCGGCGGTGTTTTGGTCGTGCCCTACAAAGAACCGGTCGCGGTCGATCAGGTTTGTCGTTGCGTTGAACGAGTAATTTTCCGAGTTGGTCCATCGTCGTGTTGCGTCAAAGTAGTACGCGATATTACGCACCGTCAATTTATCCGAAAATTGATATTTAACATCAACGCGCGTAAAAATTTGCTCGGAGTCCGCTAAATCGTCGCCCACATTAAAGTTTACCGAACGCATGCGCTCGTCGATGGTTCTTCCGTCCGACGTTTCTACAACGCCAATAAGAGGTCGTGTCGCGAAGCTTTCGCTAACCAGTGGGGTTCCCCAGTAGTTTTGGAGCTTGTCGTCCATGGCGTCGAATTGAAACCTCACGTCCAATCTGTCGTTGGGTTTCCATAGAACCGAACCCGTTCCGTTTAGCGATTTCGAATCGGCGTTTTCTACAAATCCTCCGGTACCGTATTGACTGATGTCTGCCCGAAACCAGAGCTTGTCGGAGATCGGTCCCCCTGCCCCGCCGGCGATTTGGTAAGTATCGTAACGACCGTAAGAACCCAGCGCTTCGGCTATCATCGGCTGTCCGGGCGCGGCTTGTTTGGAAACCATATCGATAACGCCGCCGACAACGCCTTGTCCATGTAACACTGACGCCGGTCCTTTTAAAACCTCTATCCGAGCCAGATTGAACGCATTGGACGGTCTACCGGACATATTCGACGGGCCTAACCAAATTCCGTCGCGCAGGATATGTACCTGATTGTTGCTAAACCCGCGCATCGAAAAACTCAACGGTTCGGCGGGGGCGTATCCCCAAAGCACGCCGGGCATATTGCCCACCGCTTCGGGTACAGAGAGATAACCTTTTTCAACGATGACCGAATTATCGATAACGTGAATGCTTGCCGGTATCTCTACAACAGGCAAACCCAGTCGGCTACCGGTGGTTGATTTGTGATCGAAATTGAGTTTGTTAGGGGTGACGACGATCTCGTCTAAATTGACTTTAGAGGCCGTATTGGTATCTGCCCAGGCTGTCGACAAACAACCAATGAGTACTAACGTTAGGGCCAACGTTTTTGAAACAAATTGCATCAAACATTCCTTTCCGCGAAGGTATCTCCATTAAGACCTCGGATAATTCGTGTTTACCGTTTTGCTAACGCCGCATCTTTGCTTGCAAAGACGAGGTTCATGGCAAGTTCAAATTTTTAGAGATCCTTTTACGTTTCGATCAGGTCTCCTGACTTTGGGCGACCTACTCGCCGCGCCTTCCCATCGCAATCGACAGTGGCTTTCGCGGTTTTCGTTCCCTTCACAGTTGCGGGACAGTGTTGGATTTCCACCAAGCTTCCCTTAACCGAAACGTTGTTTGAAAGTTAATACGAAACTTTAAATCAATTTTCTATAATATTAATGATCTCGTTGAAAACCACTTAACAGGCTTCTATTCGAAATCTAAGTTTCTAAATGAGATTCTTCCTCCCTTTGGTCGTCTGAATGACAAGTCATAGGGTCGGATCAAAATACAATCCACTTTAATAATACAAATTAGTTCCCAAGCCATCTTAGCCATAGGCTCTAGTGACAGTAGTTTTGTCCTTTATAGATGGTTACTCCCCAAGGGAAGTTACCTACATTGGCAATCCGTTTCACGTTATCGGACTCCATATCGACAACATAAACGGAGTTGTCTTTTGAAGAAGCCACGTAGATTTTCTTTCCCGCTGGAGAAACGCTAGCGGTTTCCAACCTTGCTTGCGGTCCTACATCCAACTGGTTGATCTTGGTTGCGGTCGCGAGATCGTAAACATAAATTTGATTCGTCCCGCGACTGATAGCGTATGCCTTCGTCCCGTCATGATTGAAGTTAACGCCCGTCATGTCTGGACCGCCTTGTAAAGTCGCTTTTACGGTTTGAGTTTGTACGTCGATCAGCGATACCGTTTCGTCGCCGTTGTTAGGCGTTAACATGTACGCTCCATTAGGAGAGACATAGGCTCTCCAAGGATTTTTTCCAACCGCAATGTTCTTCACAACTTCGTTGGTAGCCGTATCGATTACTTCCACAACGTTGGCGTCGCCCACGGCAACGTAAGCAAAACTCTCATCGAGAGTGAGAGTCACGTTCGCGATTCCGTTAACTGGAATAAAGCGCTCGCGATGCATGGCGGCTCCCATTTGGTCTCTATCTAAGGAAGCGAGTCCAACCAGCGATCCCACTTCAATATTTTTTACGATCGTTTCCGCTTGGATAACACCAACGCGCTGCGCCCCTCGGTTCGGAACATACACTGTATCGCTGTTAGATAAGATGGTCGCTCCATGCGGTTCCATGAATCCCTGGTAACGTGCGGTTTCGATGTTTTGGTTAAGATCGATTTTGGAAACGGTTCCTTCTTCGATGTTCCCTACATATAACCACCGGTTGTCTTTGCTGATATCCATATGTTCCGGACCCGCGCCCACGCGAACATTTTTAACCGCATTGTTTTTAAGATTTACGATAGAGATAAGACCGTTATCGGTAGCGGCGATGGCCAGCTTTTTGCCGTCGGGAGAAAACATTGCCATGTGAGCCTGGCTGTTCATTTCGATTTTTTGTTTGCCGATCACTTTGTCTGTTTTCATATCAATGATCGTCAACTCGTCGGCGTTGCGGTTAGAGACTAATACTAAATGCGATAAATCGTGAGCTTGCCAGTCGAAGGCAAAAACAGAAGTCGGAATAATAAAGGAGAAAAAACAGAGAATCGCAAAAAACCTTCTAATAATTTTTTTCATAACCAATCTCCTACAAGGGGGGATTTAAAGTGGCGTTTAATAAATTTATTAATACTAAAAAGTGAATCGATTTAAATAACGCGCAAGTAGGGATTTGAGCTTTTGATTGCAGAAAATAAGGCAAAAAAAATCCCCTTTTCGAATGAAAAGAGGAGACCAGTACACACTTCACCACCTCTCTAACTCGAAGAGTTGCGCGATGCATTTTCAGAGAGGTCTTCTGGCTTCGGGATCAATCTACTTCCTGCGCCTTCCCATTTAACATTGAAATAGTGGCATGATGCAGGTTTCGTCCCCCGTTACAGCGGCGGTACCGCGACGGATTTGCACCGTCTTCCATTTCGCTGAAAACAACAAAATTTTGTTTAAAGTAGCAGAACTGGAGGAATAGTCAACAGTAAAACAAAACGCATTGGGAGGTCCAAATAACTCCTTATTAATCAGAAGTCTTTCCCTTTGCTAAAAATTTTGATAGGATTATGGTCGTTTAACGAATTTATAGTAAAATTAACTAAAACTAGCAATCCTCCACGCTATGTTACCTCGACCTTAGCTTATCCTGAAGTACTCGAATGGTGGAGAGATATTGGATTTAATTTAGAGACGGCTTAATGGATATAAACACTATTTTGGGTTGGATGCAGGCTATTCCATTTTTCTCTCCTTTTAACAGAGAAGAATTGATGACCTTCGCACAAGATCAAAAACACTTCTTTAAATATGAAGAGGGAAACTGGATCATCCAAGAAGGCAAGACCGACTCTTCGTTTTATATCCTATTAAAAGGATCGGTTCGCGTTTCCAAAGAGACGCCAACACGAGACGTTGTGGTGAACAAGTTCAAGGAAGGTTCCGTTTTCGGGGAACTCTCGATTCTACGCAGAGGGAAAAGAACCTCCAGCGTCATTGCTGAAGAGACCTGCGTCACCATGGCGATAAAACCCAAACACATGGACGAATGGGACGTCAAACTGCAAAACAAGTTTCGAGATCAGTTGTTAAAGGTGGTTTTAAAGCGCTTTGAAACCATCGATAACAAACACGCCGCCCTCCTCGCCAAACACCCCGAAGAAAAAGAATAGATTTTTTTAATCCCACTAAAATTAGTAAGCTTTGAAAATCTTAGCGGCTAATAAAGTTTTTCCTTCGAGAATCTTAGGACAACATGGTTCCTTTTGAAACTTTTTGGGAAGACAAAAATCGTCAATCAATATAGGAGGGGTTACCTTAAAGGCAAATTTTCAACCTGCCATGTCTCATGCTCTCAGCGGTTCACATAAGATGAGGAACTAGCAACTACCTTGGAAAGGGCAGGCCACAGAAGAACACAGAATGGCACAGAAGGAAGCAAAGCGAGATCCTTCGCAGAACTTAAAGGTTTTCCTCTGGATGACAATTCGTAGGGGCAGTGTTAAACACACTGAATTATTGTTTTGAGATTATTCTTCTAAATTAAAAGCAATAGGCGGTCGCCTTTCGAGAACCTTTTAAGGAACATGATAGATTCCTCGACCTTGCTCGGAATGACTATTTGAATCGTGGTAAGATCCTTCTAATAAAATAGACCACTGCGGAAAAAAGGAGTTGCCTGTAACCTTTCTTCCTCCAAAACCTCCCCATTCCAGCGTAAAAAAATTACTCAAAAATCCAAATGAATTTTGACTTGCTTATGAATTACAATGGGGGTAACATTAATATTTAAATTAATCTATCAAACCTGTTTTGAATAGCTTCGGGTTTCGCTACCTGAAATTAACCCTCTATCAAATTCTTGCGTTACCCCTTAACAACTTAAAACAAAAAATAAGTTTTTCGAGATTAAATCCATACATGGTAAGCGACCTTTCCAAACAGTACCAATTTCAACTCTCCATTCAAAATCGAGCTTTGGAAAAGTTGAATCAAGGAAGTTCCATAAAAGGGATAATGGATTTATTTACCCATGGATTTGAAAGCCAATTTCCCGAATCCAAATGTTCGGTTCTTTTGTTGGATAAATCGGGTCAATATCTGCACAACTGCTCCGCTCCGAGCTTACCCGAAACGTTCCTAAAAAAAATCGACGGTATTTCCATTGGTCCTATCGCGGGCTCCTGCGGTACGGCGGCTTATAGAAAAGAAATTGTCGTGGTTGAGGATATCGGCTCCGATCCTCTCTGGGAAAGAGGGAAAAATCTAGCCATGAAAAACGATTTACACTCTTGCTGGTCTTTCCCCATTTTCGGCTCTAGTAAAAACGTACTTGGGACATTTGCCGTCTACCACTCCAAACCCAGCAAACCTCGGTCAGAAGAACTAGAGTTCATAAATTCGTTTGCAAAAATTGCGGGCATTTCCATAGAAAGCGAAAACACCCAGAAAGCCCTGCGCGATAGCGAAGTACGGTTTCGAGCTATTATGACGCAAGCGGTGGACGCGTTTATTATCTACAATTTCCAAGGAAAAATTGTCGACGTCAACCTCCAAGCTAGTAAAAACCTTGGCTATAGTAGAGAAGAGTTGCTCAATCTTTCTATAAAGGATATTGAAACGCAGTTTAATCCAAATATAGCCCCACAAAGGTGGCAAGAAGCAACTCTAGGCAAACCTGTAGAAATAGAAGGAATGCACCGACGAAAAGACGGTACCCTATTCCCCGTCGAGGTCCATATCGGCTTGGTAAATTTGGACGACGGCAATTACATTTTAACGACAATAAGGGATATTTCGGAAAGAAAAACCATCGAAGAAGAATTAAAAAATCATCGAAGTCATTTAGAAAATTTAGTGGCGCAAAGGACCGACGATTTAGAAAATTCTAAACTAAAAGCTGAAAAAGCAAATAAAGCTAAGTCCGAATTTTTATCCATGATGAGTCACGAGCTAAGAACACCGCTGAACGCCATTCTTGGATTTGCCGAGCTCATTAAGGTAAGTCACGATAAACCGGCAAATAGAACGGAAGAAAACGCAGAGTACATTTTAAGCGGCGGAAGACATTTACTAAAAATCGTTAACGAATTACTAGACTTAACTCAAATTGAAAAAGGGGTTGTTAAACTAAAGCATGAAACATTTGCCGTAAAACCGCTTGTCGACAAATTGATAGAATCTCTCAAGCCTTTAGCCGAAAAATCGGGAGTTTCTATCGAAAATAAAATTCCCGAATTACCAAACTACTCAATTTATGCCGATAAGGTGCGATTTAATCAGGTTATGTTAAATTTGATTTCCAACGCCATCAAATACAATCGAAAAAATGGATGTATTAGTATTGGCATAAGAAATAACGACGATTCCAATTTGGTAATATACGTAATTGATACGGGATTGGGAATCCCCAAGAACCTGCAAGATCAGATCTTTGACCCTTTCGACCGCTTAACCGCAGACCCAAAAATAGAAGGAACGGGAATTGGGTTAACGATCACAAAATTATTGGTCGAGGCAATGGATGGATCAATCTTTTTGGAATCGGAAGAAAACCAGGGATCGACTTTTCTCGTGACGCTTCCAACTAAAGAAAAAGCTTCTTAATTTTTTTTTATCGCCGTTCTGTTTTGAGTTCTCTTATATAGAGAGTACGGATATACTTAAAATATAAACCTCATTTAACCCGTCAACCCGTCAGATAGCCCCTATAATCTTATTAAATTTCTTTTCTATCCAGTAGTTACAACTTGACAGGCAACCTGTCAACACCCCGGCGCTCCCGTCAAATAGCCTTTTCTGCCCATTTCCACTCGCCCTTTTCTTACCTACTGAATTTTTTCTTCCATATTTTTTTGAGGTTTTATGTGTCTAAGTAACATGAATTCATTTGAAGCGGATTTTTTACCACAACGTGAACTAGGGAGAGGAAGGATTTATAATCAAAATTTTAATTTAAAGAAATAACGCTTGTATTTTTATTTTGAGTAAAAAATCCTTTAGCGTCAACATCGGTGGTATGCATGGATTCCCAAGCTAGTTTTAAAAAATGTTTATCTTTTATAATTTTGGTTTCTTTGGGTAACGGTATTGTTTTCTTCCATTTCTGATTATAAGAATAAAATGTAGAAGCTAAATTATCGTCGGGGAATATATTTATAAAAACACAATTTTCATTTTTTAATCGGGTTTGAAAACGTCCCGGACAAATTGCCAGATCCGTTTTATTTACAAACTCGGTGTATGCCCAAAAATAATGCCGATGGACATCAATCCGAGCGACATATCCCTTATCGGTATTTTTAATATCCAGATTCAATTGAAAAGGAGAATTGGAAAACTTGTCATAAGCCAAGTATTCGCCCTTGAATAAAATTAATTCATTCTTTGAGTTATAATTTTCTTCTCTCGTGATTACTTTCATATCTAAACTTTTATTAACATCTAAAGCTTTAGCTTTAATCAAAAGATCTCTTGTTTCTTTTTCAACAGGAAAAGTATTCAACCCATTGGTATAACAAGATTGATTGTTTTTTGGTTTATATTTAGAAACAGAAATAAAATTTTTAAATTTTTTAAAAAATATTTTTAAAGTTGGCGATAATATTAAAATAGTTTTATCCTCTAAATATCTACCAAGGCGAAAGGTAATATAATTCGACTTTTTAGTCATTAAGTTGACATTGTCTTTTTCCTGAAAAACAAAATAACAAAACTCGTTATTTCTAGATAGGTTTGATAATTGATCTGATTTGCCAACAGACGATTTAAAAGGTTTTAAATCTATCAATTGAACTTCGGCAGTTAAATCATTTAACTGTTGTATAGAACTCATTGATCTTAAAGATGTAGGCGGAAAACCCTCAAAATAAACGCGATTGACGTAATCTTCTGGAGATAACTCAAGAGTTTGCATTAAGGTAGCATGTAGTTTTTTGTAGTTATTAAACTCTCCAAAAAATAGGTCCTTTTTTAATTTCAACGAAGAAGCACGAACATCCGCATAAGAATTAAAACCCAAGAAAATAATTACACACATTGTCGCTAAGATAAAACTGCCTTGCATCCATTTTTTCTTGATTCTTTGAAATAACCAAACCAGAAATAAAGCGATTAAAATCATTTGGGGAAGAACAAAAATAAACGTGTACCAGTTATGTGGAAACGCGTTCCAACCTACCGGATTGGTGATTTCATAAATCAAAGCCGGACCGTAAAAAACTACAAATAGAGTAACCTCTTTACTAGCGCTTTGAATCCCTTTTTCTTTTGCTTTTTGATATATCTGCCAGGAAATAAAAAGCAAACTCAGCAAGGTTAAAACGTAATAAAAGGCCGCTACTTTTTTATCCATATAATACGTTCGACTTATTCCGTTTTTAAACGTCATTTTCTCAATCGTATTAGCCACAAACGGAAACTTAATCGCTCTTTCAAAATATGAAATATTGGGACTTTTAAAAGTGTTGGCTGAGCCTTCGACTTGAGGAGTGATAGTTTGCTTCAAGTAAAGTGAATATGGCGTAAAACAAATTGCGGCAAAAAAAACACTCAGCAGAATCTGCTTTAATGAACCTTTCAATCGAAGAAAAAATAATAATAGAATCGGAGCAAGGTAAAACGTTGCGAACGAATAATGGATTTGAATCCCTAAGGACACTATTAAGATTATAAAAGGAAGAAACTTTATGTTTCGATTGGCCCCCAACTCAAACACAAACCAAAGATACAGCGGTATGAGCAGAAATAAATAAGAAGGATTGAATGGAAAACCAGAGGCTCCTATATGAGTTATATTGAATGAAAGAAAGGCGGCCGAAACAAACCCAACGGACGCGCCAAAAAACCTTTTTGCGACAAAGAATAAACCTAGTATCGAAGCGCAGTTGACTATCAAATTAAAAGTAATTATAGATTCATACGAGGCTTTCACCAAAATGGGAATCGCCAGTAATAAGTACAAAAAAGGACCTGGTAATCTACCTCCATTATTAACTTCCGATCCTGCCAATGGGAAATAGGTTCCCTCCACAAGATTAAAGGCTCTATCGAAATCCCGAGTAACCCATCCATTAATATAGGCGGCGTCATAAGTGAAATATCGCAAAGCAAATCCTATAATGATTACGGCTATAAAGCTTATGACTACGAGTATATTAATTTTTCGAGGCATGAAATGCTTTCTAAGGTGTGGACAATCCGAGGCAATAGTTGAGTGGCAATAGAATGAAAAAAGCTGGCGCTTATTGGGTGTAAAAAATCAGTAGCATTGTCACACATCCTTCAAAGATTTGACAACACTATTATGAAGAAATACTAAAGGGTTTTGGCAAAAAATTTAGTTAAAAAAAATTGAAATAAAACGAAATATTATACTCATCTACGTTATGCAAAGGAAGATTGCATTTAACCGGGATTGTTCTTACTTAACATGGGTAAGTAAAGAAAAGCGTTTACAGATTTAGACCTTTGTAAGTGAAAGAGTCATGGTTTCTCGGTTAAGATAAGTTTGCTCAGAACTTAATTAACTTAAAGGAGAGAACCATGACTCAAGATCAA
>Ga0209992_10003736_pt1 | contig 12534 bp, 10 predicted proteins | sample 2SBtaG_2_FD_182564 | JGI IMG/M metagenome (GOLD analysis project Ga0209992, IMG submission 182564) | Deep subsurface microbial communities from Kolumbo volcano to uncover new lineages of life (NeLLi) - 2SBTROV12_ACTIVE470 metaG (SPAdes)... | ecosystem: Environmental > Aquatic > Marine >... | reverse complement strand
CAAATGTCCACCAGGTCGGCTTCCATAATTTAAGTTAACGAGGCTACTCATAGGTTCACTCGCGTTGCGGCCTGCAACTTCGCCCTTGGAAAACTTACAACCCCTGATTACTCAGACGCTGCTTCCCAGTGCTACAAAGGTATACGGACAACTCCTTTGACGGGACTTTAACCCGTTAGATTGATCGCCGATAACGGCATACGGACATGCTCATAAATGTATTACAGCTACGGAAACATCTAAACTAGATCCCAAAGAAATAGATGATAAAGATATTACTCTTGATTGTTTTCTTAAAGCCAAAAATTTGAGTCAAACAGATATTTCTGGAACACCATATACCGCAGCGGTTTCTCATCTATCCCCAGAATTTGTTCAAACACCAACTAGCGAATAGACTCTGCCAAAACTATGGAGATAGATGTATGCACCAGTTTGAGACTGATGATATCGACCCGAACCGATCATTAAGGAGATTTACACAAAACCTAATTGTTCTTTCCTTCTAATGTCTGAATGTTAGAGTAGGCCCGAGCTTTTCCACATAGGTGAAAAAGCAGATCGCCTGAACTTCGAACCCTCCAATGCGGGTGTTTTGTATCAGAGAGAGAAGAACCGGGAACTTATAAGAAATATGTGACATTTCAAAAGTATTAGATAGCTCGCGGTCTCTTAAGCGCCAAGGTTTTCTGAAAATCGTCGGCGCCAAAGCCATTGGCGGCGCATTCTGGCCACAACTTTCAATTGCCGATTTACCGAAACCGGAAAATGTATTGTCGGCGGACGGTGCACTGAATCGGCTGCTAGAAGTTAATGAGCATTACGTTAAAGACAAGTCCTTGCAGCACAATTTCGCTGCTAAAAAGCAGTTAGTCATTAAAACTGGAAAAGAAAGGCTTGGGGAAAAAGCATCAGACAATCAAAGAGTTAAAATTTGTAAAGTTCCTGTCGAAAAAAGAGGGTCAAAACTGCGCCTTGATAAATGTCGTCCTACCAAGCGCTAATAAGTTAGCTATCAGATTCTTTATGTTTGCAGATTCTATGTTAATAACGAAAGATCAATGACAGCAGCTGGCCGACTTCCGCCAATCAAGCTGATTTCAAGAATAGCCGCTTCGGAACTGTACCAGCCGTTCAAATATTTATCTTCAATGAGCGGATTAGGTCGGCAACATTTAATCATTTTTAAAAAAACGGATGCTTTCTAAATGTGGCTTTTTTGACTGATCCCAAATTAAATTCTTTTATCTATTTATGGGTCGAGGTGCTCGTTGGCATGACTATAGCTTTTCCTTTCTCGGTATCGGTATGCTGGATTAATTTGTTGTAATGGAGCAAATCGGAAATTTATCATAGGCGTTGATCCCTTCGAAGTCGGTAGTAAACTTGGCCGTGATAAAGACGGCTCAAAAATGGGCGAATGATGGGTAAACCAATTAACCAGGAGAACGGCTCTAAGACAGGCACTTTACGTAACAAGAGAATGTAGGCGTCAAGTTCCTTGTGGATTTTCTGGCTTTCATCAGCAACATGTAGTTCCTTGATCGCCCTATGAGGGTCAATGCCTCTTTCACGAAGTTCACTACCCTTTCCGGTAATATCAAACCAACAAACATCGGAAGCATGTTTACCGGCAATCTTTTCATAATTTTTGCGATCCTTGATACACTTCGGGCAAGCGCCATCATAAAAAACGGTAATTTTTCCAGGTTCCCGGTCCATTATTAGATTCGTTATTTTAACTATAAAGCAGCTTATCCATTAAGACTCCTGATAACATACAGTAGTTTTATCTGAAATAAAAAAAAGTCAGGATTATGTCTTGCGGGAGCGCAAAAAGCTATAAATAATCAATGGGGCCAGATTTATTTTAAAAAATAGTCTCGTCCATCGCACCTCGAAACAAATCTTGATCGTTCGCAAATGGCCGAAAGTCGCCAATCATCCTAAATTTTCGAACGTCCTCCACCTGACTATTAACTGTCAGATCTAAGTCTTAGGTGAATCTAAGGACCATACTCAAACCGATCATTTAGGCCTTCCAAGCGAAAGGTAATTACCGACACCAAAACCAACGTCGAACGTTACGTGTTTTTTATGAGAGCGAGAGTAAAATTTAATATTACTCCTACAATATTTTTTCTTACCCCATAAAAGGAATTCGCTTCCTTCACAACTATTTTTTATCTTGGGCCAGCCCCAAACCCCGGGGAATTTATATAACAATAATAGGGGATGAAGGATCTAGTTTTATGGAAATAGAGGTAATTTGGATGCCCTGTGAAAAGCATCATCAGGTACAGGGTTTAATGTCGGTGATGACTTCTAGTTTATTAGCTCCCGTCATAGAAACCCCACCATCCATGGCGGGGCGGTTCTTATAGACCTGTTCGCTCTGGATCAGGGAAACGGTAATGCAAGGCAAGGAATATACCGTACACCGCCCCATAATCGCTAAAAGATTTGATTTATTTTTACTAAGTTCGATTAGTATTCAGTACCTAATATGTTATTTCTGCTTAATTAATCAAAACAAGAACTTGGGGAATAATAAAAATAAATGCCTATGAACAAACCACAGGTTATCGAATCGAAATATTAAATTGATAACGAGGAGAGTCATCATGCAAGTTGAAGTCACGAATTTCTGGGATTGGCGGCAACCCCTTAGTATACCCGATTCCACCGGAGGTTTCATCCACTATTTTCGTTATTTTATCCATTTTTTCAGTGGGTTAGCGTTTCTGAACGGACACTAGCTAAAACAATCCTTTCCCCATTTTTCTAATGAATTTAGAAATAGATTACTTTCCAATACAAAATCTACAATATAATTAAATATTAATGAGTTGTGATGTTTAAGGTGTAAATACGTAGCAAAAAGTAACGAAAAAGTGGTTTTAATGACGATACTCTAGTTTATATCCTTCGATCCGTTGACGTAGCAATCAAAAAACTCGTAAGACCTAAATTCCCATTAGATTACAGGTGTTATTAATACCTCAGCGGTTCCGTGCCTTTACTCAAAATATCGAGATAGTCACTGTAAACAAATATTTTATGCCGCTCTTTGCCTGTGATTTCTCTAACAATACCTAGAGATTCAAGCACAGAAAGACTTCGCATAACTGTCGGTTGTGAAAGCCCCGTTTTTTTTCGGATCGAAGATGTGTTAGAAATCGGATGCCACTGCAGATAAATGTGAATCGTTAATACTGCTGCCGTTAATTTTCCTGATGTTTCAATATGAACTCGATCAACATTAAATAGCTGCATAATAGCTTGCGCTGTTTCTGTAGCCTGATTTGCTGTATCAACAACCCCGATGAGGAAAAATCGAACCCAGCTTTCCCAGTCACCTGTTTCGCGTACATCTTGTAGATGATCATAATAGGCTTGACGGTTGGCTTTAAAATATAAGCTCAAATACAACAAAGGCTCTTTAAGAATACCTTCTGTACAGAGAATAAATGTGATCAGCAAACGTCCTAATCGTCCATTTCCATCCAAGAATGGGTGAATAGTTTCAAATTGAACATGAGCAAGCGCCGCTTTAACTAAGGCTGGAAGCTGTACTTTATCATCATGTAAGAATTTTTCGAATTCATCCAGGCATTCCATTAATCGCTCAGGTGGTGGTGGAACGAAACAAGCAATGCTGGGATGGCTTCCTCCAATCCAGTTTTGTGACGTTCGAAATTCACCCGGTTGCTTGTGACCTCCACGAGCATTATTCATCAGCTCGAAATGTATTTCCCGAATAAGCCTCAGTGATAAAGGAAAGTCCTTTAACCTATTGAGACCATAATTCATGGCTGATACGTAACATGAAACTTCTGTCACATCATCTATAGGTGCACCGGGCGCTTCTGAATTCTCAAATAACAAAAGATCAGAAAGTGAAGATTGTGTACCTTCAATCTGTGATGACAAAACTGCCTCTTTACGCACATACATGTATAGAAACAGAGAAGGGTCGGGCAGAACCATACTCATTCCGTCCAACCGTCCCAATGCAGTACTGACCTGATCAAGCAATGTATATAGGCTAGCCATATCCAACTCTGGATTTGGGGGCAAAGGCATTGGGACATACGCATTATATATCTCGCCTGCTACAGCAGAACTTTTAACTAACTGACCCATTCTGTTTTTCTTTTCCATAAGCGTATGGAACATTTATGTGGTTTTATGTTCGTTTGAGGACCCTAACGCACATGGATGAGCGTTGCAAGATAACAAAGAACAAAAAAGCCGTTTTGTGTTCGTTAAATAGATATAACGAACTTAGATGTGCGTTACGATGATTCGAAATTACCGCTATTATCGCGTGCCTGAACGAATTAAATTATGGCCATTGCGGCTCTGATATATATTTGCATCCTACATTTGCGACAGCTCATGAGCAATGTGCTTATAGTGCCGAGACGATTTCCAGTTTATTGGTTCTTAGCCGGACGATGCGGAAAGCGATCGCCTGATAGATACCTTACTTGATGGAGGATTGAGGTCTATAAGAATAAAAAAGGGGATTTTTATGAAAAACTATTATAACTAATAAGTATACCCTTATTAACATACAGAATATACTAATAACTCGCGCTGTTGATCAGTCGCGTACGCTGAAGCACGTTTTGATTCAGCACTGATCCATTCACAATCTACTGATAGGAGAATGTTGTGGGAATTTATAGAAGAATCGTATTACCAAGCATTGTTTTAATGTTTATGGTCGCTGGATGCGCCACTGCTGAGAAGTCGAATCCCGGTATTTCAGGAAATCCGATGGTTTACAACGGAACATTTAATCCTCGCCAAAAGGAATATCCTAATCACCTCGGGTTCAATGATTTACATATTCAAGCCATTCGTCATATCCATCCGGATTCGGATTCGGTCCACGATCCGAAGTTACAGGTTATTGTCCATCATCATTGCAAAGCGTACGACGACGGCACATTGACTTGTCTGATGTTTCCTACGGGAATGAAAGATCAAGATAAACCCCATGGATTTGAATACATCATCACAGCAAAGCAATACAGTGAATTACCTAAGAAGGAACAAAAGTATTGGCATTACCACAAAACAGAAATTCCGCGTGCCAAAGCTAGTTTGCCTGATCTCACCGGCAAAGAAGCTGGCAAGTTAATCCCCGCGATTAACGAGACGTACGGCAAGGTCGTGTACTTTTGGAAATTGGGCGACAAGTATCCTATGGGTGAACCACACATTCTGGTAGTCCAGGATTTGCCAGAACAAGACTGAGCAATCAAACAATAGCCCTTTTCCCCCTCCCCTTAAATGTCTGCGGAATCCATAGATTTCCGCAGATATTGTTTTCAGCACATGGTCCTATAAATGAAACCTATAGTAGCCTTTATCTTGATGCTGTTAGTTTCACCCATCGGGGTAACTGGAGATAGATTAGGACTCCCAAAACAGCAGATTCCCGTGAATAATCCGCAGTCACCGGAGAAAATCGTTCTCGGGAAGATGTTGTTTAACGATACGCGGTTTAGTGCGGACAAAACCATCAGTTGCGCCAGCTGCCATCAATCTGATAAGGGGTTCACGGACGGGTTAGTCGTTGCCAAGGGTATCCATCAGCTTGAAGGTACACGGAATACACCGACCCTAATCAATGCCGCGTTTTATACGAGCTTATTTCTTGACGGTCGGCGGTTAAGCTTAGAGACACAAGTGCTTGACCCGCTCGTGAATCCGATAGAGCATGGATTGAAAAACCCTCGCCTAATTTTAGATATTGTCCGACAAGACCTCACCTATCGAGATAGATTCAATGATGCCTTTGGCGTAGACGCAGCAGGAATTACCCTCTCGCATGTTGTTAACGCTATAGCAAGTTACGAACGGACTTTAATTGCCGGAAATTCACCGTTTGACCGTTATTTCTTCGGTGGTGAAAAGGATGCACTTTCCAAAACGGAAAATCGCGGTTTAAACCTTTTTCGACGCAAGGGCAATTGTGCTAATTGTCATGAAATTAGTTGGAACAATGCATTATTCACAGATAATCGTTTTTACAACATTGGTATCGGATATCAACATTTAAAACAGGTTTTGGAAACCTACCTAGATGGCTTACAATCGAACACAAGTGCCGGAAGTATCAAGTCAACTGCGCTTTCTAATCGCCAGCGATCGGAGCTTGGTCGATTTAACGTTACCCATGCCACCTTGGATATCGGCAAATTCAAGACGCCGACTTTGCGCAACATAGCCATTACCGGACCCTATATGCACGACGGAAGTTTAAAAACCCTGGAAGAAGTCATCGAATATTACGATTTAGGAGGAAATAAAAACCCGTACCTAGACCCCGCGATTTTTCCCCTTTATCTTAGTTCCCAAGAAAAAATTGATTTGGTGGCTTTTTTAAAAACATTGACGAGCCCCCAATATCAAGTTAAAAGAGACGATTAGGAGGCGTTTACCCATGATGGAAAAGTACATATTGCTACAGGTGGTTGTTACCAAATTGTGTTGAATACCACTCTAAATAACTTTGAAGATTTTTGGCATGACACCTGTCGGTACGGTGTTATCCATTACTCCGCTGAAAAACAACAACGAAAAACCTCTTGCTTACTTATTTTTGTGCACGGGGTATTTGGGGATGCCAGTGCTACTTGGGGAAAAATGCCGAGATGGGTACTGGAAAATGCCGAAATTGAGATGAATGTGCTTTCTTTTGCTTACCCATCCAAGTGGTGGCATAGAACCAGTATTTCGCAAGCTGCCGATGACTTGCAAACCTGGGTCGAGATGGAATTTGGCGGCTTCCGGCATGTTATTTTTGTAACCCACAGCACTGGTGGACTTGTTGTGAAGCAACTGCTGAATCGAGCCTATGAATCTGCTCAATCTAATGGGTTATGGGGAAAAACCCGTCAAGTCATTAATATAGCGGTACCCCATACCGGAGGGTCACCATTTTTGACGACGACACTAAGCGTATTTTACGGACTCGTTTATCCGTTACTCTCCCCCGTGCTTAGGTTGACACGGTTTTTGACTCAAGGAAAGAAAGATTGGGGGCGGAATAGGATAATTCCTGCTTTGCGGTGGAGGAATCGTTGGTTGCTCGAACTCGAGGATCAGTTTTGCAAATTATTGCAAAAATCTTTCGATTCTCAACATCCAACGCCGGTTATCGTCGATATTTGTGCGGAATCAGATCAATCGGTACCACAATCGAGTGATCAATTAAGACGACAGATCCGCATGAGAGGAACCCATAAAACGGTTAAAGTCCCTCGACGTTCAAGCGCCCCCATCGTTGGGATCGTAGCGAATATTGTGCGCCAATATGCGCAAGACCTTTCGCTGACTGTTGTCGACCAAACATTAATGCGTATAGCGGAAGTCAATCATGCTGCAAATTTTAAAATTTTAATTAAAAGTGCGGCAGAACATGGATCACCCAATGATTTATCTCTCATCCCGACAACGAGAGCAGAAGCTTTCGGCAGTCAAGATAATGTCTATCAGTTTGTAACGGATCGCGTCATGGCAACCAGTGACCGACCGACCCGGATTGTGGTGACAGGCGCCGGTGGAGTAGGTAAATCAACTGTCCTGAGGATGATTACATGGCGCTTAGGGCGTGATTTTTTAGCTAGTCCCGGGACGACACCAATTCCTTTATTCATTCCGCTGCAACAAATTACCGTTACCGATATTTCAGAACAAACCTATTCTTGGGAAGGATTGTGGGCTTGGTGGTTACACTGGGCGCATTCATTGTTTCCCGAAGAAAACTGTACCATGGATTGGCTGGAGAAAAAATTTGAGAGCGAACCTGTCGCCATTATTCTGGACGGGTTGGACGATTTTCTGGTTAATCATCCAAACATTAGTTTATCGACCATCGTCAGATTGCTACGACTCGCTGTCCATCAGTATTCGTCCAATACCAAACTTTCCATCGTAATCGCTATTCGTAATGATATCCACGGATTGGATCGTTTAGCGGATGATCCGTCAGCAACCTATGAAATTCTTCCCTTATCCCAGCAGCAGGCGATTGAGACTTTCCCAGATTGTAAACCCTGGTTGCCTTCTGTTCAGAATAAAAAACTATTGGGGATGATCTTAACGCCGTTGGTTTTAAATAACTACCGTCCGCCTGCCGTCCAACGTTTAGAATCAGATGTAACGCAAGCGTCAATTTTAAATCAAATTGTTGAGACTTTTCTCAGAAATAGTCGTCTCGTGGGCACAAGGCTCGCGGACACTAGTTTCGTTGAATTGGATCATCTTTTCATTGCACTTTCCATCATTGCTTGGCTATTTTTCTATCAATCCCGTGGTGAAATCCATAGGGACGACTTATGTGCAGAAGCGATGCAACTGAGAAAACGATGGCAACAATATTTCGCTAACCAAGGACAATCAAGGGAAAATGAAGACTTCATAACGGCTTGTACAATCATCGAAAATGCCAAGTTGTGTACCTTGCTGTCAAACAGTGATGTATTTCTTTCTACCGGCTCCGACAAGTTCCGATTCACCCATCGCAGTTGGCAAGAACTACTCCTCGCCCGGTTTTTCATCAATTGTATTCGCTATCGATATTTCGATGATTTTGGGTGTGCGAAACTGTATTCTGGAATTTATCGTATGGCTGGAGATATGTACCGGGGACCGGCAATCACTTCGGAACAGGTTCAGTGTGTCATTGATACATGGCGAAATACGGGCAATACTTATGTAACCGGTAATTTCATCGGTTTTATATCATGGACTGTCACGCCAATCGATGCGCAAGCTATTCAATTATTGTTGGACGAGTTTGAAAACTTCAAAGGTCTTTCCCGTGTAATTTTGGTCGGTGGACTTGGTTATCGCTTACTGGTGAATGACCCACGTGATCGTTCCATCAGTGATATTCGACATTCCTTATTTTCTAAATTTATTGAATACTCAAACCCTGCAAGTTGCCCAATATTCGCCCCAGTCGCTTCCAGTTTAGCTTGGTGTTATCAAAAAGCGTTTGCTCAATTATTCGGTATCCAGGAACCGAATAGTTCTTGGCCCGAATTACATTTCGACGACAAGTTGACACTCAAGATCCTTCCCATGGTAGCGAATGTTACAGATGATAAACCTTTCTTAACTGACGAATCGAAGTCACTACAGCAAGCGTTGTTAACGCCAATTCTTGATACTTATCAGCATCCCCAATACGTCATTCGAGCGGTTCATTATTTGTATCTTCTAGTCATCGCTGAAAAACATCGTGTACATGCTTTTGCGGTATCGCAGGAAGTGCCTTTATTACTAGCTCCAGGGTCAGAATTCGAAAACCTGGTCACAGCTTTTGATCTCGTTCCTGAGGTCATGGATTTGTATAGAAGTTGTCAGCATTTACATCGAAAGTTGGAGTTGGTAATTACGTGAAGGGTCAGAAACGGCGAGGTTTAAGGCGTCCCAGTAGAAACGGTTTTAAAGGCTTTGCGTTAAATTCGAGCTTCTTGGAGCAGATTTAAGCGCCAAAATACACCCGACCCATAGTACAGACATAGGGCATATTCGCCCAAATTTGCTCCGTGGAGGCTTTTGATATTGCTTTTCACCATAAATAGTTTTACTACAGCGCACGCTTTGACAAAATCAAAACTAGGGGGATAAGATCAAACCACGGTACAGTGTGAGAACCGGATAGCCGTCAACAGTGATCATTCACAAAACCCTGCCCCGATTACAAGAGTGTCGCTACCTCGTGATAGATTTTGGAACATCCATGTCCAAAATCGACTCGCCAACGCGACAGCCAATGTGCCCCGGCCGCCCTGCGTCCGTGCCGCTTCGCCACACCATCGCAAGATGCTCGGCACTGGCTTCGCAGCACTCCCTCAAATGGCTTGACGGCGTTTCGGATGTCATTTTAGATCCCCTCTGGCGCTCCGCACGACGGGTATCCAAAATGACCTACGCCTACCGGGGACTACCAGCCCTCGCGTCCGCTCTCCATGGCTGGCAGCGAAAGAAATGGTTTGCCAAGAGCGTCCAGATTTGCCTGCTAAATCCTTAATTGTAATGCATATTACTGATATCTATCAATGCCTTCCAGGCAATAATGCCGGTGATCGAATCAACTAGACCAGATACATGAAATCCCTTGTGGTACTCGACTACCTCTGAACCAGAAAAGTCAAATAACCTCAGACTTAACTGTAAGGATTTGCAGATTTGTCTAAGCTCCCGACAAAGCCGGGAACTTTCTAGACAACCGATGACATGAAGTCATAAAGTGTAAAAGTTAAGCCTTGGGTTTTACGTCGTTTTTTACGGATTCAGATTCAGAATCGATTTGGATATAAGCAATAAATAGAACTGGAAGAATGAGCATTGCAAACCGGAAGATATTCGGAATGAAAGGCCCAATTTGTGTTTGGATTTGAACAAGTGTGTCATACATGTCGATAACCTCGATATTTGGTTTCTGAATAATATCTTTTTACGGATACCCTATCGGAATAAGGCAACATGAATGCCAGTCTCCAAAAAATCGAGTATAGATGACCAAATAATTAAGTAACACCCGTTATTTAGAGGTTTTTAATTTCCTTAGATTTTTCTATAACGTGTGATTTCGATGCCATTGTCGAACCTCGACGTTGCCCAAAACTCCTAAATTTGCGAGTTCAGATGTATAATTCTCGCGAAATTAAGAGTTTTTTAAAAATAATCCATAGTACCGATGTCCGATTTGTCCCAGCAAATTCCCCATGAAGTAGCCGCCGTTCTAGATGCATTTCCAGACCCGGCAATTATTCTTGGTCTTGATTACCGAATTCTCGCGGCCAATGCGGAATATCAGAAAGTCTATGGCGACGGCTCAATGATTCCGGGTCGAAATTGTTACGAAGTGTCTCACGGCATCAAGGTTCCGTGCGAAATGGCTGGAGAATCCTGTCCGGTGATGGACGTACTTGATTCGGGAGAACCTAAGCGCGTACTTCATGTGCATCGCACTCCACGGGGTAATGAACATGTGGATGTCGAGGCAAGGCCTATTTTCAACGACAAAGGAAAGATTTGTTACCTGTTGGAAATTATGCGTAAAACACGAGTTTCTAGTGCAGTACCTAGCAGTCACGGTTTAGTTGGGAAGTCTCCCAACTTTGTCAGAATGCTTGGGCTTCTCAAACGGGTCGCCGACAGCAACACTTCAGTATTATTGCTTGGTGAGTCAGGAACCGGCAAGGAGCTGGTGGCTCAGGCGATTCATGACGAAAGTAGGCGTTACGCCAAAGCATTCGTTCCAGTAGATTGTTCGAGTTTGACCGAAAACCTGTTTGAAAGCGAACTTTTTGGTCATGAAAAAGGCGCCTTTACCGGTGCAACCAACAATAAGATAGGCCTTGTCGAAGCGGCAGAAGGTGGAACGCTATTTCTGGATGAATTAGGAGACGTGCCACTGGCATTACAAGTAAAATTATTGCGGCTTTTGGAAACATCTAGTTATCGCCGGGTCGGCAGTATAGACGTTAGACCCGCCGATTTTCGACTGATATGTGCGACTCATCGAGATATTGCTCAAATGGTTAAAGATGGAAAATTTCGTGAAGATCTTTTTTATCGTATTAGCCCCTTCCCGATTGAAATTCCTGCGCTTTCAGATCGCCGAGATGATATACAGCTATTGATAGATAGCATGTTGGAAAGGCTCTCTACAAAACCCACGAAACCGAACATTGAACCGAATGCCTTAGATTGTCTTATGCGTTATGATTACCCCGGTAATATCAGGGAGCTTAAAAATATTGTTGAGCGTGCATTACTACTGGCCGACGGTGAACTCATTACACGGGATGAACTACCGCACGACCTTCTGAAATCCGTATCTGAACAACCCAAACCAATGCCTCTGCAATTCGACGAGATTATTCCGTTGGATGAAATGGAGCAACGCTATTTGCTGTCGGCTGATAACCAGCATAAAGGCGATCGTAAATCGCTGGCAAAAAAACTGAGGATTAGCGAGAGCACCCTTTACAGAAAACTAAAGGAACTGTATGAATCTGATTAAAAAAAGGGTATTGCTAATAAAGTATAGTCAATGTCCCGTTTCTTTTATGCATTAATAGCAAAATTGATAATTCAAAGCATCCGTGCACCCTTGGTATAGCATTCGCTGCCAGCCATGGAGAGCGGACGCGAGGGCTGGTAGTCCCCGGTAGGCGTAGGTCATTTTGGATACCCGTCGTGCGGAGCGCCAGAGGGGATCTAAAATGACATCCGAAACGCCGTCAAGCCATTTGAGGGAGTGCTGCGAAGCCAGTGCCGAGCATCTTGCGATGGTGTGGCGAAGCGGCACGGACGCAGGGCGGCCGGGGCACATTGGCTGTCGCGTTGGCGAGTCGAGAGTTATAACAAAAAGTGGTGTTTGAAGAGATTTGAAAAGAAGCGGCGTATCAGGTTAATTTAAAGATGCAAAGTCATCAAACAACCCAGAGGATACGCCACCATGAATAAGCATACCGTTATTTCACTACAAGATCG
>Ga0209992_10003735_pt1 | contig 12546 bp, 24 predicted proteins | sample 2SBtaG_2_FD_182564 | JGI IMG/M metagenome (GOLD analysis project Ga0209992, IMG submission 182564) | Deep subsurface microbial communities from Kolumbo volcano to uncover new lineages of life (NeLLi) - 2SBTROV12_ACTIVE470 metaG (SPAdes)... | ecosystem: Environmental > Aquatic > Marine >... | reverse complement strand
TCGTGTTAATATCTTCATCTTCATCTACATTTGCTAACGAAACGGCACGTACTATGGGTGATCGTAGCTGGCAGTTTGGAACACCTTTTGAAACACAGGTGCGTTTGAACATGGCTGTTGCACGGGAACTTCAGGATCGTTACCGTAATCCTCGTAAGCTTGGTGTAGGTAATCGTGGATTGGGTGTTGGTAGTGGTGGTGGTGTATATATTGCCAATGTTGAAAATCTTGGTGTTATTGGTTCATCACAAAATATTGCAAATCAATCTGTTATTGATATTAATGGCAATAATAATAAAGCCAAATCGGGTCAAACGATTGGTCATAATGACCAAGATGCTGATGTAAATATTAACGGTAATTCTACGGGTTCAAACAGCCCAATTATCAATAATTAAAGGATATGACAATGAAAAAAATTATCACAATTATTTCTTTTGCCATCCTTTTTTCTGGATGTGCAAGTATGGACATTGCAAACCCTGGCAACGGCAACGCTGACTTGGTTATGGGTCCTCACATTACTTCTAATAATTCACCTTATACTGCATCGCTTATGTGTCTTTCTGGCACTGCTGAACCCAGTGCAAGTGCGTGGATTGCTATTGGTCAGATTCCTGATTTAACCGGTAAGTTCACTAATGAAGATGGTGGTTATCGTATAACACAGGGTGCTCAAATGATGGCTTCAACCGCCGCATCTAAAGTAAGTAATATTAGATTGGTTGAACGTATTGATACAAGTGTGTCTGATTTTGAATTGGGTATGGCTGGTAAGAAAGTTTTAGGTGACGGTCAAACTTATACACTTAACAGTCGCGAAATAAATTGGCGTCCTGTTCCTACTGGTGGTATTCGTGGTTCTGATTACACTATTACTGGTGCAATTACAGAAGTCAATTACAACATTCAATCCGGTGGTCTTGAAGCTTCATATTATAATGTTGGTGCAAAAGGTCGTAAGTATGCACTTAATGTTGCTGCTGATTTGCGTTTGGTTAACACACGCACTTTGGAAGTTGTTAAATCTGTTACTTTACAGAAACAGATTATCGGTTATGAAATTGGTGCTGGTATATTCCGGTTTTTTGGTAGCGAAATTATTAACTTTAACACAGGCATGAAGAATAATGAACCTATCCAATTGGGTGTTCGTGCCATTATCGAAGCTGGCGTAACTCAATTATTGGGTGAAGTTGTAGGCGGTGATGCTAGTGGTTGTATTGCTGGTGTTGAAAAAGCATTTGATGCTGACGCAAGCCGTGTTATGCAAAATCCACGTGATGTTGCCGCAGAAGTAGCTGAGTCTTTGACACCACCTGCTCCTATTGCAGCACCTCTTAGTACTAATCGTTTCATAGATCCAAGAAATGGTGTTACTACACTTCCTGATCGTAAAAGTAGCAGTACATTAACTTTACCTATTGATGGTAATGTTTCAACTGATATGAACAAAATGGGGGAGTAGTTGTTGTTTCGGATAATGAATCCGTTACGAAACAACATGGGAATTCGGAACTTAATGATAACTTAAAATGGGAATTGAGACACTGGATTCAATAAGGAAGTAATATATGTTTTTTTTAATGCTGAATAATGGATGGGATGTCAGCTAGAACATGACCCAAAATTAATTTAATATTTAAACTTTAACTTAAATCTCAAAGGAGATAAACAAATGAAAAAATTAATCTTAACTATCGCAACATTGGCACTTAGTACGTCAGTAGCATTTGGTAGTGGTTCACAGAGTTCTGTTCCTGGTTCGCAGGGTTCTGTTCCTGGTTCGCAGGGTTCTGTTCCTGGTTTGGTAGCTGATCTTACTTGGTTGAATGTTGGTTATGCAGGCGGTCCTAATGTAGTTGGTGATGTTGCCGTAGCTGGTTCTTTACAGTTTGCTGCTGGTAATAATCAAACAGCATGGTCACATACTGATGACGTTAATACTGTTGAAAATCCAGAACTTTTCGTAAAGGGTGCTGAAGAACAACATCCTGATTTTGTAGCTGGAACTATTACTACTTCTGCTCAGAATGTTATTAATTCTACTGCCTTATCTGCTGATGCTTACGGTCGTCGTAATGTATTAGCTGGTGCTTTGAATGTTCAAGGTGCGTTGGGTAACACACAATATGCTCATGCCGGTGTTGAAGGTACTCCTGCTACTGAAGGCGGATGGGAACATTCTTATGATACAGGTCCAGAATATGTATGGGTTGATGGTACACCTGAAGTACGTGTAGTTGCTGGTGACGTTACTACTTCTGCTCTTAACTTTATCAATGTTTCAACTATGGATGTTGATGCTGATCAAGGTTCACGTCGTCTTCGTCGTCGTCATCGTCATCATCGTTCCGGTGATGTACTAGCAATCGGTGCTAATGTTCAATTTGGTGGTAGAAATACTCAAGCTGCTGTTGCACACATTGATCTTGTTGAATCTTACGGTAATGTTGAGACTGTTGCTGGTAATGTCCTTAACGAATCTGTTATGACTGTTGATGCTGGTAAAGCTCGCTATCATGGTAGTTCAACTGCGGCAGGTTTGAATCTTCAAGGTGCTCGTTATAATGATCAATTCGCTAGTGCAAGAGCTTCTGATGTAATGCTTCACGGTGGTAACCTTTCTACTATTGCTCTTAACAGTATCAATACTCTTGATATGAAAGTTACTGGAATGGATCTTAGTGTTGGCTTAAGTGCTCAAAAAGCTATTAATAATCATCAGTATGCTGGTGCTTTAACTAACAATGTTGGAACATGGGGTGGATCAATCACTACCACTGCTGGTAACACCATTAATAGTGGAGCAATCAGTGCTACTACTGGTTCTTACAGTCCTGCACCGTAATATCGATTACATCGCAATGATGTAGAAATTACGCTAGGTTAAACTAGTGAAATTAGACAAACGCCCCATTCTTCGGAACGGGGCGTTTTCTTTTGTATAAATACAAATAAGAGGTTGACATAAAAAACCTTTTATAGTACAATCGGATTATGAAAGAATGTCCGATTTGTTCAAGGAAATTAATAACCGGTGATAGTATTGACGAACATCACTTGGTTCCAAAGACTTTCAAAAACAGATATAAAGACAAAGTTCATACAAAAGATAATAAGATAATCATACACAAAGTATGTCATAGAAAAATTCATGCAACATTTGCTGAAATAGATTTGTATTCTTATTATCATACAGTAGAACGTATTTTGGAACATGTCGAGATCCAAAAATTTATTAAATGGATCGCAAAGAAGCCTTTGGATTATTATTCTAAGAACAAAGAAACTCGCGAACGTAAACATAAGCGAAGGAGATAAAAATGAGGACAGGAAATGGTAGATTTTACCAAATATGCAAGGGACAAAAAACAGAATAAGTTAGAAGTAGGACATGTAGTATTTTTAGATAGTAAACATGCTATAGTGAACAAGGTTAAAAGACTTTCACGTGATAAGGCACCAGATATAGAAGTAATTTTAGTAGAAACAAATTGGCGTGGAGAAAATATTACTACAAAGAAGGCAACATGGGACGCGACAATATATAGGAAATCAAATTTAATACCCCATTCACAGCTAAGAGATGATTATGCATTACATAAAAAGATACTCGAACTTATTGAACTCCCCACGTGAAAACAATAAACATGTATTATATGAAAAATATACATGGTATGTTTTATTGTGTACATTTAATTTAATTGATTTTTTAACAACCAAATATATTGTAGACCAAGATGGATTTGAAGCAGAATTTAATATGATATTAAAATATTTCATGAATTATATGGATTCAGTTTTTGCTATATTACTTTTTAAAGGAATTTTTTTAATATGGTTAGGATTTTTAGTTCCATATATTTCGGTTAAGTTAAATTTTATAAAAGTATTAACATTTATGTTTGGATTAATATCTATAAATAATTTTATAATGATTATGATTAGAATATGATAACAGAAATGAAAACAGAAGATGGAACCACTATTAGGGTTCATCATAAGCAGCGATTTTTTCATGAATATTTTGATTGTATGTGCGAATCTGACGAACATGTTGTTAGATTTTCATATTTTGTTGATGAATACCAATCTGATAAAATGGAAGATGAGATGTATTTTAGTTTTCAAATGCCAGCACAACCATTTTTGAATAGGCTGGCAAACGCATTCTGGTACGTTTTGGGCAGAGAAAGCAAGTGGGGGCATTGGGGAACCACCATATTTAAAATGCATGATGCAGAACGGCTTAAAACCTTATTAGATAGATACATTAGTTCAGGATTAAATCACATAGAAACGGATAAAGAAAATGACGAAAGAAAGCTTAGATCAAAAAAAGATACAGAAACTTGAGAGTGATATAAATACCCTCAGAAAGACCATTGTATCTATGAAGCAACAGATGATGCTTATGGATAGAAAAATGAAAGGTAATAGAATTAATATTGAAGAAAATAAAAGAAATATAGGAGCCTTAACTGGAATCCTTAACAAATAATGAATTTGAATGAAATATTAATAGTAAATAAGGCGATAAGTCCTAATATAGATATAACTAAAAGTAAAATAATAGGATCAATAGAAGGGCATGATATTCATCAATATAATAATACTGGAATACATTATTTCATTAAAAATGAAAAAGAGATAATTTCTAGTGTATCTGGTAATTATATTAATTTTTTAAATTCTAAGTTTTTTGTTATAAAAAATATATTTACTTCAATACAGTATAAAGGAAAAGGGTTCGCTAGTATTTTATTCATGTTTTTTCTAAAAAAACTACACATAAAATTAATGGCAGATATTGAAATGACTTTAGAAGGTATTCGTTTTTGGGAAAACATATCAAAACAATTTGGAAATTCTAAAGTTATTGACCAAGAAAGTAATACAATATTTGATAGAACTGAAATTTCTGATGAACAATTGTTTATTAATGGTTCTGCTAGAAGTAAAATATCGGATAAGTATTTGTTAATAATGGAAACTTGTCCTATTAGTGTAACAGATATAGGTAACCCGCCATTTAATTTATACGAAGAATCTATACCAGATTTGATTCTTTATACGGATAGAAAACAAAATATGTTTTTATAAAAAGGAATAATTTATGTCAATACTAACTTCTTTATTAACGGGTGGAACAACTTCTTACATAAAAATAGGAATTATAATTGCCATTGTCTTGGCAATATCAGGTGCTATAGGTTATCATTATTATACCGTTAATTCTTTAAAAGACGAGATTATTACGCTCGCCGAAGAAAAGAATCTGGCTATCACAGACATGAACGTGGCAATAGAAAATGCCACTAAATTGCAAGTAGCGTTAGATACACAATCTAATTATATTGAAAATTTACAAGACCAACGAGAAGAAGATCAACAAAATATTACACAATTATCGGTAAAGTATGCTTCAGCACGAAAAGAAGCCAATAATATTAAAAAAACATTAAGCAAACATAATTTGGGTAGTTTGTCATTAGCAAAACCTGGACTTATAGAAAACATAATCAATAAAGGAACTGCAAAACTCGGTAGGGAAATCGAAAAAATAACAACATATGAGGAGTAATATTATGAAAATTCATTTCCTATTAGTTTTGTTTATATGGTTAAATGGTTGTAGTTTATTTCAACCTAAACAAGAACCAGTTAAACCTATTAGTATTTTAGCTACAGAAGTAAAAATTCCAGTTTTCCACCCTCCAATGCCTGATTCAATAATTTGGCGAGATTTTAAATGGAAAATTTTAACACCAGAACGTATGTCTGAATTATTAGATGCTATTGAAAGAGGTGAAGAACCTGCTAGAGCATTTTATGCACTAACTACAGATCAATATGAAGTATTAACACTAAATATGGCAGAAATAAAACAATTTTTAAAACAACAAAGAGCCATTATTGAATATTATCATAAAAATGTTAATTATATGGCAGTAGAGAAAGAACCATTAACATATCCAAGTGAATAAAATTCAAGTCTTTTTGTTAAAAATATAATATTTTTAATAAATAAAGTAATGTTATTAAGTGAATTATATAAACAAGTATTAAGTGAATACTATTTTGATGAGTATAAAATTCAAGTATCCATTAATGAAGGAGCTATTAAAACAGCGATAACTAATACACCTGGTGGTATTATTAAAGGTGTAGGTGGCTTTTTTAAGAAGCATCCTATAGCAACTGCATTATTAGCACAATCTGCTGTTGTTGCACTTCATAAATATAATATGAATAAGCGTAATACTATTACGTTTTTTGGTAAATCTGTACAAGAGAAGGATTTCTATAAAAAAATGATCAAGGATTTGGTCGATGGAGGCCATTATAAAGTCGTCAAAAATAAATATGTTGACGGAGGTAAATTATGGCAATTAATGAGGACAAGGAGTTAAAATGACTTTCAAAGAATATTTAAAAGAAAATTGTAGTGAACATGATGAAGCATGTAAATGTGAAAAGTGTGATTGCCCCCATCATAAAGAAGAAAAATGACATTTAAAGAATATATTAAAACACCAAAAGATAAATCTGATTGCGGGTGTGATAAATGCAAAGAAAAACGCAAAAAAAATAAAGATTTGCTTGAGGTTAGTGGTGTAACTGATATAGTTTCTAGTAAAGGTGCTGCACCAGATTTGGTTTTTTCTGATCAAGGAAAAGGTGTACATTTGACTACAGATAATATGCCGTCGTCAGAAGAATCAACAAAAGAACTACCACATGATCGTATGAAGAACATACAAAGTAATATTAAAAAAGGTGCATCAGATGAAACCCAAATGTGGTATAATGCATTAGAATTGGTTCACAGAGCATATGTGGTTAGTGGTGTTCAACGTCCTTTACCAGATATGGCAGATGCATGGAAGCAATATGAAAGCAATATTGAATATGCAGTAAAAAGTCTTAGTGATTCCCGTGGTAAAAATGGTCAATGGAGAATGACTGGAACTGGTGGTAAGAAAAGTAGTTGTATTTCTCGTTCACGTTCAACAAAATCTATAGCAGCCGGGGTATAATAATATGTCCTATATGCTCCTTGAAGTACAAGATATATCTCAACTTCAAAAATGGTATAAAGAATTCAATACATTTTTATTTAATAATGAACTCCCTGAAATACCATTAAAATTCAATAGAGCAAAACGTTCTGCTGCGGCGGTTAATTCTACTATTCAAAGTATAAAGAGAAATGGTAAAAAAGAATATGATAATGATTCTATAATTATTAAAAATATTTCATTTTCTACATTACATATAAAAACTGACGAAGCACTTAAAGGTATTATGGTTCATGAAATGATACATGTATGGTTATTATCAAATGGTGTTCCATTTACTACTGGTGATAAGTCACATGGAAAGGAATTCATGGATAAATTACATGAATTACAATCAAAGGTAAACTTTACTATTCCAATAACAGAAGACGTAACACAATTAGAAGTAAATGCAAAGGGTAAAACTTTTTATATTGCATATATAAAACGAAAATCGGGTAATAATAGTATTAGTTCATATTCAAAAACTTTTTTTTACAACAATTTTGAAGATTTAAAACGTAATTGGAATTTACAGACAAGAGGTGGATTAGAAATTTTATTAGGTACTTCTAAAGTACCAGATTTAGAAATCTTTCCTGCTAAAAGAACAACAAAATTATCTTCTTATAAATTAGAAAAAAATATAGAAGATAAAATAAAAGCAGATATGAATGTAATGGTTACATTAAAGGAATAATTATGAGATTTACACAATTTTTAGAATCATATAATATAAAGTCATTGAAAAAGAACAAAATACCTTTAACTAAAGAAGAACGTAAAGAAGCGATGGATAGGGGTGCAGTATGGCATAATGAACCTAACGGTGAAGCTACTTGTGCTATATGGAAAAGTAAAGATAGTAAAGGAAATTTTGTTTATGGTTGCAATACACATAGAGCAGGGGCAATAAAACCAACATTAAAAGGTGCAATAAACGCATTTGATTTTATTAAAACTACATCATGAAACTTATTGATATAACAGAAAAATATGACTATAAAGATGCTCGTAATACAGTATCCGATGCAGTGCGTAAAGAAATATCTGTTTTTGATGCTAAGTCGGATGAAGAAAAATCACATAAACCACTCTTATATCATTTACTAGGACAAGGAACACCAGCATTTAAAATGTCAAAAGAAGATGCAAACTATACAGATAAATCCCCCGGTAAACAAACATGTTCAACTTGTCGTTTTGCATATAAAAAGGTAATAAAAGACCGTATTATATGTTCACAAATTCGTGGCCCTATCCAATTAGAAGGATGGTGTCATTTATGGAAATCATAAAAATCACTTGACATTTCTGTTTTTTGTTTTATAATATATCTATTAATTTTGTTTAACCATCACAAAAGGTGAATTATGAGTTGGAAAGATGACATAGACAGTTTAACGAAAGAACATATTGAAACAAAGGGACGTATTACTTGCGAAATTTCTGTTTCTAAAGAACAGCTTCCTGAAGTTTTAGACTATGTTAATTTTGTTCGTCCGTATAAAGGATATGTTTGGAAAGTCTTTGATTGTACGACATGTAAAGAACATGATATTAATTTTCCATATCATGTTGAAATTTTTCACGAATCAGAAATAAGTGATAACAACTTTTTGTAAATTTTTGGTGAAATATGTTATTAATATTGGTATTGGGTATTTTTGTATTATGTTTATGGCGTGATATATTAAAAATACGTAAAGAGAAAGAAGCTATACAAAATGAAAAAATAGCAATTTCGAAATTTTTAAAACTTTAGAAATTAAAAATGATAAATTATAAAGATTTGTATCAGGAATTGACTACTTTGGTCAACACTAACGATGCCTTTTTCCGTATTGAACAGGAACGAGATGGTATTCAATACCATATTTTTAGCTATCGTCTGGCTTCATATACTGATTTCTTATTGCCTAGTGCGTTAGAATGTCGTGGAGTTATGTTCCGTGTATCTAATGGTGTTCCAGAAGAACTGGTAACATTGCCTATGCATAAATTTTTCAATTTTAGTGAACTAGAATGCTTCGTTCCTATAAATCTGGATAATGTTGTAGATGTTGATTATAAATCAGATGGATCGTTGATTTCGACATACCTTCATAACGGTGAAGTTTATGTTAAGTCAAAAGGTGCATTATTTTCTGATCAAGCAGTTGCCGCAAATGCATATATTCAATATCATCCAGATTTTAAAAACCAATTATTATCTTTGATAAAACTTGGAACAACAGTTAATATGGAATGGGTTTCACCCGATAATCGAATTGTTCTTGGATATGAAAAAGATGCTTTGATTGTGCTGAATGTTAGACATCATACGGGTATTTACATGTCTAACCAGCAAATACATGATTTGCAACTTAATACAATTACAGATCGCTTGTGGGAAAAGCCGAATTTTACGGATATTCATGATTTTTATGCTGCTATTGATGATGAAGTGGATATCGAAGGATATGTTTTCAAGTTTAAAGATGTTGACGGCAAATCGTTATGGGCGAAGAAGAAGACTAAGTGGTATCTTGCACGGCATCATTGTATAGATTCTATTAAGTCGCCTCGAAGATTGTATGAATGTGTTCTGCGTGAAGCTACGGATGATATGCGAACTTTGTTTGAACGTGATGCTGTTGCGATACAAAAAATTGAAGACATGGAAGAATTTGTATCGAAAATATATAATCATATGGTAGCGGCAGTAGAACAGTTTTATGAGGATAATAAAACCTTGACACGAAAAGATTATGCTATCAAAGGTCAAGCAGAACTTGAAAAGAAATATTTTGGGTTGGCTATGAATCTTTATATCGGAAAAACGAACGATTATAAAGAATACATGTCAAAACATTTCAAAAATTTTGGTATACAAGAGGATTATGATGAACCAACAACCGAATGAAAAAAAGATTGAGCGAATATTAATGATTGTGTTTGTAGTTTTGTTTGTACTAGCAGTTTTTTCTACATGTTCTAAAACAGAAGAATATCGTAGTCAACCTGGATTAGCAGAATTGCGGGATATTACACATGAAGGACATGAAGGATTTGTTGATGAAGAAGTTTATGGAGAATGGTAAATTAACATTAAAAAGGTGAAAAATGATTGGATTTCGCAAAAGGCGTTTTCGGAACATAAAGAAGAAGGATTCAATTACGGTAAAATATTAAAAGGATGCAATATGGCATTTGGGGTTCTCCACCCCAGTAAAAACCCAACAGTCATGTTGGGTTTTTTTATGTGTTCAATCCATATAGTATAAATACAAGAATAATACTAGGGAGCCACAAATATGGAATTAAATAAATTACGATTACTTTCAGGAATACCAATTAAAGCCAGCAATAAAACAGTTGTGGTTATAGAAAAAAAGGTAACATTGGAAGAAGCAAAAAAAATAGTTGAATTAGCAAAAGAAGTGGTTAATGAAAAACAACTATTTAAATCTAATGGTGAACATTTTATTGGTCATACATTTTCTAGTGTAGATGATGCTAATGCTCATATGAAAAAGAATACAGATGATGCATTACTTCATGCTGATGATGAAAACTCAAAATATTATGTAGCTTCTAAAAAATCAGTTAATCCTAAAGATCATGCAGATTTGAAAGTACATGACAAAGAATTTAATAAAAGTGTTAATGAAAGCACTGGTTCCTACGCACCTGATACAAATGCAGTTACATGGCAAGATGGCAAGAAACCGGTTAATGTGATGTCTAAAGATGATACATTGTATAATCCTATTGATACTGTTAAACATGAAAAAGAAACCACGCCATATCCTCCTAGTGATATGAAAATGAGTGGTATGGACGAAGAAACTATAAAAGTACCGGCTGATATAAAGAGTTCTTTAAGAAGTAAAATAAAAGAATTATTTGATTCAGAAGAAAGATATAGAACCATTGATCCACAAAGTGCATCTTTTATGTTAACTGCCGGACATGCATTAGAAGATCTTTTGAATCATTTAGAAGATGGAGATGTAACGGGTATTAAGCGTGCACAAGTATTCATGAGTTCATTAATGGGACCGATTATAGAATTGATACCGAATAATGCATATGATTTTATTGTACGTGGTGGCATACCTAGAACAATATCCAATATTTTCAAAGAAATTAAGGTAGACATTAAAAATAAAATCTAATGAAACTTCAAGATTTAACATTGTTAGAAATAGGTCCTAATAGTCAGCGTGGCGGTAGTGTTATGCCAAAAGGAGATAGGAAAGGTAATATATCTGGCGAGGCTAATATTAAACCTATGAATGCTTTACGAAAACGAAATTTGTCGTTAAAAATATTCAGACGAGTATTCAAGAATGATATTGTGAATAGTAAAGAAATAGGTGCAATTAAATCATATAAGATTACTAACACTATATTAGCTAATTTAAATAATGTAATAGCAAAAACTGAACATCTTAATGCAGAAGATCGAGAAAATGAAATAAAAAAAGTTATAACACAAATGCAAACTTTTGTTAAAGATAGTAAAAAAGGTGGAGGATTATTTAAATTCTCTTCTGTATCTCCACAAGAAATTCAAATGATAACAAATGCTTATAAATCAGAAGAAAATGATATAGAATTATTAAAAATGCATCTTAGGGTATTAAAGGATATTAAAACAGAACGTCAAAAAGGAAATAAATAATGAAAATGAGATGGCTGTTTGAAAATTCTACTGATGATTTTTCTGTATTTGGTGATTATCAAGCCAGAGTTAAGGGTAAAAATTTGACTGGTAAAGATTCACTTATTATATTTAATAAATTACGTGGTTATAATACTGAAGAAATTATACGAAATGTTGAAAAATCTAGTAAAGGTGGAATAACTGTTACTCAAGATGATGTTGAAAATGCTCTTCAAAATGAATATAAAAAAATAGAGAATATAGATTTTTCTGGTATTAAGAAGACATCTACACCCAGTCCTGATAAAAATTCAGATGAAGCTGAATCCGAATCTGAAGAAAAAGGTATATTACATGATTTAGATGCAAAAAAACTTAGAGCATATACTGATAAACTAACAAATGATCAATTTGATTTTTTGATTGATACATTAGAAAAACGAATTTATAAGTTAGAGGCTGCCAAACGTGGTTTAGATATAGCTGATAAGTTTAAAGATAAAAAATATGCTCAGAAACATCGTAATAAAATACTAGGCAACATCAGCAACACATAAAACCTTGACAATCTTCTAAATATGTATTATAATTAGTTTTCATATTAGGAATATTTTGATGACCATTCAAACTAAAGATTTTCGTAATTTTTCTGCTAAACACTCCAGAAACAAATCTGGTGCTGGAAGACATGCGGTAAAAAACGGAATTAAAGCAGCACGAAATCGTCAAAAAACTAACTGGCAACGTCAGTTATTACAAGAATGTTAACATGGAGATTATTAAATGAAAGAAGAATTGAAAGAAGAATTGAAAGAAGAATTGAAAGAAGAA
>Ga0209992_10003734_pt1 | contig 12547 bp, 13 predicted proteins | sample 2SBtaG_2_FD_182564 | JGI IMG/M metagenome (GOLD analysis project Ga0209992, IMG submission 182564) | Deep subsurface microbial communities from Kolumbo volcano to uncover new lineages of life (NeLLi) - 2SBTROV12_ACTIVE470 metaG (SPAdes)... | ecosystem: Environmental > Aquatic > Marine >... | reverse complement strand
AATTGTAGCTGGAGGCGCACCTCCTGCACAAACAGCGTCTGAACGATATAACGGAACTGCATGGGCAGCGGGTCCATCTTTGTCAACTGATAGGGATAATAATTCTAGTTCTACTCAATCTAATGATATAAACGGTGCAATATTTGGAGGATATTCTGGTTCAGGAAATACAGCTGCAACAGAAGAATTTACAGAATCAGTAGCAACAAAAACAATTGATGTGTCATGACAGATTATAAAACTATTCATGGTAAAAAAGTTAAATTTCTTTCAAGTGATCCCCCTGCAGCAGTGGGTGAAGGTCAAGTATGGTATAATGGAACAGATTATAAAACAGCTATTGGATCTGAAGCATGGGCAAGTGGTGGAAATTTAAATGAGGGTAGATTTGGGCATGCATCGGCTCAAGCAGGCACACAGACTGCAGCCTTATGTGCTACAGGAACTGAAGGACCTCCGTGGCCTGGCATAGTAACTAGTGTAGAAGAATATGATGGTTCATCTTGGACAGAACAAAGTAATGTAAATGCAGGTAGAGAAAGTATGGCTGGATGTGGAACTCAAACAGCTGGATTAATATTTGGTGGTTCACCTGATAGTGATGATACTGAAGAATACGATGGTACTAACTGGACAGATGGTGGAGATATGAATACGGGAAGATATCATGTCGGTGGAGCTGGAACACAGACAGCAGGTCTTGTTTTTGGTGGCTACACGGGGACGGCTAAAACTGGAGTAACAGAAGAATACAATGGATCTTCTTGGGCCAATAGTCCTGGTAGTTTAAACACCCCTAGATTTAGTATTACTGGATGCGGAACACAAACAGCTGCTTTAGGAAGCGCTGGAAATATAAATCCACCTAGCACAGTTGTAACAAATACAGAAGAATACGATGGAAGTTCTTGGACAACAGGAGGAAGTATGAACACTGCTAGACAAGATATGGGAGCAGCTGGAATACAAACAAACGCAATAGTTTTTGCTGGTCGAATACAACCTGGTTCTACACTTTCAAATGCAACAGAAGCATACGATGGAACTTCTTGGTCAACAAAACCAAATGTTTCTACGGCAAGATCACAAGGAGCAGGAGCAGGAACAGCTGCGGCTGGATTACTTTTTGGAGGTGGTGCTCCAGGTCCTTCAACTGCAACAGAAGAATTTACAGCAGGTGCTATAGAAAAAACAATAACAGATAGTTAATAACAATTAAGGAGATATATGGCAATATTTATATATGGTACAGCTAATAACACAGGAAAAGGTTTTTTTACTGCACAAGACAGAAGAGACTTTTTTTTAAGAGGATACACAGGACATGATGGTTCAAATTATGTTGATGTGTGGGTAATTGGTGCTAATGAAAAAGGAGCATTATGGTTAGCTGAAAAAGATGGTGTTGAAAAAACTAAAACAGAAGCACAAAATTTAGTTAATGCAGCAATTACTTTAGCACAAAATGCTTGGGATGCTTTATCTGATGAAGAAAAAGCAATACAAGGATCTAGACCAACAGCTGTTACTGTTCCTTAGAAAAATTAAATGTCAACATACCAAGAAATAAAAGGACTTAAAATAAAATATTTATCTGCCGATACATCGGGAGATAGAGCTAAAGAGGGTGAAGTATTTTATAACTCTACTTCTTTTGCTGTTAAAACATTTGTTACAGCTAGTGCTTGGCATTCTAGTGGTAGTTTAAATACATCTAGACAAGAATTAAATGGAGCAGGAACAGTTACTGCTGGTTTAGCTATGGGTGGATATACAACAACAACTTTAGCTAATACAGAAGAATACAACGGTTCTGGTTGGGCAACAGGAGAAGATATGCCAGCAGTAAAACACGCAGCAGCTAGTGGTGGAGTACAAACAGCAGCTTTTATTGCAGGTGGATATCCAGATCCTGGAGGTAACGTTAATACTTATGAATACGATGGAACTGATTGGGCTGCAGGAGGAGATTTAAATACATCAAGAAGAGGCTTTACTGGTTCTGGTACTTTAACAGCAGGTTTAGCAATAGGTGGTTTTTCTGATGCAATTAGTTCTGGTGCACCATTAACTAATGTTGAGGAATATGATGGATCAAGTTGGACTAATGGAGGAGCTTTACCAGCAGGAAATGGTAATATAGGAGCAGCTGGAACACAAACAGCAACTGTAGCTTTTGGAGGATATTTAGGACCTCCTGGTAATACAACTAATTCTTATCATTACAATGGTAGTAGTTGGACATCAGGTGGCTCATTAAATACTGCAAGAAATTCTTTAGGAGGTAGTGGTATTCAAACATCAGCTATGGGTTTTGGTGGAGGATCTCCTGCAAGTAATGCTACAGAATTATATAATGGTTCTTCATGGACAACATCATCAAATATGGGAACTGCAAGATTTAGTTTTGGATCTGCACAAAATACTACTTCTAATGAAACAGGTTTAGCTTTTGGAGGAGGACCTCCTCATACTGCAGTAACAGAAGAATTTACTACATCCCTATCAGCTACTACGGCAGGAGCCTGGTCATCTGGTGGAAATCACCCACAAAATATTAGAGGTGGTGGATCTGCTGGAACACAAACTGCTGCTTGGTATGTAGGTGGATTACAATATCCAAGTGATACAAAAAATAGAACAGATGAATATAATGGTTCTTCATGGACAAATGTAAATAATCTACCAGCTGATTATTTTAATGGTAATGCATGTGGAACTTTAACTGCAGGATTAATTTTTGGTAGTAATGCAGGTTATGGAGCAGAAGAACAAGTATATGAATATGATGGAACTGATTGGACTGCGGGAGGATCTTTACCAGATATAGGACCAGCTTATGGATCTGCAGGTGGAGGCGGAACTCAAACAGCTGCAGTTGCATGTGGGGGTTATGGTGACCCACCTCCAGGAATTAGTACCGTACTTGAATATAATGGCTCATCATGGTCAGCTAATCCTAATTCGTTACCAACAGGAAATTATAATCAAGCAGGAGATGGAACAGCAACAGCTTTATGGCTTGCAGGAGGATATTTATCAAGTACAGCAACTCTTCATTTTGATGGCACAAGTTTTACAACTAGTGGATCTATGGCTACAGCTAGACCTTCTGCTTGTGGAGCTGGATATGGAACTCAAACAAATGCGATAGTTGCTGGAGGAGAGGCATCAGGAACATCTACACAAGGTGAACAATATAATGGAACAATTTGGGTAACTGCTCCTAGTATGTCTCAAGGTAGAAAATATGGTTTAGGTGCATCTAGATCAGCTGGATCGCAAACAGGATTTATTTGTGGTGGAGCAACACCTCCAAATCCTAATACCAATGCAACAGAAGAGTTTACACCTGAAACAGTAGCAGTAAGATCAGCTAAAACATTTGACTTTGATTAATGGCTCGTGTTAATTTTAAAAATTTTACACCTAGGCCTAAACCAAAAAAAAGACCAAGAAGACACAAAAAAAATTTAAACAAACAAGAAAAAAGAATGCAAAAAAAATATAATAGACAGGGGAGATAATGGCGACACCGAGTAATATACAACTACAAAAAGGTGCAATAACACCTGCTCAAACAGAACAGACAGGAACTAAATCTGCTGTAAGTTTGATTGATAGTTTATTAACACAACCTAGTTTACCTCAAGGTACTAGTATTCAACCACAAGCACAAAATATACAAACTAATGAATTATTAAGTACACCTGGAGTAACTGGTACATTATTAGCAACTTCAAGTCAAGCAGTAGCACCAACAGCTGCAATGGGTACTGCTGCAACAACTCAGCAAATTGCTGCTGCTACACCACAGACTGCATCTCAGTTTAGTGCAAATGTAGTTGGAACAGCACCTACAATGACTGCTGCACAAGGAACTGTAACAGCTCCTATGATTGCAGCCCAACAGTCATTAGCTAATATAGATCCAAGAGCAACAGTACAAGGCCAGTTAGAAAATATTTCTACAGATATTCAAACATCTTTAGCACAAGGTACGCCATTACCTGCATTTGCTAGAGGAGCTGCTGAAGCTGCTAAAGCTACTATGCAATCTAGAGGACTAGGTGCTTCTACAATGTTAGCTGAAGCATTAGCTGAAGGTATATTAAAATCATCTGTACCAATAGCTGCTGCAGATGCAGAAACATATAAGCAAGTTATATTTCAAAATTTAGCAAATAACCAACAAGCTGCAGTTGTTAATGCACAAGCATATCTACAAATGGATATGGCTAATTTAAATAACAATCAGCAAACTAATTTACAAAATTTACATGCTAGACAACAAACTTTATTATCTGACCAATCAGCTAGAAATGCTGCATTACAATTTAATGCTACTAGTCAGAATCAAGTTAATCAATTTTATGATACACTAAATACTAACATACAAACTCAGAATGCACAAAGATCAGATGCAATGGGTCAATTTAATTTAGCTGAACAAAATAAAGTTGAAGCATTAAATGCTAAAAATGCTACAGCAGTTGCAGATGCAAATGCACAAAGAGCTACAGCAATAGCACAATACAATAAAACACTAGAAGATGCAAGACAAAGATTTAATGTAGAGAATCAAAGAGTTATAGATCAATCTAATGCAACTTGGAGAAGATCAATTAATACATCTAATACACAGGCAGTTAATGCAGCTAATGAAACTAATGCAATGAACTTATTAAACTTAAGTAACTTTGCAATGTCTGCATTATGGCAACAGTGGAGAGATGAAGCATCTTGGGTAAATACATCATCACAGAATGATAGTAACAGAAATCACAACTTAGCAATAGCTGCACTAGAAAGAACTACAAGTTTAGATCTACAGAATGAAGCACAAAAAGCTGCACTCTATGGATTACTTGGACAGTTTGGTATGGAAATATTTTCAGGTAGTTAATAGGAGAATAAATGCAAACATTTGATTTAAAAAAATTATTTAATAACGAAGCTAAAAAAAATTTAGTATTTGTAAATGACGCAACACAACCTTTTGTTGATTTTGGTAAGATAATTGAAAAAACTAAAGACGCAACTAAACAAATATTAGGTGAAAAAAATAGACAACAACAATTTGCTAATTATATGGGCACTATAGATAGACTAAGAAAAAATAAAATTAGACTATCTGGTCAATTTTCTTTAGGTACATCTACAAGATCTCCTATAGGAACAGTAAATACTGTTGGTAGAAATGTACCAAATACAGCTATGTCATTTTCTAAAACATTAGATGAATACAGAGCTAGAGCATTAAGACTAGCACAAGCTAAATACTATCAAAAGCAGGTAAGTTAATATGAAAAATATAAGTAATCTAACACAACCAGAAGTAGATCCATTTGATGCACCAGTACCAGGTCAATCTTTAACAGATGAGCCAGGTAATTACCCTTGGGAGCATCCACCACAACACAGTGATCCAGAAGAAGTTCTAGATTTTTTATTTAATAAACTTGGAGAACCAGAAGTGGTTGAGCAAGTTATTGCTATGTTAGATTCAGGAGTACCTGTTGAAGCTATAGTTAGAGTTATGACTTTCTCAGGATTTATGAATGGTAAATTTAATCCTGATGTTGGATTTTTAATTATACAACCATTAATGAATATGGTATCTGCAATAGGTATAAGAGCAGGAATTAAGAAATTAAAATTATCAATAGAAGATTTATCAAATACTGATTTTATTACAAACATGGCTGAGTTAAAAGCAGCTAGAGAAAAGATAGATGATATATCACAAGATATAACTGAGGATACACCTGCTTCAAAACCAGAAGGTGGATTATTATCAAGACCAAATACGGAGGAAGAATAATATGGTATCACCAATATTACCATTTACTGTCGGTGCATTGATGTCTCGTAATGAGATTGTAGATAGGCAGGATGAATTAACAGGACAAATTGTAGACACAGTTTCAGAGAATTATTTTGCTAAGTCTAGCGAAGAAAAGGCAAGATTAAAAAATGTAGATAAAATATATGAGCAATTAAGTAGACAATATCCTACTCAAGTTGTTGAAGCATTTGCACATGCTGGATTTTTAGATAGTGGAGATCTAGGTACAGCTATGAATTTTATACAAAATGTAAAACCAGAAGCCATCGAACAATTAAAAACAATGGATAGTACAGATCTTAATTTAGTTTTCCAAAATAATAATAGTAAAATTTTAGAATCAGTTGGATCAAAAGAAAATGCTGTTGCAAAAAATTTAAATAGAGGACAACTTAAAAATTTATCTGATTTATATTTTGGTAAAAAAATTAAAAAAGGTAAATTAGATACAGCTAGAAATTTATTATTTGGTGGACCAGTAATTGAAGAAGGAGATGTTGCACCAGCTTTACTAGAATTAGAAAAAAAAACAGACAAGATAACTCCTGATCTAGAACAACCTGATGACAATTTATTATCAACATTTACAAATATACCTGGTGGACCTATGATTGTTAGTGCTTCAGGTGATACAGCAGGAATTAGTGATTCTGAATTTAGATTAAGATATGTTAATTCAGTTGATTCTGTTATGGCTAGTTTAGGTTTAGATGGAAAATATACTAGAGATGTTAATAGTAATATAACTAGTAGTGAATTATCTGATTTAGAAGGAGCTAAGTTTGCATATGTTAATAATTTAGTTTCAACAATATTTAATCAACCTAATTTTAACTTTAATACATTTGGAGATATTGGACCACAAGTTTCTAATATAATTAAAGAAAATGATCGATTAATTACTAGTTCGTCACAATCATTTATTACCACTGGTACAACTGAAACTATTATGCCAATGATTGAACAAGAGAAAGATGGTAAAAAAGAAAAAGTATTTAATCAAAGAGGCTATGAAATATTTTTACAAACAAATGTTGATTTACTAGCAAGATTTGCAAATAGTAAATCATTAGCATATAGGGAGTATGTAATGTCTAGTTATTCCAACGGTGCTTACAGACCATACTTTGATCAGTATCTTAAAGATTTAGCATCAGACGATTAGGAATAATATGTCTAGTGAAAATTTAGATTTAACAACACAAACTGGTGAGGTAAAATCTTATTCAGGTGATGAGTTAAAAAACTTTTTTGAAAAGAAATTTAAATCAATACAGTCACAAGAACCAGCTGGAGTTAAATTAGTTGATAAAGATAATGATGGTAATAGTAAATATGTTTTTGATGAAGATGCTGATAATAGTATTTATAAAGATCAGCAGTTAATACAAACAGCTAGAGCTTATTACTACGAAAGAGATGGTTTAAACTTTAAAACAGATAAGGGTGTTGTAGATAAATTTATAAGTGATAGAACTTGGAAGCAAGCAAATAGTTATAGTATAGGTAAAGAATTATTATACGCAACTTCTGAGAGTGTAGGCATGGATCAAAAACGTAGACTTGCATACTTAACTGATTACTGGGATGCTCTTCCTAATTTTTATCAAGCTGGTGGTAGAGGTTATATTGATGGTTTAATATCTAACATTTCTAGAGGTATTGTAGATCCTACAAATTTATTTGGACCTGGTGTAGCTAAAGTTACTATTGGAACTGCTGTTCAACAAGCTGCAAAAAAAGGTGTTGATCTAGCTACAAAATCTGTTTTAAAAAAAGCTGTGCTTTATGGAACAGGTGCACAGTTTGCAACTGATGGTGTTATAGGTGCTAGTGTAGATGCAGCCATACAGTCAACTGAAAAAGAATTACAATTAAGAACTACTTATGATCCTAGAAGAATGTTTACTTCAGCTATTATACAAGGTGGAGTAGGTATTTTACCAGGATTACCATATACATATGGTGCTGCAAAAACTAAGATTGAAGAAGCTGGTATAAAAAAATTTTTAGATAATGCATCTCAAAGTGTATTTGATTATGCACATCCTTTAAAAGAATTAAATAAAAAATTGTATGGCATAAAAGCAGATGTAGAGGGCTATAAAGTAAAAGGTAAAGAGCTTGATAAAATATTAAAAGATTATGTTGGTGATAATCCTGATAATGCTTTAAGTAAAAAGATTAATGAATATTTTAAATTAGATAATGATAACTTAAGTGGTGGTGCAGGATTAGCTTTATCTAAAAAAGAAGTTAGGCTATTATCAGGTAAAGGTAAAGATATAGATTATTTATCATATAGAGATCCTGGAGATCATGGATATTTATTATTAAGAGAACTTGCTGCAACATTTTCAAGAGCTGAATCTGCTATAATAGAAACTGGTAGAGTAACTTTACCTGTAGTAACTTCAAGAACTTCTCTTGGTAAAGACACAGGTATAGTTTTAAAAGGTGGTATGGAATTAGCCGATGCAAAACCTTTATTAAAAATATATGAATCTGTTTCTAATATGAAGTTAGTTTCTGAGTTTAATAATTATATACAAGCAAGACGTTCTCAAATTTTAAATGATCGTGGTATTACAACATCTATGACTAAACCACAAATTAAAAATGCAATTGATAATTATAAAAAATTAAATTCAAATCAAAAACCGTTATTTGATGAAGGGTTAGTAGAGTTAAAAAAATATAGTGATGTGATGCTTGAGTTACATAGAAGAGCAGGTATTATATCTGATGCAGAGTATAAATTAATTTTAAAATTAAATCCTATATATGCTCCTTTTTATACTAAAACATTAGATGCAACAATTAAAGATTTAGAACAATTAGCTAAAGTAAAAGATGCTAGAACTCCTACAACTATGTTAGCTAAAACTCCTACACCTACAAAAGGAGGTGTTAAAGGTCCTGGAAAATTTGAAATAACAGGAAGTGATAAAGAAATTTTACCATTGCATGAAGCATTTATGAAACATACTTTTTATGCATATCAAGCATCAGAAAGAAACTTAGCTAAGTTAAGAGTATATGATGAAATAGATGAAGCAGTAGGTAGAGGGATATTTGAAAAAGGTGAAGTAGTTAAACCTATAAGTAGAATTGAGTTTACTAAAGTATTAAAAAAACCATTATTAAAAGCATTAGAAGAAGAGGCAGCAACTAGAGGTATAAAATTTAGTAAACGATTAAGTTCAGAATTATTTGAAGGTGAAGACGCTATTAAAGTTATGTCACTTAAAAATAATTTTTTAACTAATGATAAAAGAGTTATTGATTTAGTTTACAAAAATGGAAAATTAAAAGCATACGAAATTATAAAACCAGAATTTGTAGATATGTTTAAATCTATGGGTGGTGTAACATCTACATATATGAATAAGTTTGGTGAGTTTTTAAATAAACTTATTCGTGGTGGTAAGTTTCGATCTGAAGGAAAATTTTTAGGAAAAGGTTTTGTTGGGAAAACAGCAATTGGTCTTAGAGAAGTATCAAGAGTATTTCCTAATTTAATTACACACAGTCCTCCTTTTATTGCATTCAATGGTATTAGAGATACTTTATCAGGAAGTGTTAATAGTGCATTTGGATTTAATGCTTTGGGATTTTTTCCTGGACTTGATACATTTGTAGGATTGGGAAAAGGTTTTAATAATCCTAAAGTAATGAAAAAATTAATTGAGGGAACAATAAAAAGTAATGATCCAGCATTTAAAAAATTAATTAAATCTTTTAAAAATGTTTTTCAAGTTAGTGATTATTATAGAAGAATGTTAAATGCAGGTGGTGGATTTTCAGGCAGAAGAGATACAGAAAGATTATTAAGTAATTTAAATAGAAAAATAAAAAATGCAGATATAACTGCAAAAGATAAAGCTGTATACCAAAAATCAATTAATGGTTTAAAAGAAATATTTTATTTTGGTGGTGATTTAGTTAAAGGTTATGGTCAGTTAGTTAATAGAGTTGAATATGCATCTAGACTAGGTGAATTTAATTTAGCTAAAAAAGCAGGTATGAGTGATAGAGTTGCTGCTTTTCAATCAAGAGAAATATCTACTGACTTTGGCATGCATGGATCGAATGTAGGACTAAATGCATATAACAGAGTTACAATGTTTTTTCAAGCTAGTTTAAATGGATTTTATAAAGGAGTATTGAGAAGACCTTTTGAAAATCCAGGTAAATATGCAGCAGGGGTAGCAGCAACAGTTGTTGTGCCCGAGTTAATATTTTGGACACTTGCAAATGAAACACCAGAATATCAAGAATTAAGTGAAGATATAAAATTATTACATTATACAATACCTGTATATATGGAAGATAAATCAGATGGATCTCATCTTCGAGTTATGGAAGATGGTAGTACACAGAGAAAAATTAAACATTTCTTATTAGTTCCAAAACCATATGATCTAGGTGCATTTGCAAACATTGCAAGAGGTATAGTAGAGGGAGTACAAGAAGGTAATCCAGCATTAATAGTGCAATACTTTTTTGCTTCTATTGCAAAAGTATTTCCAGGATTAGTTAAGCCTACATTACTATCTCCAGTTATTGATTTGTATATGAATAAAAATTATAAAAATAATCAAATTATACCTTATTATAAAAGTAAAGGATTATACAGAGATTCAATGGTTAATAGTAATACTAGACCATCAGCTATTAAACTTGCAGGTTTTATAAATGAGATGTATGATGCGGCAGACTCATCAATATTTTCAGATACAGGAGTTAGCCCATTAACAATAGACTATTTAATAAATAATTATTTTGTAGGTCTTGCACAATTTGCACCTGATATTGCAGATGCTAAATTAGCTTGGGATGATAAAGCATATGGACCAATGCCAGAGAAAAGAGTTGATGAGAATGATATATTAAATAAGCAATTATCAATTGTAACTAGAAGATTTATATCCAAAGCAACACCTACTAAATTTAGTGAAAACGTTTCATTAATATACACATTAAAAGCTAAAGCAGAAAAAATTACTTTAGATAAAAATAATGCATCAAATAATTTAATTAAAATTGCAAGAGATGGCGGTATAGATGTAGATAAACTTGCAGATGAAAGAGTAATTGATGCAGAAAATGCATTGCCATTATTAACAGATGCTATAAAAACGATTCAGACTTTAAGAGAATTAAGAGAGAGTGTTAAATTTAAAAAGTTTGATTCTAATGGTATAGCATTAACAGCTGAAAAAAAATTAGAACTAATGGAAAACTATAAAACAATGGAAAATCAATTAGCATTTAATGTGTTAAAAGATATTAAAGAATTTAAAGACCCTACATTTTTTACTAATTACTTTGGAACAAAAACTTATAAAGAATATAATAAGAAAAATATTAAAACAAGATCTATCCAAAAAGCATTTGGTAATATTCAAACAAAGATATTTAACTAATGCCTAAACAACCCAAAACAACCAGCGAGCATTTAATATCACTCTATGGTTATATCACAGGGTTGAAGAGAGAGATTTCACAGATAAAAAATAATCATCTTAAACACTTACATCAAGATGTGGATAAGTTGCATGGAAAGGTAGATAAACTACTATATGCAATATTGGGTGGGCTAGGGGCAACAATATTAACATTAATAGGACTATTTGGCTAATGGACAAAAGAACAAAAACAGATATAATAGTAATACATTGCACACAAACTCCATCAGATATGGATTTTGGTGTAGAAAAAGTAACATCATGGCACAAGAATCGTGGCTTTGATACAATAGGATATCACTACTTAATTAAAAGAGATGGTACACTACAGGTTGGAAGAGATGAAGATGTTGTAGGTGCACACGCAGTAGCAGTTAATGGCACATCAGTAGGTGTAGCATTAGTTGGTGGTGGTACAGTAGATATGGGTTGGGAAAATAATTTTGAATCTGTACAATTTGAAACATTAAAAAGTATATTATTAAAACTAAAAAATAAATATAACATAGAAAAAATTATAGGTCACTATCAAGTAGAGGATAAAAAGAAATGTCCATCATTTGATGTGCCAAAATGGTTGGAGGAAAATGGTTTGGTTTAGTGCATTAAAATTAGGTTTAAATGCGGCAACGCATATATACAAAAAGAAACAAGAAACAAAAATGAAGATGGCAGATGCACAGCATTTACATGCTGATCGTATGGCTCGTGGAGAAGAGGCTTACCAAGGTAAACTTCTTGAAGCAAGACAATCGGACTGGAAAGACGAGTTCGTTTTGGTCGTATTAACGCTGCCAATTTTAGTGATTGCGTACGGGGTCTTCTCGGACGATCCGGCTGCATCTCAAAAAATAAAAGAGTTTTTTGACCAATTCCAGGACCTTCCAAAATGGTTCACAAATTTATGGATTCTTGTCGTTGCGAGTATTTATGGTATAAAGGGAACGCAAATATTTAAGGGAGGAAAAAAATAATGCCAGGAAAAGAAATAAAAGGAAGAAGTAAAAGAGCTATGTACAGCAACGGTAAGTTAGTTGGTGGACAAGTTAAAATAGCAAAAGCTGCACCACCAAAAAATAAAATTACTGGGGCAGATTTTAAAGCATTAAAGAAGGAAAAAAAATAATGAGAACTTATTATAAAAAAGGTGGTGGAGCAGACGCTAGCAAATACCACACAAAAAAAGACGGAACAAAAGCTAAAAAAGGTTTATATTATTACATGAACA
>Ga0209992_10003733_pt1 | contig 12547 bp, 7 predicted proteins | sample 2SBtaG_2_FD_182564 | JGI IMG/M metagenome (GOLD analysis project Ga0209992, IMG submission 182564) | Deep subsurface microbial communities from Kolumbo volcano to uncover new lineages of life (NeLLi) - 2SBTROV12_ACTIVE470 metaG (SPAdes)... | ecosystem: Environmental > Aquatic > Marine > Volcanic... | reverse complement strand
CCTTCACCGCCGAGCAGATCGCCGAGCACATGCCCGTGGGCACGTGGCGTCGCTATCTGATGGAGCCCGCAGGCGAGCCGGGCTTCGAAGAACTCTCCACGGTCTTGCTCTGCCAGGGCGCGGGCGTGACCTTGGAGAGCCGGGCCTTCGAGCTGGACGGCACGGCCCGGGGCGAGCCTCAGCGCATGACCGCGAACTGGACCGACCTGCGCGACCACGCCACCTGGCCCGCAGCAGCCACGGTCATCCGCGAGACCCAACTGGCCCTGCCGTCGGGCACGTTCGAGTGCCTGCGCTACACGGTGACCACCGAGGCCTTGGGTGTGCCCGTCGTCTCGCGCTTCTACTTCTCCAAGGATCGGCCGGGGCCACCGGTGCGCTACGAAGAGGTGCGCGACGGTGTGCGGGTCTTCCGCATGACCTTGGTTGGGTTTGGCCGCGCGGGCGACTCGTAGAGTCGTTCGGCCTTCGTGCGGTCAGCAAGCGCGGGCGTGGTGCTGAAGCTGATGCGTTGCTTCCGCCTGTTGCTCGCGGGTCATGGGTTCAGGATGGGCAGGTAGCGCTCCCAGGGGCCGACCTGATCAGCGTACTGGCCGGCCATGGTGCGGGTGATCTGGGTCATGTGTGAGAGGTCGTGCACCACCCACGTGGCCAGCAGTTGTCCCAGGGTGACGGTGCCGAACTCGGGGTGACGCCCGGTGAGGGGCCACTGCTGCGGGCCGAGGTCGAGCGACCTCAGCTTGTTGAGATTCTCCTGGCGCAGCGCAGCGAACTGCTGCAACAGGATCGCGATAGGGCGGCTCTGATCGTCGTGCTGTTGCGCGAGACGATCGAAGGGTTCCCAGGGCTGGGCTTCGCCGTGGTCGAGCAGGCTCACAGCTCGGGGGATCCAATCGGTGCGCTCGCCATGGACCAGGTGACCCACCACGGCGTAGGGGCTCCACGAGTCACCGCCCGCTGTGCTGCGCAGCCAGGGTTCTGGCAGGCCACCGAGCAGGGCCTCGAGACTGGCGGGGGTGCTGGCCAAGACGGGGAGGGCGGTCTCCAGCGAGTATTCCATGATGGGCTCTCCTCTCGGGGGGGGTGGGCGGAGCAGGCGACAGGGGCGGTTACGCGGGAGGGCGTATGACCATTGCAATCAGTGCGTATGCTCTTCGCCAGGGTTCCATTGAAGGCCATGATGTCCCCATGTCGATGTGGCCTACGCGTTCAGCATCTGGACCTGCCCTGGCGCTCGGTCCAGCGCCCGGTTCTGTACGTCGTGTCGCGTACAGTCGAATGAGAGATGCCTTGCGAGAGAGTCAGGCCGAAGCGTTGGCAGCCGCGACAGATCCTGTAGCTCGGTGCGAGAGCTGCGGCCCCGAGTCCGGTGGTGACCCGTCCCTGGTAGACCTGCCCCGAGTGCTGGGCCGGATCGATGGCGCGGCGCCTGGCCCCATGCTGATCTGCATGGGCGGACTGCACGGCAACGAGCCCGCTGGCGTGTTCGCGTTGCGCCGCGTGTTCCAGGCCCTGGTCGGCCGCGAGCGAGAGGTGCACGGCAGCTTCGTGGCGCTCTCGGGCAATGGCCGCTCCCTCGCATGCAACAAGCGCTACATCGACCACGACCTGAATCGCATCTGGACGCGACAGCGCGTCGCAGAGCTGCGAGAGACCCGCCAGCCCGTGGGTTCGGAAGAACAAGAACTCCTGGAGATCGACAGTGTGCTGGCGGAGATCGTACCCACGGCTCGGGGGCCGGTGTCCTTCATCGATCTGCACTCCACGTCTGGTGGCGGGCCGTCGTTCTCTCTTCTCGATGACACCCTGGCCAATCGGCGGCTGGCCTTCTGCTTGCCGGTCACTCATGTGCTGGGGCTCGAAGAAGAGTTGGCCGGCACGTATCTGGGCTTCTTGAATGATCAGGGCTACGCGGCCACAGGCTATGAGTGCGGCCAGCACAGTGACCCTGCGTCGATCGACCGGGCGGAGGCCGCGGTGTGGGTTTTTCTTGAGGGAGCGGGGGTCCTGCCAGAGGGCGTCTTCGCTGAGGTCGCGGCTGCACATGCCTACTTGAAGGCCGAGTCGGCTTCGCTACCCGACGTGGTCGAGGTGCGCTATCGACACCACATCTCTCCGGGGGATGAGTTCGTCATGCGTCCCGGCTTCGGCAACTTCCAGGTGGTGACTCGGGGTCAGACCCTGGCGGATTCTTCTCTGGGTGAAGTCTCAGCGTGGATTCCAGGCATGGTCTTGATGCCCCTCTATCAGAGCCAAGGTGAAGACGGTTTCTTCATCGTGCGCTCCGTGCACCTGTTCTGGCTGTGGCTCTCGATGGTCATGCGCCGGCTTCGGGCCGAGCGTTTCATGCACCGTTTCCCAGGTGTTTGCGAAGATCCTGAGCATCCCGGTCAACTGCTGGTGGACACAGGGAGGGCTCGCTGGCTGGCCTTGCAGCTGTTTCACCTCCTGGGCTTCCGGCGGCACAAGGGACGCAACCATACACTGCGCATGTCCCGGCGCGTGGACACACCGCCGTCCGGGGGTGGCTATGCAGCCTGAGCCGGGGAGCGAGCGAGAGCTTGAGCAGTTCGCTCTGCTGCAGCAGAGCCTGGGCCCGATGTTCGAGCGGCTGCTGCCTGACTCACGACTGCCCCGCACCGTGGTGGTCGTGCCCAGCCTGAGCATGGACGCGGAGATGATCGCCTCGGTGAAAGGGGTGCAGCACTACGAGGAGCGCTTGCTCTGCATGCTGCTTCTGCTCGGCCTGCCCCGCACGCGCATCGTCTACGTCACCAGCACCCTGGTCGACCCGGTGATCGTCGACTACTACCTGCACCTTCTGCCTGGTGTGCCTCACGATCACGCCCGGCAGCGGCTGAGCATGATCAGCTGCCACGATGGGTCGCCCGAGATGTTGACGGCCAAGATCCTCGATCGGCCGCGGTTGCTGCAGCGCATCAAGGAGCAGATCGCTGATCCAGGGTTGGCCCACATGACCTGCTTCCATGCCAGCGACCTTGAGCGCACCCTGGCCGTGCAGCTGGGCATCCCCATTTACGGCTGTGATCCCGCGCTGTCGGAACTGGGCAGCAAGAGCGGGAGCCGGCGCATCTTTCGCGCCGCGGGTGTGCTCATGCCCGCGGGCTTCGAGTTTCTGCGAGACATCAAGGATGTGGCCGAGGCCCTGGCCGAGTTGAAGGCCGCTGATCCTGAGCTGCAGCGAGCGGTGGTCAAGCTCGAAGAGGGCACGTCAGGCGAAGGCAATGCGGTGTTCAGCTTCGAGGGTAGCCCCGAGAATGGGCCCGTACAGCGTTGGATCTCCGAACAGCTTCCGGAGCGGCTCATCTACGAGGACGAGAAGCTGACCTGGGAGCGCTTCGTCCCGCGCTTCGCCGCCATGGGTGGCATCGTCGAGCGTTGGATCGAAGGGGAGCGGAAATGCTCGCCCTCGGTGCAGTGTCGCGTCGACCCCTTGGGTCAGGTCGAGCTCATCTCAACTCACGACCAGATCATGGGTGGACGGTCGGCGCAGACCTTCAAGGGCAGCACCTTCCCTGCGGACAGCGCCTACCGCACTGCCATCCAAGACGTGGGCTTGCGAGTGGGGGAGATCCTGCAATCAGAGGGCGCCCTGGGCCGTTACGGAGTGGACTTCGTTTCGGTGCCTGAGGGTGACGGCTGGACCCACTACGCCATCGAGATCAATCTACGCAAGGGTGGCACGACCCACACCTACCGCATCTTGCAGCTGCTCACCGAAGGCAAGTACGACGGGGACACCGGCCTGTTCACCACGCCCCAGGGCAACACGCGCTACTACTACGCCACGGACAACCTGACCAACCCGAACTACCGGCGCCTGGTGGCTCGCGACCTGATCGACATCGGCGTCGATCGGGGCCTGCACTTTCGCGCGAGCACGCAGACCGGCGTGTTCTTTCACCTGATCGGCGCGCTGTCCGAGTTCGGCAAGCTCGGCGTGGTCTGCGTCGCCGCCAGCCACGACGAGGCGCGGCAGCTCTACGATGAGACCGTGTCCGTGCTCGACCACGAAGCGCTGAAATAGGCAGGCGCCGGGGGGGCGCTGCACACCGACGTCGGCATCCCCTTCATGGTCAGCTCTGCCAGGCTCAAGCCCCCATCGACGGTGGTGGCGAGTCAGGCGACGGCTTTGCGACAGGATTCCCGGATCAGTTCTTCGCTAGGCTGTGACGTTCGGTCGTATGGAATCCCGTCGGAGTGAAGTCTCATGGTCGCCACTGCTCGCATTGCTCAAGTTGCTCAAGGCCTGCTGCTCGTGGCCGTGAGTGGCTCACCGCTCTGTTGCGGCGCCCCGGGCACGAAGGCCCCTACGTGGTCGACGGACGGTCCCGCGCTGGGCGACTCGCCCACGGCCCTGGCCATGGTCGAGGCCCTCCAAGCTCGGCATCGTGCGCCCGAGACCGTGACCTTCACCCAGCGCGCCGTGCCCTACGACGAGAACGGCCCCCAGGCAGCGCAGACCATGGACGAGTGGTTGCGCATTCCCGGTTGGTTGCGCATCGACCTCAGCGAACCCGAGCCCACCAGCGTCGTGTTCCATCCCCAGGGCCGCACCATGATCACGGCGTCGGGGCGGCGCGACGGCGACACGGGCTCCACGGTGATGCTGCTCATGCTCGACGTGTTCGCCCAGGACCCAGGCACCTGGCTCGCCCAGGCCGAGGCCGTGGGGCTCGACAGCGCCGTCGTCTCGGCGCAAGAGTGGGACGGCGACGAGGCCTGGGTGCTGGGTGCTGAAGCAGGGCAGCTGGATCGCACGCAGCTCTGGCTCGACGCCGAGTCGCTGCTGCCCCTGCGCTACCTCGAAGTGCAGCCAGGTCAGGGCGGACAGGCCGTCGTGCTCGAAGGACGGGCGTCCCAGTACAGAGACTTCGACGGCGTGCCCTTTCACACCTACTTCGAGTTCTTCCAAGGCGGCGAGCTGCGCCTGGTCGAGGTCTACGACGACGTGGTCATCGACGGTGTGATCGCCGATGAGATCTTTGATCTGGAGGTCATCGCTGCACAGCTCGCAGGGGATACAGACGAAGTGGGAGCTGCTCTGCCCAGTCGCGAGCTGCTGCCCCCCGGCGTGCTGATCCCCGCCGATGTAGAGATGACGCCCCTGTCACCCCATGTGGCCGTGGGCCTCTCGGGCGAGGTGGCCGTGTCCTACGCCGTGGGCGATGAGATCTGGGTCAGCGTGTCTCCCGATGGCGGCGAGCGGTTTGCAGAGCCGGTGCGCGTCGGCGGTCGTGGGCTTCTTGGCAAGGGTTCCAGCCGCGGCCCGCGCATCGCGGTCAACGACAAGGCCATGGTGGTGGTAGGCCTCCATGGCAAACAGCTCATGGGACAGGACGGCGACCTGCTGGCCTGGCGCTCCACCGACAAGGGCGCGACCTGGGCTGGGCCCGTGCAGATCAACGACAGGAAGGACGCCACCAAGGAAGGTCTCTCCGCCATCGCCGCCGCTCCCGACGGGCGGTTGCTCTGCGTCTGGCTCGACCTGCGCATGGGCGCCACCGAGCTGTGGGGAGCGTGGTCGCTCGACGGCGGCGCGAGCTGGGGCGAGAACGTCCCGCTCTATCGTTCACCGGACGGCAGCATCTGCCCCTGCTGTCACCCCACCGTCGACTTCGACCCCCAGACCGGCGACGCCCTGATCATGTGGCGCAACGCCATCGCCGGCGAGCGGGACATGTACGTGGCCCGCATCGTCGACGGCGTGGTGAGCGAGGCAGAGCGTCTCGGCAACGACGGCTGGCAACTCAACACCTGCCCCATGGCCGGCGGCGGACTGGACGTGACCACGGACGGCAAGGTGCTCACGGCCTGGCGTCGCCGCCACGATCTCTATCGCGCGAGCCCGGGCAAGGGTGAGCTGCGCCTGGGCAGCGGCCAGCTGGTGCGCGTGGCGGTGGGTCCCCAAGGCGCGAGCTACATCTGGCAGCAGCAGGGTGTCCTGCATGCCACCGTGGCCAGCAAAGAGCTGCAGCTCGGCGAGGGCAATCACCCCTGGCTCGCCTCCGCGCCAGACGGCCTGGGCCCGGTGGTCGCCGTGTGGGAGGTGGCCAGCGAAGGGCCTGAGCGTGTGGTGTGCCGGGTGCTTCAGGAGCGGTAGGGCGAGCCTCTGGTCTCGGACTGCTGGCCTGCTGGAGTTGTTGGGACACGAGGCACCGCAGGGCGTCGAAACCAGCCTCCCCCCGCACGTTCCTGCCCAGGCTGATACCCTGACCGGGCCTCTTCCCACGGTCCCGGAGTCCTCGTCCATGCTGTTCCCCGCACCCATGGTGTCTGCTGCCCCGACGCGCCAGGCTGTCCCGCTGCGCAGCGCGCTGACCCGTTGCGTTGCCGCCCTGGCCCTCTCTGCCGTGCTGCTCGCCCCGAACGCCGACGCCCAGACCTTCGTCGATCGCCTCGACGCCGACGACGTGCGGGTGGTGAGCTACAACGTGCTCTGGGACACGATCTTCCCCAGCGTCGATCCGGTGCAGGCGGCCAAGTTCGTGCGGGTGGTCAACGCCCTCGACGCGGACGTGCTCTGCCTGCAAGAGATCGGCTACAGCGTGCCGGTGAGCAACGTGCTCACCCTGATGGACTCGATCATGCCCCTGCCCGGGGGTGCCAACTGGTACGGCTACAAGGTCGGTGATTGCGTCACCCTGAGCCGCTGGCCCCTGTCGCTGCAGAAGAAGAACACCATCCCCCAGGGGGACAAAGACCTGGCGATGGCCCTGGTCGATCTGCCGGACTCGCTCTTCGATTTCGATCTCTACGTGATCAACAACCACTACAAGTGCTGCGGTGGTTACGACGACCGGCGTCAAGAGCAGTCAGACTCCATCGTCAACTGGATGCGCGACGCCCGTGAGCCCGGGGGCTTCTTCAACCTGCCCGCGGGCACGGCCATGATCGTGCTCGGTGACCTGAACATCGTCGACGGCTTTCAACCCGCGCAGACGCTCATCGATGGTGACATCCAAGACGAGGGCAAGTTCGGCGCCGACTCGCCTCCCGACTGGGACGGCAGCGACGCCACGGACCACGACCCGCTGCACAACGTGGTGGGTCCCGCCGACTGGACCTGGTCGAGCCCCGGGCCGTATCCCGATGGCCGCCTCGACTTCATCATCTCCACGGACAGCGTGCTCACCGAGTCCCACAGCTACGCCTTGAACACCACCACCATGTCCCCGGCCGATCTGGCCGCCACGGGCATGCAGGCCAATGACGTCACCGTCGACTCGCAGGGCGTGGACTTCGATCACATCCCGCTCATCGTCGACTACCGCGCGCCCGCCCCGACCACCGCGTTCGCCGTGCTGGGTGGCGGCCTGGCGGGCACGTTCGGAGAGCCGTCGCTCGTAGGCAACGGACTCCTGCTGGGCGGCGACCCGGTCGACCTGTCGTTGAGCGGTGCGCTCCCTGGTGGCACCGCGACCCTGGTGCTGGGACTGTCCGCGCTCAACGCTCCGTTCAAGGGTGGCCAGCTCGTGCCCGCACCAGACATCCTGCTGGCCGGTCTGCCCATCGACGGCTCGGGCGACTACCAGCTGGCCACGACCTGGCCCACGGGCATCGCCTCGGGCTTCAGCTTCTGGGCCCAGTTCTGGATCGCCGACGTCGGCGCACCCAACGGCTTCGCGGCGAGCAACGGGGTCACGGCCACCGCGCCCTGATCGGCGGGCTGGGCGACCAGTCCATGGAGCCTCGCTGATCGCACCGGCGGTGCGACAAACCTTCAGCGCTGCGCGGCGAGCCCGGACCAGAGCGTCTGGGCTCTCCGCCGTTCGCTCTCCCAGATGCGCAGGTTCCCGGCGCGATCGGCGCTGAGTATGCGCCCCGCACCTGTGCCGAAGGCCACCGCCGTCACCGGCCCGTCGTGACCGGGGAGCACGGCTCGCACTTCGCCGGTGTCGACGTGCACGAGACGGGCGCCGTCGTCGCCCGCCGAGGCCCAGAGCAACCACTGGCCGCTGGGGCTCAAGACCGCGGCGACCACGTGGCTGCGGGTGCCGGTGAAGCGCCCGATGACCCGGCCGTCGCTCGTGTCCCAGATCAGCACCAGATCCTCTTGGGCGGAGGCCCAGGCCACCCGGCTGCCGTCTCGCGAGAGGGACACCGTGCCGTCGTCTGCCCAACTGCCGCTGCGCAGAACGAGGGGTGACTGCCAGGGTGCGCGCCAGAGTCTCACCGTGCCGTCCTCTGAACCGCTGACAAGGGTCTGGCCCGCACCGTCGATGGCCACGGAGGTCACGGGGGAACGACTGCCGGAGAACACATGCACGGTGTGGCCCGTGGCGGTGCTCCAGAGTCGTGCGGTCTTGTCGTGTGAGCCAGAGATGACGAGGGAGCCCGTGCCGTCCACAGCTACCGAGGTGACACCCGAGCTGTGGCCCACCAGCTCTTGTCGTTGCTCGCCGGTCTGTCCATCCCAGACTCGCACGTGCTTGTCGTAGGAGCCGGTGACCAGGGTCTGGCCGTCCCCGCTCATGTCCAACGAGGTCACGCCGATGGGATGTCCGGGCAGGGTCAGGCGCAGCTCGCCGGTGTCTCCGTCCCAGACCCGAGCCACGTTCTCGAGGATCGAGCTGGAGAGCAGCACCGCGCCATCATCGCTCATGGCCAGGGCGTTGGCTGGTTTGTCGAGGGACGGCAGGGCCACGGTGGCGCCCAGGGTGTCGCCCATCCAGACCAGGGCTTCGTCGTCGCCGGAACCGGCGATGATGGTGGAGCCGTCGGCGCTCATGGCCAGGGCGTGGATCTTGCCGCTGTGGCCGGTGAGCTGCACCACTTCGCGCCGCGAGGCCACATCCCAGACGCGGATGCTGCCCCCTTCGCTCGACGCGGAGGCCATTCGCGAGCCGTCGCCAGAGATCACCAGCGAGTCCACCGGGCCTGAGTGTCCTTCGAGGGCGAGCACGTCTCGGCCCGGCTCGGGGTAGGTCACCAACAGCTGGCCGGATTCGTCGAGGGAGAGGTTCAACGAGGGGCCATGAACGACGGGCTCCGGGGACAGCCGAGGGCTCTGCAGCTCTGCCTCGCCGGGCAGGTTGAAGAGACCGAGGTCGTCTGAGCTGCCGTCGACATGGCGCACGATGTAGGACTTCATCTCGAGGGAGGCCACGCCGCTGGGGCCGTTGGCGTTGTTGTAGACCACGTCGCCGTCGTGGTCGCCGCTCCAGGAGAGCACGGTGCCGTCGACCAGGCCAGCGAACAGTCGCGAGCCGTCGGCGCTGATGGCCACGGTGACCCGGGCCTGCGCGTCGTCTTGCAACCACCACTCATCGAACAGCTCTGGTCCGCCACCTGAGAGCTCGGGTCCGTCCCGCCTGAGGGTGTAGTAGAGGATCTGCCCGTACCGCGAACCGGCCACGAGCCAGTTGCCGTCCGCGGAGACGCTGATCGAGAGTCGGTCGGCTGACGAATCCGGGGGGACGTCGTAGCGCGTTCCCTCCGCGCGGTTCCAGACCGTGATGCCGCCGCTGTCGTCCGCCGCGCAGACCATCTGCCCGTCGGCGCTGGTGGACAGGCTGGCGATGGGCCTGCCGCTGCCGCTGAGTGTGTGCCGAACGAAGGGCGCCGAGCCTGTCCAGACCGTCACCGCGCCGAGGATGGTGGCAGCCAACAGTGTCTGGCCATCGGCGGAGAGGGCCACCGCGCTCACGGGTCCGCCCAGGTCATCGAACGTCGCAGAGGTCTCGCCGGTGCGACCGTCCCAGAGACGCACCGTGCTGTCGTCGGATCCGCTGAGCAGCCGGCGGCCGCTGGTGTCGGCGCCCACCGAAGCCACGCGCCCGGTGTGGCCGAGCAGGTGTTGTCGGGAGAGGTCGGCGGCGAGCGAATAGTGTCGCCACTCCCAGCCCCGTTGGTCGGCGAGGCAGGCGTCGAGCATGGCCCGAGCCTCGGCGTTGTGGCCCCGCTCCAGGTTCATCACCGCCGAGCGCACGTTGGCCAGGTAGCTCTGGCGCAGGGCCTCGTCGGTCCGTTCGTCGGCGCGACGATTGGATTCTTGCGCGTCACGACGCAAGGCCACCTCGTTGAGCAGCAGGGACGAGATGGCGACGAGGGCCAGGCTCACCAGCACCAGGGCGGTGGTCCAGGCCGGGTGTCTTCGTGACCACTTGAGCGCGCGGGTGAGCAGGGTCTGTGGGTGGGCCTCGATGGGTTCGTCGGCGAGGAAGCGTCGCAGGTCCCCGGCGAAGTCCGCCATGGACTGGTAGCGCTGGCCCCGGTTCTTGGCCAGGGCCGCCTGGCAGATCACGGCCAGGTCCCGGGGGATGCGCGAGCGGATCGAGCGGGGGTCGGGCGGGTCGATGCTCACGACCTGCTCGACGATCTGGTCGCCCGTGTCACCGTCGAACGCGCGACGCAGGGTGAGCGCTTCGTAGAACACGGCGCCCAGGCTGAAGATGTCGCTGCGCTGGTCGATGGCGATGTCCCGACCGGCGGCCTGCTCCGGGCTCATGTAGGCCCAGGTGCCGAGGAATCCTGGGCGCGCCGTGTTGCCGCCGTCCACTGAGAGGTGGGCCAGGCCGAAGTCGGAGACCTTGGGCAGATCGCTGTCGCCGATCAAGACGTTCGAAGGCTTGAGGTCGCGATGGAGGATGCCCGCTGCGTGCGCTTGGTGTACCGCCTCGGCGACCTGGGCAAAGAGTGTGGCCAGCTTGCGGTAGGCCCGGGCGTCGCTGAGCGGTTGGGCCCGGCGTCGCTCGATGAAGTCGGCCAGGGTGAAGCCCTCGCCCACGAGCTCTTGAGCGATGTAGTGCACGCCTCCCGCATCACCGGCGGCGTAGACCGTGACGATGCCCGGGTGGTTGAGGCGTCCGCCAGCCCGGGCTTCGCGAGCGAGGGCCGCGGGGTCGTTGGGGTCGCCACGCCCCGGGCGGATGAGCTTGAGCGCCACCCGTCGACGGAGAGAGAGCTGCTCGGCTTCCCACACGTGGCCCATGCCGCCCTTGCCGATGAGCTTCAGCAGGCGGTAGTCGTCGGCGACGATGGTCCCGGCGGTGGCGGGGGGCGGGGCTGGTTGCTGGGCGGACATCCCGCTGCCCGGCTCGGTGCCGTGAAAGAACGAATCGTCGATGATGGGTTCAGGCAGGGCAGATTCGAGCTGAGCGTCCAGGCGGGACCAGCTGGCGTAGAGGTCGCGCAGCTCGTCTGCTTGTTCAGGATGCCGATCCGCAAACTCGTCGAAGTCCTCGGAGGCTCCTTGCTCGAGCCGGGCGAGAAAATCATCGAAGAGAGCTTCGACGTCCATGGGCTCGCTCACCACACCCTCGCAGGTTCGTGGGTCGGCCCGGGCGGGCGGGATCGCCGAAATGTGTGAGGTGCCGGTCGCAGGGTCGAATCTCTTGGGGGCACAGGGAAGGGTTGCTCAAGAGACGTCTGGAGACGAGCGGTGAGCAGGTTCTGCCAGCCCGTGTGCCTGTGCGGTGGTGAGTATAATGCAGCCGCGTTCTGCAGCGGACGGGGCTCTGCTGACCTTTGTTCGAGATTGTCGGCCCTCGCCGGGGTGCGTCAGCTGGGCAGGGCCGCTGGAGTCTGTAGGGGCATGGCCAGGGCGCAGTCACACCAGGGCGCCCTCGCAGGCTGCTCCTGCACTCATCGTTGCCGCCGTGGGCTGCTAGAATCGCAGGGCACACCCGCCCTTTCCCGAACGAATGGACGACATCTGCGTGAGTGAGACCGACGGCAATCCTTTGTCCAACCTGGGAGAGGGGGACGACCTGGCTAGCTCAACCGCTGACGAGTCCACCGACGACCTGCTGGCTTCTGTCAGCCCGGCCGAGCTGCCTGATGTGACCGAGTCCATGCGCCTGCTCGAGCAGGCTCAGGGTGGTGACGATCAGGCGTTGAATGATCTGCTGAGTCGCTACGAAGAGCGGCTCAAGCGCATCGTGCGCATTCGCCTGAGTGCCCGGCTCCGTCGCTGCGTCGAGACCGTCGACATCGTGCAGGAGACATTTCAGTCGGCGCTCAAGCACATCAACAATCTCGAGATGCGCAGCACCGCCTCGATCATGCAGTGGCTCTCGCGCATCGCCGAGAACCAGATGCACGACGTGCACCGTCGGTTCTACGGGCAGAAGCGCGATCGCACCCGCGAAGTGCGCATCTCTGATGGCGGGCGCATGGACGACGAGTCGACCCGGGGCGTGGTGCCCCCCTCAGGGGCGGTCCCGCCGGACGAATTGGCGGCCCAGGACGAGATCCGCAAGATCGTCGACGACGCCGTGGCCGAGCTGCCCGACGACTACCGCGAGGTGATCATGCTGCGCACCTACTACGGCGGCAGCTGGGAGTTCGTGGCCGAGCAGATCGGTCGCCCCAACGCCGACGCAGCGCGCCAGCTGCACCGCCGCGCGCGCATCCGGCTGAGCCGCATCATGCAGGGTCGCTTGCCCGAGGAGTGAGGGCGGTGGGCGTGAGCTGATCCGCGAGCGGTGAGGCGGGGGCTGGCCTGGGTTGTCAGCCGGAGATCTTCTCCAGCTTGTCGAGCAGCTTGTGGATCCGCGCGAACACCGCCAGGTAGCGCTTCTCC
>Ga0209992_10003732_pt1 | contig 12553 bp, 10 predicted proteins | sample 2SBtaG_2_FD_182564 | JGI IMG/M metagenome (GOLD analysis project Ga0209992, IMG submission 182564) | Deep subsurface microbial communities from Kolumbo volcano to uncover new lineages of life (NeLLi) - 2SBTROV12_ACTIVE470 metaG (SPAdes)... | ecosystem: Environmental > Aquatic > Marine >... | reverse complement strand
TAAACCTAGGTACATCCATGGCTTCACTAAGTCCTGGATAGTCAAATTTGTATTCAGAACTGTTCAGATAATCCAACTCTTCTTGATCTAAAATATTAATTTTTTCTGACATATGTGTAATAATTCTTATATTTGTCAAATATAGTAATCTTTTCATTATAATGGAGCTAAACAATACAGAAATAGAAGAAATACTAGATCCTAAAGGTAGCGCACCACTTCCAAGACCTATTTCCGCAAGGGAATGTGAATGCGGTTGTGGCCATTCTTTCTATCCTAGAAGAAAAGACAATATTTATTTAAACAAGCAACATGCTGACTTTGCATACAATCATGGAAAGAGAAAGTCCAAGAATAGAAACAGAATAAGAGATGAAAAAATCCTTCTGAAGAATGACAACATTCTAGAAAAGCATTTTAAAAGCGAGAAAGGACAGGATGAGATTGAAAGGTTTTATGATGTCTTGAAAGCTGATGGTTTCAAGTCTGGTTATCATATCGGAAGAATTAACCATAATGAAAAAGAGTATCACATTACTTATAGATATATGTATCGCATATACGCAAGAAATGAAGTTCTTAAAATAAATATTAAAAAACGATGAATGTACCAACCCCAATAGAAAACTTACCCGGATTTAATTCAGGGCAAAACTCACAGCCAGGATCAAATCCTTGGTTAAAATTCATAATCGTCGGCGGAGTTCTACTCATAGGAGTAGTAGTTTCCGCAGCCGTTATGAGAAGAGCACAACAGAATACTATTAAAATAAAACCTAAAGAAAATGAAAACGGAAAAGACTAAATCTTCTAATGAAGAGATCCAGAAAATAGTTAAGACAATGATTGGAGCAGTAATTATTGTAGCAGGAGTAACTGCATTGTTGAGATTAAGTAAAATAATGATTTGCGATTTCAAGGAGATGGGGATGTAAATAAATAGCACTTATTCAATTTCAATATTTAGGCCTTAGGGTTGAGCAAAACTGCTTGACCTTTTTTTGTTTTTTCAATTATCCTTCTTCTCCATTTTCAAAAAATCAACCATAATACGACGTTGAATGCCGTTAAACGTCGTTGTACTTCGCTGTTCGTATTAAAACGTCGTTTTCTGGTTAAATAAATATTGAAATACCCTCTTTATTTATCTCTTTTTTCAATATATAATGTCTATTTTAGGAACTTCAATTTTCAATTCCTATGAATAGAATAAAAGAAGTCCTTGAAGAAAAGGGTATTAAGCAAACTTGGCTAGCTGAAAAGTTAGATAAAAGCTATAATATGGTGAATGGCTATGTGCAAAATCGTCAACAGCCTAGATTAGAAGTGCTAAATGAGATAGCTCAAATTCTAGATGTGGATATTAAAGATTTAATCATTTCTAATAAGTCAGGTATATGAAAACTGAAATAATTAATAACATTATTTACTTACGAGCAGCAGTTTCTTATTTAGGAGAGAAACGGTCTTGGTGGAATTCAAACTTCCACGACTCTAATTCAGAAGACTTCTTAAAATATATTTTCCCCAAATCATCAAATACTCAATTTTTATGTTCTTGTATAGCTACAAGGGATTCTATCGATAATGAAGTAGGAGCTAATTTTTACCACCTTTTCAGATTGCCAATGTCTGTGGAAGAATTAATTAATAACAAAGCTAAGTCTATTGGTATTAACTCCTACAAATCCGAGGAAGAAGCATTAAAAACTTTGAAAGAAAAAGCTATTAACCTCTCTTCAGACGGAAAAGGAGGGCCAAAAAACATTGGGTCCATTGATCAAATCAATGAAGACTTGATTCAAGTATTTTCAGTTGAATATCTGACTGCTTTTCAAAACGATTACAAAGTGCATCCATATCTAAATTAATGGTGATAGATAATGAAATAACATATAATTCAAACCTACTAAAAGGGACAGGTCTTATTCAGGAGATGCTTGTACTAATAGAAGCATATGAAAAAGGAGAATCAGCTCTTGATTTTCAAAAAAGAGTTTTAGATGAAGGGTTGTTATCAAAAAGCACTGATAATCGAACAATAGACGTAGTTAGAAACATCTTTAGAACGAGATTTTTAGATCAAAAACTTGATGTTACTCAATACATTAAGGCCATGCGTGATGAATATGTGAGTATGGATGTGATCACGCAGTTGTTTCTAATATACACATGTAGAGCAAATCCTATTTTGGCTGACTTTATTTCAGATGTGTATTTTCAACTAAGTAAAGATGGCAAAGCGAAAGTTACTGCGGAAGATCCCAAAATATTCATTCGTTCTGCGATATCGGATGGACGTATTCAGACTATATGGTCTGACTCTACTATCGAAAAAGTTTCTGAGCACATAAATGCATGTTTAATCGACTTTGGGTTGGTGGATAAATCCAAGCACATTCTACCTTTTCGGGCTATCGATTTAACGGTTAATTATTTGATTCACGAACTGCATTTTCAAGGCTATTCAGATATGGATATTCTCCATCACAGAGACTGGAAAATTTTTGACCTTGACCCCAATTCATTAGCCTCAGTGGCGGAACGGATATCCTTCAAAGGGACATTTATATTTCAATATTCAGGAGAAATATTGAAAATCGGATGGAATTATCAAAGTATGGAAGAATTTATAGAAAATGAATGTAGATAAAAGATATACAGACTTATTGGATTACCTGGTTCAGCCAAAAGGTCATGATCATAGCGGTGATAAAACTATTTGTTATTTGACGTTTGGCACAGATAAGATTCAACATATCAAACAACGATTGAATGAAGGTTGGATTGATCTTGCTAAACACAAAGGAATCAATCTTATCAGTATGTCACTTCATGACGTGCTAAAAGATTTTTTCAGCAAAGATGATTACAGAATTGAGGCTGGAGAAGATGCTGCTGAAGATGAATTTGAGATGAAAGAAGTCTATGACAGTTTGGGTGAAAATCTTAAAAATCAAGAAGTACTTGAGGAAGCAATCTTAAACAAACAAGAAGAAGTTAAGAATAAAAAAAACGGTGTTTTACTGATTACTGATGTAGAAGCGATTCACCCCTTTACTCGTTTTGGTCCCGTTGAACAGAAAATATATGGAAAGGTAGAGGTGCCTATAGTGGTATTGTACCCTGGAGAAATGTCCGGTTCGGCATTGAAGTTTTTAGGGTTTTATCCAGAAGATGGGAATTATAGATCAAAACATTTTTAGAGAGAAAATTATGACTAAGATTAAAGAAATATTTGGTTCAGATAAAAACATCTATCGCTCGATAGAGAAAGTAGTTACCTTTGGAAATGCTTCAGAAATTAACCTGAAAAATGAGGTTTCTGAATACGTTGTAACCGAAAAACTCAAAGATAATTTTGATAAAATTCTGGATGCACTCCATGATGGTATGGAGGATGGATCTAGTGAAATAGGAATCTGGGTCTCTGGATTCTATGGTTCGGGTAAAAGTTCGTTTGCAAAATATCTTGCTTATGGTCTTCAAAAAGATTTCACAGTAGACGGTCAGCTATTTTTGGATCGATTATCAAATCGAATCAATTCTGGACCTACCACTCAAGTTTTTAAGAAGATAGTATCGTCTTATGATCCTGCCGTGATACTTCTCGATTGTGCTACTGAGCAAATTAAAGGAGGTGCTTTACCCCCGATTTTAGAGTTGTTAATTGCAAAAGTTAATCAGGTAGCTGGATATTCAACAGATAGTCAGCTGGCAAACCTTGAACAAATGCTTCAAAAGGATGGGAAGCTGGATGCTTTTATTTCCAAAATCAAAAAGGAACATGATAAAGATTGGGATGACATTAAAATTAACGACCAATTAAGAGCAAAAGGAATTGCAAGTAACCTGGCCTCTGAATTGTATCCTGAAATCTGGAAAGACAGTAGAGCTTTCAAAACAACTCGTGTGGACGACATGAGAACGGATAAACAAAAGATCGAAGAACTTCTTGCAACGGTTCGTCAAATTACGGGTAAGGAAAATATCATATTCGTAGTCGATGAAGTTGGTCAATATATTTCTGCAAAGGATAGCTTAATCCTATCCATGCAGGGAACTCTAGAAAATCTTAAAGACATTGGTGGTGGAAAAGCATGGTTGTTAGCCACAGCGCAACAAACGTTAACAGAAGACAACCCTAATGCAAGACTTAACTCAGATAAACTATATAAGCTGAATGCCAGATTTCCTATAAAAGCAGAGATTGAGGCTTCTGATATTAAGGAGATATGTACTCAACGAATCCTAGGTAAATCAAGCAGCTTTTCTGATGAATTGAAGTCTTTGTATAAAGCTGATGGTGAGAAATTACGTCATTACACCAAATTAGAAAAGTGTGAGCGTACAATGTACGTCAAGGACGACTTAGATGAAAAACTATTCATCAATCTTTATCCTTTTTTACCGCAACATTTCGAAATAATCATTTCTCTTCTGGGGAGACTTGCTAAGATTACAGGTGGTGTTGGTCTTCGATCAGCGATTAAAGTAATACAAGATGTACTAACCGAACAATTGCCTTCAGAAAATGAAGCCCTAGCTGAAGCTGAACTTGGTAAATTAGCAACTACCTATCATATTTATGATGTCCTAAAAGCCGACATTAGAAAGTCTTACAGTCACATTGTAGGAGCCGTAGATAAAATTGTAGCTCTGCACGGAGATAATTCTGATCAGGCGAAAGTATCAAAGTCTATTGCTGTACTTCAGTTACTGGACGATTTTCATTTGTCCACTAAAAATGTGGCTGTTTTAATGCACCCACAGGCATCTAGTGGTTCAATTATAGATGATGTTACCACCATTGTTGAAGAATTGAAAAATACACCTGGCTGTACCTTGAATGAAATTGACGGTGAGCTTAGGTTTATGACAGATGCTATCATCAATATTGAAATTGAGAAGAATAAGATAGTACCTACGTCTGGCGATATAAGAAAGGTCTACGAAGATATCATTAAAGATGTTTTCTCACCTGTACCTCAAGCTCGACTTCTGAATACGAAAACAGTCCGAACCGGAGTGAATTTGAATCAGGAAGGAAAAGTATTCAGATTACTTGAATCAAATGAGGAGATTCAATTAGAAGTACTTCTTTCAAATCCTTCAGAATATCAAAAAACGGTAGAAGATTTAACGAAGAGCAGCACAGATAAGACAGCCAGTTCTCGGATTTATCTTACCGGTAAAATTGAAAAGGACATTGCGAATGATATTATTGAGATCGTAAAAAACGAAGGTATTTACAATACTCGAAATAGATACGATGACAAAGAAATTAACGACTATCTAAATAGCCAAGACCAGGAAGCTAAAAGACTTAAAGATCAAGTTCGAAGAATTGTAATTCAAGGATTTGAAAAAGGAGAATTTGTTTTCAGAGGGGCTAATAAACCGGTTGTGGCTTATGGGAGTAAATTCAGAGAATGTGCTAATGGAAAATTAAAGGAGGTAGCTCAATTGGTGTTTGATAAATATCAACAAGCTCCGATATCTGTGCCAAGTTCAGATGCAGAGAAGCTATTGAATTTTCCCGACTTAAAATCCCTTCCATCTGCGTTAAACCACTTTGATTTGATTAAAGGGGATGGCGGTGTAGAATTGGACAAAGAAGCTCTAAAATCGATACGAGAATTCATTATTAAAGAAGATCAAGTTGAGGGTAGAAAATTACTCGAACATTTTGATGCAGCACCGTACGGATGGAGCAAGGATACGACAAGGTTTCTTGTTTCAGCAATGTTTATTGCATCTGATGTTAAACTTAGAATAAGTGGAGATGATATTAAGGTAAAAGGACCTAAAGCTATTGAAGCACTTAAAAACGTTAATGGATTCAATAAAATTGGGATTTCTGCCTATCAAGCCAATGAAAAACCATCCATGGAAATGTTGGCCCTATCGATTAAACGTTTAGCTCAACTTACGGGCGAGTCTGTGGCTCCTTTACAAGATAAAATAGCGGAGGTAGTCCGAAAACATTTCCCTGAATTCCAGAACAAGTATGCTTCTGTAAAAACAAGATTAGAATACTTGAAACTTCCAGGGCAAGACAAAGCACAAGAAGTGCAAGATGGAATCGCTGAGGTCTTAAAAGGTGAAGGTTCTGATGCCGCTTTTAGATTAGGAAAGCCCGATTCAGACCTGTTCGATAATCTTATTTGGATAGCCAATGTACACCAAGGTTTTGAGGAAGATATGGAAAATGCTTTCAAAGAAGCAAATGCTTTAAAAGAAAGTATTGATGCTCTACCAAACTCTGGTATTCCAAAAGAATTGAAAGAAAACACTGCATCTGATTTTAATACAGTCGAGGATATTACAAACGATAATGAATTTGTAGATCGAATTTCAGACCTTAAAGACGCCATATCTAACATCAAAACACTATGCTCTGACTATTGTCAGAAATTATTGACTTCAGAAAATGAAAAAATAGAAACGGAGATAGTGGAAATTAAGTCTAGTGCAGATTGGAAAAAATTAACACAAGACCAACAAGAGGAATTGTCCATTTCTATGAATGGTCTTGTAATATCTAATCAACAGGGATTAGAAGGAATAAAAGACATTCTTAACTTAAATTATACCATAACGAATACGTTCAGAGCGGTTCGTGAAAAAATAAAAGAGTTGCTAGATTTTAAACAGGTAGTTGTTCTCCCACCACCACCACCACCTGGTGGAGGTAAAAAAGTGGCTAAAGACCTCTCAAAGTTCTCTAAAACGATAGCCAACGAACAACAATTAGATGGCTTGATTTCAGAATTAGACAGTACGAGAGGAGAATTGAATGCTGGAAATGAAATCGAAATAAACTGGTAAAATGGCATTAACGCAAGGAGCAAGAAATAAAATAAAATCGATTGTTCAATCAGCGAAAAAATTGCTGATGAAAGAATTCGAGAGCCAATTACAACAGTATTATGGTATTCGTCCTGATGGTACTTATTTGTTAGTGGAAGAATTAACTTCTCGTGAAGCTTCTGTAATTGAAACATCAAGGTTGCTTCGTCAGCGTTTACATTATTTGGAAGAAGGCATTGCTGGAAGTAATAAAGCTCCTGAAGCCGTTCGTCAATTAATACGAGAACAAGCATTTACCATTTTGAACCGTTTCGCAGCTGTTCGAATGTCAGAAGAGCGAAACATCGTTCGCGAGTCTATTCGTAAAGGATATAACTCTGAAGGCTTTTTGGTTTATGATCAATTAACAGGAGGAGCTAAGACTGCTGAACAATTTACAAGATATAACTGGTATATCGGACATGTGTTTGATGAATTAGCCATAGACCTTCCAGCCGTATTCGACCGATTCTCTCCATATGCGCTACTCTTTCCTTCAGAAAAGGTATTGCTGGAACTACTTGAAATCATTAATGATGAAGATTTAAATATTTATCGAGAATCCGGTCATCAACCTATTAACCTTTGGACAGAGGATGAAACCATTGGATGGATCTATCAATACTACAATAGCCGTGAAGAGATCTCCGAAATGCGTGAAGCATCTGGTGCTCCAAGAAATAGTAGAGAACTAGCTGTGAGGAACCAGTTCTTTACCCCACGTTATGTTGTACAGTTTTTAGTAGATAATAGCCTGGGTAGACAATGGTTTGAAATGAACAAAGGGCAAACGGCCTTGGTTGATTCTTGCCAATACATGGTAAAGCGGGAACAAGAAATATTCCTAGAAAAAGGAGAAGAAATCCCAGAAACGAAAATTGATGGCGCTAATTACATAGAATACCGAGCATTAAAAGATCCAAGAGAAATATTGATGTTAGATCCTGCTTGTGGTTCTATGCACTTTGGATTGTATTGTTTCGATTTGTTTGAACAAATCTATCTGGAGGCTTGGGATAACCATCCCGAACTAATGACTGATTTACGCGACAAGTATATGCGTGATGATTTCATTAAACGCATTCCAGGATATATACTCCGTTATAACATTCATGGTGTAGATATTGACCCAAGAGCTATACAAATTGCGGGATTGAGTTTATGGTTAAGAGCTCAAAAGAGTTACGATAAATTAGGCTTACAACCAGCAGATAGACCAGCTATTAGTAAAAGTAACTTGGTAATTGCAGAACCCATGCCTGGGCATGCACATTTACTGAGTGAATTTACCAAGAGCTTACCAGGACCGATTGGTAAGTTGGTAAGAGTAATTTGGGATAAAATGCAATTAGCCGGTGAGACTGGGTTATTGTTAAAGATTGAAGAAGAGCTCAAAAAGGAAATAGAAATAGCCAAAGAGGAGTATAAAGAATTTAAAGGAGGTTCTACCCAAGCTTCGTTATTTGGAGGGACTGAAGATTTAAAGGCGGCAGAAATGGCTGCAATTTATGGTAAAGGACAAAAAATAACCAAAGACTTTTTTGATACGGCTGAAGAAGAAGTGTTAAAAGCGCTCAAAGGTTTTGCAGAAAATGCAGAAGGGGAAGATGCTTTTCAAAAACTGTTATTTGCGGAAGATACCGCAAGAGGTTTTGCTTTTATTGAACTATGTAGAAAGCGTTATGATGTCATTGTTATGAATCCTCCATTTGGAGCTTCATCAAAAAGTACTGAGAAGAAATTTAAACAGGATTACATAAATTATTCGGGGAATTTGGTCTGTGCTTTCTTTGAAAGAATGCAAAATTTATCTGACAAGTTAGGAAATGTAGGCTCAATATATGACAAAGTGGTCAATGTTAATAGTTCGTATTCAGAGTTTAGGAAAGAAGCTTTTTGTGGTAAAGTGTCTTTTTTGATTGATTCAGGATGGGGAGTGTTAGATGCGAATGTAGAAACGGCTTTTGTTGTTTTAAAGAAGTATTCAGATAATGAAGGTGGCTTTTTAGATATATCTGAGGATGATTATAGATCTGAAAGCCTGCTACGAGCAAGTTCAAATGTAACTTTTAAGTTTATTGATTCGAATAAATTTAAGCGATTACCGAACAGCATTCTTGGCTATCAATATGGACAATGGGACCTGGACTTTTTTGATGCCACACCAACTTTGAGAGAGTCTGATTTGGTAGCCAGACAGGGGCATGCCATGGTCGCATTTCAACATTTTAGAGTCTTTTGGGAGTTAAATGAATTTGATGACTGTCGTCATCTGTTCAATGGAGGACCATTCTCCTTGTTCTATTTGCCACATAGGAATGTTGTGATTTTTGGTAAAGAAGGATATAAAGTAAAAAGCCATAAATCCATACGTTGGAGTAGCGCCAAGTTTCAAGGAAAACCAGGACTAGGTTTTGGTAGAAGAGGTGATATTTTAGACGTTCAAATTTTAAAAGCAAATACAATTTTCACAAGTGTTGGACTTGCTATTCCGGATTTGAGTACTAATGATGGGATTATGGTTTGTAGCTTTTTAAACTCTGGAGTTGCTCAATATTTATTGAATCTTTACAGTTTGCAACACAAACAAGCGGGTTATTTGAATTTACTTCCTTTTAAAAATCCTGGAGAAGAATTCACGAAAGCGACTACTATTAGAGCAATAAACATAAAGTACAAATGGAGTTGTATTGATGAAACGGCATTAGAATATAAAGGAATCTTACCGCTATTTTTTGAATCAAATCTCGAGGATGTATTAGATAAAATAAACAATGAACTTGTAAGAGATAAAATAGAATATACTGAATTAATAGAGGCCAATGATGCTTATTGGTCGGATTTTCTAAATGTAGATGAAGAAACAAATGTGCGTGTAACTGATACAATCAACGTACGTCCAAAAGATTCCATTGAAATTTTTGATTCTTCTGAAAGTCTATCAGTTGAGTTATTAGTCCTTGAGCTATTGATGCACCTTACAGGTTTGTGTTTTGGAAGGTGGGAAATTTCCAAAACACAATTTAATATGGACTTTTCACTGACCGAGGAAGAAATTTTTGCCCCATTAAATTTCAACCAGGTGGTACGGAACATATCAAATAAGAAATATCTGAGCAATGAATTTCTTGAAAATTCTGAATTGGTAAATCAAGTAAAAAAGATTTTGCGAGCAAATGATATTGGCTATTTAGAGGATGAAATAACTCTGATAATGAATTCTTTCGAGATGTTGTTTTCAGACTATAATAAATTGTTTAGTCATCACTATAGTAGGTATACTAAAACTAGAAGAGAAGCACCTCTATATTGGCCAATTGCAACAAAATCGAATAAATACATTGTTTGGCTTTATTATCCTGCTTTAAATGAAAATACGTTGTTTTCTGTAGTAAATGAACTAGTCGATCCAAAAATCAAAGAAATAACCAAAGAGGTAGAGGTGCTAGAGATGAAGGCTTCTGCCAAAGAGCTCAATGATCAAAAAGAATTCTTAGCTGAGTTAGAAGATTTTAAAGAAGAACTATTACGAGTAGCTCAATTACCATACAAACCAAACCAGGATGATGGCGTGCTCATTACTGCCGCTCCATTGCATAGTCTTTTCCGCCATACAAAATGGAAAAAAGCAACACAAGACTGCTGGAAAAAACTGGAAAAAGGAGAATACGATTGGTCTCATTTAGCTTATAGCATATGGCCGGATCGAGTTCGAAAAAAATGTGTCAAAGACCTAAGTATGGCTATAGCACATGGTTTAGAAGAAATCTGTGAGATTAAACCCAAAGAGACAAAAAAGAAGATACCAAAAGAAATTAAAGCGGATTCGCAAATTAAATTGATGTAATATGGCATATCAAACGGCATTAACTATAGCAGAAGTAATTAACGATATTCATCGTAAGAAATACCTATTACCTGCCATACAAAGAGAATTTGTTTGGAACACGAACCAAATAGAACGTCTGTTCGATAGTTTAATGAGAGATTATCCAATCAGTTCATTTTTATTTTGGGGAGTAGATAAGGAAAAAGTGAATGATTTTGAATTCTATGAATTCTTACGTCAATACCATGAAAGAAAACAGGTACATAACCCTAAAGCATCTGTATCTGGTGAAGAGGGAGTTACTGCAGTGTTAGATGGGCAGCAAAGACTGACATCACTATACATTGCCTTAAAAGGAACCTATGCTTATAAAATTCCTCGAAAACGTTGGGATAACGATCAAGCGTATCCTGAGCGTAAACTGCACTTAAACATCTTATCCTCTTCAACTAAGGACGGTAGAGAGTTTGATTTTGAATTTCTAACAGCAGAAGAGGCCACTGAGAAAAATGAAACCACTTTTTGGTTTCCTGTTCCAAAAATATTGGATTTAAAAGAACTTGAAAACATTAGCCAATTTTTAATTGAGAATGGCATTTTCAGCGATTACTCGAAAGATGTTGCATCCTTTGCTAATAAGGCTTTATCTAAGTTGTACAAGGTAATCCATGTTCAATCATCCATTAGTTACTTCCTGGAGAAAAGCCAAGAGCTGGATAAGGTATTGAACATTTTTATTCGAATCAATTCTGGAGGAACCGTATTGAGTTATAGCGACCTTCTTTTATCTATAGCCACCGCACAATGGGAAGAGAAAGATGCTAGAGAAGAGATTACCAAGTTTGTTGATGAAATTAATAATATCAAAAATGGGTTCAACTTCAACAAAGACTTTGTTCTAAAATCTTGCCTAATATTATCGGACTTTGCAGATATAGCCTTTAAGGTAGACAATTTTAATAAAGCGAATATGCTTGCCATTGAGGCAAATTGGGAGAAAATATCGAATGCTATTCGTTTGGCTGTGGAATTAGTTGCGAGTTATGGATATAGCAGAGAAACCTTGGTTTCAAACAATGCAATTATTCCGATTGCCTATTACATCTTCAAGAAAGATCTAAGCGACTCTTTTGTGAGTTCAGACAATTCTAAAGAAGATAGAAAAGCGATTAAACAATGGCTAGTCTTATCATTAACAAAGAGAGCATTTAGTGGTCAACCTGATAATGTATTAAGGCCTATTCGAAAGATTATAAAGGATAACATTAATTCAGGTTATCCTACAAGCGAAATTATTGCTCATTTTAAAGGAACCAACAAAACATTGGTGTTTACTTCAGAGGATATAGATAGTCTTCTTGCATATCAATATGGTCAGTCTTACACATTCAGTGTTTTATCTTTGATATATCCATCTCTCGATTATAGAAATGTATTTCATTTAGACCATATCTACCCTAAGAGTCTATTTACTAGAAGTAAATTGCTAAAAGCGAGTGTCGAAGAAGACCAGGTGGATGAATATACGCAAAGAGTAAACCGAATAGCCAATCTACAGTTACTTGAAGCAATTCCAAACATCGAAAAAAGTGATCGACCATTTGATGTCTGGTTAAGTGAAACATATAGTTCTGACCAAGAACAAGATTCATACAAGGAGAAGCATCTAATCTCAAAATCAACCCCGATTGGCTTTCTTGATTTTATCGAGTTTTTTGAAGCAAGAGAGAGTATGATAAAAGAAAAACTGTCGAGTTTGTTAAACATTGTAGCAACAGAAGAAGTATGATTAAAGAATATATACAGAAGCACTTTGAGAAGAAACTGGACACCGGTTCTGGCTTGGTGATTTACGACCCAAATTTATTCTTT
>Ga0209992_10003729_pt1 | contig 12563 bp, 13 predicted proteins | sample 2SBtaG_2_FD_182564 | JGI IMG/M metagenome (GOLD analysis project Ga0209992, IMG submission 182564) | Deep subsurface microbial communities from Kolumbo volcano to uncover new lineages of life (NeLLi) - 2SBTROV12_ACTIVE470 metaG (SPAdes)... | ecosystem: Environmental > Aquatic > Marine >... | reverse complement strand
CTCCTCGTACAGCAGGTTGCCGGCAAATTCAAGTGAGCGACCCAGCCCGTTCCAGTCACCAATGCGTGAGCGAACATCTCTGGCCTGCTCGTAAAATTCTACGGCCTTTTCGATGTCTCCAAAGTGCACTCGATGAATGGTGGCAATTGTATTGAGTGCATTTCCGACCTGCTGTTGATCATCGATACTCCGTCTGGCTTCGAGCGCCTGCGAGTTCAGATCCATCGCCAAGTCTCCATCCCGGAAGTAGGCGATGTAGCCCAATCCACCGAGAACAGTAGCGATTCCGGTAGCGTCGTCGATCTCGTCATACAATTCGTGAACAGATTCATACATCGCCCACGCCTCATCCCGCCTATCCCTGTCGGCCCTGATGTCTGTCGCCGCATCGTACAGGCTGTCAGCCCGCAGTTTGATGCTCAGTTCCTCTTGTGTCCAGGAGCTCCACTGTAGGGCGAGAATAGTGGCAGACCTTTCGGCAAACGTCGATTCAAAAACCTGCCCCAACATATGTGACCACTCAAGGTGGGACGCAAATGTGCCTTCATCACCTGCATCCAGAGCAAGTGCCCCCTCTTTCAACAGATTCCGCTCAAAAGGAAGGATTCCCAGACGGTTTCCTGCAACCAGCTCCTGGGTTCGAGACTCGTTTCGTTGCTCCAGCGCAGCTCTCAGTTCCCCCTCAAATGACTCGTCAGTCTGTGCCCAGCTTCGATGGGATCCAAATACCGCGATCAGACATGCAACGACTACAGTGGCAACACGGAAAGGGCTGGGCTTCATGGTCATACTTTTCAATCCTGGAGGGCGCGGGCTTTTTGTACAGTGGCGATGGCAAGTTCGGAAAGGCCAGATTCAGCGTAGACTCCCGCCAGCAATTCATAACCAAGCGGGGACTCGGGGTACAGTTCGATCAGCGACTTGAATTCAACGATGGCATCCTGCAATAACCCTGCCTTGGCATAAATGGAGCCTTTCAGAAGACGATAACTGCTTCCGGCTGGATCCAGCGTGCCGTCGTCCAGCCCTTGTTCTGCCAGAGCAACATCCGCCTGCGCTTGTTCAGTCAGTATTGAGAATGTGACCACGTCTGACTTGTACTCATCAAGTAGATCTTCGCCCGTAACCTGCCAAAAGTACTCTTCTCCCGGAGCCAGATCTGGTGCCGATTCTGGATATTTGAGTTCATTCCCTTCCGAAGATCCTTGCCAGATCACACCCGATGCATTGAATATGCGTATCGAATAGGCTGAAAAGGAACGGGAAGCGCTCCAGATAAACGTTGGGCGGGTCTCCCGGATCGAACTGTTGGATGGCGCCAAGACGCTTACGACGCGCTCATCACCACCGGACCTGAGGCCGGACAATGCTGCAATCTCACCTTCGCCAGACCGGTGCAGTGCAAGAGTAGCGGCGGACAGAGAGGCCTCGTCGTCTATCCGACTGGACTCATCTCCGGCGGCTGAAAATCCACCCGAAGTAATGACGATTGTTCGGTTCGAGCCGACCGTCAGTAAATCACCATTTGAGAACAGTACGCTCGCCTTCGCGCCGTCGGCTGTTCTGAGTCGGTCATTGGTGAACAGCGCCGTTCCGAATGACGCACCCTGACTGAATGATCCAGAACCGGATTGCGAATATTCGACAATTCCGGTGACTTCCGTCAAAACGGCCACTCGATCTGAATTTTGGGCGGCAACAATACCAACGCCTACAAAAAGCAAAACTATGAAAAACGATGAGCGCATTACTGGGGTGGGGAGATCGTGATGCATTGTGAGGCCATTATATTTAACAATTGCACTGAATGCCAGACGAAACGACAGATTCGTTTGGGCGTTTTTCAACTGTCAACTTCGAGGTTCGGCAATACTCTAATTACACTGCAGCCTACCTCAAGTTGATATAAGTTGCGTCACAAACTTCCCGCCTTGACTGGATAACCCCTCAATGCCCAAACGGTACAATGTATATGTGATCGAACTCGACGCGGCGGTTCGCAACATTCAAAAGTTTCGAAACGCCAATCCCCGAATGAATCCGCTGAAGGCATGTTTTTATGTGGGCAGCACCTTTCGCTCGCCAGACGAACGATTTGATCAACACAAACAGGGCTATAAATCCAATCGCTATGCTCGCAAGTTCGGAGAGAAGCTCCGTCCCGATCTATTCGACCAATACAATCCGATACCGTCGAGGAAAGACGCCGAGGATCTTGAAAAATATCTGGCAGAACGCCTGAGGAAACTTGGACACGGTGTCTGGCAGGGTTGATCTCAGCAGAGAAGGAAACACGAAGCTGTGCATGTTGTATTCTACTGCCCCGAACCTCCCGATATTATCGCTATGAAGACGTTAAAACGCATTTCTCTCTCTATCGTACTCGGTCTGGCCGTTTTGGTCTGGGCAGCATTCAATAATCACGCCGATCCACCAGCGGTCGGAGATGCCGCTCCTGATTTCACGCTTAACTCGAATGAGGGCAATTCCATCACGCTTTCTGACTATCAGGGACAATGGGTTGTGCTGTATTTCTATCCGAAAGACTTTACCCGCGGCTGCACGATCCAGGCCCGCAACTTTCAGCGGGATCTGGAGCAGTATCACGAGCGAAATGCGGTCATCCTCGGCGTGAGTGTTGATGATGAAGACACACACGCAGAATTCTGTGAAAAGGAGAGCCTTGCGTTCAAACTTCTGGCCGATACCAAAGCCGTGGTCTCTGAAGCGTACGGATCTGTCAGAGGAATCGCAGAAGCGAAATTGTCCGCCCGCAACACGTTTGTCATCAGTCCTGAAGGAGTGGTGTCTGAAGTGTTCATCGGTGTCAAACCAACTCCGCACAGCGAGGAAGTCCTGGCTACACTCGACCGATTGCAGGCCGACTGATACGTGGCGAAGACGCCTGATATCCTGATCGTAGGCGCAGGCATATTTGGCGCGACTGCCGCACTTGAGCTTCAAAAGCGTGGGCATCAGGTCACTCTCCTGGACCCGGGTCCTCTTCCGCATCCACTCGCAGCATCGACGGACATCAGCAAAGTTGTCCGCATGGAATACGGTGAGGATGAGCAGTATATGGCCATGGTCGAGCAATCCATTGTCGGATTCCGGCGCTGGAATGAGGAACTGCCCGAAGCCTATTACCACGAAACGGGTGTCACCATGTTCACAATGGATGAAATGGCCCCCGGTGGTTTCGAGTACGATTCGTACCACATGCTTCTCAGAAGAGGTCATTCACCCGAACGGCTTGACGCGAACCATATCTGTGAGCGCTTTCCAGCGTGGAAAAAGGGCACATATGTCGACGGATTTTTCCACGGGACGGGAGGCTATGTGGAAAGCGGAAACATGGTTAGCTCACTCGTCAGAAAAGCCGAGAAACTCGGAACGAAATTGATTGAAGCCGAAGTGAGGTCGATTGTATTTGAAGCTGGCATTGCCACCGGCGTAGTTGACAGAACTGGAAAATCACATGCTGCAGGACACGTGATCGTGGCCGCCGGAGCGTGGACACCTCTTCTGGTTCCGGCGCTTTCTTCTGTCATGAAGTCCACGGGACACCCGGTATTTCACCTCAAGCCGGATTCACCCGATCTCTTCAGTCCACCCCAATTCGGCACGTTCACTGCTGACGTCGCCCGCACAGGCTGGTACGGCTTCCCCTACAACCCTAGGGAGGGAGTGGTTAAAATTGCCAACCATGGAGTGGGTGAACCGGTTCATCCGCGGGACGGTGAGCGTATTGTGCGACAACAAGATGAGCAAAATCTTCGACAATTTCTTTCGTCTACCTTCCCCTCCCTCCAAGACGCGCCAATCGTATTCACGCGCAGATGTCTCTACGCGGATACACGCGATGAGCATTTCTGGATCGACCATCATCCCGAGTCCCGGAATCTGACGATCGCCTCAGGGGGAAGCGGCCATGGATTCAAGGTGGCACCTGTCCTGGGGCCTCTCATAGCGGATCGAGTGGAAAATAAACCCAATATGTGGCTGCCCAAATTCGCCTGGCGCGACCTCTCCGGTAATGTGTCCGGAGAAGAAGCGGCACGATATCACGGATAACGCCTGCCACTTTGCCATTCAATCCTACACCCACCTACCTGCCGCCCCTCGTATTTCGAAGCGGGCACCTGCACACGATGTATGCGGGCAAATTTCGTCGTGTGCCCCGACCGGACTACAGAAGAGAAAGAATTGAGACACCAGATTCGGATTTCATCGATCTGGATCTGATCGACAACCACTCCGATCGAATCGCCATCTTGCTTCACGGTCTCGAAGGATCGGCCGACCGACCATACATGCGAGGCATGACGCAGGCTCTTTCTGCCGCCGGATGGAATATTTGCGCCGTCAATTTCCGCGGTTGCTCGGGCCAGACGAACAGACTCGCCTCATCATATCACAGCGGAGCGACATACGACTTGATCACAATCCTGAATCATATAGGGGATCAATATCGACACACTTCTGCAGTCGGGTTTTCGCTGGGCGGCAACTTGATGTTGAAGTATCTGGGTGAAACCCCGGAGCAAAATGGTATTGATGCAGCCGTTGCCATATCAGTCCCGTGCGATCTGAAAGCCAGTTCAAATCAATTGGCCCAAACCCAGAATCGTCCTTACATGTACAATTTTCTGCGCTCATTGCGGGGCAAGATTGAAGAAAAAGCCAGACTGTTTCCGGACCAGGTGAGTATGGACGGCTACTCCTCGATCCGGACCTTTCAGGATTTCGATGACCAATACACCGCTCCCCTCCATGGATTCAGGGATGCCGAGCACTACTGGGCCCAATGCAGCAGCCGACAATTCCTTACTTCCATTAGCGTACCGACGCTGATGATCTCGGCTCTGGATGATCCATTTCTTCCTGAACGGTGCTATCCGGAAGACGAAGCAAAACAGAGCAATCATCTCTTCCTGGAAGCGCCTCAATACGGAGGTCATGTCGGTTTTTTCGACCGCGAAATGTACTGGACAGAACGCAGGGCGGTCGAATTTCTGGGTGCTTGCGCAAGTTGATCATAGATGCGACGCATTCCGGGCATTCCGAGCATTCCGGGCATTCCGAGCATTCCGAGCATTCCGGGCATTCGGAGCATTCGAACTCAGTTAAGTCGTTCGGCCATCACGTCCCACACCGCGGGATCTTCTGCTCCGAGGACCCAGATGGAAACACCGCGCAGGCCCGGATACTCATCGAACAGATCCAGCTTGGCCTTCATTGAGCGAACGTTCTCCAGAAAAATCCAGTGGAAAACGCCGTATTGTTGCCAGAATCCGTACGTCACGCCCTGATCTGCGAGCCAGATGCTCTCAACATCGTTGGTCCTCAAGAGTGAATCCGCCAGAGAGTGATGAACTTCCCTCCCCCGGACCTTTACCGATCGGTCTCCGAACGAATCCGGGTGCCAGTATCCCGAATAGAATGGTAGACCAAGGGAGATTTTTTCGATCGGGACTCCTTGTTCGAGTGCATAATCCAGCATCTCTTTCATCCAGGGCAATCCTGCAATAGGGCCCGGTGCTGTCGGTCCACCATGTTGAGCGTATGTCATCAGGGAAAGGAAGTCGCCGGCCTCGGCGATAGCCTTCATGTCGAAATTGCCACGCCAATTGTCCTGCATGTAGCGGGAGAATCCCCGCTCCTCAGCCTGGTCGTTTGTCGGAACCACGGCCACAGAGGCCGTCATACCGGCTTCGTGGAGTGCTGCCGCGGCATTCTGGAAGAACAAGGTGAACGCTTCTTTCTGGTGACGATCGATGTTTTCGAAATCAAATTGCCATCCCCAGAACCCCTTCGAGACTCCCTCCTTCACCATGAACTCAATGGTCTTTGCCTGTGCTTCAGAATTGGCCAGTAACGCGTGCATCACCTTCTGGTTGAATCCGGGATTCATGATCAGCGGCATGAGGCGTGTGCCTGTTTCTTTGGCCTCCTTCCACAGTCTTTCAGGAACGGAACCTCTCACATTACCAAGAGAATCGACACTGTAGGACTGAGGTGAGATCACGTCAATCTGATGTGCATGATCCTTGAAGGTATTCGCCCCTCGACGGACTCCACCAGCGCCATAGACGATGACCTCCTGGGCGTTCATTTCCAGCGGGACGAGAAAAAGCCCGGCTGTCAGAAGAATGCAACGGGAAGCCAGAAGACCCGTACGCTTTATAAACTCATCAACGGAAAACAGCATGCAACATCAGAATTGGAAGTGCCCCAAATGTAATCATACCGAGTTCGAAACCGATGGAATTCGAACCACAGGAGAAGGACTGTCACGGATATTCGACGTCCAGAACAGAAAATTTACCGCCGTTTCCTGTTTGCGCTGTTCCTATACGGAGTTCTACAAAGGATCGACGAAGACCGTGAGCAATGTTCTGGATCTGATATTCAGTCCTTGACCCCAGGCGTCATCCTCCGAATATGCCTTTGAAGAGGAAGAACAGCAACGCAGCAACAACACCTGCGATCGGGAGCGTTATGATCCAGGAGGCGACGATTTTGCCGATCATCCTCAGGTCCAACGCTCCGATACCTCGTGCAAGGCCAACCCCCATGACGGCTCCAACCAGAATGTGGGTCGTCGAAACCGGAAGTCCGGTACCTGAAGCTATAACAACCGTTGATGCTGCCGCCAACTCGGCGCAGAATCCGCGCGTCGGAGTCAGCTCGGTTATTTTCTTCCCGATCGTGCGCATCACCCGGTAGCCCATGGTTACCAGACCGGTCACGATGCCGAGGCCCCCTACCAGGAGGATCCAGATCGGAAGCGTCGATTCTTGAAGAATCGCTCCGCCGCTGTTCACTGTACTGACAATCGCGGCGAGTGGACCGATTCCGTTTGCTACATCGTTCGATCCGTGAGCAAATGCCATGGCACATGCTGTGAATATCATCATAGGCGCGAAGACCTTTTCTACACTGGCGAAGCGGTAGTCCTTTTCGGCCTCCAGGTCTCTTTGAGCACGGCGCAAAAGGTACCCACCCGCCAATGCTGTGATCACTCCGACCAGAACCGACATCAGGAAGCCGTTGATCATGGAAATATCGATATCCAGATGTTTTAGTCCCTTTGTTATCGTAACCAGGGAAATCACAAATCCGACCAGGAAGATGTAGTACGGACCCCACTTTTTTGCAGCCTCAAACGGGTCCGGATTGTTCAGAATCAACTTTCGAATCGATTGCATGAACATGTACGCCAGGAATCCTCCGAGCATCGGGGAAGCCACCCAACTGATAACGATTGAGACTATTTTGCCCCAGTTCACGCTGTCGACACCTATGCCGACGATTCCAAATCCGACGAGGGCTCCGACGATGGAGTGGGTCGTAGAGACAGGCCACCCTCTTTGCGAAGCGATCATCAACCAGAAACCTGCCGAAAGCAGGGCGGCCAGCATCCCATAGACCAGATACTCGGGATTCGCCTCCAAGCCGGAGGGTTCGATGATCCCTTTTCGAATCGTACTGGTCACGCTTCCTCCTGCCAGTACGGCTCCAGCGAATTCAAATACAGCGGCGATAATTATCGCCTGCCTTACGGTCAGTGCACCAGCGCCAACGGACGTACCCATGGCGTTTGCCAGGTCGTTGGCACCAACACCCCAGGTCATGTACAGTCCGAACAGGAGGGCTAATCCGATGAACCAGGGGCCATATTGAACGATAATTTCCATGTTAGGAAGTATTAAGGGGGTGACAGGAAAGACAGGCTCGATGACGTTTATTTCGAGGCGATCATCAGACGAAGACGATTTCCGACAGCTTCTGAATAGTCAGCGGTGTCTCCAATCCATTCAATGAGTCGGTGCCAGAAAATCACAGAGACCGGATTCATCTGGTCCTCGTAGTTGAACAGGGCGCGAGCTATATCCATACCGCGCTCGTCGGATACGTCCTCCATCTCATTCAAGGTGTCGATCATTGCACTGACAGATTCTGCTTCTGGACCTGAAAATCCTGTTTCCAAAAGTTCGTCCAGTTCTTCAACAATGGTGGCGCCGTAACGACATACTTTGACACACTCCTCCACGAATGGCAAGATGTGCTCCTTAATTCCATCAGGAACGGTCATCTGTCGTTCAACCAGCAGTCCAGCAACATCTTGCGTTACGTCTGCAATCTTGTCCTGCATTTCGAGAAGATCCAACAGGTCCCGTCGATTTACGGGCAACAAAAATGTTCTGGGAAGGTGCTGACGAACTTTCTTGTGAATGTCATCAGCGTCTTGCTCGAAAGCGAAAATGTTGTCTTTGCGCCGAATCACTTCAGACTGGTCGCCTTTCAGCAATGCTTCGAACAAAGCAGGTAACTCCTCCGCACAGGACAATGCAACTCTCATATGTTCTTTGAGCAAGCTGAATGGGTTTGGCCCGAACAGTCGCCCAAGTGGATTCGTTGTTTTCATCGTTCAGATCTTGAAAGAATTGCGATTGAGAGTATGACGGTTAAATGTATCACATCAACAGGGATATGACAGGTGAAAAAAGTGCTAGCAGCATCTTGATGGTTGCCCCTACATTACGGACTCATTCAAGCGGGTAAAAACATGCCGACCCTCATGGACCGCTCTCAGAAGCGCTTTCTTCTTTTTCTGGTAATTGCGATCTCAGTACTCTTCCTCTGGATGGTGAAGAGCTTCCTGATCACTCTGTTGCTGGCAGCCATTTTTGCGGCCATGATAATGCCGTGTCAGCGTTTCCTGTGCAGCAAGACCAATGGGAAGAAATCGCTTTCTGCGTTTCTGACGCTGGTTTTGTTCATCGGCGCCGTGGGTATTCCCCTTTTTGCATTTCTCGGGTTGGTTGCGGGGCAAGCGGTCGACATCAGTCAAGCGGCCCGGCCCTGGATAGAAAGCCAGATCAGCGACGCTGGAAGCTGGAATGATTTACTGACGAGATATCCCATTCTCGCGAGCATTCTTCCCGAAGAGGCCGATTTTCTTGAAAAGCTGAGCGAATTCGCTGCGGCGGCCGGCAGGTTTCTGGCCGATAGTGTCGTCGAAGTGTCACGGGGAACGGCTGCGTTTTCTCTTCAGGTGTTCGTCTTGCTGTATTCAATGTTCTTCTTCATCAAGGACGGCTCGTCCATTCTGGATCGGATACTCTACTACGTCCCACTGCCAGAAAAATCTGAGCAAGAACTGGTCGACAAAATCGTATCCGTTGCCGGAGCAGTCATCAAAGGCTCCCTCGTGATAGGGGTGATCCAAGGGGGTCTCGCAGGGGGCGCTTTTTGGATGGCGGGTATACCCGGCTGGGCATTCTGGACCACCGTCATGATTGTGCTGTCCATCATTCCGGCTGTCGGATCCGCCCTTGTCTGGATTCCGGCTGCCGTCTTCCTGTTCGCTCAGGGACCGTTCGGAGTTGCTCTTGCATTCACACTCTGGTGCGTACTCGTCGTTGGTACCGTCGACAATTTTCTGCGTCCAAGACTGGTCGGAAAGGACACCAAAATGCCCGATATTCTGGTGCTGATCAGCACGTTGGGAGGGATTTTCCTGTTTGGCGCCGTCGGATTCATTCTCGGCCCCATCATCGCGGCCCTGTTCCTGGGCGTCTGGTACATCTACGGAGATATGTTCTCAGAAAGCCTCGGGGAACGCCCGAAGTCGATGCAAACGTCCAATGATGGACCGGAAGACGTCACAGAGAACCCGTCAGTTTCCACATCGAACCCAGAAACAGGAGAACAAGAATCATAATCCGGATTGCCAGAAAGGTCGATTCTAAAGATTCACGACGCCGGGGTTGAGCCTGTGATGATTTCATGTGCATCTTGGTTTTCTGAGCTTCACATTCGCTGATTATGACTGAAACCAAATCCCATACCCGCCGCGCTCGTAGCACGACGATTGGCTGGATACTCTGGCGTGGAGGATTGTATTTCTCTTCCACCTATATCGGATGGGAAGGAACTGTCCGGATGTGGCGATTCCTCATTGAAATGCGGGTGCCGACCCAACTGATCGTCGCGATCATTCTGGCCATGTTAGGGACGATTATTGTCTTGATAACACTCATTGTCGAGCGACTACAGGACGCCAAAACAGAAAAGGGGCTTCGAGATGAATAACCATTTTCGCACACTGGGAGCCGCGCTGATCTTGATCGGTGTCGTGATTGCCATTTCGTTCTTCTTTGAGCCCTTGAAAGAGGCTTTTTCCTGGTACTGGCTTCTTCCCGTACCGCTGCAAATTGGTTTTGGTATTGCGGGAATCGGTCTGGCCATCGTAATTATATCACTTCTGTTTGAGCGATGGTCCGACCGTGAAGCGGACCGATCACTCAGAGACGAACACTAAAACCCTCCAAACATGATTGCCGTTACAACCGACTCCATTCCGGGCTACAAGGTTACAGAAACCCTTGGCATCGCCCGCGGAAACACCATTCGAGCCAAGCACATTGGTAAAGACATCCTGGCCGGACTTCGCATGCTCGTCGGGGGTGAAATCAAGGAGTACACCGAGATGCTCACCGAAGCCAGAAATGCTGCTCTCCAGCGCATGGAAGGGGATGCCGAGAACAGAGGTGCAGATGCGATTCTGAACGTCCGCTTTGTTACCAGTCAGGTCATGAGCGGTGCGGCAGAGCTTCTCGCGTACGGCACAGCTGTGAAGATCGAGAGGGTAAATTCCGGCACCCCATAGTAACGATATCTCGTCGACCGTCTCGAAAAAGAAGCGGTTGACGTTCGCATTCCAGTATTACTGAGAGACATACATGAAGAACTACCATTTCGCGGTCGGCTCATTTTGCCTGACCGCTCTGCTCGCCATTGTCGTTTCTGACGTGTCTGCGCAGAATGCCCCAGAGAACCTTCAGTTTTTCCCCAAAGACATGACGAGGGCTGCGGTCGTCTCTGAAATGAGACACTTCGCTTTTGCGCTCGGAGTGCGATGTACACACTGTCACGTCCGAAATGAAAACGGGCAGGGTATGAACTTCGCCAGCGATGAGAATCCCAACAAGGACAAGGCTCGATTCATGCTCCGCATGCTTGAAACCATCAATGAAGAACTGCTTGTTGGTCTCAGCGACAGGGACAATCCTCCGGTTGAAGTCACCTGCAAAACCTGTCACCGGGGAACGGCAAAACCACGGATTCTCGGTCAGGAAATGTTGTTAGCTGCCCACGACGGAGGCGGCCAAGCAGCCGTCGAGAAATTCGAAGAGCTTAGGGAAAACCACGACAATTCCGGCGCCTACGACTTCCGGGAATGGGAAACCAACACGGTCGCCGAGCGCTTGGCTGAAGCCGGCAACCATGAAGACGCTCTCATCGTCTGGCGGATGAATTCAGAACGGTATCCTGAATCGACCGGAATCTGGGTGGGAATTGCAGAATCACTGGAAGCGCTGGATCAGATTGACGAAGCGATTGAGGCGTATGAAAAAGTCGTGGCCCTGCAGCCCGAATGGCGGGCGATGGTCGACAAGCTTGCCGAGCTCAAAGGTGAATGAGCGGGATTGAGGACCAGCTTTGGCAAGCCATCGCAGTCGGATCAGGGAAAGCTTGACCGGCGGATGCGAGAAGCCGTCGCCATCAGGCTCGGGAAAGCTTGACCGCCACGTCCGTTTGGGGTTTCTTGGGAGCCCTCCCTTACCTCAATCGGATTGATATGCGAAATGTCCTCGTCGCGACAGCCATGTTGCTGGTCGCACTCCCATCTTCAGCACAAACTGCAGTTGATCTGCTAGCCGATGCTCTCGAGCCTCAGGTCATCGAGTGGCGACGTGATTTTCATGCCAATCCTGAACTTTCCAATCGCGAATTCAGGACGGCCGAGATCGTCGCCGACCACATGCGTGCTCTCGGAATGGAAGTCACTACGAATGTGGCTCATACGGGTGTAGTCGGCATTCTCGAAGGCGCACATCCCGGGCCGGTGGTTGCGCTGCGAGCCGACATGGACGCTTTACCGGTCCTTGAAAGGGTCGATTTGCCCTTCAAGTCCGTCGCGACGAGTATTTACCGGGGTGAGGAAGTACCGGTGATGCACGCCTGCGGACACGATACGCACGTTGCCATGCTGATGGGAGCCGCTGAAATCCTTGCCGGCATGAAGGATGATCTGCATGGGACTGTGAAGTTTATTTTCCAGCCCGCTGAGGAAGGCTCGCCTCCCGGCGAAGAGGGCGGCGCCGAGCTGATGGTTAAAGAGGGCGTGATGGAAGGCGTTGATGTCATCTTCGGGCTCCACATCGCCGCGGGTTCGTATGTGGGAAATATTGAATATCGCCCTCGGGGCATGATGGCTGCGGTAGATGATTTCCGCGTCGTAATCAAAGGGAAACAAGCACACGGTTCTGCTCCCTGGTTGGGAATTGATCCTGTGGTGACTGCCGCACAGGTGGTGAACAACCTTCAGACCATCGTGAGCAGGAGCCTCCGGCTGACGAAAGCCGCTGCGGTGGTAACTGTGGGATCGATTCACGGCGGTGTACGCTCGAACATCATTCCAGAGGAGTTGGAAATGCTGGGCACAATCCGCACGTTTGACCCGGAAATGCGTCAGAACCTGCACCGACGAT
>Ga0209992_10003726_pt1 | contig 12572 bp, 10 predicted proteins | sample 2SBtaG_2_FD_182564 | JGI IMG/M metagenome (GOLD analysis project Ga0209992, IMG submission 182564) | Deep subsurface microbial communities from Kolumbo volcano to uncover new lineages of life (NeLLi) - 2SBTROV12_ACTIVE470 metaG (SPAdes)... | ecosystem: Environmental > Aquatic > Marine >... | reverse complement strand
CAAGTGTGAGAACTAAATGTAACTCGATGCAAACACAAATAGATAATGCTAGTGATGTTGATGCGTTAGCCGCTTTGTTTACTTATACAGAACAAGAAGACGGAAGCGTAACGAGACCACTAGGCGAATTTCCAGTAAAGGAGTAACATGGTATTTCCAATAGTAGGTGGTGATGGTAAACCCACAGGTTATGAGATAAGTAATTCACTTAGATTTAATGATGGTGATAGCCCCGCTTTAACAAGAACAATGGGAGCTCCAACAAGCACAAGAAAATTTACATATGTTGGCTGGCTTAAAAGAAGTAATTTAGGTATTCAAAGTAGTTTTTTATCGTGGGGTGGCTCAACATATGCAACTGACTTTCGTTATGAATCAAGCAGTAATTCTTTATATTTTTATTTTGATGATAATACGGGTTGGTATGCAAAAACTAAATCTGTATACAGAGATGTTTCAGCTTGGTATCAAGTAGTTTTAGCAGTAGATACAACTCAAGCAACTGAATCTAATAGAGTTAAATTATATGTAAATGGCACTCAATATGGTTCTGCTTTGGATGGAACAGATTGGACTCAGCATGAAATTTTTGGTCAAAATTATGATTTTCCAGAGCTTGCAAATGGTCAAACAATGGCAATAGGAAAAAGAAATTCAAGCGGTTCTCATTTTTTTGACGGATATATGTCGGAAGTTTATTTTATAGATGGGCAAGCATTAGATTCTTCATATTTTGGCGAAACAGATGACAATGGAGTTTGGATTCCTAAAGAGTATGATGGCACCTATGGTAATAATGGTTTTCTTTTACAATTTAAACAAACAGGTACAAGTCAAAATTCAAGTGGTATAGGTGCAGATACAAGTGGTAATGATAATCACTTTGCAGTATCTAACTTAGCCGCAATAGATGTTACAACAGATACACCTACAAATAATTTTGCTACTTTAAATCCTTTAGCACCCATAAATGGAGGTGCACCAAGCACACTTCCAACTTTTTCAGAGGGAAGTACACAAATTACTGTTGGGGATGGCACAACTAGATTTGCTACAGGTACTTTTGCAACATCAATGCCTTATTATTTTGAGGTAAAAGTTTCAGCCATATCTGGTTCAGATTCAGACCAAAGAATTGGTATACTAGACGGAGATGCTATAAGTACATCTACAACGTATAATTCTGTATACCAAGGAGGAGGAGTTATAACTGCTACAGGAGAAAGTAATGCAACAGGTAAAGATACATTAACAGCAAATGATATTATTGGTGTTGCAGTTGATTTAGCTACTAATAATAATATAAAGTTTTATGAAAATGGAGATTTACAAGCAACTATGAGTGTAGGTGCTTCTTATCAAGGTTTAACTTCAACACCTTTTGCTAGATTAGTTAATGCAACAACCACTTTTCAATTTAATTTTGGAAACCCGTCTTTTGCAATATCAAGCGGTAATGCAGATGCAAATGGATATGGGAACTTTGAATACGCACCACCTAGTGGTTACTATGCACTATGCACTAAAAACTTAGCACAATTTGGATAATATATGGCTTATACAACAATAGACGACCCATCAGCATATTTTCATACACGACTTTATACAGGAACAGGCAGTTCACAAGCAGTTACAAATAATGCTAATGCAGGAGATTTTCAACCAGATTGGGTTTGGATAAAATGTAGAAGTGATGCCGCTTCTCATAAAATTTTTGACACATCAAGATTAGATGGAAGTAATAATCCTCAGTTAGTTCTTCAAACAGATGCTACTTCAGCAGATAATGATGTAGGTGATTCTGATTTTACATCTATAGATACAAATGGTTTTACAGTTTTAGGTGCAAACGCAACAGGTGCTAGTAGTAGAACCTATGTAGCATGGCAATGGAAAGCTAATGGTGGAACAACATCAAGTAATAGTAGTGGTTCTATAACATCTACAGTACAAGCAAGTACAACAGCAGGATTTAGTATAGTTACATATACAGGCAATTCCACTGGAAACGCAACTGTTGGGCATGGATTAGGTGTGACACCAGATGTTATTATCGTAAAAAATAGAAGTGGGACAAATGGTTGGAGACTAATGCATCAAAATTTAGATTCTGGAAAAACTTTATTTCTTGAAGCAACAGATGCACAAACAACAGATGCCGCTAGAACGGATTTAACTTCATCAACGTTATTTACATTAACAAATGATAGTGCGGGAATTAATGCTAGTTCCAATAATTATATTGCCTATTGTTTTGCTGAAATACAAGGCTACAGTAAATTTGGTAGCTACACAGGTAATGCTAATGCAGATGGGCCTTTTGTTTATACTGGATTTAAACCTGCTTGGTTGTTAATAAAAGAAACTTCTGGAACAGAAGATTGGCGATTATATGATAATAAAAGGTCGCCATTTAATGTAATGGATGACCAATTATTTCCAAACTCTAATTCTTCCGAAGCGACAAGTAGTAGTTATGATTTAGATTTTTTATCAAATGGTTTTAAACTTAGGTCTTCACATGGTGGATATAATACAAGTGGTGATACATACATCTATATAGCATTTGCAGAAAGCCCCTTTGTATCATCAGAGGGTGTACCAACAACAGCGAAATAATGAGTAAGTTATCTGTCAATAACACGTATTTTACGCCAGTAAAAAAAAGAACAAGTATAGGAGACTCATCAAGGAGCAGACCTAAAAATAAATCTAAAAGAAAATTACATAAACGAACTAGAGGACAAGGGAGAATATAATTATGCCACATGAAGCAGGACATGAGACAGATGATGCTACACCACAGGTAATACCACCAGTGCAATTACCAGTTGGTGCTGTGCCTAGCCCACAATCTGGAACATCGCAAGATACATTAAATTTAGCAAAACAACAAGCAGTAACACCTATGTTACCACAAGGAACTGCAATATCTCCTACTGTACAAAACGTACAAACAGGCGAAACATTGGCAACTCCTGGCGTATCAACAACAACACCAACAGCTGTATCACCAATGGCAACTGCTTATGGGCCAACTACAACTGCTCCTGTAACTGCAGTTCAAGTAGCAGACCCTGCACAACAAGCGGCGGCTAATTACACAGCTACAACTGTAGGAACAGCACCGCAAGCAATAGCGGCACAAGGTGTTGTAACTCAACCTGTAAGTGCACAACAAGGTCAAATAACTGCAGACGCTACTGTTAGAGGGCAATTAGCTACATTACAACAACAAGTAACAGATGCAGTTTCTCAAGGTAAAGAACTACCTTCATGGGCGTTAGGTGCACAAAAATTAGTAGAAGCTAATTTAGCAAAAAGAGGACTTGGTGCCTCTAGTATGTATGCAGAAGCATTAGCTCAAGGAGTATTACAATCAGCTACTCCTATAGCGGCGGCAGATGCACAAACATACAAAGAAATGATTTTTCAAAATCTTAATAATAGACAACAAGCGGCAGTCATGAATGCACAGTCATATCTACAAATGGATATGGCTAATTTAAATAATCAACAACAAGTTAATTTACAAAACGTACAATCAAGACAAGCACAGTTATTTACTGACCAAGCGGCAACAAATGCATCACAACAATTTAATGCAACAAGTCAGAATCAAGTAGACCAATTTTATAAAAATTTAGCTAGTCAAATTCAAACACAAAATGCACAAAGGTCTGATGCAATGAATAAATTTGCTGTAACAGAATCAAACAGAGCTTCTGCTATAACTGCACAAAGTGCAACGCAAGTGTCTTTAGCAAATGCACAAACAGAAGCAGGTGTAAATAAATTTAATTCACAATTAGAAGACCAACGTGAAAAGTTTAATGTGCAAAATCAACAAGTAATAGACCAGTCAAATGCAAACTGGAGAAGACAAATTAATACCGCAAATACAGCGGCGGCAAATGCGGCTAACCAAGTCAATGCTCAAAACTTACTAAACATGTCAAATTTTGCAATGTCAGCATTGTGGCAACAATGGAGAGACGAAGCATCATGGACAAATTCAGCGGCACAAAATTCGTTGAACAGAGCACATAATATGGCACAAGCGGCATTAGAAAGACAAACTGCTTTTGATATAAATGACCAAGCATCTAGAAACAATTTATTTAGATTATTAGGTCGTTTTGCGGCAGGTGTATTTAGTTAATAGGAGGATATAACATGGGAATGTTTGATATGTTAAGTGGTGGCAACACAGATTTTTTTGGAAATATTTTTAATAAGATAGGAACAAGTGTTCTTAAAAAAGGTTTTCAATCTGCATTTGGCAGTGATGAAGACGATTACGACACACCAGAAACTGTATTCCCTACTTTTACTGGTAGAGATATGGGATTGTACAACATGTCTGCACCAGGAAAACCAATGGATATTAAAGAAGAAAATTATGATATTGTATTAGCAATGTGGAATAAAAGATTGTTTGGTCAAAAATCTTATACTAATACATCTATATCTTTACCAAAAACAACTACACAAAAGAGAGTAATATAATGATAGAAAATCCATTTGATTCACCAATACCAGGACAAAGTTTAACTGATGAACCAGGTAATGCTAATTGGGAACACCCACCTCAATACACAGATGTAGGAGAAGCATCTGAATTTGTATGGGAAAAAATGCATGATGAAAAAATATTAGACCAAATTGTTTCTTTTTTAGATAATGACATACCAGTAGAAGCTATTGCAAGAATGGTATTATTTGGCGGATTTATGGAAGGTAAGTGGACACCAGATGTTGCTATACTATTATCTGAAATAGTATTTAAACAAATAATGGCTATAGGTATGAAAGCAGGTGTTGAAAACATGAAATTATTTTTAAAAGACCAAGGTAATACAAAATTTAATAAATCCTTTACAGAGTTTAAATTAGGAAAAAATAAAGCTAAAGAATCAGCAACTTCAAAAAATAAAGCAAAAGAATTTGCAAAAGAAATAGAGAAAGAATTAGAAGAAAAAAATAATAGTGGTTTAATGACAAAGGAGACTAACTAATGGGTATAATGGATTTTTTAAGTAGTTCATCAGTTGAAGCATTTGGAACAGGTTTCCTTGAAGAAAAAATAAAACAACAAAAATCATTTGCAAAAAGCATGGCTGATAAGGCTAAACTAAAAGATGAAATGTACGCTGAAATTGCTACAGATAAAGCAAAAAATATTAATGATATAAACGCTGAGTTAGAAAAAAATGAGATAATAAGACAGCAAGAAGAAACTAATTTGCTTGCTATGTACTCTGACATGAACCCAGAAGTATTAGCTTATTTAAAAGACCAAAATTATTTTTACAATAATGATACGTGGAATAGTTTTTCTGATGGTTTTGAAACACAAGCAGGGGGCTCTCAAAAATGGTATAAAATGAAACCTATTGGTGCAACTGATACATGGGAAAATATTATGGCTGAACAAATTAAAAATAGCTATAAAGATAAAAACACTAAAGATGGCACAGCAGACGCAGTAGGTTTACAAGGTAATACAAAAGACTTTATGCTAGATGTAGCAGGACAACCATTTAGTTTATTAGACCCAAGAGTATTAAATCCTGTAGCTTTTCAAGAGTTTCAAACTTCTAAATTAAATATACAAAAATTAACATCAGAAGTTACAATAGCAGAATGGGATGCACAGAACAAAGATATAATTGGTAATTTAAATATTGAGATACAAAATCAACAAAAAGACTTAAATAATTTATCAATTAAATTAAAAAACTATAATTTAGAAACACAACCTAAAAAAGATTTTGTAGAATTAAATATTAAAGAGGCAGATTTACTTACAAAACAAATTACCAATGAAACTCTTGTAGAAAAAAATAATTTAATTTTAGATGAATTAAAATTAAATATTGCTAAGACAGAACAAACTATGAGTTTTGCAGAAGCCAGTCAAGATTTAAGTTTACAAAAATTAAAAGCACAAGTTAATAATTTAACTCTTGAAGGCCAATTAAAAGAAATAATGATTGGCACAGAACCAGAGTTACGAGCAACTAGATTGCATGGTATGCAACTAGCTAATATTGAGCAATCAATTAGAAATGAAACATTTGGTGAGCATGAACAAGAAATTTTAAACAATATAAAATTACGTAATCAATCACTACAAAAAAATATTAATGTGTTTGATGAGCAAACTAAAAACGATTTTGAAGAACAACAATTACGTATTCAAAAATTAGAAAAAGATTTAGAACAAGTAGATACTCCTACGTTAATAAGTCAAGGTGCTGTAAGAAAAGAAGTGAACGCACCTTTATCGTTAGCAGTAGGGGCACAAAAAATACAAAACACTGCACTTGGCACTGTTCAATTTAGTTTAGATGAAATTAAATCTCCTTGGATTACAGATACAGTACGAGCTACAGAAGATAAAGCTATTGCAAAAGTTCAAGAATATCAAGCTATGATATCTAGTCCTAATAATAGATTTACAGGTATTGACCCTAAACGAATTGATATTAATAATATATCTAACAGAATAATGGGAAATGAATTAAACCTTAAATATATTGAAGACCTTAATTATATTAAAGAATTAGTTAGAACTGATGTAGATAATTTTAATACTTTACCACAAGAAAATAAAAAAATAATAAATGGTGCTATTAACCAAATTATGAGGGGATTAAACGTTGAAAATAATAAAGATATTTTAAAGAAAGCAGGTGTAAAAAACAACACTATTAATAAATTTTTTAGAACAAAAGAGGGTGCAGAAGGAGTTACAACATACAATGATTCTATGATTAACACTATTATAAGGTTTAGAAATAACGAATTTAGCGAAGATAAAGATATACAACTTATACAACAGTAGGTAGAATGGAACTAGAAAACCAATCAGAAAGTTTGTTTAACAACAAACCAGAAACATCTTTTATTAAAGATGATAATGATAATTTATTTAATACAGATAGTGATTTAAATTTTGTAACTGGTGATGTAAAATTTATAGAAGATAAAAATGATAAGGCATTTGAGTTTTCTGATACTGAACTAAATGAATCTAAAAAAACAACACAAGAAGAAGATGATTTATTTTTAGGTGAATTTTTAGATAAATCTCCAGAAACAGATTACAAATTTTGGAGACCGCATCCTGCAGATAAAGTATTAGAAATGGATGATGTGTTTCAACAAGAGTGGCTTAGTGGTTTATCCGTAGAAGAAAAACAAGCAATGGGGATATTACCTCTTGAAACAGGAGAGTTAGGCCCTGCTCAAATTATTGGTGAACTATCTGTTTTAAAAGGTGCACGAGAAGTGGTGCAACAAACATTAGATTTTAGTGCGTATCTTAGCCCGTTTTATGGTGGCGATAAATGGTGGAATGGTTTTGGAAAAGGAAGAATGGAAGGAGAAGCTCTTGGGCAAGAGTTATTTACTTTACCAGAAATACAAGCACCAGGAGACCCTGTAAGTAAAAGTGTAGAACTTGTAACAGAATTTTTTGCACCTGGTGGTTTAGCAGTAAGAGGCACAAAACTGTACTCTCAAGTGCTAACAGGGGCACAAGATATACAAAAATTAGCAGGTAAATTTAGTAGAGGAGAAGACATAGGCTCTTTTGCTATTGGTTTTGGAATGGTCGACATGGCACTTGTAGACCCAAGTGCACCTAACTTAGCCGCAATGTTAAAAGAAAACGTAGAATTAGAAGGCCCTGTAAATCAATTAGTAGATGCTCTTGCTACTGACCCTAACAACTCAGAAGCAATGAATAGGTTTGTGCGTACTGTAGAAGGTATGGGGATTGGTTTTGCATTTGATAGTGCTTTTTGGTTAGGTAAAATTATATCAACGGGTGTTGCAAAAGGAACAATTAAAGCTGTAAAACCCCTTGACCAAGATTTATTTAATTACATGCGTGGCAACATGCCAGAAAGAATATCTACAGCACAATATATGTGGGGTATTGTCCAAGAGTATAATCCAAAAAATTGGTATAATAACTTTATATTTAATCGTGCAGATGATTTACATGGTTTAAAATTACTACAACAAGATGCTGACCAAACTACAAGAGTGTTTGATGTTGAAGCGGTAGCATCAAAAGAATTTCAAGCTGAATTTAAACGAATAAAAGATGCAACACCAGGTATTAGTGATGATATGGCTAGAGCACAAGCCCACCATAATTTAGGAACTAAACCCACAGCAGGACAATTACCTTACATAGAATTTAAATTACTTAAAAACGCAGGAAGAGTTATTGATTCTTTTTTTAATACAGGAACTGTAACATGGAAAGGTTTAGATGCACAAGGTAAAGAAGTAATTGATTACTCACGTCTACAGGTAACAGGAGAAGGTTTTGCAAAATCTATATCAAAACACATTACAACAAAAACACAACTTTTAGATTTTGAAAATTATTTAATTGCACTTCGAGCAAAAAATTTATATCAACGAGGATATAAAGGTAAAGACATATTGCCTAAATTTGATATAAAAAAAATAAATCAATACATAAAAAATGGTAATAACAATCCTGCTTTTAAAGCGGCATTAAAAGATTTACAATCATACAATAAAAGATTAATGGATTTTGCTGTTGACTCTGGTCTTATTTCAAAAGAGTCCGCAAATAAAATGTTAAATGCAAATCCTGTTTATGTACCATTTTATAGAGTATCTGAAAGTGTTGCAACAGATGGTGGTTTTAAATTATCTGTTAAACAAGGAACAACAAAACAACCATTTAAAAACTTTACAGGAAGTGGTGGCATGATTCAAAGTCCTTACGAAAGTTTATTAAAAAATACAGCCATCATAGTTGAAGCATCATTACGAAATAGAGCCAATATTACTTTAGCAAATTATTTAGATAGAGTTGTACCAATTAGAAAACAAGCGGCAACAGCATTAGCAAATCAATATAATTTAAAAGGACAACAAAGAAGAGAGTTTATTAATGATTATACTAATAAATGGGCAGAAAAAGTTAGTGGTGCTGACATTACAGGTTTTGCACAAATAGATAAAAAGTCATTAAAAGAACAATTAGAAAAACAAGGCATTAGAGACATAAACATAGATGACCCAGGTATTAATGACTGGATAAAAATAATGCACTTTAGTAAAAGAAACATCAGAACAAAAGATGGACAGGCATTATTTATGGTAATGCGTGATGGTGTACCAGAGTTTTATAAAGTAAATGATGACATGATAAAACATGTTATTGATGAATTTGGATACAAATCTTACCATCAAATGGACATAGCACTTAAAGGGCTAAACGTATACAAAAGATGGGTGTCATCATTAATTACAAAAGACCCAGGTTTTGCATTTTATTCAAACGCAGTTCGTGATTCTTTTGGTGGTGCAATGAACTCTACAACATGGGGAAGAATACCACTAATAGATGTTCCTGTAAATGCATACAGAGCATATAAAGGTATGTTTGGCACAACGCAAAGAGACCACGAACAATTTTTAGAATACATTAATAATGGTGGCGGGTTTGGAACTATTTTTACACAAAACGCTGAACAATATGGATTTCAATTAAAAAAATATTTTAGTGAAGGCACAGGTATAAAACCAGAAAATGTAATTACTAATTCTAAAAATTTATGGGATAGATACACTGACATGGTTACTATGATAGAACATTCTGTTCGTTTTAGTGAATTTAAACGTCTTAAAAAATTAGGGTACAGTGAAAGAGAAGCGGCAGTTCTTGCAAGAGAAATATCTGTAGATTTTTCTATGAGAGGTGCAAACTCAATTCAAAATCATGTTAGTCAAATAGTTCCTTTTTTTAATCCTGCAATTCAAGGTGCGTATAAATCTTATAGAACTTGGAAAAATAGACCTGGTTCTACTTTTGTAAAAACAAATTTGTATGCAGGTGCACCTACAGCATATCTTTGGTATGTTAATCATGATAATCCAGACTATCAACAATATCCAGATTGGGCAAAACGACAAGCATGGTTTGTACCAGTTAATGAAACGTATGATGAAAATTTAGGTAGAAATAGAACACAGTTTATATTAATACCAAAACCATTTGATTTATATGGAATGTATGCTAATTCAATGGAAGCAACTTTAAATGCTATGAATGATTTTTTTACAAGTGAAGGTGATGAAGGTAGTTCTATCACTAGACAATTTGTAAAAACAATTTTTGCAAATGCAGGACACGCTTTACCTCCTGTGCCTTTACCGCCTATAGCTAATTTAGGTTTTGCTGTATTTGGTAATATAGATACTTTTACTGGCACAAATATTGTTCCACGAAGATTAGAAAATGTTCCAGATGAATTACAATTTACTCCTTGGACATCTGAAACAGTAAAATATTTAGGTGATAAAACAGGGGTTTCTCCCTTAATTATAGAACAATGGTATGCATCATTTTTTCCAGGACTTGGAGAAAAGTTTTTGCATTTAGCTGATTTTAGTACTAATTTATTAACAGATAATAAATATAGTCATGACAAAGGGCCTTTATCTTTAGAAGATATTCCTATATTAGACAGAATATATGAAGATGGTTTACCACAAATAACGCAACAAGAATTAGATATGTTTGATGCTGTAGAAGATGGCCTAGATGAGTTTTTATCAGAACAACAAGTAGCAGAACTATTTTTTGCTGATGAAGAGCGTATTAATAATTATTTTAATGACTCAGATAATTTATGGAAAATAGAACAAAGACCTTTATTATTTGAATATTTAAAACTTACTGGCTCAATAAACAATGAAATACGATTAGTATTTTTTCAAAAAGATATAAACCAAGATGTAAAACATAGAAAAATATTAAAACTAAATCAACAAAAAAGAGATTTAGCTACTACATATTTAGATGCATTAAATAAATTAAAGAAATTTAGAAGCAAGTAAATGAAATGGATAGTGGTTGTTCTTTGTATAGGATTTGTAATGGCAAAAGATAATTTAGCACAACAAACAGATAATATTTTAGTTATTATAAAAGAAAAACCAGAACCTAATTTACCAGTAAGAACTAACAACTGGATGGGCATACAAGGTGGTGGAGATTGGGAAGGATTGGCTAATGACCAAATACATTCACGTCAACTAACATTTAATAATGCAGAAGATGGTATTCGTGCAGGGGCTATAAGTTTAATTACAAGAGCAATAAGAAAAAATAAAAAACCACAACTAACTATTAATCAAATATTTTTTGAAAATGATGCGTGGGCAGAAGACAAAGAATCTTATAAAATGGATACTATGAGTAAAAATATATCTGCTAGTGAGGTTATAGATGTTATGGATAGAGATAAGATGGTAGAGCTAATTAAATTTATTTCTAATCATGAGATGGGGCCTAATCAATACAACCAGTTAAAAAACGTAGATAAAACAATTAACAAAGCATTAGATAGAGCATACGAATATGTTTTAAGTGATGATTATTCATTAAAGGAGTTTATCAAATAATGGCTGAATGGGAGAAAGAGATTGCCGAACTCAAAACAGATGTTAAGTATATTAGAGAAGATATATCTATTATGCAAAAACAAGTAAGAGACCTTAACAAACATACAAATATGGGTCTTGGGGGAATCAAAGTATTTCTTCTTATCGGAGGTATATTAGGAGCGATTTGGACATTTATTAAACTATCTGATTAATGGAAACATTATTATTAGCAATAACAGGTTTTAATTTATTTAGTAACGTAACAGAAGACGGAGGTACAAATAGTATGTTAGGTGGATTACCAGTAGAAATGATTACAATGCTAGGGTCTAGTGTATTAGGTGGAGTAATGTCTATCTGGTCACAAAGTATTAAAGCAAAACAAGACGAACAAAAAATGTTATTAGCGAGAGCTGATAATCAAATGAAATATATTGAGAAAGCTAGAACGTATGAAAACAAAGGCTTTCAATGGACAAGAAGAATAATAGCACTTACTGCTGTATTCATGGTAATTGCATATCCTAAACTTGTTCCTGTATTTTTTGATATTCCTGTTATCTTAACATGGACAGAATTTAAAGGAGGTTTTTTATTTTTAATAGACCAAAAAGAAGTGTTAATGGATAAAGCCTTTGCAGGTGTAATTATAACTCCACTAGATACTCACTTAATGTCTGCAATAGTAGGATTATATTTTGGAGGTAGCCTTGTTAAGAAATAGTTTAATTATAGTATTAGTATTACTAGCAACAACAGCGTTAGGAGATTCAACAAATGACAACAACGCACAAACAAACTCCTCGGGTAGCAACACGCAAATCACAGGAGGGTATACATCGACTACAACTAACACCTACTCGGGTGGACAAACAAACACAACAACGAGTACCACTTCATCTACTACCAATGGGTCAGATGTACCTGTCAACTCTGCAAACTCCCCTTCCTATTCGGCTATGTCTCAAGATGTGTGTAGCATGGGGATTAGTGGCTCTGTATCTACTCTTGGTTTTGGTGGTTCTTTTGGTAAGCATGTTCGTGACCTTAATTGTGAACGAATAAAATTATCTAAGGTATTATACGACTACGGTATGAAGGTAGCGGCTGTGTCAATTTTGTGT
>Ga0209992_10003725_pt1 | contig 12573 bp, 6 predicted proteins | sample 2SBtaG_2_FD_182564 | JGI IMG/M metagenome (GOLD analysis project Ga0209992, IMG submission 182564) | Deep subsurface microbial communities from Kolumbo volcano to uncover new lineages of life (NeLLi) - 2SBTROV12_ACTIVE470 metaG (SPAdes)... | ecosystem: Environmental > Aquatic > Marine > Volcanic... | reverse complement strand
CACAAACTGTACAGACTCGAAGAGTTTGATGCAGGAGAAGGCTATCAATCTTACACATCTAACGAACCACAAGTATACGCAGACAAACTAATTTCTTGGATGACTACATCTGAAATGGTTGTGCGTGTTCCCTACAACAATGCTGAAAGAGAGCAAAGGGAAAATAATGATGCTAAAGAAAAATTCCTTATAGGATTACTTAAAAATGCTGACGATAGAGTAACAGCTAGGTTTCAACCTACTGTAAAAGCACAGTTAGCTTGGTACATTACTTTACGTGGTTGGTATGCAGTAAGGTCAACACTTGTAAAGAATAAAGAAGGCGATACTTATGTAGATATACAGCCTTGGGACCCACTCCACACATACTGGGGAGAAGGACCTAACGGTTTAGCTTGGGCTTGTTACAAGACTAAGAAAACTCCTACAGAGATTAAAGCTATATATGGTGTAGAGGTGGAAGGCGAAGGCATGGGTCCTGATGATGATGACGGTATAGATATATATGACTTCTTTGATTCTGAAGATAATATAGTTTGTACCGATACAGCTATTTTAAAGAAAAGAACTAAACATGGTTCTGACAAAGTACCTGTAGTTATTGGACCTGTAGGAGCACAACCTCTAGTACAGGCAATATCAGAGTCAGGAAACTTAGATACTGTAGAAGACTATGGCGAATCTTGCTATAAGTCTTCCCGTGATTTGTTTGAGAAGCACAACTTTATGATGAGTGTGATGCTTGAACTTACAGCACGTTCACGTAGACAAGGACTTAAAGTCAGGTCACGTGATGGAACTAAAACGCTGGAAGAAGACCCATACAAGGAAGGTTCTGAGATTGCATTAGGACAAGGCGAAGACGTAGAGCCACTAGGATTACTGGAAATGGCTAGAGAGTCAGGCGTGTTTATGGGATTAATCTCAGGCGAAATGCAAAGAGGTGGATTACCACACTCTATATACGGGCAATTAGAATTTCAATTATCAGGATTCGCAATAAATACTTTGCGTCAAGGTGTTGAAACTGTACTTGCTCCTAGACTAATTGCATTAGAAAAATGTTATAGAAGTATGTTCCACCACTTATGTGACCAGTATGTTACTGGTGCATTTAAAGCTATGGAACTTAGTGGTCAGGATAAAAACAGAATGTATTTCTCAGAAGAAATTACTCCTGAAACTATACGTGATGCCGGTGATGTCGAAGTAGACTTTATCGGACAACTACCACAAGACGATATGTCAAAGATGAGCATGGCTCAGATAGCACGTGAAGGTGAAACTCCACTACTACCTGACATATTTATACGAGATAAAATACTTGGTTTGCAATCAGCAGACTCTATGGAAGACTCTATCAGAGTACAACTTGCCGAAAAAGTTCTGCCTGAAGCACAGTTATGGACACTGTTACAGGCAGCACAAAGACAAGGCAGGGAAGATTTGGTAGAATTTTACAGGGGCGAGTTGATGAATGTGTTTATGATGAAGAGCATGGAACGTGCTCAACTAATGGCACAAAGCCAACAACCACAGGGAATGGGTCAGGGAGCACCAATGCCACCTCAAGGTGGTGGACCTCCCGGATTACCACCTCAAGTAATGCCTGATGCAGCACTTGGGGTACCACCAGTTCCTCCAACGGCTCCAGTAGGTCCTTCAGTTCCTCCCGGAACTCCAAGACCCGGAGGTCAAAGTACGCAAAGTAGATTAGAAAATATAGGATTAGTTCCACCTACAGGAGGTGCATAAATGCCACATCATTATTATGACGATACGCAATTAAATGAAATACCATTTATGTACTCTCAAAGTGCAGCATTTTCTGCACTACCAGTTGACCAACAAAGAGCATTAATTATTCAATTTACTAATATGACAGGGGGAAGACCTACTGACTCTAATGCTTTTGCTAGTTTTATTAATCAACAATTAGGAATAGGTCAACCTGTAGGATTGCAATCTGAAGAGGGAGTTTTTTCAGGACCTCCACCAGTTTCAGGTTTAGATTTAAGTGGTATCCCAGTAGGGGGCTCTACTCCGTTTTATCAAGAACAATATGGTCCACAAGGTTATATTCCTAATGTAGCAACAGCACAAGCAGCACAAAATGTTTATGATGACGTTATGATTGATACAACTCGTCAATCATTAAACCCTGACCTTATTTTTAATCCTGAAATAGGAACATATACATCAAGAACAGGAACAGATATTATTCGGGATAGGGAAAGTTTTTATAACCCTAATCTTTTTAATCCTAATGCTGAAATTCCAGTAAATCGAGAAATAAGTGCTGCTTTTACAGATTATGATGACCCTATGTTTGATTCTGCTACAGGAATTGAATTTCCTCGTGCTATGAAATTAGGCGCTGCTCCATTCACAGGTAAAGCAAGAGCATCAGAAATGGAACAGTTTTATGAATACCTTGACCGACAAGGTGGACTTAGTGATATTAATTTAAAAGATTCTAGAGTAGTAGATTTTCAACGAGGGAATGTAGTTATTCCTGATAATTATATTAATACTAATAGTAATGCGTTTAGAGAATTAGCTAATTTTGTTACTAATAATCCTAATTTATCTTCAATACAAGTTAACAATATTATTGAAGGATATGTAAATAGGCAATTTTCTCCTATAAAAATTGATGAGAACTTGACTGAATATCAAATAAAATTAAGGCAAGACACACAGCAAAAACAAATTAATAATATTATAGCTGACGTAACATCAAATTTAAAAAATCTTGGCGTTACTCCTGCTAGACTTGTATCTGAAGCAGACATAATAAAAGGTAAGACATTAACTGAAACCCCTGAATCTACCGGAGCAACAGACGCTACAATAGGTGTTTCAGGAACAGGAACTACTGGTGTTAATGTAGGTGGTTTTACATCAGCCGACATAGAACAATCGGCATCAGAATTTGATGCTGAAGGTGTTACGCCTGATAGAGTTATAGAAAATATTGAACAACAAGACCAAATAGAAGTAAATTTAGCTAATACAGAATTTCAAAGAATGGAAAGAGGGCAAGGAGGAGTAATTCCTCCCGGTTTTCAATTTCGTAATGGTAAAATAGTTAAAGTTAAACCTGATGGTAGAGTAATAGAACCTACTGTACCTGCTGCACCAAAAATATCAACAGAAGCTGGAACAGCAAAAGCACAACAAGATTCTGCTGTTACTCCAGTTACCCCAGTTACTCCAACTACTCCAACTACTCCAGTTGCTCCAGTTGCTCCACAAATATCAGGAGAGCCTACAGATTTACAAGCTGAAGAAGGAGTATTTGCAACACAACCTATTCCTCCTGTTTCAAGTGCTACAGGCATTACAGGTGCTGGCACTGTAGCAAACATTCCTAGTATGTATGAAGGTGGATTAGGAAGTACAGGGGCTATGACAGGATTAGGTCAACAAGCATATGATTTAAGTTTAGAACCGGCAGACGCTTTTAGGCGTTACAGGTCAAGACAAATGGGAGAAGTTCCAATAGGTGTTTTGGCAGGTGCTAATTTATATGGTGGGTACCAACCTGCTTATGGTAGATATTTATTAAATCAAGCTAGTGGTAATTTACCAATGGTTACTGGAATGGGTACGCAAGGTGGAGGATTTGGAGAATACTTACAAAGTGGTCAACGAAGAGGACTAGAAGATATAAGAAGTTCTTTTGGTGGATTACAAAACTATTTAACTTCTTTAGGTGGGCAAACTCTTTCTGACCCACAATATGCAGCAACATTTGGACTTGCTCCAAGAAGAGATGAAATAGTTTCTGCATCATTAGCTGCGTTAGGAAACAGAGCGTTAGGTGATAGAGGTACCGGAAACTTACGAAACATATTTGATATGTATCAAACTCAATATGGACCACAAGGTGCTAGTCGATTTGCTGACTTTATAGGTACAGCATTTAATCCAGTAGCTATGGGAGGAATGTAATATGGCAAATGGAATGAACGCATTTGATGATTACTATCAAACTATGCTAGAAACTGACCCACAAACTGCTTACTTAGGAGCAGTAGGTCAGGCTTTTGGAACGGGAGACCGTGCTAGTCAAGCACCACGTGATTATTTTGCTGGGCAATTTGGTAATGTTTATGACCAATACTTAGGGGTTAAAGGTAGAGAGTTAATGAACAGAACTGACCCGTCAAAAATGACTACGTTTACAGACTTCTTATCTAGGCAACCTTTTACTGAAAGATACGGCAGATTAACTCCTGCACAAAAGGTATGTCAACAAGAAGATATGCTCCTAGTACAAGGTTTATTTATTTCTAATGCCCCACGCATGGTGGCATCAATGGGATTATCTTCCTGACACTCAAGAACCTGCAGCAGACCCCACTGTATTCCAAGAGTATTTATTTCCTGCTGCTCGGGCAGCAGGTAGTGGAATTGCTCAAGTTCCCGGAGTTATGCCTACATTACAAGGCTTGGGGGCTGGTTTAAATTTTGTTCATGGGCGTGTAGTTCAACCGTTTGTAAATCAAGCTATAGAACCTATTCCTTTTAATTGGCAATTAAATGAAGGAGTAACTGAACAGTCTCCTTGGTATAGACCAATTAGTAGGTTTACTGAAGGAAGAATGGTTCCTAATGTTGACCAATATGTAACGCCTGAAGGAGACTTTTCTCCGGCTGGTGCATTTGACCAATTTATGAATATTAATCCTGTAGGAGCAGTAGCAGGAACTATATTAGAAGGTCTTAATATTCCTGAACCGTGGCAAGCAAAAACTAGAAGAAGTGAAGCTACAGATAGAGAAGTTGCACAAATAGAAAGAGAAACAGGTGAAATTGTTTCTGAGCAACAACGTAGAGAAATAGGACAAGATTTATACCCTACTCTTCCTTACGCTAGAGGAATAGCAGAAGAGTTACCATACTTTGCAATACCATCTGCTGGAGCAATACGTGGAGCAGCAGGAGCAGCAAGAGTTGGGGCAACAGCAGCTAACAATCCAGCATTACGAGCAGGATTGCGTGGAGTAGAACTTGGATTAACTCCAATAGCTGCAGCAGAAAGAGCAGCAGAAAGAGCAATTACAGCACCATTTCGTGCACTAGGAGGTCGTAGAAGTCCAACAACTCAAGCAACTCCTACAGACCCATCTGAATTAACACCTGATGTAATTGCAGAAGTTCAAGCTGCTGACCCAAGGTTTAATCAAAATTATCAAGGCAGAATTTATGATGATGTAATAAGAGAAAAAGAAATTCAAGAAATGGACCGACCCGGTGGTTACATGGACCAGCAATATGCTGAACAACAAATGCAACTTCCAAATGCAGGTCGTGACATACCTGTTTCTGTTAAGACTTTTGAAATAGAAGCAGGGAAAAATTTTCGGAGTGCAAACATAAATAGACCGGGTTCTGAAGTACGTGTTAAGCCAACTGCTGAACAAAAACTAAGAATGGCTATAATGGATGAACCTGCACCTGCCCCTATTCCTGAACAATTATATAGAGTAGTAGATGCTGCAGAGTACAGGCGTGGATTAGAATACGGATATTTAGACCCTAGATGGAATGCTGAACAAAGAATTAATGCTTCAGGAAAACCTTGGTTTAGTGCTGTAAATAATTTAGATGATACTTATTTACTTGCAATTAAGTTTGATGATGCAGATGGTTGGTATACTAGAGAAGCAGGTCAAGAAATTGTTGCTGCAACTGACCAAAGAATTCCTATAGAAAAAGTTTCAGTAATATCTAGTGGCAATATTAGAAAAGTAGTTGATGATTTTGAAGCATTACAGGCAGTTGATGAAATTCCAGTAGAAACCATTGCTGCTAATACATACCCTATTAATACGACTATTCCATTTGCTCCTAATTATGGAGACATTTACGAATTTGGAGACCAATTAAATCCTAGACCTAGATTTGACTTAGACCAACCTGATGTTAATAGAGTTCCTAGTCAGGCAGAAATGAAGCCTGAAGTGTATGAACAAATTAAATCAGAAATTCCTGATGATGATGGTTTGTTTAATGTAGAAAAAGATATATCTAAAGGGGAAGTTAATGCAACTACAAATAAATTAGGTTCTGATGGACCTAACATACTTGCTAGAACTATAAGAGCATTATTTCCTAATACTTTAGGACCTACTGCAGACTCTTACCTTAAAGGTATTAGTAAGTATTGGAACCAAGGTGAAATGATTAGACAATATGTAAATAATTTATATAGGTCTAGTTTGTCAGGAGGTCAATTAGCATTAAAAGAATTTGTTAATGTTGCTGACAATCTTCACAGATGGGCAGATAAAGCAGGAATAAAAGCAAACAATAGAGTTATAAATTTATATAAAACTGACATACTTCTTGTAGCAAAAAAAGCTAATGTTAATATTGAAGCAGTAAATCAATATGTAATGGTTAAAACATTAAAAAATATTAAAGATGCTTTTAACAGAAAAGAACTTGCTAGACAAAAACTTGCAGAAGAATCAGGGAAAAAATTTGTACCCGGTAAACGAGAAAACCCTAATATGCAAAACCCTGAAACAGGTGAGTTTGATATTCAAATTACAGATGACAACTTGTATCAATTTGATGACCGTACATGGATTAAAAATACTTATAACTATACTGATGAGCAAGTAGATGCAATAGAAAAAATGGCTAGAAGTGTTCAAGGATTTTATGCTGAACAAAGAACTAGGCTTGCAAATGCAGGAATTATTAGTCAAGAACAATTAAAACATTGGGAAGAATTTTATGATTGGTATACTCCTACTGAGTACATAGAGTTTGCTGGAACTCAAAGATATAATGTAAAACCTAATTTAAAAGATACTTCTGTATTAGATGATGGAGTTATGGCTCTTTCAGATAATATAAAAACTGCTTTAGGCAGACGTAATCCTTTAGATTTTGATTCTTTAACATTACAGGCAATACGGGCAGAATACAGAGCAGAATCTAACAAAACAACAAAAACAATAGTTGAATTACTTAACTATGATGCAGACAGACAACTTCTTAAAGATTTAACTGATATTTATATTGATGAAGACGGTGCTCTTCTTAAAGCAATTCCTGAACCTGCAGAGGGTACTGGGTATTTTGTTTACTATGAAAATGGTAAACGAAAAGTATTTGGTGGGTTAGGAGATAATCAACCTGTACCTAAAGATATTTGGCAAGAAGTTAACGGCAGACATGGATATTTAGCAGTTGGAGAAAATGCATTCTTAGCTAAGATTGCTGCTAGCAATGGTTGGTTTAGGTCTGTGTTTACTACTTATAGTCCATTGTTTTGGGTTCGTAACGCAGTTATAGATATGTTTACTGTTCAATTTAGAGCAGGTGTTACTCCTGATAAAGTAGTTGGAGAGTTAGGTCGTAGTTTTAACAAAATTCTTTTTAACAAAGAAGATAACTTTGTCGAGTTAATGGAACGGTTAGGTGGATGGTCTTCAGGTACACAAGGATATATAAATTTAAATTCTGTACAAAGACGTATGATAAAAGAATTTAGAGATGCAGGACAATCAGATGGTGCAATACTAATTACAGGTGGCACCAATCAAATAGAAAAAGAATTAAAAAATAGTTTAACTAATCAATTTAAAAACTTTATGCCTACAGTAGGTGGGGCATTTGAAGCTGCACCACGTTTAGCTGTAGCTAGAAAATCATTTATAAAACAATTAAATGAATTAGGAATAAACGGTAAAGCAGAAATGAACCGTTTAATGAAGTTATCAAAAGAAGATTTTTACAAAGAACTTACTCAAGAATGGAAAGGTGGAATTTCAGGAGACACTCCTAAGGGATTAATGGATTGGGATTTTGCACAAAGGGCTGCAGATAACAGTATTGATGCTACTTTAGATTTTTATAAAGGTGGCTGGCAAATCAGAGATTGGAATAATTATATTTTATTTTTAAATGCTGCTGCTGAAGGTTTTAAAGTTCCTTTTAGAACATTAGGTATTGATTTACATCCTGTAGTTAGACCAGTTAAAGACCCAGTGCCTAATGGACCATTGTTTGAATTTGGTAGCGTAGATGAACAAATTAAAAAATATGCTAAATCTGTTAACAATGGAACCGTATCTCCTTTAACATTTGGATTAGGGTATAGGGAAGCTAGAGGTGCTACAGGTCGAGGACTTAAAGAAGTTATGGGTCCTAAACAAGCATCAATGTATATAGGGGGAGCAATATACAGTTACTGGGCTATTCAAGAAGGTTGGAATAAACAATTTGAATACGAAGGGAAAGCACTGTATTACGATATTCCTGAATACATTAGATACAACGGTCTTATTTTTATGCTTCCACCTAAAAGAGATGAAGCAGGAGAACACATATTAGACCCTGTTACTCAAAGACCTAAACCACAATATATAGTAATTCCTCACAGATTACGTGAGTGGAACACTGTATTTGGTGCAGTAACTTTTTTATCAGAAAACAGTGACGAAGATGCTAATTTTAGTAAAGCTGCATGGGGTAAAGAAGTTTGGAAGTCAACATTCCCAATTAATGAATTACCTATGCCTGAAGTATTTAACGTAGCTGGTGAACAGTTAACTGGCTTTGATACATGGAGACAATCTCAAATAGTAGAAGATGAAGATGCTCCATTAGAAGAGCAGTACACTAGAAGAACTAGTAAAACTATTAGAGAACTTGCAGGAGTTATAGAAGAACTTCCTGTTGAAGATGTTCCTATAGGTGGAGAGTTAATAGATAACATAGTTTCTAGTCCTGATAGATTAAACCACTTATATGACAGTATATTTGGAAGTGTAGGGCAATTAGTTTCAGATATAACTGATTGGACATATCAAACCTTTGAAGAACTTAGAGGATTAGAAGATAGACCTATGGCTCAGAAAGTTGCTGAGTTTAGAAATATGAGTAGATTAGACCGTGCTGAGTTTAGGTTGTCTTTAACTCCTGAAGAATACGAAGAGTTTCAAAAAGAATTAAGAGAACCTGACAAAAAACAATTACCTTTTATTGAAGGATTAAAAAATTCTTTCTATCCTGAACGTGGAGGAGCATTATTACAAGCTGGTCGTAGAAGAGCAGAGCAAACATTCCCTGAAATTTCAGTAAAACAAACTAAGCAAGCAGGTATTGTTGCTTCTAAAGTTAGACAAGAGTTACTTTTTGACCAACAAAAATCAGACTCTAAACTATTAGCTTGGTATGAAGGAAACAAAAAAGATGGTATTACTCCTAAAGAATGGAGAGAAGAGCGTTCTAAAAAGTATTTAAAATATGAAGGTGCTAAATTAGGTATAGGAGAAGTCTATGAATATTCTATACAAAACGCTGAAGACAGTATTAGGGAAGCGTATTATGCAAAAATGTATAATGATGCAGGTCAAATAGATGATATTAGAAACAAAGTAGACTTGTTATTAGCAGGTTATTACGAAATAAAAATTGATGCAGAAAATCCTGATTCTGCAAATTGGGATGCTTTTTTTAATGCACGAAATGAATACGTAGAAGCACTTAGAGTAAACTCTGAAACTTTAAATGATGGAGTTTATGCAGCTTTTAGTGCTGAGTTAAGTAAAAATGATACAGCTACAGAAAAGTCGTATATTAAATCAAGCCAATACATGAAAGAGTATTGGGATGCTGGTAAAGATTTAAGTCAACTATATCCTGCTGCAGCCAACAATCCTCAAATGTCGGCTATTTGGAATGAATATATAAACGGGTCTACACAAGATAGGTATAATTTAGAAAAACAATATCCGTATTTAAAAACTTTAAATACATTGCGTAACAATCAACGTAAACAAGTTGTAATAAATGATGCTAGAGAAGGTGGCAACTTAGATTTTATTTTAGCTTATTGGTACGGAGATTTTTATAGAGGTGTAACACCTCAAGCTAAAGCCTACCATGCTTCTTTATATGGACCTCCTAATGTGTTTATGCCTACTGGTGTTGCAGTACCTTAAATCTTAAGGGTATACTAAGGGTTATTTAAAATAACGAGAGGTATACCTATGGTCAATCAGGCAGAACAACCGGAAAGTGCACCTTCTGAGGATTTCTCAGGTGGAACCACTACAGATATTACAGAAGAGTTTGCAGGTGTTAACACATTTGAAGACACTTCTACAGAAGCAGTTGATGAAACACCTTCAGAATCACCTGAAGTTGAAACTCCTGCACAACCCACACCTGAACCGGAAGTGATTAACCAAGAAGCAGAAACTCCTGTTGTATCTGAGACTCCTGTTCCTGATGTAAATCCTGCTGTAGATGATTTACAAAAACGTATGCAAGAAATAGAAGAACAAAACTTGCAATATAGAAATCAGCAACAACAAAGTCAGTTAAAACAACAGACTGATGGCTATAGGCAACAACTAGAACAGGCAGGATATTTGCCTGACCAAGCAGCACAGATATCACAGAATTGGGCTGCTCAACAATCTCAAGTAGTACAGATGCAACAACAAGCTGAACAGCAAGCTAGGTTTTTACAAGGTCAAGCTAATGCTGCTGAACACTTTGCAACTAAATACAATCTTGAGTTAAAAGACCTTGCTGAATTACGTAAATTTCCTGACCCTCAACAGATGGAAGATGCTGCAAAACGTCTTAAAGGTGACAGAGACAAAGATGCAGAGATAGCTAGGCTGAAGGCACAGCTAGTTCCGGCTCAAGAGTTTGACAATAGTCAAAGTACACCGGCTCCTTCCAGTGATGAGGACAGGTGGCTTGATAGGTATAACCAAGGCGATAGGTCTCCTCAAGCATCAGCTGCAGCACGAAGGGCTGCTGGCTTAGGTTAAAACTTAATACATATATAAAGAGGTAATCCTATGGCACAAACAGCCACAACGGGTAATTTAGAAAATGCCCAAAAAATTATCATTAGTTCTGCTCGATACACAGAAGAGCACAACGCCCCTGCTTTAGCCCTTATTGAACAATTTAGTTTGCCAAAAGGTGCTAAGACAGTAACTGTTCCTAAAGTAGGAACAATGTCAATGAGTGACCTAGTAGACGGTCAAGACATTATTGACGAAGAAGAAATTGGAATGACTACTGTAGACCTTACAGCCAGTGAGGTTGGTGCAAAAGTTATTCTTACAGACAAACTTGTAAGGCAATCAGCTAATAACGTCTTTTCAATTATTGGAAGACAGTTAGGTGATGGTATGGCTCGAAAGAAAGATACTGATGTTATTGCTCTTTACACAGGTTTGAATGAAGGAGTAACTCTTGGAGCAGACGGTAGAAGCATGACTTCTGCTAACGTACACGCAATCATTTCTAATGCGAAAGCAGGTAAGTTTGGTTCTCAGTTGTACATTCTTCATCACCCAAATGCTATAGCAGCTTTATCTAAAGAAGCAGCAACAACTGCAGGAAACAATGCTGAAATTACATCAGGTTGGTCAGCAGATTTGTTGTCTAACTTCTATAGTGGATTGCGACCAATTAATGGTGTTCCAATTTTTGAAGATGGAAACATTGCAATAGATACATCTGTTGGTGATGCTTCAGGTTATGGTGTTATTGCTGATAAGACTGCGTTAGCAGCACTTACTAGTGTTGACACTAGAACTGAGCGACAAAGAGATGCATCACTTAGAGCAACAGAAATAGTAATGACAGCAGACTATGGTGTTTTTGAATTAGATGACACTAAAGGTGCTCCAGTATTATTTGAAATTGGTGACTTAGCAACTTCATAATAGTCGAGGTATAAATGGCAGGTATAACTGAACGAAACAAACAAAGGATAGATTTAGCTAACACTGGTTTTTCTATGAAATACATAGATGAGTGGCAAGCCAAAACTACTTTATATAGGCACAAGCCTACTTACAATGACAGTGGTGAAATTGTAGCTAAGGTGGGTACTGCTATAAGAGGAGTTCCGGGTAATCCTGATTATGTATTAAGAAAAGCTAAGATAGGTATGTTTCCTTGGGAGCCAAGTGAAGGTTGTACTTGTAAATGGAGTGGTACAAACGGTGTTTGTGGCACACCTACTGAGATTAAACAAGAAGCTGTAGAAGAACCTATTGTGCTCACTACAGTAACTAAAACCTGTGACGTTTGTGGCTTTGTAGCAGAAGCTGCAAACGCTGCAGGTGCATCATCTAAAGTAACTTTTCATAAACGAAAAGAACATCCTGATGTATAATGCACATTAAGAGTTGTAACGATTGACCGTGGCTCTATAAAATTAACGGTTGGTCGCAGGGGAAAACCCTGTAAATAATAAAACCTTATAGGAGGTTAGAATGTCTTTTCCACAAACAATTATGGGAAAATATGGATGGGAAAAAGTAACTACTACTTCTCAAAAGCAGAAAGTAGGTAGTCGTATGCAAATTGGCGAGAGAGATTTTATATATGTTAAAACTGCTGAAGCAATATCTGCTGGCTTACTTGTTATGCAACAAGTTGGCGATACTGCTGATGACCTTGATTTAACTACATCAGCAGCAATATCTGCTGGTGATACAACATTAACTCTTGCAACTTCTTTAACTCTTACTAAAGACCAGTACAAAGATGGATGGCTTATCTTTAATG
>Ga0209992_10003723_pt1 | contig 12577 bp, 12 predicted proteins | sample 2SBtaG_2_FD_182564 | JGI IMG/M metagenome (GOLD analysis project Ga0209992, IMG submission 182564) | Deep subsurface microbial communities from Kolumbo volcano to uncover new lineages of life (NeLLi) - 2SBTROV12_ACTIVE470 metaG (SPAdes)... | ecosystem: Environmental > Aquatic > Marine >... | reverse complement strand
AAAAGTTATTTTTTCTGTTTGCGAGTTCGATAAATCTGGATGTATTACTTGTACAAAGTTTTCTAAAATTTTTACAAGACGCGGTCCTGGGATCAAAATATAATCTGCACCAATAAAATATATCCTTTTATTTCTTACTGCTCGGATGGTGGGAAACCTGTTCCATTGTCCGACTCTATAATCAATTTCTTTTTGAGGTAAATCGGACTTTGGTCCTGCTTCTATAATGATCTCAGGTGATTGCTCGATAATAAACTCCTTCGATAGCTTGGGGTATTGGGCTTTTGAATTTTTTAAAATATTTTTTCCACCAGAAAGTACAAGTAATTCATTTAAAAATGTTCCAGGACCTACTGCATATAAATCGCGAGCAGGATTACTACTGTCACCGAGTAGTAATAACACTTTCCTTGGTAATCGTCCTGCAAGCCTTTGTTTAAAGGTATTGATTTTATCTTTTAACAAGAAAAGAAGTTTCTTGGCAGCTTCCTGGCAATTAAGTTCTTTGCCCAAACGATTTATCGATTCAAAAATATCCGAAATTGTCCTCACTTTAATTGAAAATGTTGGAATCCCCAGACTTTTAATATTTTTTTCTATCTTTGAACTGTCTGATTGGAGAATTATTAGATCAGGGGAAAGAGACACTATTGTTTCTATGTCTGGATTTAGCACTCCCCCAATACTCGGCAGAAGACAAGCTTCTTCTGGATATATGCAGAAATCCGTTACGGCCACAATCCGATCTTGCAGGCCTAATTCAAAAAGCATCTCGGTAATAGAAGGTGATGTTGAAATTATTCTTTGGGGTTGATGCTCAAAAAAACTGTTTGCCTCCACAGATTGCAATAACCCTGAAGTTAGAAAAAATAGGCAATAAATTGAGATATATAATTTCTTAATAAAAATTTGTTTCACTAGAGTATGTCTCTATGAATTGAAAAAAATGCAAACATCATTAAGGTTATCTGAATTTAATTCATGTGTTTGTGAAGTTTCTTTACTTTCAATCAAATGTCCTTTCTTTTTCATTTCTTCCAGAGCGTACTCGGCAAGAAAAGAGGGCACTACTTCATCATTTGAACCAAATATGCCAAGAATTTTTGTGGTTGATACACCTTTTGAATCCGTTTGGGGAAGTTCTGGAAGAAATCCACACACCGAAGCCACCTTGTAAATATTTTGTGACCCTAGAAGGGCATAGACCAGTGATGCGGCACCCCCTTGGGAAAACCCCCAAAGTGAAATTCGATTTAAAGATAAAGATTTAAAATGGTCTTGAGTTGCTTGAATCAATTGATTTGTAAAACCTAAGAATTCTTCGACCGATTTTGGTTGTCCAGGACCATCCTTCCACCAACTCCAGCGCCCTTCTTTCGCGTCTACTGGTCCTTCCGGATAAATGAGAATGGTATTATCAAGTTTTAAGCGATTGCTTTGCACCAGCATATTCTCTGCCGTGGATTCGGCTCCATGGAAACCTATGAGTACGTTGAGAGGCTCTGTATTATCGGGTTCTCCTATAATAACTTTTTTATTATTCCATAATGCATTTTGATATCTAATTGTCATCGTCTCAGTTTACCTTCTACGATTTAAGGAGTTTTTCAGCAAGATCTTTTGCCTCTTTAGATGTTTTAATTTCACCAAGAACCTGAGCTCGTTGAATACTTTGAAGTACATTGCCTAATGATGGAGATGGTAAAATGTTAAATATCCTAATTAAATCATTACCATTTAGTAAAGCTTTTTCTCCTAAAACTGGAAGATAGCTCCCGAAATAGAATTCAAGAAGTTGTATGCAAGGGTAGAGTTTTTCATTGTTTGGGAGTTCCAAGCCGTCAAGTATCGGAAGCGAGCAAGCCTTTAGAAGTAAACTGGCTACTAGTTGATCACCTCCTATTACGCATAAATCATACTTAGATGAATTATCTAAGTTGCTTGATAATGAGTTTGAAAAAACGTGCAAATTTTGGATAGTTTTGCAAATATATAAAATTTCGTTATTGCTAGCCTTTAAAGCTTTCAGGGTATTAAAAGCATTTGGGATGCCATAATTTTTTTTATTTATATTTTCTTTACGTAAAGATTTATCTATTTCTTTTAATAAGACAGAAAATTTTAGTAATGCTTTTTCTGAAGGATTCAATGTCGGAGTGTGTCTGGGGAAATATAAACCAATCTTTGAAATAATACTCTCCAACCTTTTGTAGGAGGTCAAAATTTCCTCCCAACTTGTAAAAAAATCGGGAAGTATGCAGGAGAGAAGTTTTGATTTTTGCATTAAATTGGTTAAGACTCCAGTATTATCAGATTCAAAAAAAGATAATAATTCCTGCCAGACCCTTTCACCTGCTGTTGTTGAAATATTTTTTCTGTATAAAGAAATTTCCTGTAGTGTTTCCTCGTCAATTGAAAAATTCATTTTTGCCGCAAAACGAAATGCGCGTAGCATTCTTAGTGGGTCAGTTTGGAAAATAGATTTTGAGGTAGCTCTGATGAGTGCTTTATTTAAATCTTTCTTTCCATTATGGAGATCAATTATTGTTTTTTTATTTGAGAGATAATCAGAAAGTTCTTGTCCCATCGAATTTATAGTGAAATCTCTTTTTCCCAAATCCTCCTTGATTGTTGCGCCCTGCATGTCAGTGAGGTCAAAATGCTTTTGCTGGGGAAGAATAATTCGAGTTGTGGAACGCCCCGGGGTTTTATCAAGGGAAATATGCCGGAAGTTTAGCGAATGCGCAAACTGGATACCCATTGCGGCTGCATTTGTACCGGTAAGGTCAATATCTGAAATATCTTTATGCATTATATGGTCGCGTAATGTGCCCCCTACAACGAAAAGTTTAACCTTTTGATTGGAGGCTAAATTAAGCAGTTCTCTTAATATTGACCGAGTTTCTATGTCAATCATGATAAATTTAATAAGGAAAGTTTAAGGCGTATTGTACTGAAAAAACTATATAACGAGGGGAAATTTTATTAAGAAAACATTAAGGTTTATTCGAATATATAGTAATGATTCCGTGAGATAAAACTAGACTTCCCAGCCTGATGAAAGACGTACTTGTTTAGAGACAAAAATTTTACCATCACGCTTTACGAATTCGAGGTCAGCGTTGGTGAGTGAGCTTATAATTTGTTGTAGGTTTTCTGAAGGTTTGCTTTGAGGATCCTTGATAAGGAAGGGTACCATTTCATCGACAGAATCTCTGACCCGATCACTTTCAATAATGTAACCCAAATAGGTGGCTTTCACTCCAAGAAATTTTTTTACAAGTTTTAATAGGTTATCTCCTGTTAAAAGATCCTTTTTGCTGCGAACTCGATTAACAACCAAACCAGGTGTGAAGCCTTTCACAATAGTATTTAATTGTTCCAGATGGTCGGGGAAGTCCTTCTTAAATTGCTCTCTTAAGAGATCTGTTGTGTAGGTTTCGATATTGGCGTTGCCTGGATTGGAGTGGTCTACTAATTTTTGGATTTCAGGATTTTCTTGAAATGCCAATGAGATTCTTCTGAATAAAACTGAGCGGATAAAACTAAACGTTTTCATTACAGAAGTTATCTCTGGTGTTGTGAGGACTACATTTTGTGTGCTGATATTGAAGAAGTCGATTACGTTGAAATTAGTACCTGGCCCTAAATCCAGAAGTATCGTGTCCGCCTGTAAATTCTTTATAAAAGAAATGACTTTGTTGACTTTATCGGTGTCGATATTTGCGCTTCCGGGATTATCTCCAGCACCGCTTACAAATTTCAAATTGCTGATGCCTGTATCAATTAACAGAGATTGTGTGTTTGGAGAATTTTCATTAAAGAGATCTTGGAATCCGTGGACTGGGTTATTTATTGCAAGCATAGCGTGAAGATTAGATGCTCCGAAATCAGTGTCCATTAGAACAACTTTTTGACCACTCAAAGCTATTCCAATCGCCAGATTTGTGCAAACGACACTTTTCCCTATGCCACCCTTGCCGCCACCGACTGCGATAATGTTAACTTGTGATGTCATTTAATCTAAAAAATAATCGAACGATCTCAAACGTCTAGTGGTTTTTTTGATCTTTCAAAAATATAAAGGATTCGAGTACTCCCATATATTTTTTGTTAACTGTCGAAGTTACCTTAGGTGACTTTGGTATGCTGTTTTTATCCTCTACAAAAGGAGAGTCACTTGCTGGTTGAATATTGGACTTAGGTCTGGAAGATGTATCTTCATTCTCTCCATGAGTAAACCGTTTATCCAGTTCCTGTAAATATTTTAGACGATTTATCTGAGTTTCAGTTTCTCGTCCTGACTTGTCACCACTGGAATAGTTTATTCTAAGTTCTGGGTCATTAATAGGTTCATTTGTTTTTGGCGCTTCAGGTTCTTTAAAATTATCTTTTGTAAGGGTTGCACTATCGTCAATACTTGTATTGTCCAGATCTTTAGCTGAAGAAGTGGTTTCTTGGGTACTTTCTAATTGTTCAGTTAATCTATTGATCGTTGATTCGTGCGTTGAGCCTTCTTTAAAAGTACCCTGACTATCAAAATCAAACCTTTTGAACTCGGTCACATCTTTATTTAAATTTGACTTTGCCAATTCGGGATCAATGGATTTCAGTTTGAACTCTTCCTCATCATTTCCCATAACTTTTTGGATATCCAAGTGAATGTCATCGTATTCTTCCTTATCTATTTCCTCCATCAATTTTTCCATGTTACGTTCGCGTTCTCCAGCAATGCTTCTTGCTTTGTATAAACCGAGGAGGATAAGGGTTAGCAAGGCAAAAGCTATTCCCATATAGGTTGGGTTGTTCTGAAGGTCTAGAAAATAAGGTTTAATTAGTTTGAAAGCTGCGGTTTCTTCCAAGCCTAGTATAGAGTCCAGTTGGAACCAGATTTCCTTGAATAATTCAATAACTACTTGCAGGTATTGTTCAATCATATTTAATTTGCAGTTAATTTGAACTAGCAGAGTGTGTGAGGTGTTGACCCGTCAACGGATCCTTAGCATAAATGAGGTCAACCGTTTTTCACAGTACGGTTCTGATATAACCCGAAAAACCTTTTGTCGTTCAAATAAAAGAAGTTTGTCCATTTACTTTTTTATTTTGCTACTAATCGTAACATAATACTCTAGAAAAGTAGTAAATTTACATAGTGAAAAGAAATCAGAGTGTTATAATTAAATCAATTAGTTAAGGTTAAAGAGTATCAATGGAAAACCTAAGTGTAACCATTATCACCAAAAATGAAGAAAAAAATATTGGCCGTTGTCTCGCAAGTCTGAAATGGGCCGATGAAATTGTAGTGGTAGATACAAACAGCACCGACCGGACCGTAGAAATTTGTCGGCAGCATACCAAACAGGTTTTCAGTGAAAGTTGGCATGGATATGGGAAACAGAAGAATATTTGTGCTATGCATGCCAAAAATCGTTGGATATTAAATATAGATGCTGATGAGGTGGTGACCTCCACATCGGCTGAGGAGATCCAAAAAGTTCTTAAAGAAGGACCACAATATTCGGCCTATCAGTTTCCAAGAAAAAATTACTTCGGCGACCGATGGGTTCGATTTGGCGGTTGGTATCCAGACCAAATATTACGCTTGTATAACAAAGAAAAGGTTTCATTTAGTGAATCTCAGGTGCACGAAAGGCTTATCCCGGGTGAAAATGCGGGCTCCCTAAAAAATGCTTTGATGCATTATTCGTATTGCAATCGTGAGGACTATATTCAGCGTCAGGATCGCTACTCCACGCTATATGCGCAAGAAAAAAGGGCGATAGGGTTCCGTGCCAATTGGACGCATATCTACTTGCGCCCACCCTTTAACTTTTTTAAAAATTTTGTTCTAAAACAAGGATTTAGAGATGGATCCCTAGGTTTTTTCTTAGCCAAGAGCTCGGCGATTTATACCTACCAGAAATACGCTAAGACCAAACCCAAATAATTTCTCCTATTTAAAGGACAGAGAATTTAAAGCTGCGTTTATTGGTGGTCACCCATATATGAAATGGTTTTTCGGTTGCCGTTATATGTGTTAAAGTGTTGCCAGTTTAAGATTTTACCTCGTGACAACCCCGCTAATTTTTACGCGGTAACCTGATTTTTCCCCAGTTAAGAATTGAAACCAAGAGGCATTCGGTTTGACCAAAACTCAATTATTGGTATTGATGACTCCGGTTATCTTGTTTTCTTTAACCGTTCACGAATATTCGCATGGGAGAATGGCGCTCCTTTTGGGGGACAATACTGCGCAACGGTTGGGCCGTTTATCGTTTAATCCTATCCGCCATCTTGATATTACCGGAGTTCTGTTTTTTTATTTTGTTGGTTTTGGCTGGGCCAAACCGGTTCCGGTTGATTGGAGAAACTTTCAGAATCCTCAACGAGATATGATGTATGTGGCAATTGCCGGTCCTCTCTCAAATATCGCTTTGGCGGTGTTTTGCAGTTTTTTTATCCGCCTGATTGCGCCTGAGTTTTCTTATTTGTTTGTTATTTTGGCTTATGGTATATGGATCAATGTTGCCCTAGCGGTCTTTAATATGCTGCCGATTTATCCTCTGGATGGGTCAAGTGTTCTGAAAGGAATGGTTCCTGAGAGCGTTGCTGAAAGGCTAACAAGTGTGGACAAGTTTGGGGCAATTTTGATTTTAGGTGTCTTTCTGCTGGATCAATTTGCCAACACAGGCATTCTCGGAACGATATTATTATATCCCATTAACTATTCGGTATTGTTTTTGAGTCAGGAAACGTTCCCAATGATCATTGAAGTATTGAAAGCGAGTTTCGCTAGATAATTTATAGCCTATGAAACGAATATTGAGCGGTATGCAGCCTTCTGGAAAACTTCACCTTGGCAACTATTTTGGTGCGCTTAAAAACTGGGTGGACCTACAGGACGATTTTGAATGTTTTTTCTTTATCGCCGACTGGCATGCATTATCTTCGCTTTACGAAGATCCTGGTCTTATCAAAGAATTTTCTTATGAAGTAGCGGTAGACTGGTTGAGTGCTGGACTTGATCCTGAAAAATGTACTCTATTCCTACAATCAAAAATTCCTGAACATGCCGAACTTCATTTAATATTATCTATGATGGTTCCTGTTCCCTGGTTGGAACGGAACCCGACATATAAAGAAAAGCAGGACGAAGTTAAAAAAGTTGATATGAGCACTTATGGGTTTCTTGGATATCCGGTATTGCAGACAGCGGATATAGTTTTATATCGGGCAGACTTAGTTCCGGTCGGAATTGATCAGGCACCACATTTGGAATTATCACGGGAAATTGTTCGAAGATTTCATCACCTTTATAAGAAAAATGTTTTTGTCGAACCAGACGCAAAAATATCTAACATCCCTAAGCTAAATGGTCTGGATGGAAGGAAGATGAGTAAATCATACGACAATGCCATTTTTCTTTCCGACAATGAGAAAGAGGTTGCAAAAAAAGTGAAACAGATGCTGACTGATCCTGCCCGAGCTCGTAGAGACGACCCGGGTGATCCTGAAGTGTGTAACCTTTATCCTTTTCATGAAATTTATTCGCCTCAATCTATGCAGGATGAAGTGGCGGAAGGGTGCCGTTCTGCCAAAATAGGTTGTGGTGATTGTAAAAACATGCTCACAGAAACTATGCTCGGATCTATGAGACCTATCATGGAAAAGCGCAGTGAGATTACCAAAAAGCCAAAAGAAGTAGAAGAAATCATTGCCGAGGGTACAAGGAAGGCTCAGTTGGTGGCCACTTCTACTCTCGATAGGGTGAAACAAGCAATGAAAATAAAATAGAAGACTATGGAAATGAAAGATACACTCAATTTACCAGAAACAGATTTTCCTATGAAAGCTAGCCTTACTAGGGCCGAGCCAAAAATGCTTGAATGGTGGGCAAAGGAAAAAATTTACGAAGAAATTCGCGAATCATCCAAGGGAAAGGAAAAATTTGTTTTCCATGATGGTCCTCCTTATGCAAATGGTCATATCCATATGGGGCATGCCCTCAATAAGATTCTTAAAGATTTTATTGTAAAGATTATGGGTATGAAGGGCTACGATGCAGGTTTTATACCTGGTTGGGACTGTCACGGGTTGCCCATTGAACATCAAGTGGGTAAGAAGCTCAAAGAAAAAAAGATGAGTCTTGAAAAGGGTGAGATTAGAAAACAATGTCGTTCTTATGCTCAGGACTTTGTTTCGATTCAACGGGATGAATTTAAAAGGTTGGGCATATTTGCAGATTGGGATAACCCATATTTAACAATGGACTATTCCTACGAGGCAACGATTGTTCGTGAGTTTGGAAAGTTTGTAGAAAAGGGAATGGTCTATAAAGGATTGAAACCGGTTCATTGGTGTACATCTTGCCGAACTGCTCTTGCGGAAGCCGAAGTTGAACACGCTGATCACACTTCTCCATCCATCTATGTCAAGTTTGAAATTAAATCGGGCGTTCCCAATAGTATGGGTGATCTAGGCAAAGTGTACATGGTGATCTGGACGACGACTCCCTGGACTCTTCCGGCAAATCTGGCAATTAGTTTGCATCCAGAATTTCAGTATGTCGCAGTCGCCATCAATGATGAGGTTTTGATAGTGGCAGAAGAACGGTTGTCTTCATTGATATTGGAGTGGGATGTTAATGAGTATAAAGTTCTTGGAGTTTGTAAGGGCAAAGAATGGGAAACCGCGATATGCCAACATCCTTTTATTAACCGTGATTCAAAAGTGATTTTAGGCGACCATGTTACGTTAGAGCAGGGCACGGGTTGCGTTCATACCGCTCCGGGGCATGGCCAAGATGATTATATTGTAGGTCTTAAATATGGTTTGGAACCCTATAACCCTGTAGATGATGGGGGTGTTTTTCGTAATGATGTAGAACACTTTTCTGGAATGTTTGTTAGAAAAGCTAATCCGGAAATAATTGAGAAATTAAACCAGGACGGATTTCTTATTCATAAAGAAGATATAAAACATTCTTATCCGCATTGTTGGCGTTGCCATCAGCCCGTAATTTTTCGTGCGACAAACCAGTGGTTCATTTCTATGGATAAGGAAGGTTTGCGAAAAAATGCTTTAGCGGGGATCGAGCGTACAAAATGGATTCCAGATTGGGGCATGGGCCGAATTTATAGCATGATTGAAAATCGTCCAGACTGGTGTGTTTCAAGGCAAAGGGCTTGGGGGGTTCCGATAACTCTATGCACTTGTATCGAATGCGGTGAACTAGTAGATACCAAAAAAGTTTTTGAGTGTGCTGTGGAAGGGATAAAAAAACAAGGTGCGGAATTTTGGTTTGAAACTCCTATTGAAGATTTGATCTCAAAGGGAACCAAGTGTGAAAAATGTGGTAGCGAAAAATTTAAAAAAGAAAACGATATTTTAGATGTCTGGTTTGATTCCGGGGTCAGTCATGCAGCTGTTTTGGAAAATAATGCCAATGAAAGTTGGCCTGCAGATTTATACTTAGAAGGAAGCGATCAACATAGGGGGTGGTTCCATAGTTCTTTGCTTGAGTCTATTGGGACCAGAGGCAAGGAACCTTATAGATCGGTACTTACGCACGGGTATGTGGTAGATGGTAAAGGAAAGAAAATGTCAAAGTCTGCGGGCAATGTGATTGCTCCGCAAAAAATTATCGACCAGTATGGAGCAGAAATATTGCGTTTATGGGTTGCTTCAGAAAATTACCGCGAAGATATTCGCGTTTCCAATGAAATACTAAAACGATTAACCGAATCTTACAGAAAGATACGGAATACTTTCAGATATCTATTGGGGAATCTGCATGATTTTAACCCTACACATGATAAGGTGCCTCTAGATTCACTACCAGAAATTGACCGATATATTTTGAGTCGTTTTAATCTTTTAAGGGAAAAAATACTTTCAGCTTTTGAGGCTTATGAATTTCACACTTTTTATCATTCTTTTTCTAACTTTTGTGTTATTGAACTCAGCGCATTTTATCTCGATATTTTAAAAGATCGGTTGTATACATTTCCTGAAAAATCTCAAGGAAGAAGGGCAGGGCAAACAACACTGCATATTCTGTTGATGGGGATGGTGCGATTGATAGCGCCAGTTTTAAGTTTTACCGCTGAAGAAATTTGGAGTTACCTTCCTAAAGGTAGTGCAAAGGAAAACAGTGTTCACCTTTCTTTATTTCCTACCAGTGAGAATTTTATATTTGATGAAGAGTTAGTTCGCAATTGGAAATTGTTGGTGGAACTTAAAGGTGAAGTGAGCAAAGCTTCGGAAGCGAGCCGTAGAGATAAAATAATCGGTCATTCCTTGGATTCAGTTATTAAGCTCGAACTTCCTAAGGATATGAAAAAAATTGTCAGACAGTATTCTGAGGACTTAAAATTTTTACTCATTGTTTCTAAAGTGGAATTAGTAGATGTTTTGAGTGATAGTGAAAATATTTATGTCAGCAATTTATTGCCGGGAGTCAAAATATCCACTGAAAGGCATCTAGGTCAAAAATGTGAAAGATGTTGGCACTACTTTGATGTTGATTCTCAAACTGGCGATACCTTGAATTGTCAGCGGTGTCAGGATCATTTGCAAGTTGCCGAGGAATCAAATTGAGAAATAAATATTTATTCTTATTTGTAATCTCAAGCGCATTGATTGTCATTGATCAATACACAAAATTCATGATTACTCTGCATATTCCCTTAAACTATTCTATGAATGTTGTCGCAGGGTTCCTCAACTTTACCCATATTCGAAATTCAGGAGTAGCATTTGGAATTTTTTCTGAAGAAAACTCCGAATTAAAACCGTATCTTTTAATATTTGTTTCCATAATTGCGATTATCGCTATTCTGGTAATATTTCACCAAACAGAGAAGAAAAACAAAATGGTTCACACCGGTTTAGTTTTGGTTTTCAGTGGAGCCATCGGAAACTTAATAGATCGCGTTCTTCATAAAGAGGTCATCGATTTTATAGATATTTTTTTCGAAAATAAGCATTGGCCAGCATTCAATGTTGCAGATGCCTGTATTACCATAGGCGTAATACTGATGTTAGCTGACATTTTAGTCAGTAGTAAGCCATTTAATTACCCCGATAAAACTGCTTAAAGGAGAGGGTGGTGGGCCCAAAAATAATTCAAAAACCTATCAAGATGGTAATGATAAGGCGGGGTTCAATAACTTTTCATAGCGTTCCTGTTGAACAACTCTTTACCTTCATAAGGAAAAAAGTTTTGCTGGGTGCCGATGAAATTTCTGGGGATGGAAAAAGTTGGGTCCGAGTTGATCGTCATTATCAGTTGCGAAATTTTTTTTCAAATGAAGATCATGGAATCAATTATGTGGAATCGGAACCAAATTTGAGTGGAGAAAATGAAAATTTTGAAACACAAGCGAATCTCGAAAATCAATTTCAAGAAGTGGCCGACCTTTTAAAAGAGATTAATAATTAAGGTAAGGTGTTATCGGCTAGAAAAATCCAAATTATGAGCGATCTCTCTATATTCCTTAAACTCTATAGGGTCTATGGTTGATGGATAAACAACACTAACAAACCTCTCCGCTGCTTCAGAAGATCGATGTAGTGTTAATGCCACGTCATCTTGAAAAATCATTGTGTGTAAAAAAGCATAGGGGTTTAATATTTCCTGTTTTGCTATGTAATATAGAGTTCCCTTTTCGTTTATTTTGATATATTCCACTAGATTATTAATCGCTTGTTTGCACTGGTCTATTGACTTCGGCCGAACCTGATAACGAGCAGTCATTATGATTGGCATTAATTTACTCCACGAAAATGGTAAGCAGAAATTTTTAACATATTTACGAAAATTATGTCATGAATTTATAATGTTATAAATATTATTAATAAGACCATGGTTGATAAATGAATTCGCCTCTGTTTTTACTGGTGATACCGCAAAACCGGTTTTGTGAGCAGGAACTTTTTGATTTAAAAGATTTATTAGAAAGAGAATCCGGAAAATGTCGGATTCTATCCAAATCCGGTAAACAAGTTATAGGGGAAGGAAAAACTCAAGTTCAACCGGATGGAATGCTTGTTGATTGGAATCGTTATTTACAGGGAAAGCAAAAATATGATGCAGTTGTAGTCATTGGTGGAAAAGGTTCCAAAAGTACTATTTGGGATGATACGATTTTACCTCAAATACTAACAGATCATTTTAGGGCCGGAAAAATTTTAGGAGCGTTTGGCTTATCAGTTGTGGCGCTAGCGCGTGCGGGTTTAGTTTCCCGATGCGCAGTTTCTGCCATAAACGATGAAGCTTGTTTGAAGGAACTAAACGACGTTGGAGCTTTTCCAGAAGAAAAAAACCTAGTCACTGTTGATAGAATAATAACTTCAAATAGCTCTAATTATGGAGAAGAATTTGGAATGAAAATTCTTGAGCTTTTGGGAAAATGATTTACGTGAGTTATTTTATATGGGCAGAGATGGTGAATTTTAACTGTTCAGCGATAGTTTGTGAAAGTCATGTCTATATTGAAGTCTTTTTGTTTGAGACTAGCTATGACAGTTTGTAGATCATCCTTATCCTTACCAGTTACTCTTACCTGGTCATCCA
>Ga0209992_10003722_pt1 | contig 12577 bp, 13 predicted proteins | sample 2SBtaG_2_FD_182564 | JGI IMG/M metagenome (GOLD analysis project Ga0209992, IMG submission 182564) | Deep subsurface microbial communities from Kolumbo volcano to uncover new lineages of life (NeLLi) - 2SBTROV12_ACTIVE470 metaG (SPAdes)... | ecosystem: Environmental > Aquatic > Marine >... | reverse complement strand
ACCCGTCTTCGCCCCAGATAAATAACAAACTACCAACCTAAATACCTTTTCAACAAGCCCCTTTTTATACCCCGCGATGCCTTCTCGCTATATAGGCTTCCCAGTATGTCGAAGTCACGGATTCAGGGACTATTGAATTTTCAACGTGAATCCTATCTAAAACTGACCGTATAAGCGTTGTCATTTATATCGATCGAAATCAAGTAGATTATTTTGTTATGCGCAAAATTTACGAAAAGTTGAGTGACTGGGGTAGTTGGCTAATTGCAGCTGGCTCGACAATCTTGTTTATTGATTGCTTAATTCACCGGAGTTCCCACCCGATTTATTTTTCACGATACAGCGAGACCTTCTTCATCATCATTATAGGTATCGGTCTATGCACGATATTTTGTTGGTACCTGCTAGCATCGAGATCCCGCTGGGAAAGATTCCTCGTGTCATTAACCCGTTTGACCCCACGTGAGGCGATCGAATATCTCTGTATCGGATTAGTTCTGTGCTTTCTATTTACCAACACCTTGGGCTTATCTATTTTTGAAACAAGTTCTTATTTAGCTGTTTTTCCATTAGTTACTGGAGTCCTGGCTTGGACACTGTCTACCCAACGGCCACGCTATTCTCTTCGGTATTTTTTAATTCAGTTGATTGTCACGTTATTATTGTTAGAAGGAGCTATCTCGATATTGCGTCACATCGCCCCCACATCATCCGTTGCATTGCAACTATATGGCGGCGATCGCAATATAATTCAGTTTATGCCCTGTTGCGCGCGCCATGATGCTTCTCTGACATACACGCTAAAACCGGGAGAATTTTCTTTCTCGAATAAAGAATTCGACACCCTATACCAAGTGAATCATATTGGGTTGCGCGATGATGAAGAATCACTAATCAATCCGCAAATTATCGTATTGGGCGATTCTCAAGCGATGGGCTGGGGTGTAGAACAAAACGAAAATTTTGCAGCGTTAGTCGAAAAAGAGAGCGGTCTTCGCGTGTTAAATACTGGGGTTTCGTCCTACGGCACCGCCAGAGAAGTATTGATGCTCCGGCGAATTGATTCTGACTCAGCTGAATACTTTGTGATTCTGTACGACCCAACGGATTATCACGAAAATCGAAAATTTAACGAAGGTAGTGGAACACTAGAGACGATGAACAAACAGGCGTATGACAACATCGTAAATGATTATCAGCGGCAACAACTCTACTATCCGGGGAAATATACTAACGCGCTTGTACGTCGACTTCTATTCGGACGGTTACCAAGAACCTACGTACCACCCATTACATCTGATGTCCACGCTCAGGAATTCATTGACGTACTCATCAACGGCAAAGTCGCGTCGATGAATGCACGACTGATCGTGATTGGCAGAACTGAAGGTTTCATCACCGCTCTCCGTAACAACTTGCGATCAAACGATTATCCTCAATCTATAGAAAACCTGATCAGTCTAGATGTATCCGACAAACTAACACCTAAACACTATTTCGATATCGATGATCATATGCGCCCGTTAGGACATCGCCTTATCGCTGACGAATTAATGCAAATATTGGCGCGTTCGGATTTATATACGGGGCCAGCAGCACGGTAAATCCATCATGGTTATCTTTTGATCCCGCAGGGTCATCTATTGCAAACTGCTCAAAATCGAACCAGGTATTTGTTCCTGTAAAACGCGATCAATTGCGTGAACAACTACGCAAGGGATGCCCTTGTTCAGTTTTTTATCATGAATTTGCGACTTTTCGCACATCTTGCTGGCTCGTAAGGTATTCTTCATAGCTACCCCGAAAGTCTATGAGTTGTTGATCCTTAATTTCAATGATTCGATTGGCAAGTGACGAAACAAACTCACGGTCGTGACTGACAAAGATCAACGTTCCTTCATAATGCTCCAAAGCCAGATTTAGAGCTTCTATGGATTCCATGTCGAGGTGGTTGGTCGGCTCATCCATCAGCATTACGTTATTTGCCGACATAATCAACCTACCAAAAAGTAGCCGATTCTTCTCACCCCCCGAACACACTTTGACCTGTTTTTCAAAATCATCGGCAGAGAATAGAAGACGACCGAGAGTGGCACGTACGATCTGATCACCATGCTGCGGTTTACGCCAAAGACTCATCCAATCGAATAAGCTCAGATCGCTATCGAACTCTGTACTGGTATCTTGGGGGCAGTATCCAAGCGTTGCATTTTCGGCCCATTTAATCGTACCGGTATGCACCGACAACTCGTTCATTAGGCAACGAAGAAATGTTGTTTTGCCGACACCGTTTTCGCCGATCACGGCCAGACGTGTACCGGCTTCCAAGATTATGTTGCCGTTCTCAAATAGCGGCACATCGTCAAATCCATGCCCAACCCCTTCCAGCGTCAACGCCTCTCGGTGCAGCTTTTTTTCTTGGTCAAAACGGATAAACGGGCTGATCCGACTGGACGGTTTGATATCAGCGAGCTTTATTTTTTCAATTTGTTTTGCCCGGGACGTTGCCTGTTTGGCTTTGGAGGCATTGGCCGAAAAGCGGCTGACAAACTGCTGCAAATCAGCAATTTGTGCTGTCTTTTTGGCATTTTCCGACTGCAGTAATTCGCGGGCCTGGGTAGACGCGACCATGAAATCATCGTAATTACCAGGATATACGCGCAATTCACCATAGTCCATATCCGCGATGTGAGTGCAAACCTCGTTTAGAAAATGCCGATCATGGGAAATAATCACCATGGTGCTCTTTCGCTCATTTAACACAGACTCCAACCAGCGGATCGTATCTATATCCAGGTTATTGGTCGGTTCGTCCAGCAGTAATATGTCCGGGTTTGAGAATAAAGCTTGGGCCAGCAAAACCCTCAGTTTCCATCCTGGTGCAACTTCGCTCATGGGGCCCTCATGCAATTCTAGCGCAATACCAGCGCTCATGAGCAACTCGCCCGCTCGGCTCTCGGCGCTATAGCCGTCCATTTCGGCAAACTGAATTTCCAGTTCAGCGACTTTCATGCCCTCATCTTCAGACATTTGCGGGAGCCCATAGATGCGCTCGCGTTCTTGTTTTACCTGCCATAATTCTGCGTGGCCCATAATAACCGTATCGATTACGCTGTACTCTTCAAAAGCAAACTGATCCTGGCTTAATTTCCCGAGACGTTCGTTCGGGGTAATCGAGACATTGCCCACCGAGGGCTCCAGGCTCCCGTCCAAAATTTTCATAAACGTGGTTTTGCCGCAGCCATTGGCTCCAATCAGTCCATAACGATGACCATCGCCAAATTTGACCGAAATATTTTCGAATAACGGCTTAGCGCCGAACTGCATGCTAATGTTTGCTGTAGAAATCAACAGAGTAATCCTATTTAAGTAGTAAGAATGAAGTTTTCGAAAGAGGGGCTTATGATACGTTTACACACCAAAGTTATAGCGCAATTTGACCAACTTTTATGTTATATCCGCATAACTTGGTCTTAAACAAATATTAAGTCTTAACTTCAAATTCGAATGGGAGAGACCAATGTTCAATTCCAAAAAAACGAGGAACTCAGTCTTGGTCGAATCCATAACTGAGGTAATTAGCCTCTAGAATAGACGTTTTTTTATCTTCTATTCCAAAGGCGAAAATTCATCCAAATATGGCCTGCGCTGTTAACCCAAACTAGGCTGCCTTTGATCCCGTTTTCCAGACCCGATTAGCGGATTTTTGGTTTCGAGAATTCGAACCTTTTGGTTTGCCGTGCCTTCGACGTGCGTTTTTTTCGTTAGCGTCATTCCGCTGCCGGCTCTTATGATGGCTACTTTTAGGTCTATTTTTGTTATTCGCCGGTTTATTGGAAATAGATTCGGGTAACGAATGACCGGGTTCGAAATTTTCAATTTCTTCACGTTCGATTTTGCTTTTAATTAACCGCTCGATATCCCGCAATTGTTTAATTTCATCCGCGCACACCAATGAGATCGCGTGACCGCTAGCCCCAGCGCGGCCGGTACGGCCGATACGGTGAACATAATCCTCGGGAACATTGGGTAAGTCGAAGTTAACGACATGAGACAGTTGGTCGATGTCTATGCCTCTAGCAGCAATATCGGTCGCAACCAGTATCTGGATTTGGTTCCTTTTAAAATGTGCCAGTGCCTTAGTGCGCTGGGGTTGGCTTTTATTACCATGGATCGCAGCGGCGTGGATTTTATCCCGCGCCAATCGTTTCACCAACTTATCCGCACCATGTTTGGTTCGGCTGAAAACCAACACTTGGTGCCAGTTCTCCTTTAGGATCAAGTGAGAGAGCAATTCCGCCTTTCGCGACTTGTCTACCGGGTGAATCTTTTGTGAAATACTTTCAACAGTAGAGTTACGCGGCGCAACATCGATTTCGACCGGGTTGTTTGTAATACTTTTGGCAAGTTGTCGAATCTCTTTAGAAAAAGTGGCTGAGAACAACAAATTTTGGCGTTGTTTGGGCAACAGGGCCATGATCTTTTTGATGTCATGTATAAATCCCATGTCCAGCATGCGGTCAGCTTCATCCAGGACCAGAATCTCAATATCATTGAAGCGAATGGCGTTTTGCTGGTACAGGTCTAGAAGGCGCCCCGGGGTCGCTACCAGGACGTCTACGCCACGGCGCAACTTCATCATCTGTGGGTTAATTTTTACGCCGCCAAATACAACAGTTGAGCGCATCTTTAAATTTTGACCGTAGGTCAACACGCTATCCTGTACCTGTGCTGCGAGTTCCCGTGTAGGTGTCAGCACAAGGGCACGTGCACGGTTACTATTTGCTGCGGGTTTATGACTGAGTCGCTGTAACATAGGCAGCGTAAAACCAGCGGTTTTACCGGTACCTGTTTGAGCAGCAGCCATCACGTCGGTGCCCTTTAGTATGGCTGGTATCGCCTGCACCTGGATCGGTGTTGGGTTAGTGTAGCCGTTGGTGCGCACGGCGCGTAATAATTCTTCGGAGAGTCCGAGTGTTTCAAATGTCATGAATATATTTTTCCATAATTAATAATCAGACCTGTACGCTGGCACGTTTCATAGAATGAGAAGCCAAAGTAAAGGCGTTTATGTTTTAGGCTAAGTAAAATCGGCCCTGTTGGCTGCGCGCAATGTCACAGATTCAGTTAGGGCATGTTGATAGCTTTGCCGGTACGTGTGCTTTAGCACGTGCGGCATACAATAATTGGCTCTCTTACGGGAGGGGCAGCTGGTCTCGGTAGGCGTTACATATGAGAATAAGCAACGAAAGTGAGGCGAACTAACAACTAAAGATGTCGCTCTGAAAACCCTAGGGTTATTCAAGTGGGCGCACTTTAACACACATTGACGCCAAAGTTCGGTTTTATTTTTCTGATTGCTGCTTAATCTTTAGCCTTACTGCGAATAATAGGGCGCAGAATATAGGTTTCAAAGAAAAAGTTTACCCTCTTTTATAATTCACTTTTCCTTCTCAATGCTTTGAGCTTGCTACGTTTTGTTTTACTGTCTAAACGTCGTTTTTGAGAAGCTCTGGTTGGTTTTGTTGGTTTTCGTTTCTTGACCGTGGCGATTGCGTTCGTTATCAAAGCCCGCAACCGATTCAACGCATCTTCCCGGTTTTTCTCCTGAGTACGGAATCGTTGGGCCTTAATGACAATAACGCCATCCTTCGAAATACGTTGATCAGAAAGCCTAAGCAGTTTCTGCTTATAAATATCAGGTAATGAAGACGATGCAATGTCAAAGCGCAGATGAACAGCGGTTGATACTTTGTTTACATTCTGACCGCCGGCGCCTTGCGCACGAACCGCTTGTAAATCGATTTCATTGCTGGGAATTGTGACGTGGTTGGATATTGGTAACATACGGCATTTAAAACGAAGACAACATGGAGATTATTTCAACCTGAATTGACGCGAGTAACCTAAACGATGGTGATCGGTATTTTATCCGACTGGACAGGAATAGCTGATACTAAAAAGAGGTGGCGATACGTTGAGCGTTGAATTTACCGATTAACACTGCGATAAAAGAATGTCCAATACACCCGTAAGTTTAATTCGGGCCTTGGAGGAAAGCATGGCAATCATTACCGTAATATTTTTGGTACCCTCCGCAGCTATTTTGGTTTGCACTATAAGTAAATTAGAGTAGAAGGCAGCGCAACTCACTGAAATACATTAGTAAACTGCACAGCCTCCCCTCATCAAACCGGACACGCGGTTTTCCCGCATACGGCTTTCCGATGCTCTTCGTCCTTAAGCATGCACACCTTTCCAGGCCGGAGTAATTGGCACTTTATATAATCCCAAATGGTCATACACAAAGCGTCTTGGAAAACGCGTATAAGCCGCCCCTCGATTGGTGAGTTTATGCCGATACCGAAGATGTAACCGTAAGCTCTCTTCCATGTAGTATTTAACCTTTTCCATTTTTCGATGGCCGTGGCCATAATGAAAATACTGGCTCCAGCCTCGGGCTGTTTGATTAAGCTTTCCTACGATTTCGTCTATCGGTACGGGATTCATATCCCGGCGGGTGTAGTGTTTGATTTTCTGTTTGATGGCCCGCATGGCTTTGTCAGAAGGCTCAACTATCGGGAAGTATTTTCCGGACCGTTTTGCTCTAACAATGCCGATACTGAATCCTAGAAATTCAAACCGTTCCGTTCGGGAATCCCGTATTTGCATTTTATCTCCATTGAGCTGAAGTTCAAGCTTGTTGAGGATAGCTTGCAAAAGGGCATAAGGTGCAGCGGTATCTCCGGCACATAAAATAACCAGGTCGTCCGCATAACGGATAAGCCGAGCCTGGTGCTTTTCTGCCAGTCGATTCCAATCGCATATCCGGTCAAGGATATTGAGATAGAGATTGGCCAGTAGCGGTGAGATGACGCCCTGAACGCAAAAGGTAACTTTGAATTTGAACGCGAAATAAAGTACAGGTAAAGGGAATTAATAGTTGCAATATGTCTTATATAGTTGTATTAAAACGTTTCCTGTATCGCCTGGCAATAAGCCGTCTTTCCAATCCCGGTTTCTACATCGATGCCGGGGCTCCCTTTGTTTTGTCGGACACGGTCGTAAGCGTGTTGCAGTATATCGCTTCGATAGACTTTGTCATAAAGACTGTAGAATCGAAAAGTGGGCTGGTGCTTGGCTTTTAGGTATGGCTTCCTCTGGAGCGCCCTGACGGTCTCTTTCGAGTTCTTCGATGTGTCTAGCAGCATGCAATCATCGACGCCTTTTGCTCTTCGGATAGCGTGAACAAAGTAGAGTCCCTTCCCTCGGATGGCGTTTTGTTGTCGCTCATCCTCAAACGGTACTATGAACCCCTCAGACTTCCACTACGGCCCGACTTAATTTCACCGGTAAAGGCTTATATAAATCTGTTGGTGCTGCACACACCACCGCAGTGGATCTCCCGTCCTGCACGACCATTCTTCCGCTACATGCCACTCTTATAACCCCGGAGGATCGACCGGAACCACTCATTGTTAAGCCGGTAATATCAGTTTTCCCCTTCAAATCAGAGGGTCAACATCCCCAGTTGGTTCACCAGGCTAATACAGATTCACTTGCGTTGCGGTCTGTAGCTTTGCCTGCGTGGAACTCACAATAGTTGATTACTCAACTACTGCTCCACAGTGCTACCGGGGTGAATGAGCAATTCCCCGGACGGGACTTTAACCCGCTAGATTGATCGCCGATGACGGCGTGCGATTTGACCCCTTATTATATTTTGCTCCTATGCACGGTTGGTGAAGTGCAACAAAGAATCAGCGGGCAAATTGTACGGCTATGGGGCGGCATGATTGGCAACGCACATCTGAAATGGGCCTTTTCTGAAGGCACCTGCTTATTCATGCGCGAAAGTGATCGAGCTAAAGCCTATGTCGCTAAACTGGAGAAAAAGCATGGCAAAGGTAAAGCCCTGTCGATACTTGCCCCTAAGCTGGGCCGGGCTGTTTATTTCGTGATGAAACGAAAGGGTGCCTTTGATGAAAAGTATTTTTTTAATACGTAGTCAATGATTTTGAGCGGTACGTTAGGGAGCTCTAACGCATAACTGTGTCTGCCGAGCCTGAGCTGATTCAGGAGATCATCAATGAAGGAGGCTTTGACCTCGACGATCTCATCAGACCTACGGCCAAGGCCGTCGCCTTGAATAGACCCGGCGTGCCGCCCAACCCAAGATACGATTTGTTCGTGACTGCCCCTGGGGTTGAACTGATGAATAACTGGACGCCATGCGCGAGCCCGACCCTTTGATAAGGCAACCCGCAGGGTAACCGAGAAATTTCTAGTACGCTAAGGAGGATGCTTCGGCTCACGCCTTCGCAGTCTCAAGATTTAAAAACGATTAAAAAAACAATCGTTCAAAATCCCGAGATCGATGCTCGATAGATGAATGATTCGCAACTTCCATGTTACTCACCCTTCGGGCAGCAAAGCTGTCCAAATTTGATCCCCTCAAATTTGTGTGTACAGGCACGGCCTGACAACAATTTAAAAAAACGGCAGCAGAAACGACAAAGGTATTTCTAAAAACTCGATTATTCGGGTTGAAAATTTGTTTTGCCTATTGACAGGCGCGGGGTCCTATAGATGTTAGCCCAATCTTGATTCTCTGACAGCACTTAATATGTCTTTCGTTGTCGCTTTTGTTTTTATTCCACTCACATCGAAAGGCGATTTTCCTTTTTTTCTTTTTGATATAAGAGAAAAAGTGGTTCCATCTCTTCGTCGAATTTCAACCTCTTCTTTCTGTGCAATATTTAATAGCTTAGACAAATTTTGACGAGCTTCTGAATAGGTAAATACTTTCATTTCAACTTACTCCATCACTTCTATATTGAGATCGTACGCTACTTTCTTCATACATTTATCTAATGTTATTAAGGGGATTGATAAATGGATTGCACATTGTAAGAAATATGCGTCATAAGCATAAATGTTATAATCGAGCGCTAATTTTAATGCTCTTTGAATATCAACAGAAACTAGTCTTACAGGAATTGAGCTGGTCGCTTCAAATGCTGACAATGCTTCATCACGCGTTAATTGCTTTCGTTTAACCATGGCAGTTAATGCATTGCCAATTTCATAAGGTAGGATTTCAGGTGCAATTGCATTGGATTCTGATGTGAGCTGGATAATGTTGTCTTTTTCTGGCTCATCTAAAGCAACCGCTAAGAAGACATTTGTATCAGATATAATGCCCATAAAGACAATTGTACAACTGCGTGATTTTCTGTCAAGGGGCTAACGACTAAGCTCACTTGCCGTGAAGGAGCGTAGCGACTGAGCGGTCAAGTGTAGCGCGTGGTTAGTGGCTATTTGACTGGGTTGACGCCTAAATCTTTGCATATTTTCTTTGCCAGTATATCTTTGATTTCAGAATGCCTCGGAATTGCCGACCGTTTGTTCAACGAGGGATTATGCCACCATGAATGTTTTCCACCTTCCCTCAAAAGCTCGCAGCCCTGACGACTGAGATATCTGAGAAGCTGGTTCCTCTTCATATGGCGATTTTTGCTTCTTTATAACCGGTTCCTGCTGCTGACAACGCATCTTGTCGATTATATTCCAAAGCTTCTTTCAAGGTGATTTCCAAGGTGTTCGTCAATTCGTCGTAAGTTTTTTCCTGACAATTTACTCCTGGTACTTCCTCGATCCATCCCACCCACCAATCATCTACTTGTTTAACTACAGCTGTATATTCGTTTTTCATAATTTCTTTTGTCTCCTACATTTGATATGACGCCGCTAACGATCAAGCTCAAGCGACGGCGAAGCCGGTCGCTTGGGGCTGCTTGATACTTGTTTATGACCGCCTCCCAAGAGTTTCGGGCTTAGTGGAAAAACCACTATCCAATCTTCAATAGAGGTATACGATGTCATTGCATCAACTTAGGAGGCGGTCATATGAAATTCTACACCCAAACACACCAACATTGCTGCGGAATCGATTTGCATACCAAAACCATGTATCTGTGTATTTTAAATTCGTCCGGTGAAATTATCCTTCATACCAATATTCCAGCGCGGCCGAAACCGTTTTTAAAAGTGATCAAGTCGTTTCGGGATGATCTGGTCATTGGTGTCGAATGTATGTTCTCCTGGTATTGGTTGGCTGATCATTAACATTTTGGGTCATGCTTTATATATGAAGGCGATTCATGGTGGCAAAGCGAAAAGCGATAAGATCGATTCAGAAAAAATCGCCCGCTTGATCAAGGGTGGAACGTTTCCGTTGGCCTACGTGTATCCCCCTGAATTACGGCCCACGCGTGACTTGTTGCGTCGACGGCGGACGATAGTTCGGATGCGGAGTGAAATGCTCGCGCACATCAAGTTGACGCATTATCAATACAATGCGGAATTTTTTCAGAAAAATATTAATAAAAAGGGCAATCGAGAAGGCCTCGCCGAACAATTTTCCGATCCGACGATTCGGAAAAAGATCGAACCTTCAAGGAGGCTTGGACCTCGCATGATCTTATCCGATAAAAGGCCAAGGCCCTCGCTTTGAATAGACGGAACGGACGACTCAACCCGAATACGCTTTGTACGTGACTGCCCCTGGCATTGAACTAATGAATAACTGGACACCTTGTGTGAGCCCGACCCTTTGAACAGGCAATAGCCAGGGTAACCGATAAATTTCTAGTACGCGAAGAACAATGCTTCGGCTTCGGCTTCGCCTTCGCAGTCTCGTGATTTCAAACGATTAAAAATCGTTCAAAATCGCGAGATCGATACTCGATAGATGAATGATTCGCAACTTCCATGTTACTCACCCTTCGGGCAGCAAAGCTGTCCAAATTTGATCCCCTCAAATTTGTGTGTGCAGGCACGGCCTGACAACCCAATAAAATAGCGGCAGCGGATACGACAAACGTATTTTAAAAAAAGCCCGAATACGGGTTAAAAATTTTTTTTGCCTATTGACAGGCGGCGGTCATATAGATGTTAGGGCATTTTTCATAGAAACACCTTTATAGGGTTGACAATAAAGCCTATAAGGTTGACAATATTTCGTTGTAAGGTTGACAAATAAGGCATTGATTTATGGTTGGTATTCGTAAAAGAGGCGAAAATATACGCCAATTTATTCTAGATAATGTTGAGCATAACCCAAAAGACATAGTTGCGCTAACTTCACGAGCGTATGGCATTTCTAGACAAGCTGTAAATAAACATATTAAACGCCTTGTCGAGCAAAATTCGCTATTGGAACGCGGTGCAACTAGAAATAAACACTATATTTTGCACCCTCTAGTTAAGTGGGAACATATCTATACGTTAGGAGGTTCACTAGCAGAGGATATGGTATGGCGCACAGATATATCAGAATTTATTAGTGATCTACCAGATAACGTAATCGATATTTGGCATTATGGCTTTACTGAAATATTAAATAATGCAATTGATCATTCATCTGGAACTCAAGTGGATATACAGGTCACCAAGACCGCTACCACAACAGAAATTGTGATTTATGATAATGGAGAAGGAATTTTTAAAAAGATTCAGCGTGAATTAGATTTGAGTGATGAAAGGCATTCTGTTTTAGAGCTAGCGAAAGGAAAATTGACTACTGACCCTGATAACCATACTGGAGAAGGAATTTTTTTCAGTTCACGCATGTTTGATGATTTTGCAATTTTATCTGGTAGCGTTTATTTTTCACACAAACATGACCAAGTAGAAGACTGGATTCAAGAGCGTCAAAGATTCCAGTCTGGAACAGGTGTGTTTATGGAATTATCTAACAATACAGCAAGAACATTGAAACGTGTATTTGACAGTTATACTTCAGGTGATGAATATGGTTTTACTAAAACTGTTGTACCTGTAAGACTTACACAATATGGTGATGATAAACTCATATCAAGATCACAAGCAAAAAGATTACTAGTCAGGGTTGAGAGATTTAAGACTGTAATATTCGATTTTGATGAGGTTGAAACAATAGGCCAAGCTTTTGCAGATGAAATATTTCGAGTATTCAAATTCCAGCACTCTGAGATGGAGCTGATATATTTAAATGCTAACGAACAAGTTACGCAAATGATTACACGTGCTTTATCAAGTGAATAGCCCTAACGAGCATGTAGAAAAACCCTATTATCAGGTTCGAATATCCTGTTGATTATTGGATACCCCTCTAAATACTTTATTTTTCGACTTAATCGATCCATTTTCTGTATTTGATATTTATCGGGTATTTAAATGCTATTCGTGGGTCTGTATCGCTTTATCTACGGTGCTTTACGCCCAATCGGGTTACCTTTTCCGCTATTCATGTCGCATAGCGGTGAATCTTCAATAGATTATGCACCAGACAAAACAATCGCCATTGATGATCAACCTTCTTCTTGCCGCGCAAGCTGAATCGATTGAGTCCGATATTGTGTAAATGACCAAACACCGGTTCGACCGTGCCCAATCGTTTACTATAGACGGTAGATTTCAAGGTAGTTGTCGCATCAATAAAAAGATTAATGAATCGGTTGACCCACTGAATGAACGCCATTGTGATCGGTTTTATCAGGATTTAGACAAACCTGTGAGCACCAACTCCAGTTAC
>Ga0209992_10003721_pt1 | contig 12578 bp, 15 predicted proteins | sample 2SBtaG_2_FD_182564 | JGI IMG/M metagenome (GOLD analysis project Ga0209992, IMG submission 182564) | Deep subsurface microbial communities from Kolumbo volcano to uncover new lineages of life (NeLLi) - 2SBTROV12_ACTIVE470 metaG (SPAdes)... | ecosystem: Environmental > Aquatic > Marine >... | reverse complement strand
TCACGCCGTTGTCCATCCACGGGTTGTGTGACGCGGAGATCATCGCGCCACCGCAGTTCTCGACGGCCGACAGGTGTGCGACCGTGGGCGTGGGAACCACCCCGAGATCGACGATGGTGACGCCGGAGGCGGCGGCCCCGGCGGCGAGGGCGCGCGTGAGTTCGGGTCCGGACTCCCGTGTGTCGCGGCCCAGCACCCAGCGATCGGTTTCGAGAACCTCGCCGGCTGCCAGCCCGAGCACACCCACGAATTCGGTCGAGAGCTCTGTCAGAGCCTCGCCGCGGACGCCATCGGTTCCGAATCGGAGAGCCACGCTGGGCGACCCCCGCGAACTAGCGCTTGGAGTACTGCGGGGCCTTGCGGGCCTTCTTGAGGCCGTACTTCTTGCTCTCCTTGGCGCGGGCGTCGCGCGTCAGGAGGCCGGCGGCCTTGAGTGGCGGCCGAGTCTCGGGGTCGAGTTCGACGAGCGCCCGGGCAATCCCGAGGCGGAGAGCACCGGCCTGGCCGGCCACGCCACCACCGTCCATCGTGGCATCGATGTCGTACGCCGGGCCCATCTCGGTGAGACGCAGCGGCTCGGTGACGAGAAGGCGGTGCGAGGACGAGGTGAAGTAGTCCTCGAACGGCCGCTTGTTGACGGTGATCTCGCCGGTGCCGGGGCGAAGGCGGACGCGGGCCACAGCCTCTTTGCGTCGGCCGGTGGTTTGGGTGAGAGGAGCGGTCACAGCTGCCTTTCGACTACTTGGCTCGGGCGCCGTCGAGGACCAGCTCGGTGGGCTGCTGGGCGGCGTGGGGATGATCGGGACCGGCGTACACCTTCAACTTGGCGAGCATCTGTGCCCCCAAGCGGTTGCGGGGAAGCATCCCCTTGACGGTGCGGCGAATCGCATCGCCCGGCTTCTTGGCCAGGAGATCGCCGTAGCTCTGGGAGCTGAGTCCGCCCGGGTAGCCGGAGTGGCGGTGGACCATCTTGGTCTCCGCCTTGTTGCTGGTGAGCACGACCTTCGACGCGTTGACGACGATGACGTGGTCGCCCATGTCCAGATAGGGGGCGAAGGTCGGCTTGTGCTTGCCGCGGAGAATGCGGGCAACCTCGGTGGCCATGCGGCCGAGCACGAGATCTTCGGCATCGACGACGTACCAGGAGCGCTCGATCTCGCTGGCCTTTGGGGCATAGGTACGCACGATGCGTGAACCTCGAAAGAGAAGATGGAAGGAAACGGCGTGATGTAGGGCACGCGCGTGGGCCCGCGACGACTGGCGGGCCGACGGACAAGGATACGGAGCCGATGGCCGCGCGGCAAACCCCGCCTCGTCGCGTTCTTTTGGTGGCGCGCTCAGATGCCGTCGGCTTCCACCGCAGCGGCCCTCAATTCAGCGAGACCGTCTCGCAGCCCGCCCGCCAGCACGTCGAGATCCCCGGCGTGCGGCGGGTGGCCCGTGAGACCGACGTGGAGCGCGTCGCCCATGCTCACCGCGCCCACCGCCACTCTCACACCATCGACAAGCGGAACGACAGGATGGCTCGTCAGCAACTTCCGACCGAGCAGAAACCGGGGGGACTCCGGTCCCGGCACATTGATCACCATCGAGTGGAAGGTCTTCTGGTGGCGCACGGCGAGCGCCGCCATCCTCGAGCCGACGGCCAGTAGGCGCGGTGACGGGTTGCCGGCCAAGCTGCGCAGGACATCGGCCGCGACTCCGCTGAGATCCAGTTCGGTGGTCTGCTGGACGATGGCATCGAGACGCTCCACCGGGTGGTCGACGCCCACGGGCAAATCGTAGGACACCACGGTGATCTCGTTCTCATAGCGGGTTCCCTCAGCGACCGACAACGGTATGGCCACCCGCACGACCTCGACCGCGTCGAGGACGGCCCGCTCGCTCAGCAAGCGCCGGAAGCCGGCGGTGACCACCGCCAGAACCACGTCGTTGAACGCCGCACCTCGCAGCGCGCGAACCTCTCGCACTGCGGCGAGCTGCAGGTCGACACCCACCCAGGACCTGTCACCGCCGATCGGTCCGCTGAGATCGGTCGGATCCTCCGGGCTCTCGGACGTGAGGCGCTGGGCGGCCCATCGCAGGGCGGCAACTTGCACACGCAGCCCGGCCTGCACCGCCCGGCCCATCTCCACGGGGTCGACGGCCAAGTCCGTGAGCGCATCACCGACCAGGCGCAGATCGCTCGGCTCAGCCTTCGGCTGCCACCCCACGCTCGGAAGAGGACGACCTTCCCGGGTGAGGTCGAGAAGCACGGCGAGCAACGGCGTTCCGGCGATCCCATCCACCATCACCTGGTGGGTCTTGGTGACCAGCCCCCACGTTCCGTCCTCGAGACCGCCCACGAGGCACATCTCCCACAGCGGGCGGTCCCGGTCGAAGGGTTGGGACCCGAGTCGCCCCACGAGGGCTTCGAGGTCGGAGGGGTGCGCCAACTCTTCGAGGCGCACGTGCTGGCGAATGTCGAAGTCGACGTCATCGATCCAGACCGGGCGAGCGAGCCGAAGGGGCACCTCCTGGATCCGCTGCCGCGCGCGCGGCACGAGCGGGAGGGCTTGCTCGACCCGTGTGATCAGCTCGTCGAGCCGGGGAGCCGGTCCCTCATAGACCCCGACCGACCCGACGTGGAGACGCGACCCGCCCTCTTCTGCCGAGAGAAACATCAGGTTCTGGGGGGTGACGCGCTCCACGAAGCACTTCCTGCGATCAGGCGGAGTCGCCGCGGGCTGTGTAGGTCACATCGACCAGTACGAGGCCCGATGGAGGAGCGACAGGTCCTGCGACGCCACGATCGGACGCCGCAAGGACCTCGCCCACCTCATCGGCCTGGCGCCGGCCTCGTCCCACCTCGACGCAGAAGCCCGTGAGCGAGCGCACCATCTGGTGACAAAAGGCGTTGGCCTCGATCGCGAACACGACCCGCGCCGGATCGGCACGCTGCCACGTCGCCCGAGACACGCGACGGGTCAAGCTGGCGTCTGGTCGATCCTTCGGGCGCCGACAGAACGAGCCGAAGTCGTGCTCGCCCTCGAAGCCGCTCGCTGCCGCATTCATGGCGTCGAGGTCGAGGGTCTCTCCCACCCACCATTCAGTACCCGCACGCAGCGGATCCGGATGGGGTCCGTCGTTGACCGTGTACTCGTAGCTCCGCGCTGCGGCCGAGAACCGGGCATCGAAGTCGTCGTCGACCTCCTGGGCCGATCGGACGACGATGTCGGGAGCGCACAACCTGGTGAGTGACGTGGCCAGGCGCTGCGGATCGAAGCGCTCGCTCGTCGTTCGGAACGAGACCACCTGATGCGCGGCATGCACCCCGGCGTCGGTGCGGCCTGCGACGACCAGCTCCACCTCTTCTCGCAGGATGCGTTCGAGCGCGCCGCGCAACGTCCCGCCGATCGTGGCGACTCCCTCGTTCTCCGCGAATCCGTGGAAGTCGGTCCCGCGGTACGCCATGTCGAGGCGGACGTTTCGGGGCGGTCGCATGCCCTGCAGGGTAATTTCGCGGCTGACCGAAGGGGCAAAGCAATGCTCGATCTCATTCTCCGCAACGGCACGATCGTCGACGGCACGGGTGCGCCGCGATTCGAAGGCGATGTGGGCGTCCAGGATGGGCGAATCGTCGCTGTCGGGACCGTCGACGACGATGCGGCCACCGAGATCGACGCGACAGGGATGGTGGTGGCGCCCGGCTTCGTCGACATCCACACCCACTTCGACGCCCAGGTCTTCTGGGACACCACCTTGTCGCCGTCACCACTCCATGGCGTCACGACGGTGATCGGCGGGAACTGTGGCTTCACCATCGCCCCGCTCGCCGAAGAGCACGGCGACTACCTCATGCGGATGCTCGCTCGAGTCGAGGGGATGCCGCTGAGCTCCCTGCAGGAGGGCGTGCCGTGGAACTGGGAGAGTTTCGGCGAGTACCTCGATGCCATCGACGGCACGCTGATGCCCAACGCCGGGTTCCTCGTCGGCCACAGCGCGATTCGTCGCATCGTGATGGGCGAGCGGTCGGTCGGCGAGGCGGCCACCGACGAGGACCTGCAGGCGATGAAGGACATGCTGCGCGACAGCATCGAGGCAGGGGGGCTGGGGTTCAGTTCCTCGTGGGCGCGCACCCACAATGATGCGGGCGGCGAACCGGTGCCGTCGCGGCACGCCACCGAACAGGAGCTCATCGAGCTGTGTTCGGTTCTGCGAGACACCGGTGCGGTGGCGCTGGAGTTCATCCCGACAGTCGAGCGATTCGACGAGGACACCTATCAGCTGCTGACGAACATGTCGGTCGCTGCGGACAAGCCGCTGAACTGGAACGTCATCTTCGCCAACACCCGCCAGCGCGATGCGATCGAGGAGAAGCTGGCCGCCAGCGACCATGCAGCACAGCAGGGCGGCAAGGTGCTGGCCCTCACCGCGCCCATGCCTGCGACGACTCGCCTGTGTTTCGAGAGCGGGTTCCTGCTCGACACGCTGCACGGTTGGGAGGCGCCGATGGCGCTGCCCCCGCACGAGAAGATGGCGCTCCTATCGGACCCCGAGCGGCGAGCTGAGTTGAACGAGCTCGGCCAACAGCCGTCGACGTTTCGGGGTCTCGCGCGCTGGGAGCGGCTCACCGTCGGCGAGGTCACCAAGCCCGAGCTCAAGCACTTCGAGGGACGCACCATCGGCGACATCGCAGACGAACAGGGTCAGTCCGCGTGGGATGCCTTGTGCGAGCTCGTGGTGGCCGACGATCTCAAGACCGGGCTCTACCCGCGCACGTCAGGTGACGACGACGAGACCTGGTCGATGCGACAGGACCTGTGGAACGACGACAGATGTGTGATCGGCGCTTCTGACGCCGGCGCCCACCTCGACTTTCTCGCGACGTTCAACTACTCCACCGAGCTGCTGCGGGCGGTTCGGGACCGCTCGCTGCTGGAGCTGGAGACCGCGATCCACAAGCTGACCGACGTGCCGGCGCGGCTGTATGGGATCAAGGAGCGCGGGCGTCTCGCACCGGGGTGGCACGCCGACATCGTCGTGTTCGATCCAGCGGTCGTTGCGCCCAAGCCGGTGGAGGTGCGCGAGGACCTGCCTGGGGACGCCTGGCGTCTGTACGGGGAGGCCGAGGGCATCCACCACGTGTTCATCAACGGCAAGCACGCCGTGGCCGACGGCCGGTTCACCGACGTCCGCCCCGGCACCCTGCTCCGCGCCGGCCGAGACACCGACCCCGTGTCAGCCGGCAGCTGAGTCCTCAGTCACAAACGCACAAGGGGGTCAGACACGGGTCTGACCCCCTTGTGACCTTGTGAAGCGCCGCGGCGAGTTGCAGCTAGTGCTAGTGGTCGCCGCGGGGATCAAGCAGTTTCACGAGGGCATCGATGTCGAAGTCAGCGTGCTGGCTGGCTTGGATGAGCACGGCTTCGCGGGCGGCGATCTTGGCGGCGGCGTCTGCGATCTGGGCCGCCGCGTCGTCCGGGATGACGACCGCACCATGGCGATCGGCGTGAATCAGATCACCGGGGCTCACGTCCATCCCGTGCACGTTGACGGGCACGGCGTAGTCCACGAGGTGCACCCACGCGTGTGAAGGGTTCACCGAGCCGGCCAGCGCGCCGAAGTCATCCGCCCAGTCGTCGATGTCGCGGATGGACCCGTTGGTGATCACACCGAGGGAGCCGAGCCCCTTGTGGAGGTTGCTGTTCACCTCACCCCACCATGCGCCGTAGCCGGGAATGGAATCGAGGTCCTCGATCACGGTGATGGTGGGCCCGGGCCCTTCGGCGATGTGGCGGTAGTAGCCGACGCGTTCCTTCAGGTCATCGGTGGGTGTCCGGCCGGAGCGCTCCCGTGCCCGGATGGTCGCCGTACGGGCGTACCCGACAAGAGGAGGTGCAGAGAGGTCGCGGCAAACGAACGGCAGTACGGAGAATCCGGTGGCTCGCCGTTCGGGCGCGACGATCTCGAGCGCGTTGCAGACCGTCGGGGTGTCGAGCCCCCGCAGCCCTTCCAGAACATCGGCATCAACCATCGCCGCACGCTACGCGACGAACGACCTTCCCCGCCGAGTCCGAGAGGGACATTCCGGCCCGCTCCCACTCCACAACGCCTCACAAACGCACAAGGGGGTCAGACACGGGTCTGACCCCCTTGTGATCATGTGAACGTGCTCCGCGCCGAGGGACACGGGAGGGGCGACTCGGCGAAGCCGTGAGCCCCGGTCGGTGCCGTGGCAATCCGCAGACGAAGACGGCCCGTCAGGGCCGGCCACGGCCGACGCCGGAGCGGCGACGAGCCGTGGCGAAGACTCAGACCAGTTCGATCAGCGCCATTGGGGCGTTGTCGCCCTGGCGCGGGCCGAGCTTGAGGATCCTGGTGTATCCACCGGGGCGATCCTCGTAGCGCGGGCCGATCTCGTCGATCAGCTTCTGGGCCATCTCGATGTCGCCGTTGAGGCTCGAGACCAGCTGGCGGTGGCGGTGAAGTCCGCCCTTGGCCGCCTTGGTGATCAGCTTCTCCGCGTAGGGGCGAAGAGCCTTGGCCTTGGCCTCTGTGGTCTCGATGGCTTCTGCTGCGAACAGCGACGCGGCCAAGTTGGCCATCATCGATCGCTGGTGAGCTGAGCTGCCGCCGAGCCGGCGACCCTTGGTCGGGGTGGGCATGGTGGAACTCCTAGATCGACGGGCTCATGCCCTTGAGTGCCAGGCCTCGCTCGTCGAGCTTCTGGATGACTTCGTCGAGCGACTTCTGGCCAAAGTTGGTGATGGCCAGCAGATCATCTGCCGACTTTTCGAGCAGCTCGCCGACGCTGTTGACCTGACCGCGCTTGAGGCAGTTGCGGGGCCGCTCGCTGAGATCGAGGTCCTCGATGGGAAGGTCGAGGTCGGGGGAACCGGCCTCAGCGGCCGCGACTTCGCCGACGTCGAGTCCCAGCGGTTCGTCGCTCATGTCGGCGACGAGGCTCACGAGGGTCTGCAGGGTGTCGGCTGCAGACGCGAGTGCGTCACGCGGGCTGATCGAACCATCGGTGTCGATGTCGAGGATCAGGCGATCGAAGTTGGTCGACTGCTCGACGCGGACTGGCTCCACTTCGATCGAGACCCGCCGAACAGGGCTGAAGATGGCGTCGATCGGAATGACACCGATCGTGGTGCCCGCGGCCTGGGCGTCGGATCCGAGGTAGCCACGACCCCTCGCCACGGTGAGGTCGAGTGCGAGCCGTCCGTCGGCGCTCATCGTCGCGATCTTGAGGTCGCCATTGAGGCATTCGATGTCGGCGCCCCACTCGATGTCCCCTGCCGAGACCTCGCCGGCGCCGGTGCGCTCGAGACGAACGGCGATGGGCTCATCGCTCTCGCAGGTCAACACGACGTCTTTGAGGTTCAAGATGAGGTCGGTGACGTCCTCGACGACTCCGGGAATGGTGTCGAACTCATGCAGCGCGTCGTCGAAACGCACCTGGGTGATCGCAGCACCGGGAATCGAGGAGAGAAGGGTGCGCCGAAGAGAGTTGCCAATCGTGTGACCGAACCCCGGCTCGAGAGGTCCGATGGCGAAACGCTGGCGGTTGTTCTCCTCCTCGCCGAGGGGCTCGACGGTCGGGCGCTGCATGATGAGCATGCTCACTTGCTGACTCCAGCTCTGGGGTTCGTGGGGTTACTTGCTGTACAGCTCGACGATGAGCTGTTCGCGGACGGGGATCTCGATCTGCTCGCGCGTCGGCGCTTCGCGCACCGTGACCTGCTGGCCGCCGTCTTCCGGGTCGAGCCACGCGGGTGCCTGGCGGTCGAGCACGTCGAGGTTCCATCGGAACGTGACCATCTCACGCGACTTCTCGCGCAGCTCGATCACGTCACCTTTGCGGGCGCGGTAGCTCGGGATGTTGACCCGACGGCCGTTGACGTTGACATGGCCGTGGTTGACGAACTGGCGGGCCTGCGGGCGAGTTGCCCCCCAACCAGCCCGGTACACGATGTTGTCGAGGCGAAGCTCGAGCAGACGGAGCAGGTTCTCGCCCGTCACGCCCTTCTGCCGCGACGCCTCGCCGTACGCGTTGCGGAACTGCTTCTCGGTGATTCCGTAGGTGAAGCGGGCCTTCTGCTTCTCCTGGAGCTGCAGCAGGTACTCGCTGTTCTGGCTCCTGCGACGGCCGCGACCGTGTTCGCCCGGCGGGTAGGGCCGGCGATCCAACGCCTTGGTCTCGCCGGCGGTGCCCCAGATGTTGACGCCGAGTCGACGCGACACACGCGCCTTGGGTCCTGTGTAGCGCGCCATGTCAGACCCTCCGCCGCTTGGGAGGACGGCATCCATTGTGCGGAATGGGCGTCATGTCCTTGATGCCGGTGATCTCGATACCGGTGTTCTGGATCGAACGGATTGCGGTCTCACGGCCCGAACCGGGGCCCTTGACCTGGATGTCGACCCGCCGCACGCCGTTCTCCATGGCCCGCCGCGCCGCCTGCTCTGCCGCCTGCTGGGCAGCGAAGGGGGTGGACTTGCGCGACCCCTTGAAGCCGACATTGCCCGCCGACGCCCAGGACACGACGTTGCCCTGCTGGTCGGTGAAGCTGATGATCGTGTTGTTGAACGAGCTCTTGATGTGCGCGACGCCGTGTCCGACGTTCTTGCGTTCCTTGCGACGAGGACGACGCCCTCCAGCCTGAGGCTTGGCCATTACTTGCGGACCTTCTTCTTGCCGGCGACGGTCTTCTTGGGACCCTTGCGGGTGCGAGCGTTGGTGTGCGTGCGCTGCCCATGAACGGGGAGGCCGCGACGATGACGGATGCCCTGGTAGCAGCCGATCTCGATCTTGCGTTTGATGTCTTGGGCCACATCGCGGCGCAGGTCGCCTTCGACCTTGAGTTCGCTGTCGATGTAGTTGCGGATCCGGACCACCTCTTCGTCGGTGAGGTCGCGGACTCGGGTGCTGTTCCCGATGTCGAGTGCTTCGCAGATCTGGGCGGCCGATGCGTTGCCGATGCCGTAGATGTAGGTGAGGGCGATCTTCACCCGCTTTTCGCGCGGGATGTCGACGCCAGCGATACGTGCCATTGGTTTCCCCTTACCCCTGCCGTTGCTTGTGCCGCGGGTTGCTGCAGATGACGCGGATGCGTCCGTGGCGCCGGATCACGCGGCACTTGTCACACATCGGTTTGACGCTGGGTCGGACTTTCACGGAACAGCCTTGCTGGGAGAGTTTGGAATTGCGTGGAGATGAGGCACTGCAGGGTGCTGGGCAGCGCCGAGCGAACGATGTGCTGGCCGCTGTGGATTCCGGCACCGATGGAACGGGCCCCGGAAGAGCGACACGAAACTGGGGCGCGGTCGACGTGCACCGACACGACGGCCGACGAACGAGCATAGCGGCCCCGAGGTCGAGGGCCAATTCTCGACCATCGTTGCAGGTCGGGAGCACTCAGCGAGAATCGTCGATTGCGGCGACGATCCGCTCATGCACCTCGGCCTCGCTGCCGAGGCCGTCGATCGTGACCAACCGGCCTCGATCCCCGAAGTACTGCAACAGTGGAGCGGTCTCCTCCGTGTACAGCTCGAGCCGCCGCGCGATTGCATCTGGAGTGTCGTCGGCGCGACCGCGGTCGAGCATGCGGGCGGTGACGACATCGTCTTGAACGTCGAGGTTGATGGCCAGGTCGACGCCCGCCGGTGCCAGGAGCTCGAAGAGTCCGTCGGCTTGGGCTTCGGTGCGCGGGAACCCATCGAGCAGGAATCCGGTTGCGGCGTCAGGCTGGGCGAGCCGCTCGCGCACGATGCCGAGAATCAGGTCGTCGGACACCAGGTCGCCGGCGTCCATGACCGCCTTGGCCTTCAGACCCAGCTCGGTTCCTTCGGCAACCGCGGCGCGCAACATGTCGCCAGTGGAGATGTGGGGAATACCGTAGTGGTCCACGAGCAGCGCACATTGGGTGCCCTTGCCGGCACCCTGCTTGCCCAGGATCACGAGTCTCGTCATGGGGGACCTCCGGAACAGCCGGCGCAGCATATGTCGAATCCATCGAGCCATGTCCGTGCGCCGTCGAGAACGGGACTTCCTATTTGAGGAAGCCCTCGTAGTTGCGCATGAGCAGCTGCGAGTCGATCTGTTTCATCGTCTCGAGCGCCACGCCTGAAGCGATCAGAATCGACACACCACCGAACCCGATGGCGAATCCACCACCGTGACCGCCGCCGCCGATCGACCCCAGGTCGCTGGTCGCCGACAGCAGGATCGTGGGTACCAGCGCCACGAAGGCGATGAACAACGCCCCGGGCAGCGTGATGCGGTTGAGAATCCGGGCCAGGTAGCGCTCGGTTTGGGGGCCCGGGCGGATTCCGGGAATGAACCCGCCCTGTTTGCGGATGTTGTCTGCCTGGCGGACGGGGTCGAAGGAGATCGCCGTGTAGAAGTACGCGAAGCCGACGATCAGCAGGCCGAAGAAGATCACGTACACGATGCTGTCTGGCTGGGTGAGGTAGTCGTTCACCACGGTCTGGAGCCAACCCCAGTTCGCCACGTTGGACAAAAGCACCGGCAGGAACAGAATCGAGCTGGCGAAGATGATCGGGATGACACCCGACTGGTTCACCTTGAGCGGGATGTAGGTGTTCTGGCCTCCGTACATGCGACGGCCGACCTGGCGCTTGGAGAACTGGACCGGGATCCGGCGCTGGCCCTGCTCGATGAAGATGATCGCCACCATCATCGCGATCGCCACCAGGATCGCGGTGGCGAGGTAGAAGTTGCCCTGCACTGCACGCAGGCGTTCGCCGTCGAAGGGGATCGTGGAGACCACAGAAGCGAAGATCAGCAGCGACATGCCGTTGCCGACGCCCCGCTGGCTGATCAGCTCACCCATCCACATCAGCAGCGCGGTGCCCGCCGTCAGCGAGATGATCACGAGAGCCACCCGGTTGAAGGTGAAGTCGGGGATCACGATGACGGCGCTGGTGTTGCCGAGGGCCGTGCCCTGGCCGCGACCGAAGATGAAGGTGATGCCGGTCGCCTGCACGAAAGCAATGGCGAGCGTGAGGTAGCGGGTGTACTGGGTGAGCTTGCGCTGACCCACCGCGCCCTGCTGCTGCAAGGCCTCGAGGCGCGGAACTGCGACGGTCAGGATCTGGATGATGATCGACGCCGTGATGTACGGCATGATCCCGAGCGCGAAGATCGCGAAGTTGGTGAGCGCCCCGCCTGAGAAGAGGTTGAGCAGGGCCAGCACACCGCCGGTCTGATCAGCTTCCTCCCGCAGCGCGATGATCGCGTCGAAGTCGATGCCGGGAACAGGGACCTGCGACCCCAGCCGGTAGGCGGCGAGAATCGTGATCGTGAACAGGATCTTCACGCGAAGATCTGGCACACGAAAGATGTTGCGCATGCTTCCGAGCAAGGCGAACCCCGTTGATCGTCGTTTCGGCGCTGGCGAGCGGCCGGTGGTTAGCGATTTGTGTGCTGGTTGCCCTGTGCCGGCGGACGCGGTCCACGGAACGTGGGCGGCAGGATCTCCACGGTACCGCCTGCAGCGGTGATAGCTGCCTCCGCGGACTTGGAGACGGCGTGCGCCTTGACCGTGACGGCCGTCGTGATTTCACCACGGCCGAGCACCTTGATCATGGCGCCCTTGGAGACCAGACCCTTGGCGAGCAAGGCCTCGGGATCGACCTCGGTGAGACCGCTCTCGGCGATCGTGTCGAGGTTGATCGGCTGGTACTCCACGCGGAACGGGTTGGTGAACCCCTTCGCCTTGGGGATCCGACGCTGCAGCGGCAGCTGACCACCCTCGTACCAGACAGGAACCTTGCTCCTGGCCTTGGTGCCCTTGGTACCTCGACCAGCGGTCTTGCCTCGGCGACCGGCGGTGCCTCGGCCGACGCGCTTGGCGGCCTTCTTCGACCCGGGGGCCGGCTTGAGGTCGTGCGGCTTCAACATGTGATCAGGCCTCTTCGACGTTGATGAGGTGCGCGACCTTGTGGATCATTCCCCGGATTTCGGGGCGGTCGGGCAGGGTGTTCGTCTTGCCGATACGACCCAGGCCGAGCGCGCGCAGCGTGCCGCGGTGCTTGGGCTTGGAGCCGATCGAGCTACGAACCTGGGTGACGGTGAGCTCGCTCATGACCCTGCCTCCGCAGCCTGCCTGGGCTCACGAACGGCGCGCTCTGCCTCGCGGTAGGCGTTGAGCAGTCCGGCTGGAATGCACTCTTCGGGCGAGAGGCCACGAAGCTTCGCGATCTCGTCGGGCCGCTTGAGCGCCTGAAGGCCGGCAATGGTCGCCTTGGCCACATTGATGTGGTTGGAGCTACCGAGCGACTTCGCGAGCACGTCGTTGATGCCGGCCTCCTCGAGGATCGCCCGCGCCGCACCGCCGGCGATCACACCGGTACCGGGAGCGGCGGGCTTGAGGAGGACGCGACCAGCACCCATCTCACCCAGAACGGGGTGAATGATGGTGCTCCCTGCGAGCGGAACGCGGAAGAGGTTCTTGCGAGCCTCTTCGGTGCCCTTCTGGATCGCGAGCGGCACCTCTTTGGCCTTGCCGTAGCCGAGGCCAACCTGGCCGGCGCCGTCGCCGATCACCACGAGGGCGGTGAAGCTGAAGCGT
>Ga0209992_10003719_pt1 | contig 12587 bp, 14 predicted proteins | sample 2SBtaG_2_FD_182564 | JGI IMG/M metagenome (GOLD analysis project Ga0209992, IMG submission 182564) | Deep subsurface microbial communities from Kolumbo volcano to uncover new lineages of life (NeLLi) - 2SBTROV12_ACTIVE470 metaG (SPAdes)... | ecosystem: Environmental > Aquatic > Marine >... | reverse complement strand
AAGCAAATTTTGAATCTGATGAAACAGAATCTAAATGAGAGTAATGGAATTCATGTCCTTGTAAATTGTGTAATTTTTCTGTGATTGGGTTTTTTGAAATAATTTTACCTTTAGTATAATTTAGTCTCATTTTCTTTGTCATTTTTGTTTCAGCGTCAAATAATCCTATCATTTTATATTTTTTATTTTTAGATAAAATAGATTTTGTCAAATACATCAATCCTCCACATTCCGCATAAATAGGGAGATTATCTTCAGATAATTTTTTTATAGTTTTTTTCATAATTTGATTTTTTTCAAGAGAATTTCCTAAAATTTCAGGAAATCCACCACCAATGTAAAGACCGTCACACTTTGGAATTTTTTTATCTTTGACTGGACTAAAGAATTTTAATTTTGTACCTTCACGGCGTAATGCTTCTAAATTATCTTGATAATAGAAATTGAATGATGTGTCAAGTGCAACAGCAATAGTAGTTTTTATTTTTTTATATTTTGGTTTTGTTTGTTTAGAAAGATCAGGTGAATTTTTTGCTATTTTTATAATTTGATTAATATCAATATTTTTTAAAATTATTTTTGATATTTTTTCAATTTGTTTGTTTAGAAAGATCAGGTGAATTTTTTGCTATTTTTATAATTTGATTAATATCAATATTTTCCAAAATTATTTTTGATATTTTTTCAATTTGTTTTTTTAGAACTTTATTCTCTAATGTTGAAATTAACCCAAGATGTCTAGAAGGCATATTCAACAGGAGGTTTTTTGGAATAACTCCAATAATTGGGATTTTGGTTTTTTCTAGAGCACTTCTACATAGAAGTTCATGTTTTTTACTGCCTATTTTGTTAAGAATGATTCCAGATATGCGAGAATTTCTATGAAATTTCAAAAATCCTAAGGCTGTTGCAGCAATAGAACGTGAAGTTTTGCTTGCATCAAGAACTAGTATCACATTAGACTTGGTTAGTGAAGCAACATGATGAGTACTAGCGTAGTTTGAATCACCACCAAATCCATCATAATATCCCATAACACCTTCTATTACAGAGATATTGGATTTTGAACTGGAAACAAAACTATTCAAAAGTTGTTTCTCACCCATCAACCATGCATCCAAGTTGAAAGTTTCATGTTTTGAAATACTAGATAGATAACTTGGATCGATATAATCAGGTCCAACCTTAAATGGTTGAACAGAAAAACCCTTTTTTTGTAAGCCATAAATTATTGAACAAGTGATTGATGTCTTTCCTACTCCACTAGTAGCACCTGCAACAACAATTCTAGGAATTCTCAATTGCATGACTAGAACTATTTTTTATTTAAATTGATAGATTTCTAAAAATCCTCAATGTTTTTAGTGAGACACATTAGATGTAATTTATGGAAAAAGATGGTTTAACCATTGTTTATACTGGAAAGGGCAAAGGTAAAACAACTGCAGCATTAGGCATTGCATTACGTGCAACAGGATATGAAAAGAAAACTTGTATGATCCAATTTATCAAAGGATCATGGCATTATGGTGAAATGGATTCATCAAAAAGACTCGAGCCAGAATTTGAAATGGTTGCAGTTGGAAAAGGTTTTGTTGGAATAATTGATGATAAAAGTCCTAAAGAGGATCATGAACAAGTAGCAAAAGAAGCAATTAGGATTAGTAATGAAAAAATCCAATCAGGAAACTATGATATTGTTATTTTAGATGAGATAAACTATGCAGTGAATCTTAATTTGATTTCAGTAAATGAAGTTGTGAAAATGATCAAATCTAAACCAAAAGGAGTTGATTTAGTGCTAACAGGTAATTATGCTAAAGATGAAGTCATTGAAATTGCAGATCTGGTTACAGAGATGAGAGAGATTAAACATCCATTTCAACAAGGGATCAAAGCAAAGAAAGGAATTGACTTCTAACCAGCAAACATTAATTTACGCATAAGGGAGTTTTAGAAGAAATGTCTGCTGAAATCCAAGAAATGCCTGAGCAAGGGGAAATTGTTCTTGCAACAGTTACCAAAGTAATGGATCATGGTGCATATGTAACACTAGATGAATATGATGATATTCAAGGATTTTTGCATATTTCAGAAATTGCCCCAGGTTGGATTAGATCAGTTAATAGATTTGTTAAAGATGGGGAGAAAAAAGTTCTTCTTGTTAAAAAAGTAAATGCTCAACGTGGAGATATAGATCTTTCATTAAAACAGGTATCAAAGGATCAAAAAAAGCAAAAACTAAAGGAAGTAAAGAAGTTTGAAAAAGGGAAAACGCTACTTCAAAATGTTCAAGAAAAAGCAAAATTAACAGATGAGGAAATTGAAAAGTTAGAAGATAGCATATATTCGAAATTTGATTCTGTATATGATGCATTCATCTCCATTGGTAGAAATGGAATTGAATCCGTGAAAGATTTGAAAATTGCAAAGAAAACTTCAACCGTTATTGAAGACATTTGCTCAAAAATCAAACTTCCTTCTGTAGAAATTAGAGGAATTATGGAGATTACAAGTAACAAATCAGATGGAGTTGAAATTATTAAAAAAACTCTTCTTGATGTTATCAAAAAAGATTCTACTGTTGATATTACTTATCTTGGTGCACCAAAATACAGACTCTCAATTACTTCAGAGGATTTCAAGTCTGCTGAAAAATTGCTAAAGCCAATTGTTGAAGAAATTCAAACAACCATTCAAAAGAAAAAAGGATCATTTACTTTTACAAGAGAAGATTCAAAGAAAACAAGAGAAAATTAAAATGAGATTTTTGCTAAGAAAATGTAGTAAATGTAATCATTATACATTAAAAGAAAAATGCCCTAAATGTAGTGAAGAAACAATTTCTGTTCACCCAGCTAAATTTTCACCTGATGATAAATACATGAGATATAGATTAGCTGAAAGATATTCCTAAGAAGCAGGTTTGTAATCTTTGTTTACTTCATAAACAAATACCCCAATCATTGGGCCTGGTTTTTCTTCAGTGAAACTTGATGAAGCATAAACTAACTTTAGGGGTCCATTACCATCAGATGTATATTTGATATCTTTCTCATAGATGCCAATAAACCCAGGAACAAAAGTTTCAGATTGCTGTCCCAGATTATTTGGATTGACATATCCTACAACTGAAAATGGAACCATTTGACCAAGTAAAGTTTCATTCCAAAAATAATCAGTGCCACTAAGTCCATCAGCATGTAAATATTTTGAAGTTGGATACCCAGCAATTTTCATAAACCATTGTTTTTTAGATTCATCTCCCCCTCCACTTAGAGTATACAAGGAGCTAGAACGTTCAATGTTCAATTTTTCTCCTGCTACAAATATCAAAACATAGTCAGCCTGCATTTTATTTAGAGAATCCCAAGAATCAGTTGGATTTGCCAGCAACATTTTTGCGATATTTTGTATAATATTTGTGTGAACAGTGGAATTATCTGCTAAAGAAGCCCTTTCTCCCATCGTAGAAATCCAATATCCATAATCCCACCATGATGCAAAAACAGCATCTTTGGGAGTATTATTTTTGATCCAATCTAAGGTATCTAGCCAATCATTTGTAGATATTTGAAATCCAGTTCCTCCATTCATTATAGTAGGAGGAACATCTGTGATTTGAACTGGTGTTGAGCCTACTGGATATATCATTGGTATCACCAAAAGAAATACAATTCCTGCAACAAATGAAAATTGTAACAAACTTCCAATGGGTTTTTTTGATTTTGTTTTATTTTGGAAAAACTGTTTTGTAAATAATGACAAACCTAAAGAAGCCAATACAATAATAGCTATAGATGCAAAAACTTCCAATCTAACAAATGTGGAACTTATGTAAACGCCTACAAGACCTAAAATTAACGAAAATGCCAACATGTCATTATTAATAAAATTAGAATTTCTCACATGAAGATTTTTTATCAACATCCAAACTCCAATTCCTGAAAAAATCATTAAAACAGAATGAAATAGAAATGATTGTGAAATGGTTGTTGTGGCATGTTCAGATACAGAATCAACTAACGGATCAGTTGTAGTAAGAAATGGATTCAAAGCATTAAGATATCGGTGACTAGCTGAAGGTAATAAATCAGTATTAGAATCAGTTAAAATAACTCCAAAAATAAAAATTGAGAAAGCTAGTATGAATAACAAACCATTTCTGGTTTTATTTTTTGAACTTTTAATCTGAATTATACTACATGTAACTAAAATCAAAGTTGAAATAATTAATGAAAGACCACCCAATCCAAAAATGAAATTATCAGTGACTCTTTCAAAACCTAATGAAGTGATAATTGTTGTTATAGTAAAAAGCGGAATTGCGGTAATTATGAATTTATGATCTGAACGTAAAAAGGGTAAAACAATGAAAAAAAGTCCTATAGGAATAATAAAAAATTGGTTTCCACCCCATGCAGAAACAGAAAATGTTGTAAAAATTCCTGCCAAAATAAGTTTTGAAAAGACTATTTTTCTATTTTGTGACTTTATTCCGCTTAATAGCAAATACAATGCAAGTAAAGCAAAAAATAATCCCAAGGGTTCTGACTTAAACCATCCAATAGGACTTCTAAGTAAAAGTGGGATAGAAACTGAAAATAATAAAGCTGAGAATAATCCAGCTGATGTACCTCCTATCACTCTAACTAATGCAAAAATCACTATTGTGGAAAGAGATGCAAATATTGCAGGGAATAAAATTGTAAAATCATATAGATTCATCCCTCCACCAAAAATCCAATACGTATAAGCAGCTGTAAGATGCAACATCACCTGAGAGGTAGCTGAAACATCTCTACCTTTGGGATACCAACTTAAACTATCATTCCAATCAAAATACTCACTTATTCCGTTATCAACAATGTATTGAGTTGCTCTATAATTAAAAAAAGGATCAAACTCATTTAATTCAAAACCCCATTCAGCCGGTTGAGCCCGAAGAAGGAATGCAACTGAAAATGATAATGATAAAACTCCAATGATCAAAAGATGGTTTAATTTTAAATCAAAATTTCCAATTGAGATAAGTTTTGTGTTATTTAACAATTAACATTTTTCAAGAAACTTTGCTTATTATTCTTTGTATAAAACAATGAAAAATATTCTTAGCTAAGGAGAAAATCTTCCTTCAAGTTTTGTTTCTTGGATGATATGATTTTTCATTGCATTTTCAATTTGATTTTTGGATGATCCTTTAGCAATATCCAAAACTTGATCTAATGCATATAATTTGAAAATATACGTGTGCTCTTTATCTGGAGGAGCTGGTCCACCATAACCAATTTCTCCAAAGTCAGTTTCCCCTTCAATAGATTTTGAAGGGATGGTATTTTCAGGAAAATCAATTGTAGAAGGTTCAATATTCCACAAAACCCAATGTACCCAAACTTTGCCAACTGCAGCCATAGCATCTGGATCATCCATGATTAAAGCTAGAGATTCGGTATTATCAGGGACGTTGGAAATTTTTAAGGGTGGACTGATGTTTCCATGTTTATAACCAAATTTTTTTGGAATAGAATCCCCATTTTCAAATGCTGGACTAACTAAAGTTAAAGTCATATCACTACTTAGATTATCTTGAAGTTAAATATTTCTAAGATTCTAAAACAATTTTATTATTTGAAAGCGATATTATTGAACTTCCATTATTTTTAATCTGTTTTTTTAGATCTTTATCCATTGTTGCCACAATTACTCTATTACTTGAAACATATTCAATTAGTTCTTTATCAGCAAATGAACCAAGTATTGGAATTACTTTGAATTTTTTAATGTAATTTAGAGTTGATTCAATTGCTAGTTTTTTCTCAGAGTTTTTTTCTAATTCTAATAGTTCATTTTTCACAACTTGAGGCACTACAAAAGTAATTTGACCTATTTCAACATCAAGATTATCTAAATTTTTGATTCTATTTGTGGCTAAATGAATTAGAAAATTTGTGTCACAGATTACTTCAACCAACTATTCCCGCACCGATTAATCTCCATCTTTCTGCAATTCTTCTACTAATTGCTACATTTCCACCTTCAAAGATGCATGCAGGTCTTCTTAATTCAATCTCAATATTTTTTGATTTAATTTTAGTGACTTTACCTAAAACTGGAGCCGTTCCTATATTCAATCGAAGTAATTCACCAGATTGAATTGGCAATACTTTGATATCTTCAGTAGCACCTACTGCAGAATCAAACAAATTTACTTCTAATTTTAATAAAGTTGAATTTTCAGGAAGTGTTCCAGGTTTGCCAATTACTGAACCAATGAATGAATCACTTCTAGTCATAGCAGGATCTAACTTTGTCCCAATAGCAACTAAACCACCGGGTTTTACAGATTCTACAATCCCTGCAGCAGTTCCCAAAGATGTAATTTCGGTTAGTAGAGGTTCGTATGTTTTTTTCTTTTCATTTATGATTCCAGGTTTGATTTCAATTTCATCACCTATATTGAAAACTCCTTGAGTAAGACTTCCACCAATCACTCCCCCTTTGATATCTTTTAATTTTATTCCGGGTTTGTTTACATCAAAGGATCGTAAAACGTGCATAACAGTATCTGCTTTTTCATCCCTTTCAGGTGTTTTGATAGTTGATTCAATAGCTCCAATCAAGGCATCTATGTTTAATCCAGATTGTGCAGAGATTGGAATAACCGGAGCTTTTGCAGCATGGCTTCCTTTAACAAATTTCGTAATTTCACTATAATTTGCAAGAGCCTCTTTGTAAGAAAGTAAATCAACTTTGTTTTGAACTACGACAATCTGTTGAATTCCAAGAGTTTGAAGAGCTAAAAGATGTTCTTTTGTCTGGGGTTTAGGAACTTTTTCATTGGCAGCTGCCAATAATAATGCACCATCCATTAAAGCAGAACCTGAAAGCATATTTGCCATAAGACTTTCGTGGCCAGGACTATCAACAAAACTTACAACCCTAGATAATTCACTTTCTTTTCCACAATTATTACACTTTGGAGTTGTAGAATATCCTAATGGTTCTTCACATTTCTTACATTTGTAAAAAGCAGCATCTGAATAACCTACACGTATTGTAATTCCACGTTTTAATTCTTGACTATGAACACTTGTCCATGAACCAGTTAGAGCCTGGATCAGAGTAGTTTTTCCATGATCTACATGACCTGCAGTACCAATGTTAACACATGGTTGATAACCATATTTTTTGATGTACCAATCTGGAAGAGTGTCTCTCCAATGCATGAGTCAAAAAGTAAAATCGGTATATGTTAAGTTATTCTTTTTTATCTTCAGTTTTTTCTTCAGCTGCATCTTCTGCAGGAGCTTCAACTGGTAATTCACCATCAAATTTACAATTAACTTGATAGATTTCTTCAGATACTGTATTACCACGCATTAGTTTTCTTTTTCTTTGTCCAGCTTCTGCATCTTGTAATCCAACCCCTCTAGAAAGCAAAACTTTTTTTCTTGCTGCACCATGAACATCATTTCTCATAGGAACTCCGGATTTGTCACTTCCTCCCATGAGTTTTAATTTTCCAGTTAATCCAACAATTGATGCATCAGTTTCATTTCCAAGTTGTAACCCTAACAAAGGATTAGCATCACTATCTTTGAGTTCTTTTGAAATGGATTTTCCTTTAACATCGGATATTGTAAGTTTGAAGTTTGCCAATTATTCCAAAAAAAAGTTGAACGACTAATTAACCTTTGGACATTATTTTTAAATCAAGAATAATTGAGATAGGCATGGTAGAAGAGATCAAATGTCCACGATGTGATAAAAAAATGGTCGATATGCAAGCATGTCATATGTTCTGCCCTAACTGTGGAGCTCATTTAGATTGTTCAGATAAAGGAAGTTATTGGTAATTAAATTCCAGGTCTATCTGGAATGTATTCAGATGACATATTGATTGCTTGGTCTTTCATAATTTCAAGATAAGTTTCATAATCTGCTTCAAATTTACAATGAGGGCACGTTACCTTAGTTACGTCATCATCTAATACTGCAACTTTTTCACATTCAGGGCATCTTGCATCCATGTTCTGAATTACCAATTAAGATATTTAATCATAGTTAATGAATTTCTCCTAGGCGGAGTTAGTTTAGTCTGGTATGACGTCAGCTTCCCAAGCTGAAGGCCGCGGGTTCAAATCCCGCACTCCGCATCATAGTTCTCTAATTGCTTGTTCGATTATTCCTCTATCAGAAGCTTTTGGATAATATTTTAAATAATTTTTCAAATCTTCTTTTGCGCCGGAATTATTATTTTGTTTTTCCCTAAGGTAAGCACGATTTTTGTAAATTTTGGCAGAACGTTTTGGATTGATTTCAATTGCTTTAGAATAATGATTTTCTGCTTTTTCAAATTGATTTGTCTTTAGATAGAAATTCCCTAGTCCGTTAAAAGTGAGATATGATTTCCCATTGATTTCCAAACATTTTTCATAATATTTTACACAGTCAGGAGAATTTCCTGCATTTAGCATTGCGCCTAATAGATTTAATGCAGTTGAATTATTTCCATCAAGTTCTACAGCTTGTTTTAAAGATTCCAGAGCTTCAATACTATTTTTTAAAATATTTTGTTTTTCAGAAACCAAACATAGGCGGTTTGATTTTTGATTTGCATTATTTTCAAGTTTTAATGATGAAAGAACATCAGATGGAGCCAAAATTATTAATAATTTTCCTTCTTCAGACCATTCTTTCTCAAAGATATCTTGAGGAATCGCACCTTCTTGTTGTTCACCTTCTTTATTTCCTGTCTGAATATAATGAAGAATTGTATTTTCATTCTCATCATAACCGGTAATTACAGATGCATGTTGAGTAATTTCAGGAATTCCTGGAAGAATTACAATTGGAGGAATGCCAAGATCTATGATTTTTTTTAATTCGTTTAGCGATGAATGTACTATTTTGCATGATAAACCATGTCTTTCTGCAGTTTCTATTCCTTCAATCAAAATACTACCATCAAATCCAGAATATTTTTTTGCTGATTCTATGGCTTCTGCCATAGGTAAATCAATATTCCAATATTTTGATACAACGTTTATCGGTAATGGAAGACAAATATTTTCTTCTTCAACAAGAGGTAAAAGTAATTCATGGTTTTCTTCATCCATAAATTAAAGAAATTTTGAGAGTTATTAAAATCAATCAAAGAGCACAAAATTTTTCTATTAAATCATTTCCATCTTTACTCATTTCGGGATGGAACTGAGTTCCAAAAATTGGCTTTTTTCTGTACTGAATCATCTCAAACTGGCAATTTTTTGATTCTGCAATAGGTACTAGTTCATTGGGCAATTTTGAGATCTCATAACCATGACTTTCAAAAACTTGTAGCGAAGTACTGCAAATCAAATTATCCATTAAGATTTGTATTGATTCATCTCCTTTCTGAAGAGATTTAGTTTTTCTAATTGTTCCTCCCAAAGTAAGTGCCAAAATTTCAGCACCATAGCAAATTCCTAGTAATTTATAATTATTATTAATGGAATGCTTTATGATTTTAGAATTAATTTCATTAGTTTTTTTTTCATTTTTTCTTCTTCCTGAAAGAATGAATGCATCATATTTTGATAATGAATCTAAATTTAATTCATGAGGAGTTTGCTGTTCAAAAGAAATATTTTTTTCTGTTAAAAAGGTGGTTAAATTTTTTGTATAAATTGAACCGTTATCAACAACAAGTAGCAATTAGTTGCCAACCTCTATTGAGATATAGTGTATCTCAGGAAGTTCGTCTTTTACTAAGACAGTTCCAATGTTAAGATTGGTACCTTCTTGCCACATGAAAACTCTGTCAGTACGTGGCTTTACAAAGTCATCTATGAATTTTGTCAAGAAGTCTTCAGTATCTGCACGATCACTTTCAGTAAAGAAGAATATTTCTCCTTCATTAAATGACAACGGAATCTGAATTGATGTTGGTTCAGAAACTGAAACACCATTTGTTTCAAATACAGATTTTATAATATCAATCCTATCACTTCGAATTAATTCTACATAATCATCATCAGCAGTTGTAGTAGTTGATGCTACACCAGAAACTTTCTTCAAATAGGCTTCAAAAGCTTCTTCTTGTGTTTCACCTAATCCAACAAAGTATTCCCCATTGAATGCCGCACCTACTGCTGCAATCGTTCCTAATTGAGCAACTACTCCACCAGCACCTGCAGTATATACAGGAATAAAGTAGATATCATGATCACCAACACGGTACAAAATATTATCACCAATTCTTGGATTTCTTAACAATGTCTTTAATTGAGCAAATTCAGGATCTCTGTCTAATGCTTCTCGCACTGCAGTAGGACCAATCAATTTAGTCGTAGAATTTAGTGGGACTTCATAAAATTGTAAATCTCCCAGATTTGTAAGATCATTTTCAACTACCATGTATCCTGCAAGATTTCGACCTTGAGATCCTCTTAATTCCAAAGAAAGCAATCCTACAAATTCTGTTTCTGTAAATCCTGGAGGTTTTGCTTCTACATAATAGGTATCAAGACCACGTGGAATTTCATAAAATTCGTTAGCTTGAATGAATGTCTCAACGTTTGTTACGTGGTAGATATTGTACATCTCTGTTTTCCAATTAAATAATTCAACTGGATATCTGATTTGTTCTTCTAACCACTGTGGCATCGGTTGGAACTGTTCTGAATATTGACTAGCAAACATTTCAGTAAAGAAATCATCACCAGTCTTTAGTAATTGAATATCACCATTGTAAGAATCAACTAATGCATAGCCTACTAAACGCAAGTAAGGATTGCCAACAGACCAAGGAACGTCACCTGTATCAAATCCAATAATTAAGGGAATTAACCAATAGGAATTTTCACCATCAGTTACAGGAAGTGAATCTAGTTCTTTTCCAAACAAGTCATATAGGAAATACGGATACAGTGTTTCCATTCTATCATGTACATCTTTGTATCTCATAATGTGTACAGATTCACCTGGAAATGAAAGCAAAAAGTTTGGCTCAAAAATCCAACTAAGTGGTGGTGATACATCTAATCCACCTAAACCAGAATATGATACGCCTCCAAGTTCAGCACTATTGTCACCTCGTGAATTTGGATAACCAGACCAGGTTTGTTCAAACAATCCTCCCTCACCATAGTAAATTTCTCTTTGTTTGAAAAATTCACTACTATCAACAATCTGGCCATCAGTGGCCTCTAGAGTAAGGAATCCATCTGGGACGTGTGTGTATACAAGATGTTCATTATACCATCTATTTTCAAGACTAACAGATGTGGGTAAAATTGGCTTCATTGAAGCAGTCCAATACAAGGTGTTGTTGAATCTGAGAATATCATTATCTTCAAAGTCTACATACGGAATCAGACCTATCTCTGGCTTTAATTTGGCAAATGCTGCCTCCCAATCCCACACTCGAATTACATCAAGAACATCACTATTTTGACTCACATAATTTTTGATATTATTTGCAGAAACAGAAGTTAGTTGTACATCATGAATATTTTCTTGAACATTGTTTAATTCACCTAGATAACGATTTACACCAATTTGTTGTGCTGTATATGGTCCCAAATATTCAATTTTCTTTGCATCAGCAATGCTGTTGTTTACTGATACAAATCCTAAAACAATTATTGCAATTGCAATTATTGTTAAGAATCTAATGTAAACATCTCTCTTGAACATATGTGTAAGTACACGAGCACGAATTCTATCAATTAGCGAAAATGCAATTAAAGCAAAACCAATTACAAGAGTACCACCAATTACATATCTTGTATTGTAATCAATTTGATCTGTAAAGAAAAGATTGATGCCAGCCCATATAACACCAATTCCAATGATTCCTTCAATTGTTGAAACATAGTTCAGATATCGTGGTTTGCCTTCATTGGAATCTTGCATAAAGGAAGTAATTACATTAATTATTCTATGAATTCCCACATACAAAACTAAACGTAGTCCAACTGCTGCAAGTAATGGGGGGATTAGAATAACTAAGGCGGGAATCATTGGGACTACAGTTTCAGATGCATAGTTTGGATTGTTATCAGGAGTTACAAAAGGTAGGGAAAACAATGATGGTAAATTCTCTATTCCCAAAGTATTTCCATCAAGAAATGACATTGCTGCAAATCCAAACATAATATTTGCAAAGAAAGCTCCGAAAAGAAGGATCTTTGTGATTTGCCAAATAACAAATTGAGCAGAAGATAATTTGTAATCTCTGAAACTTTTTAGAGTATTCGAAATGGGTTGTTGTCCTCCGCTTCCTAAAAATCCAATCCCTGTACTAATGGCATACCAGAAGATTGAAGATCTTCCTGCAATGTTTACTCGGACTAGAGCAATGGCCGAAAGAATAATTGTTGAAATTAGTGTATAGTAAAGAGGTTTAGTGAATTGATCGCCAAATTCTGTAAAATTCATCGATAAAATGACTGCCTGATTTCCAACCATAGTGAAAATTACTATTCCAATAATGGCTACAATACCCAATCTGATGTATTTTCCAGCATCAGGAGGAGGAGCTTGCTTATCAGTAGAGGCGCTATACAAAACCAAATTTTCTTAAGATTTGGTAAATTAATGTC